>Ga0182741_1000077_pt1 | contig 158960 bp, 144 predicted proteins | sample eDN5th37CBELigOP_FD_128874 | JGI IMG/M metagenome (GOLD analysis project Ga0182741, IMG submission 128874) | Enriched Organic Plus compost microbial communities from Emeryville, California, USA - eDNA 5th pass 37_C BE-Lig OP (version 2) (version 2) ...
ACGAGGCGCGTGTGTACTCGCGCGCGCTGGCGGCTGCCGAGGTGCAGACGCTGTTCACGACGGGCTCGACCGCGGGCGGCTCGACGCCGGATCCGACGCCCACGCCGGACCCGACGCCCGACCCGACGCCGACTCCGACCCCGACTCCGACCCCGACGCCGGAGCCCACGCCCACGCCGACTCCGACTCCGACGCCAACTCCGTCGCCGACTCCGACCCCGACGCCGACGCCGACGCCGACTCCGACGCCGACTCCGACGCCGACTCCGACGCCGCAGCCGGCGAAGGCATCCCTGACGGGCACGGTCACGGTCGCGCAGACGCATGAGCCGATCGCGTACGCCTCGGTCACGCTCATCCCCAGGTCGGGCGAGCCGACCACGGTCCTGACGGACAAGGATGGCGTGTATTCGATCGGCGGTCTCCCGGCGGGCGAGGCGATCGTGCAGGCCGCGGCGCGCGGGTACTCGGTCGATGAGCGCCCGGTGGTGCTGAGGGCCGGCGAGCGCACCGCGAACGCGGACCTGTACCTGTACCGGATGCCCGACCCCAAGCCGAGCGGCTCCATCTCGGGTGTCGTCGTCGAGACCGGTGACGGTGTCGACGGCCCGCCGTGGGAGGGTGTCGTGCAGCTGATGCAGGACGATCTCGTCGTGGAGTCGACGCACGCGGTCGCGGGCACGTTCATGTTCGAGGACGTGAAGGCCCGTGGCGATCTCCGCGTGGTGGTCCCGAATCCGCCGACCGGCTTCGAGCAGGACCCTGACGACGGCTGGGTCCCCGGTTTCGAGGGTGAGAGCGTGAGCCACCTCACGGTGCAGCTGAAGCCGATCCCGACCGACAGCACCGCGTGGCTGTGGTGGGTGGTCGGCGGCATCGTCGTCGCCTTGATCGCGGTGGGTGCCGCGCTGTGGGTGGTGCTGGCCCGCCGCTCCCGTGGGGCCTGAGCGCGAGCTGGCACCCGCATCGAGCGCGGTGGTGCAGCTGCGTGTGATGACGCGGCCGACTGCTCAGCGGATGAATCGCGTGCGGAGCCGGTCGATCACGTCGGCGTCGAGTTCGAGGCCCTTCACCAGGTAGTCCTCGATCGAGCCGTACCGGCTGGCCACCTCGTCGAATGCCGCATCGAGGTAGCTCTCCCGCACCCCGAGCACTCCGACGAGCCGCTCCGGGTCGAGCCCGAGCGCTGTGGCCCGGTCGATCATCGGCTGCAGCGCGGGGAGCAGGTCCTGGTTCGTCTGCAGGTAGTCGGCGCGCACGACGTCGCCGTCTGCGCCGAGCAGCGTCAGCAGCGATGCGGCAGCCCAGCCGGTGCGGTCCTTGCCGGTGGTGCAGTGCACGAGCGCGGCACCGTTGCGCGTCTCGTCCGCGAGGTGGAGGTACATGCTGCGGTAGGCGCGGAGCGCGGACGGCAGCCGGACGATGTCGCGGTACGACTCGCGCAGCAGGTCTTCCGCCTGCCGGCCTTGGAGCGCGGCGGCGAGCTGCGCGGGGTCGGCGAGGAGCGCGTTGATGTTCGCGGCAGCGGCGAGGGGGCTGTCGGCGAGCACGTCGAGCGCGACCGCGGTGATCTGCGCGGGCAGCCGGTCTGGTGCGCCGTCACGCTCTGCCGCGGTGCGCAGGTCGTAGACCGTTTCGATGCCGAGCTCGACGAGCCGCTGCCCGTCGGCGTCGCTGAGCTTCGCGAGTGTCGCCGACCGGTACACCTGCCCGGGCGCGATGCTGCCTCCGTCGACGGGCAGCCCGCCCAGGTCGCGCATGTTCGCGGCGCTCGTCACGGGGATTCGGCGGTCGGGGATCGCAGTGGTCACTGGGCGCTCCTCGGCTGGGGTGCGTGGGCGGGATGGGTCTGGCGGGCTGTGCCGTCCGGTCACGCCCAGCCTAGGAGGGGTGGGTCGCGGGCGATCGTGACGGAGCTGGCGACGCTGTTCGACACGTACATCCTCTCGACGGTCCCGTGGGGCGACACGTCGGGCGCGACGCGCAAGATCGAGTGGATCCAGCAGCACTTCGGGAGCGAGGAGGGTTCGCCGCTGTGGAAGCGGGTCATCCTCACCCGCCACAGGCAGCTGGATCGCGGCGACTTCCTCATCGATGACCGCCCGCGGAATGGTGCCGCCGAGTTCCCCGTGATGAACCCTGGCGCCGAGCGGCTCCATTTCGGCTCGGAGCGATTCCCGGACTGGCCGACGGTCGTCGAGCGTGTCGATGAGTCGGGCGGCGATGCCGTGGCCGCGGTGTCCGGGGAGGACGCCGATCTGCCACAGGAGCACCCGGTGGCCGGCCCGCACCGCGGTGAGGTATCCGGCTGGCTCGCCGTCGATCTCGGCGATGTAGCACGTGTCGCTGCAGTAGTTCGCCTGCACCCAGCAGGTGTAGGGCGTGTGAATGTCGAGCGGCGGGCACCGCTGCGCGAGCGAGCGCTGCAGGGTCGCGTCGTCCGGTGCGACGGTGCGGATCTGCACGGTCATCGCGGTGTGCTCCGCAGCTCGACTGGTCGCATCTGTCGATGAAAACACAAAGCCCCCGCCTGCGGTGCAGTGCGGGGGTCTCGGTGGTGGCTCCGACGGGCGTCGATCCCGTGACCTCACGATTTTCAGTCGTGCGCTCTACCAACTGAGCTACAGAGCCGCTTGGAGAAACAGCCCCGCCCGTGAAGGGTTGGGGCTGTCGCTTCCGCGACCCTGACGGGACTTGAACCCGCGACCTCCGCCGTGACAGGGCGGCACGCTAACCAACTGCGCTACAGGGCCTTGATTGTTGAGTTGTTGATCCTGCCGTCTCGTGACCCCAACGGGATTCGAACCCGTGCTACCGCCGTGAAAGGGCGGCGTCCTAGGCCACTAAACGATGGGGCCGAGCGCAGGGCTTCCGCCCCGCTACCGGCGATCAAGCATAAGGGGGAGAGGCCCGATCCGCCAAACCGAGCGGTCGAGACCGTCCAGCGCCGCCCTGGGCGGCACCGCCCGGCGCGAACCTCAGAACTCCCTGCGACTTCCCGCCCGCCCAGCACCTTCAAGACTGTCTTGAGAGTTACGCTTCATCAGTGCGAGCGAATCCCGGCGTGACATCCACGGCCATGCCCCGACCGCAGCGCGTCACAGGCATGGGGGTGCTCGCGCTCGTGCTCGCCGGGATCCTCACGCTCGTCGCCCTGCTCGTGCCGACGGTCGCTCGCGCCGACGACTACCCGACGTGGGAGGACGTGGAGCGCGCCCGTGCGGACGAGGCGGCGAAGATCGCGGAGATCGACCACATCCGCAGCCTCCTCGCCGGGCTCGAGGCCGAGGTGCAGCGCACCCAGCAGGAGCTCCAGGAGAAGGCCCGCCGCTGGCAGGAGATCGATGCGATCTACCAGGCGAAGGCCACCGAGACCGCGAACCTCGAGAAGCAGGCGGAGGAGTCCGAGGCTCGCGCCGCCGAGTCCGAGCAGCGTGCGGCCGAGTGGGCCGCGCAGGTCGTGCGCATCGGCGGGACCGACCCGACGTTGAACCTCTTCACCGAATCGGATCGCGCCGAGGACATTCTGAGCGCCATCGGCGTCTCCACCCGCGTCTCCCAGCAGGCGAATGCCGTGTACGAGCGCGCGCGTCAGGAGCGCAACACCGCCCAGTCGCTCGCCGCCCAGGCGGAGGTCGCGCGCGCCGAGCTGAAGACGCTTGAGGAGCAGGCCGCGATCGCGATGCAGGAGGCCGAGGCCGCGTCGGCCGCCGCGTCCGCCGCGCTCGCCGAGCAGCAGCAGAACATCAACCGCCTCAACGCCCAGCTCGAAGTCCTCATCCAGAACCGCGAGGCGACCGAGGCGGACTACAAGAAGGGCGAGGAGGCCCGCTACCAGGAGTGGCTCCGCAATCAGGGCGTCAACTGGGGCGAGGTCTCCGACTCCGGCTGGGTCCGACCCGCGGGTGGCTGGGTGAGCTCCGGCTTCGGCTACTCCGACCCGACCTACGGCGGATTCCACAAGGGCCTCGACCTCGCGCAGTCCTGCTGGAACCCGATCATCGCCGCGCACGAAGGCGTCGTCACCTACGCCGGCTGGAACTCGGGCGGCTACGGCTACCTCGTCATCATCGACCACGGCGGCGGCCTCGAGACCTGGTACGCGCACCAGCCCGAAGGCGGCATCCTCGTCAGCGTCGGCCAGTACGTGAGCACCGGCACGCAGATCGGCCACGTCGGCACGACCGGCTCCTCCACCGGCTGCCACCTGCACTTCGCGGTGTGGACGCCCGCCGGCTGGCAGGACCCGCAGGTCTTCATGGCCTCGCAGGGCATCTACATCTGACGCTGGCCTCGCACCCGCCGCCGACAGCACAGAAGCGGCGGCCGAGCCTCAGCCCGACCGCCGCTTCCGACGATGCTGCGCACCGGCGGCCGCAGCCGCCCGACGCCTCAGTGCCCTTCGGCCTTGAAGCGCTCGATGCCCTCCTGCACGACCTTCTCGGCGGCGGCGGCGTCGCCCCACGCGCCGATCTTGACCCACTTGCCGGGCTCGAGATCCTTGTAGTGCTCGAAGAAGTGCTGGATCTCCTGGCGCTTCATCTCGGGGATGTCCGAGACATCCTGGACGTGGTCCCAGCGCGGGTCCTTCGCGGGGACCGCGATGACCTTCGCGTCGACACCGCCGTCGTCCTCCATCTCGAGGAGGCCGACCGGGCGGACCTTGACGCCGACACCGGGGAAGACGGGCTCGTGCAGGAGCACGAGGGCGTCGACCGGGTCGCCGTCGAGACCGAGCGTGTCCACGAAGTAGCCGTAGTCCGTCGGGTACACGAACGTCGTGTAGAGGTAGCGGTCGAGGAAGACGCGGCCGGTCTCGTGGTCGACCTCGTACTTGTTGCGGCTGCCCGCGGGGATTTCGATGATTGCGTCGTACGCGCCCACGCGTGATGCTCCCGACTCTCGATGCGGAAAAAGGACTCTTAAGGTTATCGAATGCGCCCGCGCCTCACTCCGGCCATCGCCGATGTGCGCCGTGCGGTGCGGGGTGCGCTCGCGGCGGTCGACGGTGGACCTTCGCGCGGGGGGAGCGCGACCGCGACGTCGACCATCGCCGCGACTGACGTCGCATCGCTGCCGGCGTCCGCGCCGCTCGCGCTGGTCGCGCTGAGCGGCGGAGCGGATTCGCTCGCGCTTGCGGCGGGTGCGGCGTTCGAGGGGCCGCGCGCCGGGTGGCGCATCGGCGCGATCGTCGTGGATCACGGTCTGCAGGAGGATTCGGCGCGGCAGGCTGAGCGCGCGGCATCGCAGGCGCGCGAGCTGGGGCTGGCCCCGGTGCTCGTGGAGCGGGTCAGTGTCGCGCCGGGCGACCCGGCGGGTCCGGAGGCCGCGGCGCGGAATGCCCGGTACCAGGCATTCGATCGCGCACTCGAAGCGTCGGGTGCGGAGTTCGTCCTCGTCGCGCACACCCTCGACGACCAGGCGGAGACGGTCCTGCTCGGACTCGCTCGCGGGAGCGGCGCCGCGAGCCTGCAGGGCATGGCGTTGGTCACCGGGCGCGTGCTCCGTCCGCTGCTCGGCATCCGTCGCGCGACGACCAGGCAGTCGTGCCTCGATCTCGGGCTGACCCCGTGGGATGACCCGCACAATCTCGATCCGTCGTACGCGCGCGTCCGCGTCCGGCAGCGCATCCTGCCGGTGCTGGAGGAGGAGCTCGGGCCCGGTGTCGCGGAGGCGCTCGCGCGCACGGCGGAGCAGCTGCGCGAGGACGCCTCGGCGCTCGATGCGATGGCGGATGAGGTCGCGGAGGATCTCGCGGAGCACGCTGAGGCGGGGATCTCGCTGCCGGTCGCGGCGCTCGAGGCGAACCCGCCTGCGCTGCGCCACCGGCTCATCCGGCTCGTCGTGTCGGCGGAGTTCGGCCGCAGCCTGACGCGTCAGCAGACCCTCGAGGTGGCGCGGCTCGTGACCGACTGGCACGGGCAGGGCCCGATCGATCTGCCCGGCTGCACCGCCTCGCGCGTCGATGGGCGCATCGTCTTCTCGGCGCGCGGCTGAGCCGCCCGCCTCCGCATCGGGCCGCGCCGCCGCCGAGGTCGCATTCGTCGCCTCGGCGGAAACGCGAGAGTATGGGGGGCATGCGATTCGAGGACATCGAGGACGACATCGAGGAGGTGCTCCTCACGGAGGAGCAGATCTCGGAGAAGGTCGCCGAGCTCGCTGAGCGCGTCGAGTTCGACTATGAGGGGCGCGACCTCCTCATCATCGGGGTGCTGAAGGGCGCGGCCCCGTTCATGACCGATCTGGCGCGGGCGCTGCGCCGGCACGTGCAGGTCGACTGGATGGCGGTGTCCTCCTACGGTGCAGGCACCAAGTCGAGCGGTGTGGTGAAGATCCAGAAGGACCTCGACACCGACATCACCGGCCGTCACGTCCTCATCGCCGAGGACATCATCGACAGCGGCCTCACGCTGTCGTGGCTCACGGACAACCTCGCGTCGCGCGGCGCGGAGTCGGTGGAGATCTGCGCGCTCCTCCGCAAGCCGGAGGCGCTCAAGGTCGAGATCGAGCCGCGGTACGTCGGATTCGACATCCCGAATCGCTTCGTGGTGGGCTACGGACTCGACTACGCGGAGCGCTATCGCAACCTCCGCGGGGTCGGCGTGCTCGCCCCGCACGTGTACTCGTAGCCGCTCTTGGCACCCGGTGCGGGGTGCCGATCCGCCGTGATTCCGCGGGGGGAATGCGGATTCCGCCTTGAGCGGATTCACTGCTGCGATGACGGTGGACGCCGGTAGCCTGGACCGACCATGGATTTCAAGCGCATCTTCCGCGGGCCGGTGATCTGGATCATCCTGGCCATCGCGGTGGTCTGGATCGGCACCTCCGTCTTCATGGGCGGCGGGTACCAGAGCGTGACCACCCAGCAGGGACTCCAGTTCCTCGCGGAGGACAAGGTCGCGAGCGCGACCATCGTCGATGGCGAGCAGCGCGTCGACCTGACGCTGCGCGACGCGGACTCCAAGTACGGCAGCCGCGTGCAGTTCTACTACGTCGAGCCGCGCGGCGCCGACGTCGTCGCCGCGGTGAACTCGGCCAACCTCGACGAGTACGACGATGAGGTCCCCCAGGCCAACTTCTTCAGCAGCCTCCTGCTGACGCTTGTGCCGTTCCTCATCCTCGGCGTCATCTTCTACTTCCTGCTGACCCGCATGCAGGGCGGCGGCGGCAAGGTCATGCAGTTCGGCAAGTCCCGCGCGAAGCTCGTGGGCAAGGAGATGCCCAAGGTCACCTTCGCCGATGTCGCCGGCGCGGATGAGGCGGTCGAGGAGCTCCAGGAGATCAAGGAGTTCCTCCAGGACCCGCAGCGATTCCTCGCCGTCGGCGCCCGCATCCCGAAGGGCGTGCTGCTGTATGGCCCTCCCGGCACCGGCAAGACACTGCTCGCCCGCGCGACCGCGGGTGAGGCGGGCGTGCCGTTCTACACGATCTCCGGCTCGGACTTCGTCGAGATGTTCGTCGGCGTCGGTGCGAGCCGTGTCCGCGACCTCTTCGAGCAGGCCAAGTCGAACGCCCCGGCCATCGTCTTCATCGACGAGATCGACGCTGTCGGCCGTCACCGCGGCGCCGGCATCGGCGGCGGCAACGACGAGCGCGAGCAGACGCTGAACCAGCTCCTCGTCGAGATGGACGGCTTCGACCCCAAGACGAACGTCATCATCATCGCGGCGACGAACCGGCCCGACGTCCTCGACCCGGCGCTGCTGCGCCCCGGCCGATTCGACCGCCAGATCGGCGTCGACGCCCCCGACCTCGCCGGACGCAAGCGCATCCTCGAGGTGCACGCGAAGGGCAAGCCGATGTCGGCGTCCGTCGACCTCGACGTGCTCGCGCGCAAGACCCCGGGCTTCACGGGTGCCGACCTGGCGAATGTGCTGAACGAGGCGGCGCTCCTCACCGCCAGATCGAACGCCCAGCTCATCGACAACCGAGCGCTCGACGAGGCTGTCGACCGCGTCATGGCCGGACCCCAGCGCCGCACGCGTCTCATGAGCGACAAGGAGCGCCTCATCACCGCGTATCACGAGGGCGGCCATGCGCTCGCGGCGGCGGCGATGCGCCACTCCGACCCCGTGACGAAGATCACGATCCTGCCGCGCGGCCGCGCCCTCGGCTACACGATGGTCATGCCGCTCGAGGACAAGTACTCGGTGACGCGCAACGAGCTCCTCGACCAGCTCACCTACGCGATGGGCGGCCGCGTCGCGGAGGAGATCGTCTTCCACGACCCGACCACCGGCGCGGGCAACGACATTGACAAGGCCACGCGCATCGCGCGCAAGATGGTCACCGAGTACGGCATGTCCGCCCGCATCGGCGCGGTCAAGCTCGGCACCGCATCGACCGAGCCGTTCCTCGGTCGCGACCTCGGCCACCAGCCCGACTACTCGCAGGAGCTCGCCGCGGCGATCGACGAGGAGGTGCGCGCGCTCATCGAGCAGGCGCACGACGAGGCATGGCAGGTGCTCACCGAGAACCGCGACATCCTCGACCGTCTCGCGGCCGAGCTCCTCGAGAAGGAGACCCTCGATCACATCCAGCTCGAGGAGATCTTCCGCGACGTGAAGCGCCTGCCCGAGCGCCCCCTGTGGCTCTCGAGCGAATCGCGTCCCGTCTCCGACATTCCCCCGGTGGAGGTGCCGAAGAAGCAGGTCGGCCTCGCAGCCTCGGTCGCAGTGGAGAATGAAGAGGCTGAGCCGGTCGCCAAGAAGGCGACACGGCCGAGCACGGGGCCGAGCGCCAAGCCGGCGACCGCGTGACACCTGTCCGAAGGGGACTGCCAGATGGCGATCGACACCGGCCGCATCGAAGCGGCCGTGGTGGAACTGCTGGCCGCGATCGGTGAGGATCCGACGCGTCCAGGGCTGACCGACACTCCGAAGCGCGTCGCGAAGGCATACCAGGAGCTCTTCTCCGGCGTCGGCGAGGACCCCGCCGTGGCGCTCGCCGCCCGCGCGGACTTCCCCGACTCCGCGGAGCGCGCCGGAGAGGTCGTCGTGCTGCGCGGCATCGAGTTCCGCTCCATGTGCGAGCACCACCTGCTGCCGTTCTTCGGCTCCGCGCATGTCGCCTACCTGCCGGGGGAGCGCTTCGCCGGCCTGGGCGCGCTCGCCAAGGTCGTCGAGGTCGCTGCGGCCCGCCCCACGCTGCAGGAGCGCCTCACCGAGGATGTCGCGGACGCCCTCATGTCGGGGCTCGGCGCTCGCGGGGCGCTCGTCGTGCTCGAGGCCGCGCACGGCTGCGTCTCCGCTCGCGGGCCGCGCCAGGAGTCGGCGCGCACCCTCACGATGGCGGCGCGCGGTGCGCTCACCGACCCCACGCAGCGTGCCGAGGCATTCAGCCTCATGCAGATCGGGGGCACGAGGCCGTGAGCCGGCCGGTCATCTTCGGCGTGCTGAATGTCACGCCGGACTCGTTCTCCGATGGCGGCGAGCACTACTCGGTCGATGACGCGCTCGCCCATGCCCGCACGCTCATCGCGGATGGTGCCGACTGGATCGACGTGGGCGGCGAATCCACCGCTCCCGGTCGTGAGCCGATCGGCGCAGCCGAGGAGCAGCGTCGCATCCTCCCGGTGATCCGCGAGCTCGTCGCCGAAGGCATCCCGGTGAGCGTCGACACGTTCCGCGCCGACACGGCGAGGGCCGCGATCGCGGCAGGCGCGGGCATCATCAACGACGTGTACGGCGTGGACCCGGAGATGGTGCGGGTGCTCGTCGAGTCGGACGCCCAGTACGTGATGATGCACTCCTTCGGCCCGCCGACGACCCCGCACGAGTACGGGGATGTCGTCGACGACGTCCGGGGTGAGCTCATGCGCCGCGTCGACGAGCTCGGCGCACTCGGCATCGCCCGTGAGCGGATCATCCTCGACCCGGGTCTCGGGTTCTCCAAGGAGCCGCACGAGAACTGGGCGCTCATCGCCAGGCTGCGCGAGCTCGTCGCCACAGGACTGCCCGTGCTCCTCGGGGCCTCGCGCAAGCGATTCATCGGACGTCTCGTCGGCGACGACATGCGCGACCGCGACCTCGCCACCGCGGTGACCGGGGTGTACGCCCAGCAGGCGGGCGCCTGGGCGGTGCGGGTGCACGATGTGCGGGCGACGCGCATCGCGATCGATGTGGCGACGGCGGTCGCGGAGGCGGGGGTCTGATGCTCGACCGACTGACGCTCACCGGCCTGAGGGCATTCGCGCACCATGGCGTCTACGACTTCGAGCGCGATCAGGGCCAGCCGTTCGTCATCGACGTCGTGGTCCACCTCGACCTCAGCCAGGCGGGTGCGGGCGATGCGCTCGCGGACACCATCCATTACGGCGAGCTCGCGGAGGACATCGTCGCGGCGGTCGAGCGCGACCCGGTGGACCTCATCGAGACGGTCGCGGAGCGGGTCGCGCGGCTCGTGCTGAGCCGCAGGCCCGCGCGCGCTGTCGATGTCACCGTGCACAAGCCGGAGGCGCCCATCCCGGTGCCGTTCAGCGATGTGAGCGTCACGATCCACCGTCGCCGCACCATGGCGATCATCGCGGTCGGGTCCAACCTGGGCGACCGCGAGGGGACGATCCGCCAGGCTGTCCTCGGCATCGCCGCGCATCCGGCGATCCGCCTCATCGAGGCGTCGCCGCTCGTCGAGACCGCCGCCGTCAAGCTCGACGGCGTGGACGAGACGGCCCCCCGCTACCTGAATGCGGTGCTGCGCGTCGAGACCACCCTGTCGGCACCCGCGCTGCTCGCGGAGCTGCATCGCATCGAGGACGCGCACGGTCGCACCCGCGAGGAGCGCTGGGGTGACCGGACGCTCGACCTCGACATCATCGTGTTCGGCGATGCGCGGTCGGATGAACCTCGGCTGACGCTCCCGCACCCGCGTGCGCATGAGCGGGCATTCGTCCTCGCCCCGTGGGCGGCGATCGACGAGGACGCGGTCATCCCCGGTCGGGGTCGTGTGGTCGACCTGCTCAGCCAGGTGCTCGAGCATTCGGATGACGAGGTCCGCCCGTACCCAGCGGAGCCGCTCGCGTGAAGCAGACGAGCCCGCTCACGATCGTCTTCGCCGTCATCCTCGGCGCGGCGGTCGGCTGGCTGCTCGAGGTGGGGCTCGTGTCGAGCGGTGCCGCGGTGCTCGTCACGCCGCCGTTCTTCGCCGCGGTCGTCCTCATCTTCGCGGTCGCGATCATCGCGGTGGCGGTGCCGGTGCGTCGCGTCGCGAAGCGCGTGCCGGGGGCGAAGGTCGACCCGTTCTATGCGACGCGGGTCGTGGTGCTCGCGCAGGCGGCGGCGATCACCGGCGCGCTGCTGAGCGGTTCGACGCTGGGTATGCTCGTCTTCCTGCTGACGCGACCGGTCATCGCGGGATCGACGGTCCTCCCGGCGGTGCTCGGCGCCGCGGCGTCGATCGCGCTCGCTGTCGCCAGCATCATCGCCGAATGGATGTGCAGGGTGCCTCCGGATGCGGATGACGGGTCCGAGGGCGCTGCGACGATCGATGACAGGAGCCCCCATGACTGAGACTGATCCGCTCGCCGAGACGCATGCGTGGCGCAGGGTCTCGCCGAAGTTCGTGTGGGTGGATCTCCTGACGAGCGTCATCCCCGGCATCGTCGCCACGCTCGTCCTGCTGGGCGTCTGGTTCTTCGTGGAGCGCATCTGGTTCCTGTGGATCCCGGCGCTGGCGGTGCTCGTCGTCACGATCGTGGTCGGCGCGCTCACCCCGAGGCGCGTCCGTGCGATCGGCTACATGCTCCGCGAGGACGACCTGGTCTTCCGCCGCGGCATCATGTGGCGGCGCATCGTCTCGGTCCCGTATGGCCGCATGCAGCTGGTCGATGTGACGCGGGGGCCGATCGCGCGCGCGTTCGGTCTGGCGGAGCTGAAGTTCGTGACCGCGGCGGCGGCGACGGGGGTGACGATCCCTGGCCTCCCGGAGGCGGAGGCGGAGCAGCTGCGCGACCAGCTCGTGGCGCTGGCCGAGTCGAGGCGGGCGGGGCTGTGAGCGATTCGGTCCCTCAGGGCGAGCCGCACGACGGCGAGGTGTCTCGGGCGGGCCGCCAGCCGGAGGTCCCGGCGCCGGTCGGGTCGTCGCAGGCGCCGCAGCAGTCGCTCGCGGATGGCGAATGGCACCGCCTCCACCCGGCGACACCCCTCTTCCGCGGCGGCATCTTCCTCATCGCGGTGATCGGCTTCATCGTCGTGCAGTGGCGCGACCTGCTCATCGAGCTGTTCATCGGCGGCGAGATCGGGGTGCCGCGCGATCCGCTCGTGACGTGGATCCTCGGCAACATCTTCCTCGCCTCGGTCATCGTGGTGGCGGTGCTCCTCGGCATCATTGGCATCACGTGGCTGGCGTGGCGGGTCCACACGTTCCGCATCACGCATGAGCTCATCGAGGAGCGCGAGGGCATCCTCAGACGGGTGCACCGCCGCGGTCGTCTCGACCGGGTGCAGGGCGTGAATGTGTCGCGACCGTTCATCCCGCGACTGTTCGGCGCCGCGCGCCTGGATGTGTCGCTCGCGGGCAACGAGGGCAACATCCGGCTCGCGTATCTCACCTCGGCGACCGCGGATGCGCTCCGCGCGGACATTCTCCGGGCCGCCGCTGCCGCACGACGCGAGCAGGCCGCTGCGGCTGCTGCGGCTGCGGGTGTCGACCCCGCCTCGGGTGTCGGCCCTGCGGGCCCCGCCGCGGTCGCGGACGACGGGGCGGACCCTGCGGAGGCGCCCCTGCCGGAGGCTGCGATCGCGGATCCGACCGCGGCTGCCGCGGCCTCGAGCGGCTCGGTCGCGGGCATCATCGCGAGCCGCGTGGACGAGTTCCTCGCGCCGGAGCTGGATCAGGAGCTCGCGGAGCCGGATTCGATCGTGCAGATGCACCCGGGGCGGCTCATCGCGTCGACGGCGCTCACGCTCGTCCCTGCGGCGATCCTCATCACCGCGCTGGTCGTCACGATCTCGATCGCGTCCCGCGAGCAGATCGCGCTCCTGGTGCTGCTCCCGGCGATGATCGCGATTGGCGGTGTCTCGGTCCGCACGATCCTGCGCTCGCTGCGGTACTCCATCGCGGCGACGAAGGACGGCATCCGCGTCGGATTCGGCTTCCTCTCGACGACCAACGAGACGCTGCCGCCGGGGCGAGTCCACGCGATCCAGGCGATCCAGCCGCTGCTGTGGCGGCCGTTCGGCTGGTGGTCGGTGCGCATCAACCGCGCCTCGTCGACGACGCGCGACGGTGCCGCAGGCCAGGCGGCGACGACGATCCTCCCGGTCGGCACGCTCGACGATGTGCGACGTGTGATGGAGCTCATCCTGCCGGATGTCGATCTCGAGCCGGAGTTCACGGTGTCGCCGTCGCGTGCGCGGATCTTCCGCCCGCTGTCACGGCGTCGCAACGGCTTCGCGCTCACCGAGCACGCGGTCGTGATGCGTCGCGGCGCGATCTGGCGCACGGTCACGATCGTGCCGTACGCCCGCGTCCAGTCGGTGTCGCTCTCGGATGGCCCGCTCTACCGGGCGTCCCGTCTGCGGCGCGTGCACGTCCACACGGTCTCCGGCCCTGTCGGCACCCGCATCGGCGCGCTCGACGTCCGCGACGGCACCCGCCTCCAGGCGGAGGTCGAGGAGCGGGTGCTCCAGGCGATCGCGGCGGACGCGTGATCGCGAGGTCGACAGGGAGAATGTCCACGTGAGCTCCCGCGCAGGCCGTCTCGATCTCGGCGTCATCGGCGCCGGCCGCGTCGGACCGGTGCTCGCCGCAGGGCTCGCCGGCGCGGGGCACCGCGTCGTCGGGGTGGCGACGACCAGCCAGGATGGTCGCGACCGTGTCGAGGCGCTCCTCGGCGATGTCCCGATCCTCCCGATCCCCGAGGTGCTCGCCGCCGCGGATCTCGTGCTGCTTGCGATTCCGGGTGATGAGATCGCCTCGCTCGTGCAGGGGCTCGCGGATGCGGGTCATTGGCGTGCCGGCCAGCTTCTCGCGCACACGGCGCCCGCGCTCGGCACCGCCGTGCTGCGGCCCGCGCTGGAGCGCGGTGCGATCCCGCTCGCGATCCACCCCGCGATCGTCTTCACGGGCACGAGCCTCGACCTGCAGCGCCTGCGCGGCGCGACGTGTGCGGTCACGGCCCCGGCGCCGGTGCTCCCGATCGCGCAGGCGCTCGTCGTGGAGCTCGGCGCGGAGCCGGTCGTCGTCGATGAGGGCGACCGCTCGGCGTATGCGGAGGCGATCGAGACGGCGACGGCCTTCTCCGCGTCGATCGTGCGGCAGTCGGTGGAGCTGCTCCGCGGGATCGGGGTCGAGGAGCCGTCGCATGTGATCGCTCCGCTCATCCGCGCGACCGTCGATGAGGCGCTCGGACACGTAGGATCGCCGCGTGACTTCCCCGACTGAGGTCTCCGCGACGGGATCCCTCGAGCTGATCGCAGAGGGGATCTGGATGCTTCGGAGCCCGATGCCGGTGGCGAAGCCGCACGAGGTCCTCACCTACCTCATCGAGGACGCCTCGGGCGATCTGCACGTGGTCGACCCGGGCTGGACGACCGAGGATGCCTGGCGTGCGCTCGAGTCGGCGATCGCCTCGCTCGGCCATTCGGTGGCGGATGTCGCGAGCGTGGCCGCGACCCATATCCACATCGATCATTTCGGGCTGTCGCACCGCCTCCAGCAGGCCTCGGGCGCGACGGTCCGGCTGGGTGCCGCGGACATCGAGGTCGGCCGTGCGACGCGCGACGCGGCGCAGATCGAGGCGACGCTCGACGCGTGGTCGGTCCCGGCGGAGCGTCGCGACGACCTGCGCCCGCACTTCCGCGCGCACCCCGATCTCGCCTTCCCGGACGTGCAGCCGCTCGACGGCGGCGAGCTCCTGCCGATCCCGGGCCGCCGGGTCCGTGCGGTCGCGACGCCCGGCCACACACCCGGGCATCACATCCTCGTCGTCGAGGACGACCGGGTCGTGCTGCTCGGCGATCATCTCCTGCCCGACTCGTTCCCGGGGATCGGCCTCGGCGGTCTCGATGACCCGCAGCCGATCGAGCATTATCTGCGCTCGCTCGCGCTCGTCGCCGAGCTCGACGGCCTTCGCGCCTGCCCCGGTCACGAGCGGCCGTTCGACGGGATCGCCGAGCGGGTGCTCGAGACGGCGGGGCACCACCTGCGTCGCACTCGCGAGGTCGCGGCGATCGTGGCTGAGGCGCCCGAGCTGACCGTGTGGGAGGCGGCGCAGCGCGTCACATGGAGCCAGGGCTTCGATGGGCTCCGCGGGGTGCGGCTGCGGTCGGCGCTCGCGCAGGTGACGATGCATGCGGCGTTCGCCTCGACGGAGCTGGGCCGGCGGGCGATCGCCGACGGCTTCGAGGCATTCCTCGGCCACTGATCGAAACCCAGCGCGCCCCGGTCGGCGGGCACGCGTAGGGTGGGGGGCGTGGCTGCAGCTCCTGAAGTGCACACGACTGTCGCCGGTGTCCGGTCGGCGGTGGCCGCCGCTCGTGCCGCGGGTCGCGCGATCGCGCTGGTCCCGACGATGGGGGCGCTCCACGCCGGGCACCTCGCGCATGTGCGGCGGGCGAAGGAGCTCGACGCCTTCGTCGTCGTCTCGATCTTCGTGAATCCGCTGCAGTTCGGCCAGGGCGAGGATTTCGAGCGCTACCCCCGCACGCTCGACGCCGACGTCGAGGCGCTGTCGACCGTCGAGGCGGATGCGGTGTTCGCGCCGAGCGTGGAGGAGATGTATCCGGGCGGCGAGGTGCGGGTCCGAATGTCCGCGGGTCACGCGGGCACCACCTTCGAGGGCCGTGCGCGGCCCGGCCACTTCGACGGCATGCTGACCGTCGTCGCGAAGCTCTTCAACATCGTCCGGCCGGATCTCGCGACGTTCGGCCGCAAAGACGCGCAGCAGCTCTTCCTCATCGAGCGCATGGTGAAGGACCTCAGCTTCCCGATCCGGATCGAGCCGATCGAGGTCGTGCGCGAGGCGGACGGACTGGCGATGTCGAGCCGCAACCGCTATCTGTCGCCTGAGGAGCGCCGCGCCGCGACCGCGCTGCACCGCTCGCTGGAGGCGGCGCGCTCGGCGGCCGATCGCGGCTCGGTGGCGGCGATGGCGGCGGCGCAGGCGGTCACGATGGGGGACCAGCTGGTCGACGTCGACTATTTCGCGCTCGTCGACCCGGAGACATTCGACCCGATCTCGGACGACTACACGGGCATGGTGATCGCGATCACGGCGGCCCGGGTCGGGTCGACGAGGCTCATCGACACGGACCGATTCCGCGTCGGCTGAGGCGGGTGCCCGGTCGGCCGGGTCCACCGCACGCACCGCACGCGCCGCGCGCGCACGCCGGGGCGGGGGCCTCGACTCACGCGGCGACGGCTGCGCGCTGCGGCCTGATCGCGAGCGATACGGCGGCGGCGACGACGCACAGTCCTGCGGCCCCGAGCCAGGCGATCGTGTACTGCCCGGTGACGTCGCGGATCGCACCTGCGGCGACGGCGGCGACGGCCGCGCCGACCTGGTGCGAGGCGAAGATCCAGCCGAAGACGATGGGGCCGCGCGGGCCGAAGGCGCGGTTGCACAGCGCCACGGTCGGCGGGACGGTCGCGACCCAGTCGAGGCCGTAGATGATGACGAAGATGATGATCGGCGGCTGGACGGTCGCGTCGAGGAGGAGCGGCAGGACGGCGAGGCCGATGCCGCGGCCGCCGTAGTAGATGCCGAGCAGGATGCGCGAGTCGACGCGGTCGGTGAGCCAGCCGGAGGCGATCGTGCCGACGATGTCGAAGACGCCGACGAGCGCGAGGAGCCATGCGGCGGTCGTGACGGCCATGCCGTGGTCGTGGGCGCTCGGGATGAAGTGGGTGCCGACGAGGCCGTTCGTCGTGGCGCCGCAGATGAAGAATCCGAGTGCGAGCGCCCAGAACGCCTTCGACCGGCTCGCGTCCTTGAGCGCGACGAGCGCGTTCCGGGCGGGGTTGCCGGTCGCAGGCGGCGGGGGTGTCCAGTCGTCGGGTGCCCCATACGGCGTCACGCCGTACTGCGCCGGTCGGTCGCGGAGGAATCCGACGACGAGCGGTGTGACGAGGAGTGCCGCCGCCGCGCAGGCGAGCGTGGCCCAGCGCCAGCCGTTCGTCTCGGCGAGGATCGCGACGACCGGGATGAAGACGAGCTGCCCGGTCGCGCCGCCCGCGGTGAGGATGCCGACGGCGAGACCCCGACGCGCGACGAACCACGTGCTGGCGACCGACGCCGCGAAGACGAGCGCCATCGACCCGGTCCCGAGGCCGATGAGGAGCCCCCAGGTGGCGACGAGCATCCACGGTGCGGTCGCGAGGGGTGCGAGCCCGGCACCGGCCGCGACGAGGAGGAGCGCGATGGTCGAGACGATTCGGATCCCGAATCGCTGGATGAGTGCTGCGGCGAATGGCGCGGTCAGCCCGTACAGCAGGAGGTTCACGGTGACGGAGACGGAGATCTCGGTCGTCGACCAGCCGAACTCGGCCCGGATCGGGTCGATGAGCGCGCTCGGCGCGGCCCGGAAGCCGGCGGCGGCGACGAGCGCGAGGAATGCCACGGTCACGACGATCCACGCCGGGTGGAGGCGAGGCTTGACAGGCATCCATTCACCCTACGTCGGCGCGTGACGCACCTTCGCCACAGGGTTCTGTGGTCGACTGCTGGGGTGTCGCGATGGCTCACGATCCTCTTCTCCGCGGCGGAGTCGATCCTCGTCATGGTCATCGGTGTCGGCGTCCCGCTCGCGCTCGGCTCGATCGTCTGGGCGGTGGAGCTGGGGTTCGATCCGGAGTGGACGGTGGTGTGGCGCGCGGCCGCGGACATCTGGCTGCTCGGGCACGGCGTCGATGTGACGTTCACGCTCGATCCGGCGATCGCCGCGGCACTCGGTCTGCCGGGCGCCGAGCTGCCGGTGACGTTCTCGATCGCGCTGCTCGGCTTCGCGCTCCTGACGCTGCTGCTCGCGGTCCGAGCCGGTCGTCGCGTCGCCGAGGTCGGGCACCCGATCATCGGGTGCCTCACGGAGATCCTCGTCTTCGGCGGCGCCTCGACCGCGGTCGTCCTGCTGTCGGCGCACCCTGCCGCCGAGCCGAATGTCGCGGAGGGCGTCGCCTTCCCGACGATCACCTTCGTCGTCGGCCTCGTCGCGGGCATCGCCACGTCGCAGCTGCGACGCGACGCGAGGGCGCAGGGCGAGCGATCCCGCACGGGGCGGATCCGCGACGCGCTCGTCGCGCGCATCCCGCTACCGGTCCGCGTCGGCGTGGACACGGCGGTGCGCGCCGGTCTCGCGGCGGTCGCCGCGCTTGTCGTCGCCGCGTCGGTGGTGTGCGCGCTCGCGCTCGGCTTCGGGTATGCGCAGCTCATCACGTTCTACGAGACGCTGCACACCGAGGCGCTCGGCGGGTTCGTGCTCACGGTCGCGCAGGCGGCGATCCTTCCGAATGCCGTCATCTGGACGATGTCGTGGCTCATCGGTCCCGGGTTCGCGGTGGGCACGGGCTCGATCTCGAGCCCCTTTGCGACGGCGCTGGGCCCGATCCCGCCGATCCCGATCTTCGGGGCGATCCCGCCGAGCCCTGGCTCTGGTGCCTGGATGGTGCTCCTGCTCCCGCTCGCGGCGGGCCTCGTCGCGGGCATCCTCGCCCACGGGCGGCTCCGCGGGGTGCTCCGCGACTGGTGGCTCGTCCTCGTCGGCATCGCCGGCGGGGTGTGCGGCGGCATCACCGCCGGTCTCCTCGCCGCGGCCTCGGCTGGCGCCGGCGGACCCGGTCGGCTCGCGGACCTCGGTCCCGATGGCGTGCAGGTCGGCGTGTGGGCCGGGGTGGAGTTCGCGATCTCGATCACGATCGGCCTGCTCATCGCCGGAACGGTGCGCGGTCTCACCTCCCGGCGGTCCTTCGCCGAGCGGACCGACTCGGAGGTCGCCACCAGTCGTCGCGGCTAGGCTTGGGTGGTGCTTCGCGTCGTCGTCCTCATCTCCGGGGGCGGGTCGAATCTCCGCGCGCTCCTCGAGGTCGCGCAGGACCCGCAGTACCCCGCGCTCATCGTCGCAGTCGGCGCCGACCGCGACGCGGAGGGGCTCGCGCACGCCGAGGCATTCGGGATCCCGACCTTCACGGTGCCGTACTCCGCGCACCCGGATCGCGAGTCGTGGGGAGCGGAGCTCATGCGGCAGATCGCGGTGTGGGAGCCGGGGCTCATCGTCCTGAGCGGCATGATGCGCCTGCTCCCGCAGGTCGCGGTGGAGGCCTCGCCCGCCCCGATCATCAACACGCACCCCGCCTACCTGCCCGAGTTCCCCGGCGCTCACGGTGTCCGCGACGCGCTCGCCGCCGGGGTGAGCCAGACGGGTGCGAGCGTCATCCTCGTCGACCGCGGCGTCCCCGGCCCCGACGACCCCGCCGTCGACGCCGGCCCGATCCTCGCGCAGGAGCGCGTCCCAGTCCTTCCCGGCGACACCGAAGCCACCCTCCATGACCGGATCAAGCCCGTCGAACGGCGTCTGCTCGCGCAGGTCGTCGCCGACGTGGCCACCGGCCGTATCGATCTGCAGGAGACCACGAAGTGAGTGGAGCAATCATCGATCCGTCCCTCTACCGTCCCCGTGACGTCGTCCCGATCCGTCGGGCGCTCGTCGCGGTGAGCGACAAGACGGGGCTCATCGAGCTCGCGGCCGCGCTCGTCGAGCACGGCGTCGAGATCGTCTCGACTGGCGGCACGGGTGCCGCGATCGCGGCGGCGGGCCTCCCGGTCACGCAGGTGCAGGAGGTCACGGGCTACCCGGAGCACCTCGACGGTCGCGTCCGCACGCTCCACCCGGGCGTGCACTCGGGGCTCCTCGCCGATCTCCGCCTGGAGAAGCACGAGCAGGAGCTCGCCGAGTTCGGCATCAAGCCGTTCGAGCTCGTCGTGGTGAACCTGTACCCCTTCGTCCAGACCGCCGCGAGCGGTGCCGCGCCGGACGCGGTCATCGAGCAGATCGACATCGGCGGGCCCGCCATGGTCCGCGCCTCGGCGAAGAACCACGCGAATGTCGCGGTCGTCGTCGACCCGGCTCGCTACGGCGAGATCGTGGCCGCGCTCGAGGCGGGCGGGACGACGCTCGCGCAGCGTCAGGCCTTCGCGCGTGACGCCTTCCGTCACACGGCGGCCTACGACGTCGCGGTCGCGAGCTGGATGGGATCGACGGTCGCGCCGGACGGCGAGCCGTTCCCGGCGTGGGTCGGCGCCACCTGGGAGCAGGAGGCGACGCTCCGCTACGGCGAGAACTCGCACCAGCGCGCCGCGATCTACCAGACCGTCGGCGCTCGCCCCGGTATCGCCCAGGCGCAGCTCCTCGGCGGCAAGGAGATGAGCTACAACAACTACGTCGACGCGGACGCCGCCGTCCGCGCGGCGTACGACTTCGAGGAGCCCGCGGTCGCGATCATCAAGCACGCGAACCCGTGCGGCATCGCGGTCGCCGATCCGTCCGCGGTCGACCCGATCGCGAGCGCGCACCTGCGCGCCCACGAGTGCGACCCGGTCAGCGCCTTCGGCGGTGTCATCGCGGCGAATCGCGTCGTGACGCTCGCGATGGCCGAGACGGTCTCCGAGATCTTCACGGAGGTCATCGCGGCGCCCGGCTTCGAGCCGGAGGCGCTCGAGCTCCTCTCCCGCAAGAAGAACGTCCGCCTCGTCCAGCTGCCGGACGGCTTCCAGAGCCCCGCGGTCGAGCTGCGCCAGGTGTCCGGCGGCGTCCTCCTGCAGGAGGCCGACCGTCACTTCGCCCCCGCCAGCTCGTGGCAGCTCGTCGCGGGCGAGCCTGCCGATGCGGCGACGCTCGCGGACCTCGAGTTCGCGTGGCGCGCGGTCCGCGCGGTCAAGTCGAACGCGATCCTCCTCGCCCAGGGCGGCGCGTCCGTCGGCATCGGCATGGGCCAGGTGAATCGCGTCGACTCGTGCCGTCTCGCCGTCTCCCGTGCGGGCGAGCGCTCGCAGGGCTCGGTCGCGGCGAGCGATGCGTTCTTCCCCTTCGCCGATGGACTCCAGATCCTCATCGAGGGCGGTGTCCGCGCGGTCGTGCAGCCGGGCGGCTCGGTCCGGGACGAGGAGGTCATCGCCGCCGCGGCTGCGGCCGGGGTGACGATGTACTTCACGGGTGAGCGACACTTCTTCCACTGATCCCCGTCCCTCACCCGCCGGACCCACGGAGGCCACCCACATGCGAGCGCTCGTCCGCCCCACGTCGTCCCGCCTCTTCGAGGGAGAGCTCACCCACATCGACCGCCAGGAGGTCGACATCGAGCTCGCGCGCGAGCAGTGGCGCAGCTATGTCGGCCAGCTGGCCGCCCACGGCTTCGAGATCATCGAGGTCCCGCTCGCGGAGGACTGCCCCGACTCGGTCTTCATCGAGGACACCGTGGTCGTGTTCGGCGACCTCGCCGTGGTGACCCGTCCGGGTGCGGACTCCCGCAAGCCGGAGACGGACGCGGTCCGCGAGATCGTCTCAGAGCTCGGCATGGCGATGGCGGAGATCGCGGCACCGGGCACGCTCGACGGGGGCGACGTGCTCAAGATCGGCTCGACGGTCTATGTGGGGCGCGGCGGTCGGACGAATGCGGAGGGCATCCGCCAGCTCCGCGCCCTGCTGTCGCCGCGCGGGTGGCGTGTGGTGGCCGTCCCGATGACGAAGGCGCTCCACCTCAAGACCGCGGTCACCGCCCTGCCGGACGGCACGGTCATCGGCTGGGAGCCGTTCGTGGACGAGCCGCGGCTGTTCGAGCGCTTCCTGCCGATCCCGGAGCCGGAGGGTGCCGCGGTCGTCGTGCTCGACGACACCACCGTCCTCATGTCCTCGTCGGCGCCGCGCACCGCGGAGCTCATCCGCGACCTCGGGTACGAGGTGGTGACGACCCCGGTGAGCGAGTTCGAGAAGCTCGAGGGATGCGTCACCTGCCTGAGCGTCCGCATCCGCGGCTGACGCGCCCACGACGCGCCGGCCGGGGCGTGCGCGGCGCGGCCCCCGGCATTCGGTCGCTCACAGCGCTTCGAGCAGCGGCGACCAGGATGCGCGCCGCATGTCGATGCGCCACCCGCTCGACGTGTGGATGAGCGGCGTGCCCTCCGTGCGGTAGTGGTCGAGCGCGACCGCCTCGTACCCGGGGAGCAGGTGCCCGTCGGCGTACACGACACGCCACCAGGGGAGGCTCCCACCGGACTGCGCCATGTACCGGCCGACGGCTCGTGCGGCACGCGAGCCGATCGCTGCCGCGACCGCGCCGTACGCCATGACCCGGCCGGGCGGGATGGATGCGACGACATCATGGATCGCCGCGTAGAACGCTTCGAGACTCCCCGGCGGTGCGTCGTCGTACCCGAGGTGCTCGGGCGACTGAGGCGTCACGGACGCGCTCGTCAGAGCTCGAGGACCCCGAGGGACTCGCCGTACTGGGTCTCGCCCTTCACGACGAACCCGACCGCGGTGAAGAACTCGTGCGGGCCCAGCTCACCGGGCTCCCAGATCGCGGTGAGCTCGGAGAATCCGCGCTTGCGCGCCTCGTCGGCGAGCGCCTGCACCGCGAGGCGACCGATGCCCTGACCCTGGTGGTCGGCCGCGACGATCACACGCCAGAGGGCGGCGCGGAACTCCGGCTGCGGGTTGTCCTCGTCGAAGACGCCGAAGATGACGCCGACGACCTCGTCATCGTCCATCACCACGCGGGACCACGACTCGACGTCCTCGACCAGGCTCTCGGCGAGTGCGTACGTCTCCGGTGTGACGTAGTCCTCCTGGCCGGAACGAAGCGTGAGCGAGTTCGCGGCTGCAGCGGTCGTGGACGAGAGCTCCTCGAGATGCAGCGTCATAGCGACAGGGTAACGGGCACCCTCTGACGTGTCACGACCAGTCAGCGCTCGTCCAGGAACGCAGCGACTCGGGACGTAAGGTACGCCCCGAGTCGCTGCGGCTGTCGTCTGAGCGGAGCTCAGCCGAGGGAGTCGATGATCGTGTTGAGCGTCGTCGACGGGCGCATCGCGGCCGACACGAGCTCCACATCCGGCCAGTAGTAGCCGCCGATGTCGACGGGCGAGCCCTGGACCGCGATGAGCTCCTCGACGATCGCCTTCTCCTGCAGCGTGAGCTGCTCCGCGATCGGCGTGAAGGTCGCCGCGAGCTCCGCATCGTCGGTCTGGCGCGCGAGCTCCTGAGCCCAGTACATCGCGAGGTAGAAGTGCGAGCCGCGGTTGTCGATCGTGCCGAGCGCGCGGCCGGGCGAACGGTCCTCCTCGAGGAAGGTGCCCGTCGCGCGGTCGAGCGTGTCGGCGAGGATCTGGGCCTTCTTGTTGCCGTGCGTCACCGCGTAGTGCTCGAAGGACGCGGCGAGCGCGAAGAACTCGCCGAGCGAGTCCCAGCGCAGGTAGTTCTCCGCGAGGAACTGCTGGACGTGCTTCGGGGCGGAGCCTCCGGCGCCCGTCTCGAAGAGACCGCCACCGTTCAGCAGCGGGACGATCGACAGCATCTTGGCGGAGGTGCCGACCTCGAGGATCGGGAAGAGGTCGGTGTTGTAGTCGCGGAGCACGTTGCCCGTGACGGAGATGGTGTCGAGGCCCTGACGCATGCGATCGAGCGAGTACTGCGTCGCCTGCTCGGGGGAGAGGATCTCGATCGTGAGGCCCTCGGTGTCGTGGTCGGCGAGGTACTCCTTGACCTTGGCGATGAGCGTCGCGTCGTGCGCGCGCTCCGGGTCGAGCCAGAAGACCGCGGGGGCGCCGGTGGCGCGAGCGCGCTGGACGGCGAGCTTCACCCAGTCGCGGACGGGGACGTCCTTGGTCTGCATCGCGCGCCAGATGTCGCCGGCGCCGACCTCGTGCTCGAGGAGGACCTCGCCCGCCGAGTTCACGACCTGGACGCGGCCAGGAGCGGCGATCTTGAAGGTCTTGTCGTGGCTGCCGTACTCTTCGGCCGCCTGGGCCATGAGGCCGACATTCGGCACGGAGCCGATGGTGGCGGGGTCGAGCGGGCCGTTGGCCTTCACATCGTCGATGACCGTCTGGTACACGCCCGAGTAGCTCGAGTCGGGGATGACGGCGATCGTGTCGGCCTCGGAGCCGTCGGCGCCCCACAGGCGGCCGCCGTTGCGGATGAGCGCCGGCATGGAGGCGTCGACGATGACGTCGGACGGGACGTGGAGGTTGGTGATGCCCTTGTCCGAGTTCACGTAGGACAGTCGCGGACCGGCGGCGATCGCGGCGTTGAACGCGTCGATGATCTCCTGGCCGCCGTCGACCTCCGCGAGACCCGAGAGGATCGAGCCGAGACCGTCGTCGGGGGTGAGGCCCGCGGCGGCGATGCGGTCGCCGTACTTGTCGAAGACATCGGCGAAGAACGACTTCACGACGTGGCCGAAGATGATCGGGTCGCTGACCTTCATCATCGTCGCCTTGAGGTGGACCGAGTAGAGGACGTCCTTCTCGCGGGCCTCCTCGATCGTCTGCGCGAGGAACTCGTCGAGCGCCGCGGCCGACATGAAGGTCGCGTCGATGATCTCCGCCTCCTGCACCTTGAGCTCGGGCTTGAGCACCGTGACGGTGCCGTCCTCGGCGATGTGCTGGATCGTGAGCGTGTCCGCCTTCGGGATGACGACCGACTTCTCGTTGTGCTTGAAGTCGCCCTCGGTCATCGTCGCGACGCGAGTGAGTGAATCAGCGGGGAACGGCTTGTTGCGGTGCGGGTGCTTGCGCGCGTAGCTCTTGACGCTGCCGGGGGCGCGGCGGTCGGAATTGCCCTCGCGGAGGACCGGGTTCACCGCAGAGCCCTTCACGCGGTCGTAGCGGGCGCGCCAGTCCTTCTCCTCATCGGTCGTCGGCTCGTCCGGGTAGTCCGGGATGTCGTAGCCATCCGCCTGGAGCTCGGCGATCGCCGCCTTCAGCTGCGGGATCGACGCCGAGATGTTGGGGAGCTTGATGATGTTCGCCGCAGGCGTCTTCGCGAGCTCGCCGAGCTCGGCGAGCGCATCCGCCACGGGTGTGGCGAGACGGTCCGGGAACTGGGCGAGGATGCGGCCGGCGAGCGAGATGTCTCGCGTCTCGACCTCGACACCCGCCTGGCGCGCGTACGCCTGGATGATCGGGAGGAGGGAGGCGGTCGCCAGCATGGGCGCCTCATCGGTGTGCGTGTACAGGATCGGGGATTCACTCACCCGACAATCCTCCCACTGATCACTGGGTGCTCACGCGCCCGAGAACACGTCCCTCCGGATCCGGCGCACCCCCGCGTCGCGGAGCATCGCCGTGAGGTCGGCGACGAATGACGGCGGACCGCTCACGAGCGCGGTGCGCTCCGCGAGGTCGGGGATCGCCGCGCGGACCGCGCCGGGAGTCGGTCGACCTGTGCCCGCGTGGACCCAACCGGGCGGGAGCGGCCCGTCCGCCTGGCCGAAGAGCACGACACGCGCACCGAGCGCTGTGAGCTCGTCGAGGTAGGGCGGCACCGGGTCCGACGAGCGGTAGATGACGACGATGTCGCGACCGGACCGGGACGCGGCGTGCTCCGCGAGCATCGAGAGGAACGGGGTGATGCCGATGCCGCCCGCAGCGAGGACCGTCGGCCCGCGGGCGGGGAGGCGGAAGTCGCCGAAGATGCGGGTCGCGGTGATCCGGTCCCCGGGTTCCAGGGCGGCGAGGGCGAGCTTGGCCTTGGAGACGTGATCGGCGGGGATCCTGGTGGCGACGCGGAGGATCGGGGCGCTCGGTGCGGAGACGATCGACAGCACGCGACGGCTGCCGCGGAGATCGGCGCCCTCGTGCGGGATGGTCAGCTCGATCGCCTGGCCTGGGGTGAATCGCACGCGATCGACCGGCGCGAACCCCACCTCGAGCGTCGAGCTTCCCAGTCGTCGCACGTGCGCGACCGTGAGGCGGATGCCGGTGCGCTGCCCGAGGAGGAAGCCGACGAGATTGCCGGCGAGGAGCGCCATCGTCGGCACGAGCCACGGAGTCCAGCCGAAGTACGGCAGCGTGTACAGGACGCCGACGAGCGCCGCGACGCCGATGCGCTGCGCGACGAGCGGCGGGAGCGTGAGCGGCTCCGACAGCATGAATCCCGCGAGGAAGATCACCGGTGTCGAGCCGATGATGAGCTGCAGCGACTCCCACGCGTCGAGCCCCGCACCAGCGGCGAGGAACGCGAGGAGCGCACCCGCCGTCGCAACCACCGCGAAGGTGAGTCCCGTGAGGAACGTCCCGGTCCGGTAGAGCACGAGGATCGCCCCGATGGCGACGAGCGGGAGCAGCGGCGGCGTCCCCACCCACCACGGGACGCTCGGCAGCGACGGGAAGACCCAGCCGAGCAGCAGCACGACCGTCGCGCCGAAGGCCGCCGGGTTGAAGATGTGCCGACCGCGCCATGCGATGAGGTACTTCGAGACGCCTGCGAGGAGCGCGGCGAGGGCGAGCCCGCCGAGGGCGCCGATCTCGAGCGACGGGAGCACGAGGCACCACAGCACGAGGCTCGTGACGATCATCGAGTCGACCTGCGGCTTCACGCGGGTGACCGCGGCGCCGAGCCATGAGCCGCCCGCAACCCCGGCTGCGGTGATGGCGAAGCTCGCGAGCGCCTCCACCGGGCTGAACGGCATCCGGCCGAAGGCCGACAGCACGAGGCTGACGACCCCGATCACCCCGAGGCAGATGATCACGAGGACCGTGGGGGTGACGGTCCCGAGGAGCCGGTCGATCCACCCGCGAGCGATCGCGATCGCCTTCATCTGTCCGCCTTTCTGAAGAGCTCGGCCGGGAATCCCTCGGAGACCTCGACGAGCCCGGTTGCGGACATCCTGGCCCACGTCGCGCCGAGTGAGGAAGGGATGCGGTCGGGGGAGGTGAGGAAGAGCGCGGTCGCGACGCCGTCGGCGACCATCGCGCTCGGGGCGGCGACCCAGGTCGCGATGATCTCGTCGACCGGGAGGCCAGTGGTGGCGTCGAGCACGTGGTGGAGGCCGTCGCCCCAGCGGCGGCGATTCGTCGCCGAGGCGCAGATCGCCCGCGCTCCCTCGCGGCCAGCACCGCCGATCGTCGCGACGCCGATCGCGAGGCGAGCATCACCGGGGTGCTCGAGCGCGACGCGGATCGGGTCGGACCCGAGGTGGATGAGGTCGCCGCTCGCGTCGACCGTCGCCTCCGTCACGCCATGCGCGGCGAGGACGCCGGCGACGAGGTCGACGAGCTGCCCCTTCCCCGCCGCACCCACATCGATGCGCACCGGCCGGGGTGCGGTGAGCGCGACGCCGTCCCACGCGATCGCGTCCTCCCACCGCGGGGCCGGACTCGGGGTGCTGGGGATGAGGGAGTGGGCCGCGTCGTAGCCGAGCTGGTCCAGGCTGCGCGCGACGAGCGGGCTCATCCGCCCATCGGTCGCCTCGTGCAGCACGCGGTAGAGCTCGAGCAGCGGGCCCGCCTCGGGAGGGAGGACATGCGTGCCGCCGGATCGTCCGATGCGGGTCACGAGGGAGTCCTCGCGGAACCTCGACCACGACCGGTCGTAGGTCTCGATGCGCTCGCGCACCGCTCGCGTCGCGACCTCGTCGAGCGGCTCCGGCGTCGTCACCGACCAGGGGACGCCGATCGCCTCGAATCGCCAGACCGCACTCATGCGCTGCAGGCCGGTCAGGACGCGGCCTGCTCCATGATCGCCTCGATCGCCTGGTTGAATCCGCCGCTCGTGAGGCTCGACCCGGCGACGTGCGAGACGTCCAGCTCGTCGATGGGGAGGCCGACGACCTCCTGGGCGATGCCGCCGATGAAGCGCGACTGGAAGTTCTGGCCGTCGCGGTCGGTCGAGTGGCCGATGACCTCGACGTCGGTGATGATGCCGTCCTCGAGCGTCACGGTGACGGTGACGGAGGTGGGTCCGCCGGGGGAGATGTAGTGGCCGTCGGCGGTGTAGGTGCCGTCCGCGTACTCGCTGGCGCCTCCCGAGCCGGCCTCGCCGGCCGCAGGCGTCGTGGGCGCCGCGGGGAGCTCGGCGGGCCCGCTCGTCGCCGCACCGTCACCGGGGGTCTCGACGCCCGGTTCGCTCGCGCAGCCGGTGAGGACGGCGGGGATCGCTGCTCCGGCGAGGACGAGGGCTGCGGCGCGCTGCGAGGTCTTGGGCATCCAGGGCTCCTTCACGGGTCGAGACGTTCCATTCACGCGCATGGACTGAGGAATCTGCTGAAAATCCCTCGCCATGACCGCGCTGTCAGGCAGTCTTGGCGTCCGGTGCGGCGTTCGGCCAGAGCACGGTCTTGCCGTTGCGCTCGACGAGCGCGCCGACCCGCTGCTGGAATGCCGCGATCGCGTCGTTGTCGAGGCCCCGCGGACGGGTCACGGCGATGCCGATCCAGTCCGTGCGCGTGACGATCGCGAGCTCGCGGGTGGTGTCGAGCGCGGAGGCCGATGCGCCGAGCTCCGGGTAGCTCGCGAGCGCGGCCCCCATGCCGCCGGGTGCCGCGATCTCGGGGATCACGGTGATGCCGAGCTCGCCTGCGCGCTGAAGGATCCGGCGGTACTCCGCCTTGGTGTACGACTGCTCGGATGCGAGCGCCGGCCACGAGTCGATGCGGATGCGCCAGCCCTTCGGACCGGTCAGCCGCAGTCTGAGGCGAGTGTGCCCGAGGCTCGGGATCTCCTCGAGCACCGCGAGCACCTGGTCGACCGGGAGGAACCGAGCCGCGACGTCGAGCATCGTCGTGGCGTCGTGATCGTCCTGCACGCCTGGATCCTAGGGCCGGGATCGCTCCCCCTGAGGCGTACGCTGGACCGGCGATGTCCACCACCACGCAACGCTTCCCCTTCGCGCGCCTGCTCGTGATCGCCGGCGCGATCTTCGTCTCGGTCTCGAGCGAGTTCCTGCCGACCGCGATCCTCCCCGAGATCGCCCTCGGCCTCGGGGTGACGGAGGCGCAGGCGGGACTCCTGGTCACCGGATTCGCGATCACCGTCGTGGTCACGACCGCTCCGCTGACCGCCCTGACGAGCAGGCTCGACCGCAAGTGGCTGCTGGTGGGGACGCTCGGGATCTTCGCCGCGACGAATGTCATCGCCGGCTTCGCGCCCGACTACTGGATCCTGCTCACGGCGCGCGTCATCGGCGGCGTCGCGCACGGCGTCTTCTGGGCGGTCACGGCCCCGTACGCCGCGCGCCTCGTGAAGCCGTCGCAGGTCGTGCGGGCGACGAGCGTGACGCAGGCAGGCGGCACGCTCGCCTTCATCCTCGGGGTCCCGATGGGCGCCGTGATCGGGCACGCGGTCGGGTGGCGCATGTCGTTCATCGTGATGGCGGGGCTCATCGTCGCCTTCGCGGTGCTCGCCGCGCTCTTCCTCCCGCCGGTCGACCACCGCGTGCGGCTTGCGACGGGCGAGGTCCCGGTCGTCCTCCGCAAGGACCCGACGCTGCCGATCATGTTCATGCTGTGCGCGGCGATCCTGCTCGCCGTCCTCGGCAACAACTCGTTCTCCACGTATGTGGCGCCGTGGCTCATCAGCGTCGTCGGGGTCGAGGAGGGCGCGGTCGCGAGCGTGCTCTTCATCTCCGGCGTGTGCGGTGCATTCGGCCTCGTCATCTCGGGGCTCGTCGGCGACACCAAGCCGTACCTCGCGCTGTACGTCTCGCTCGCCGCGGTCGCCCTCGCCTACGGCGGCATGGCGATCTGGGGTCCGTCGGGCCTCGTCGTGCTCGCGCCGTACATCGTGATGAGCATCGGCTTCAGCGTCTTCCCGCCGCTCGTGCAGGGCCTCATGATGCGCGAGGTGTCGCCGCGGCTGCGCGACATGGCCGCCGCGATGATGACGACGTCGTTCAACATCGGCATCGGCGTGGGCGCGCTCGTCGGGGCCGGTGTCATCAGCATCCTCAGCCTCGAGGTGCTGCCGTGGTTCGCCGGTGGAATCCTCGCCCTCGCCCTCATGCCGGTCGTCGCGGCCCGGCGCTGGACGAAGCGCGCTCCGACGATGAGAGCTCGGCGCCTGGCTTGATACCATAGGCGTGTCGCGACTGGCGTTCGGGTGGGGCACCACCGGGGAGCGACGTCACAGGTCATCGACCGCGCGCCTGGGTCTCGACTCCACCTAGTCAGGAGCACCCCTGTGAAGAATTCGCACTTCGACCTTTTCACCGCCCCGCTCGCCGAGGTTGACCCGGAGATCGCGGAGGTCCTCGATCGCGAGCTCGGTCGTCAGCGCGACTACCTCGAGATGATCGCGAGCGAGAACTTCGTGCCGCGCGCCGTCCTCGAGGCGCAGGGCTCCGTCCTCACCAACAAGTACGCCGAGGGCTACCCGGGCCGGCGCTACTACGGCGGCTGCGAGTACGTGGATGTCGCCGAGTCGCTCGCGATCGAGCGCGCGAAGCAGCTCTTCGGCGCGAAGTTCGCCAACGTCCAGCCGCACTCCGGCGCCCAGGCGAACCAGCCGGTCTATGTCGCCCTCCTCGAGCAGGGCGACACCGTCCTCGGCCTCGACCTCAACCACGGCGGCCACCTCACGCACGGCCGCAAGCAGAACTTCTCCGGTCGCTACTACGACATCGTCAGCTACGGCGTCGACCCGGAGACCTCGCGCATCGACATGGATGTCGTCCGCGAGCAGGCGCTGAAGCACCGCCCGAAGATGATCATCGCCGGCTGGTCGGCCTACCCGCGCCAGCTCGACTTCGCCGCGTTCCGCGCGATCGCGGACGAGGTCGGCGCGTACCTGTGGGTCGACATGGCGCACTTCGCCGGCCTCGTCGCCGCCGGCCTGCACCCTTCGCCCGTGCCCTACGCGGACGTCGTCACGAGCACCGTGCACAAGACGATCGGCGGTCCCCGCTCGGGCTTCATCCTCACCAACGACGAGGAGATCGCCAAGAAGATCAACTCGGCGGTCTTCCCCGGTCTCCAGGGCGGCCCGCTCATGCACGTCGTCGCGGCGAAGGCGATCGCCTTCAAGCTCGCGATGACCGATCAGTTCCGCGAGCGTCAGGAGCGCACCATCCGCGGCGCGCAGCTCCTCGCCTCGCGCCTGACCGATGACGACGCGCGCAGCGCCGGCATCGACGTGCTCACGGGCGGCACGGATGTGCACCTCGTCCTCGTCGACCTCCGCAAGTCGAAGCTCACCGGCCAGGACGCCGAGGACCGACTCCACGAGGCGCTCATCACCGTGAACAAGAACTCGGTGCCCTTCGACCCCCGCCCCCCGATGACCACCTCGGGTCTGCGGATCGGCACCCCGGCGCTCGCGACTCGCGGGTTCGGCGACGCGGAGTTCGCCGAGGTCGCCGACATCATCGCGCTCGCCCTGCACGAGGACGCCGACATCCCGGCGCTCCGCGCGCGGGTGCAGGCGCTGACCGAGGCCTTCCCGCTGTACGAGGGACTCACCTCGCCTAACCACTGGGCCTGACGCCCCCGCGGCCCGTCCCCCGGCCGTTCACAGAACCGATGACCCCGCTGGGCAGCCAGCGGCTTGAGAGGATCGACGAATGACTGCACAGAAGCTCGACGGCATCGCGACCGCGGCGGCGATCAAGGCCGAACTCCGTGAGCGCGTGGACATCCTGAGGTCACGCGGCGTCGTGCCGGGACTCGGCACGCTGCTCGTGGGATCCGACCCCGGCTCCGTGTCGTACGTCGCCGGCAAGCACCGCGACTGCGCCGAGGTCGGCGTCGAGTCGGTCCGCGTCGACCTGCCGGAGACCGCGACCCGCGAGGACATCCTCGAGGCGGTCCGCCACCTCAACTCGAACCCGGCGGTCACCGGCTACATCGTCCAGCTCCCGCTGCCCAAGGGCATCGACGAGCACGAGATCCTCGAGGCGATCGACCCGGACAAGGACGCCGACGGCCTCCACCCGATGAACCTCGGCCGCCTCGTGCTCGGCGTCGACGGCGAGATCACCTCGCCGCTGCCGTGCACCCCCGCGGGAGTCATCGAGCTCCTGCAGCGTCACGGCGTCGAGATCGCCGGCAAGCACGTCACCGTCGTCGGCCGCGGTCTGACCGTCGGCCGCCCCCTCGGCCTGCTCCTCACCCGCAAGGGCATCGACGCGACCGTGACCCTCACGCACTCGCGCACCCCGAACATCGCGGAGGAGTGCCGCCGCGCGGACATCGTCGTCGCGGCGGTCGGTGTCGCGCACCTCATCAAGCCCGAGTGGATCAAGCCGGGGGGCGCCGTCCTCGACGTCGGCGTCACGCGCGTCGGCGAGACCGAGACGGGTCGTGCGAAGCTCTCCGGCGATGTCGACCCGGCGGTCGCGGAGGTCGCGGGCTGGCTCTCGCCCAACCCCGGCGGGGTCGGGCCTATGACTCGCGCGCTTCTGGTGAAGAATGTTGTGGATGCCGCGTGGCGGCAGGCGGGCCTGTAGGCGCGCGCCCGGAGGCTTGAGGAGGCAGCTATGCGGACGTTTCGACTCGGATTCCCCCAGTTCGTGGTCGGGGTGTGCACGCTCGCCGCGATCGCTGGCGGCGTCGCCTGGATCCTGAAGACCGTCGGAGTCTTCTGACCGATGTCTCCACGCCCGTCACGTGACGCGAACATCCGTCAGTGGCGGAAGTACCTCGCGGCTGAGCGCGCGGAGGCGATGATCTATCGCGACCTCGCCGGCCGCAGGCAGGGCGAGGAGCGGGAGATCCTCCTCGCGCTCGGCGATGCCGAGGATCGCCATGCGCAGCACTGGATCGACCTGCTCGGTCCGCACGCGCAGCCTGAGCCGAGGCTCGACCTCGGCTCGCGCCTCCTCGGGTGGTTCGCGAAGCGATTCGGGTCGGTCTTCATCCTCGCGCTCATGCAGCGGGCCGAGGGTCGCACCCCGTACGACACCGACGAGCATGCCTCGGCGGCGATGGCGGCGGATGAGCACATCCACGGCGAGGTGGTGCGGGCGCTCGCGAAGCGGAAGCGCGATGCGCTGTCCGGAGGGTTCCGCGCAGCCGTCTTCGGGATGAACGACGGCCTCGTGTCCAACCTCGCGCTCGTCCTCGGCGTCGGCGCGACCGGCATGCCCCCGACCGCGGTCCTCATCACGGGCATCGCGGGGCTCCTCGCCGGTGCGCTGTCGATGGCGGCGGGCGAGTACATCTCGGTGAGCTCGCAGCGGGAGCTCATCGACTCGTCGAAGCCCTCGCTCGACACCGCCAAGCGCGTCCCGGCGCTCGACGCCGAGCTCAACGAGCTCGCCCTCGTGTACCGCGCGCGCGGCATGTCGCAGGCGGAGGCGGAGGCGCGCGCGAGGACGGTGTTCGAGCGGATCCGCGAGGCGGCAGCACTTGAAGCGCACGAGCGCGAGCCGGAGCTCGCGACCGCGCCGGTCCCGACGACCCCCGCGGCGGCGGGAGACGATGTCGTCGGCAGCCCGTGGCGTGCGGCGGCATTCAGCTTCGTGACCTTCGGGGTCGGCGCCCTCATCCCCGTGCTCCCGTACCTGTTCGGCGCGGCAGGGCTCACCGCGGTCATCACCGCAGCGGTCCTCGTCGGCGTCGCGCTCGCGATCACCGGCGCCATCACAGGGGTCCTCTCCGGGGCCTCCCCGGGGCTCCGCGCGCTGCGCCAGGTCGCGATCGGCTACGGTGCCGCCGCGATCACCTACATGCTGGGTCTTGCGTTCGGAGTGCTGATCGACTGACCTTCCCCCGCTACCCTCGACTTCGTGGAGATCACCCCGACCGGCCGCGCTGTCGAACTCGTCGCGGGGGCGACCCGTGTCGGCGTCGGCACTGTCGCCGCGGTGCTGCGCTCGCTGAATGTCGGAGGCGTGGACATCACCGAGCCGCTCGCGCCCGGTCACGCTCCGAGCTTCGGCAGCGGCATCATCCTCGCGCCGTGGCCGAACCGTGTGCGTGACGCCATCTGGCACGCTTCGGGCCAGCCCCTGCAGCTCGCCATGACGGAGCCGGAGCGCCGCAACGCGCTCCACGGCCTCCTGCGGTTCGCGGACTACGAGGTGCGCGAGCTCACCGGGGATTCGGTGCTGCTCGGCGCGGTCATCCCGCCGCAGACCGGCTGGCCGTACTTCCTCGACACCTGGGTCCGCTACACCGCGGTGCCTGACGGCGTCGAGGTGACGCACGGCGCGCTGAACCTGTCCGCTGAGCGCGCGCCGTGGGCGGCGGGCGCGCACCCCTTCTTCCGTGTCGGCGACACCCCGGTCGGCGAGCTCACCGTGACGCTGCACGCCGAGGGATGGATCGAGACCGACGATCGCCTCCTGCCGGTCGCGGAGCGCGACGTCGAGGGGACGCATGCCGACCTGCGCTCGGGTCGCCGGGTGGACGACATCGAGCTCGACACGGCCTTCACCCGCGTCCGCCACGTGACCCGTCCCGACGGCCGCGGTGAGATCGCTACCCTCGCCGGACCTCGCGGGGTGGTGAGCGTGTGGAGCGACGCGGACTGGCGCTACGCGCAGATCTTCACCACGAGCGCGTTCGCCGCGGACGCCGACGGCCCGCGTCGCGCGATCGCGATCGAGCCGATGACCGCACCGCCCGACGCGCTAAACTCCGGTGAGGGGCTCGTGTGGCTGGAGCCGGACGAGAGCTGGGAGGGACGCTGGGGCGTGACCTTCACGGGCGCGGGATGAGGCGAGGCATCAAGCACGCCGTCGAGGAAGGCCTGCTCCTCGCCGACCGCGCGGCGCGACTCGACGTGCGCAACCGCATCGAGGTCGCCACGATCGGGCGGAACCAGGAATATCGGGCGGAGGCATTCGGTCCGGACGCGCTCGCGGCGCTCGAGACGCTCGCGGCCGAGCAGGACGGTGTCGCGGACCGGCTGGAGAGCGAGGCGAAGGCGGTCCGCCGGCGCTGGGGTGTCGCACTCGGGCAGCACGACTACCGTCGCGGCGACCGTCGCAACCTGCTGACCCGGGCGAGGGTCGCGCGTGCGCTCGCCGAGGCGATCCGCGAGCGAGCCCGCGACGACGCATATATCGCCGACCTCATCGAGCGCGCCCGACAGGACGCATGGAGCGATGTGGCCGGGGTGATCCGGCAGAACCTCGACATCTCGGAGCGTCCGCCGGAGCGCCCGAGCAGGGCGAGGGCGAAGCGGATCGACGATCTCGCGGCGGAGATCCGCAAGCTCGCGGAACGGCGCGGCGGGCTCGGCTCCTAGACCGCCTAGACCACCCGCGCCGCCTAGACCTGCGGGCCGCCCGCCTCGAGCCACGTCGCGCCGCGGAGGTCGTTGCTGCGCGGGTCGAGCTCGGGACGGTGGTCCTCGTCCGGGTCGAACTCGGGCTCCTCGATCTCCTCGTCGGTGAGCGGCTCCTCGTCGCCGGGGAGGACGCGGCCCTTCGCGGCGGCGAACTTCTCGCGCTCGACCCGCAGCCATTCCGGCTGGTCATCGAGCAGGGCGCGGATCTCCGCGGTCGTCATCGCATCGCTCACGCCGGCCCGGGCGAGCGCCGAGTTGGAGACGCCGAGGCGACGGGACGTCTCGCTGCGGGGGTGCGGGCCCTCCTTGCGGAGCGTGACGAGCCACTCGGGGGGATCCGCCTGGAGTGCCTGGAGGTCGTCGCGCGAGATCGACTGCGACTGGAACTCGGGCGGCGTCGCCGGGAGGTAGACCCCGAGCTTCGCCGCCGCGGTGGCGGGCTTGAGCAGCTGCGGCTTGCGCGGCTTCGGCTGCTGGCGGCGATCTTCGCGCGGCGCTTCAGTCATGCTCCGAGGGTACGGGGTCCACGTCGGCGTGGCGATGGCTAGCCTGAATGCATGCCGGAGCCGCTGACCGTCGCGTTCGTCCCGGGCGTCATCCCGGGGAAGTGGGAGCGCATCTGGCGAGAGCGCCGACCGGGCGGGCGGCTCGAGCTCGTGCCGCTCCCGCAGGTCGAGGCGCTCGCGGGTCTCGGCGACGGCACGATCCACATGGCGCTCGCCCGCGACATCGTCGCCGACGACGTGTGGCATGCGATCCCGCTGTATCGGGAGCAGCCGGTCGTGGTGGCGGAGCGGGAATCGATCGTCGCGGCGATGGACGAGCTCACCCTCGCGGACCTGGACGGGGAGACGATCCTCCCGGTCGATCTCGATGGCGGCGATGGCTCGGACACGATCGAGCTGGTCGCGGCGAATGTCGGGGTCGCGATCATGCCCCAGGCGCTCGCCCGCGTGCTGTCCCGCGAGGATGTGCAGGCTCGCCCGCTCGTCGACGCACCGGACACGGGGGTGTCGCTCGTGTGGCCGAAGGACGACCCGCATCCCCTCGTCGATGCCTTCATCGGGATCGTGCGGGGCCGCACGCCCAACAGTTCGCGCGGCTAGCTCGCGCGGACGACCGGCGTGCGCGGCGACCACGGCACCTGACCCAGTCGGCGCGCGCCGACCGGGATCGTGGCCGGGTCGCGGTCGGTCCGGGACGTGATGAGCAGCCAGCGCCCGGAGGCGTCCGAGAGCAGCTCATCGAATGCGCCGCCGCCGATGAGCGGGAGCGCGTCTGCGATCGAGGAGCCCACCCACACCTCGCGCATCGTCGGCTTCGACCCGGACGCGAAGTCGCCGAACGCCTCCGCGTCGCCGACCACGAGGAACCGGGTGATCGAGCCGGAGAGGTCGTCCACCTCGCGTTCGATCACGCTGAGCCCCAGTTCCTCGCCTTTGCCGCCGCCCGCGAGCGCGATCGCGGGGACGGTCGCGGCCGCGGCGAGGCGGAGCGCGGCGGCGGTGGATTCGGCCTCGACCGGCTGCAGCGAGAAGCGGCGGATGAATGCGCGGCACTGCGCGAGCCCCTGGGGGTGCGAGTAGACGATCGCGCCCTTCAAGGTCTCGGGCTCCATGTCAGCGCGCGCGTACGCGTCGAACCGCACCGCGACATCGACCATGCCCCCCGCGGTGAGGTCGGCGCCCATGATCGCCTCGATGGACCGGGACACGAGTCCGGAGGCGGAGCTCGACACGGGGAGGACGCCGACGGTGCCGGGGCCGAGCGCGCCGAGCACCTCCTCGAACGAGCCGAGCGCGTCGAGTCTCGCGCCGTGCGCCCCGAGGGCATGCGCGGCGCTCGCGGCCGCGTCCTCCGAGAAGGTCCCTGCTGGGCCGAGGTAGACGATGCGCTCCACCGCGGAGCTGGCGGCGCGCGACAGGCCGGCGGGCCAGCGGTAGGCGGCGGCGATCTGCGCCTGCAGTGCCTCGATGGTCGCGGTCGGGTCGAGGTCGGCGCGGATCGACATGCGGATGACGACCGAGCGCTGACCGGTGCGGACGACCTCGTCGGCGAGGGAGCAGTCCTTGAGTCCGCGCGTGACCTTCACGACCTGGAGGACGCCGTCGCCGGCAACGGATTCGGGGACGAGGAATCGCACGTCGCGGCGGATGTGCGCGAGCTGCTCGTCGAGGACCGCTTCGAGGTCGCCGCCGGTGACCGGGTCGACGTGGCCGAGGCCGAATGTGGTGCGGCGTGGCCTGCCGGTGATGCCGAGCTTGCCGGCGTTGTGGATGCCTGGGCCGTCGAGGAGCGCGGCGCGCCCGGCGGGGCCGATCATGAGCTCTTCGAGCGTGACGGAGGTGGAGGTGAGGTCGACGATGCGACCGATGCGCACACGCCGGTCGCCGAGGACGCGCAGGCCGATGACGCGGCCGTTGCGGCGGTGCGAGGCGAGCGCAAGGCGCTTCGACTGGGCGGCGGTCACCGCGGTCGCGGCGGTGTCGCGGATGGTCTCGTAGAGGGAGCCGGGGAAGCGGTCGCGGACCCGTGCGAGCTCCGCGGGATCGATCGTGCCCGCGCGGGAGTCGAGGACCCGCACCGCGAGCCCGAAGAGCGTCTCGAAGAGCGGGGTGCGAGCCTCCCAGATGTCGTGCTCGAGGTCGAGCCCGCTGGATGTGACCGCATCGGCGAAGTCGACCAGGGTGCGGTGCGCGAGCGACTGCACGAGCTCCATGGCGCGGTCGTGATCGTCGGCGGAGCCGACCTTGAGGATCCCGCCGGAGCGGGCGACCGCGGATTCGAGCCACGCGGGGACCCCGTCGCGACCATCGGCCGGGGCGGCAGGATCCGGCACCGCGTACAGGATCTGACCGGCGATCGATGGGACGGTCGCGTCGAAGAGCGGGTGCACGCCGTGGACGGGGCGCCCCTCGGCGGCGGACCGCGCGACATTCAGCGCATCGCCGAGCGGGCTCGCGGACACCACCACGATGGTGTCCTGGTGCATGAGCGGGATGGTCTCGACGACCGCCTGCGGGAGCACCTGCGGCGGCAGCGCGAACCAGATGACCGCCGGGCCATCCGGCAGCTCGAGCGGCTGGGTGGTGCCTTCGACGACGAGGATGTCGCCGTCGGGGGTCTCGATCGATTCGCCGAACACGACCGGACCGGCCGCGCCGAGCCGCCACGACTGCGATGCGAGCGACGTCTTCGTCGTCTTCGAGTCGACGAGCGTCACCGACGTCCACTCCGCGTGCGGGAGCAGGTGCTCCGCGAGCCAGCGTCCGGTGCCGAGCGCGGCGCCGACGAGCACGAGCGCGCGACCAGTCGACGCCGGTTGGGTGCTGACCATGTGGGCCCGGTGGGGCTCGAACCCACGACCCACGGATTAAAAGTCCGCTGCTCTGCCAGCTGAGCTACAGGCCCGGATTCATCGTAGTGGCCGCCCCTCCGGCTCAGGCCAGGCGGCCGAATCGACCCGCGCACTCGGTCGCTCCAAGGCTCGCGTCGTAGGGTGGGGCGGTGAGCCGCCAGTACCACCGACCGACGCTCTTCGAGGGGCGGATGTTCGAGGCCTACATGGGCGCCGAGGACCCGGCGAAGGTCCTGCAGGCAGCGCACGAGACGGCGGCCGCCCTCCTCGACCGCGGTCGCAGTGCGTCGACGCCGGAGCTCGAGCGGGTCATCGCGCTCGCCGACGAGCACGGTGTCGACGCGATCTCGGAGCTGTGGGCGCGCGCCGCCGAGGATTCGCTGCCCGGTGCGCTGTGGCGCCTGTACCTGCTGCGCGCGCTCATCCGCCAGGATCCCGAAGGGGTCGCCGACGAGTTCCGCCGCGGTGTCGAGACGCTCCGCACCGCCGACGAGGCGATCGCCGGTGCCCCGCGACCCGCGGGACCGGATGAGGTCGTCGAGCTCGCCGACCGCATCCTCCGCGGCGCATTCAAGGGAGACCTCGGTGACGCACTCGACCGTGCCGCATCGTGCTGCCGGATCCTCGCCTCCGGCGCCCTCCAGGGCGCTGACGTGAGCGTCGCGTCGAGCGAGCGGGAGGCGGCGCTCGTGGCCCGGGCGAAGCGGCTGTCCGCCTTCGCCGAAGAGCTCACGGTGTGCGCTCGTCGAGAGCGGGCTGGCAGTCTCGACTGAGTGGACGTGCGCCCAGCGAAAACCACGTAGGCTTGCTGGGCCGGGCCGCGGTGACCCCGGGCTCCAACTTTCGCCGCTGCGAGCGGCCTCGCGCCGAGAGGCGTCGACCGCGGTCCGGTACCACCATCTCGGCTCGCTCGAGCCCGCTACGGCGATGCGAGCGATGATGCCGTCGCCGTCCGCCGTCTGATCAGCGCTTCAGCGCATCCCAGAGGATCTCCGTCTGGACCACATCGGTCGTGAGGATCCGCGCCGGCAGGACATCGCCGACCGCCGGCCAGTACTCGCGCCGCAGCACGCTCTCGAGGGTCTGCACGACCGGCTCGATCCCATCCGCCTCGAGCCGCACCTCCATGCGGCACTCCTGGTAGCGCAGGCGACCGGTGGGCTCGTTCACCGAGAGGACGGTCGCCTTTCCGACCACATAGTCGGACTCCTTCGGCATGTGGAAGATCCGCTCGAGCCACATCGCGCCCTGCGTGACCTCGCGGTCCCAGGACTCCTGCTGCTCGCGCTCGAGCCGGGCCCGGCGAGCTCGCCTGTCCTCTGTCACGCGATCAGCCTACGGTCAGGCCGAGCGCTCCCACTCACCCGAACTTGCCGGAGACGTAGTCCTCGGTCGCCTTCACCGACGGGTTGGAGAAGATCTTCTGGGTGTCGTCGTACTCGATGAGCTTGCCCGGCTTGCCGGTGCCCGCGATGTTGAAGAACGCCGTCTTGTCCGAGACGCGCGACGCCTGCTGCATGTTGTGGGTGACGATGACGATCGTGTAGTCGACCTTCAGCTCCTCGATGAGGTCCTCGATCGCGAGCGTCGAGATCGGGTCGAGGGCTGAGCACGGCTCGTCCATGAGGATGATGTCCGGCGACACGGCGACGGTGCGGGCGATGCACAGACGCTGCTGCTGACCGCCGGACAGACCCGAGCCGGGCTTGTCGAGGCGGTCCTTCACCTCGTTCCACAGGTTCGCGCCGCGCAGCGAGCGCTCCACGAGGTCATCCTGCTCCGACTTGGACATGCGCTTGCCGTTGAGCTTCACGCCGGCGAGGACGTTCTCGCGGATCGACATTGTCGGGAAGGGGTTCGGTCGCTGGAAGACCATGCCGACGTGGCGGCGCACCAGCACCGGGTCGACACCAGGTCCGTACAGGTCGTCGCCGTCCACGAGGACCTTCCCCTCCACCCAGGCGCCGGGGATGACCTCGTGCATGCGGTTCAGGGTGCGGAGGAAGGTCGACTTGCCGCAGCCGGAGGGGCCGATGAATGCCGTCACGGTGCGCGGCTCGATCGTGAGCGAAACGTCCTCGACGGCCTTGAACTTGCCGTAGTAGACGTTGAGGTCTTTGACCTCGATGCGCTTGGACATGCTGGGTGGTTCCTTCCCGGCTATCTGCCCGACTTCGGCGCGAAGAACTTCGCGATGAGTCGGGCGATCAGGTTGAGGATCATGACGATGAGGATGAGGGTGAGCGCCGCGGTCCATGCGCGCTCCGTGTACGCGGCGATGTCCGCACCCGGGTTCATGTACTGCGTGTATGCGAAGACGGGGAGCGTCATCATGCGGCCCTCGAAGAGGTCGTAGTTCAGGCTCGGCGTGAAGCCGGCGATGACGAGCAGCGGCGCGGTCTCGCCGATGACGCGTGCGATGGCGAGCGTGACCCCGGTGGCGATGCCCGCGATCGAGGTGGGGATGACGACCTTCACGATCGTCGCCCACTTGGGGACGCCGAGCGCGTATGAGGCTTCGCGGAGCTCGTTCGGGACGATTCGGAGCATCTCCTCGCTGGACCGCACCACGACCGGGATCATGAGCAGCGACAGTGCCACCGCACCGCCGAAGCCGGAGCGGAACCCGGGGTCGCCGGTCAGGAGCGCGAAGAGCGCGAACGCGAACAGGCCCGCGACGATCGACGGGATGCCGGTCATCACGTCGACGAGGAAGGTGATCGCCTTCGCGAGCCAGCCGCGCCCGTACTCGACGAGGTAGATCGCGGTGAGGAGGCCGACGGGGACGGAGATGAGCATCGCCATGCCGGTGATCTCGAGCGTCCCCACGATCGCGTGGAGCGCGCCGCCGCCCTCGCCGACGATGTTGCGCATCGAGTTCGTGAAGAACGTCAGGTCGAAGCGCGCCGCGCCGTTGACGACGACGGTGAAGGCGAGCGACACGAGCGGCAGGAGCGCGATGACGAAGGCGCTCACCACGAGGGCGGTGACGAACCGGTCCTTGCCCTTGCGTCGGCCCTCCACGAGGGTCGAGATGACGAAGATGAGGATCGCGTAGAGGACCGTGCCGAGGAAGAGCGCGAGCGCGATGTTGAACTCGCTCGCACCGCTCGCGATTCCGGTGAATCCGACGATCGCCGACATCGCAGCCCACGACCCGGCGAGGACCGCCCACGGCACCCAGCGCGGCAGCTGGCCCGTGGTGAGGGAGTTCGGCGTGGCCTTCTGCCGACCCGGCATCGTGGTCGCCATGTCAGTTCGCCCCCGAGAATGCGGCCCGGCGTGCGACGACCCATCGCGCGAGGGAGTTGACGATGAGCGTGATGACGAAGAGCACGAGGCCTGTGCCGATGAGGGCGTTGACGGCGATGCCGTGCGCCTCCGGGAAGTTGAGCGCGATGTTGCCGGCGATCGTCGACGGGTTCTGGCCGCTCGTCAGCACGAAGGTGATGACGTAGGCGGGCGACAGGAGCATCGCGACGACCATCGTCTCGCCGAGCGCGCGACCGAGGCCGAGCATCGCGGCGGAGATGATGCCGGGGCGGCCGAAGGGCAGCACCGCCATCTTGATCATCTCCCAGCGGGTCGCGCCGAGCGCGAGCGCCGCCTCCTCGTGGAGCTTCGGCGTCTGCAGGAAGACCTCACGGGTGAGCGACGTGATGATCGGGATGATCATGACGGCGAGCACGATCGCGACCGTGAGGATCGTGCGGCCCGTCTGGTCGACCTGCCCGGTGAAGAACGGCAGCCAGCCGAGGTTGTCGTGCAGCCAGTTGTAGAGCGGGACGACCGCGGGCGCCAGGACGGTGATGCCCCACAGGCCGAAGACGACCGAGGGGACAGCCGCGAGCAGGTCGACGATGTAGCCGAGGACCTGTGCGATGCGCCGCGGTGCGTAGTGGGAGATGAAGAGCGCGATCCCGATCGACAGCGGCAGGGCGAGGACGAGCGCGATGAATGCCGCCCAGACCGTCCCGAATGCGAGCGGCGCCACGTATGCCCAGAACGAATCCGGGGAGCCTTTGACATTGGAGAGGTCGCCGGTGAGCGCCGGTGCCGACTCGGCGAGGAGGAAGATCGCGACCGCGGCGAGTGCGACGAGGATGATGACGCCGGCTGCCATCGTGGCGCCGGAGAAGACGCGGTCGGCGGGCCGTGCCTTCGATTTGATTCGCGGGGCCGTTCTGGCGGTCGCGGTCATGTCCTGCTCTCGGTCGAGATGATGCTCGGCTTGGACGTACGGGCTGCGGCCGACGTCGGCGACCGCAGCCCGTGTTCGTCCAGAGGCGATGCTACCTAGTGGTTCAGTCGACGACGATCGAGTCGACGACGGCGGAGATGGTGGTGATCTGCTCGGGCGAAAGCGGGGCCGCGCCGGTGCTGGCTGCGACGGCCTGGCCTTCCGCGCTCGTCACGTAGGACAGGTAGCCCTTCACGATGGCGGCTGCGTCGGCGTTCTTGTACTCACCGCAGGCGATGAGGTACGAGACGAGCACCAGCGGGTACTCGGCCGGGTTGGCGGTGGTGCGGTTGAGCTTCACCGCGAGGTTCGTCGCCGAGGCGTTGTCAGCCGCGGGCGAGCCCGCGACGACCGCCGCCGCACCCTCCGGGGTGTAGGTCACGTACTCGTCGCCGATCTTGATCTTCGCGATGCCGAGGTCACCGGCTCGCGACGCGGCGGCGTAGCCGATCGCACCCTTCGCGGATCGGACGGACTCGACGACACCTGACGTGCCCTGTGCGCCGGTGCCCGACGGGTAGGGGAAGGTGTCGGAGGGCTTGGCGTCCCAGATCTCCGGGGCGGTCTGGGCGAGGTAGTCGCTGAAGTTCTTCGTCGTGCCCGAGTCGTCGGAGCGGTGGACCGCGGTGATGACTCCCGAGAGCGCGACGCCCGGGTTCTGGGCGGTGATCTGCGGGTCAGACCAGTCGGTGATCTCGCCCTTGAAGATGCGCGCGATCGTCGCGGAGTCCAGGTGCAGCTCGTCGACGCCTTCGAGGTTGTAGACGATCGCGATCGGGTCGATGAAGACCGGGACCTGGATGAACGAGTCGTCCACGCAGGCCTCGAAGCCGCCGGCGATCTCCTCGTCGCTGAGTGCGGAGTCGCTGCCCGCGAACAGGACACCGCCGCCGATGAATGCCTCGCGTCCCGCGCCGGAACCGGTCGGGTCGTAGGTGATGGTGACGTCGGGGTTCGCGGTCTGGAAGCCCGCGATCCACGCCTCCTGCGCCGCGCCTTGCGACGACGCGCCGGCGCCGGCGATCATGCCGGAGAGTGTCGTGTCGGTGGGGGTGCTGCTGCCAGGAGGTGCGGGGGGCTGCATCTCATTCGCCGCGCAGGCGGTCAGCAGGAGGCTGCCTGTGATGACGACGGCGCCGGCGACGCCGAGTCGATTGATGGTCACGTGATCCCTTTCGGAGGTTCGCTGTGTGCAACGAGCCGCTTGGCTCGTCGTCACGCTAAGCGCGCCGGTTGACCAGCATCGGTGACTCGGGTGAACTGCAGGTGAACAGTGCCTCAACGGGGCATGGGGCGTGCAGGGATCGGGCTCGGCTCAGGCGGCGCCGTGGACTTCGACGGACACGAGCTGCGGCTCGTCCGTGTCGGTGAGGTGGAAGACGGCGAACTCGCCGGTAGCCAGGTTCGCCGCACGGTGGGCGATGTCGGTCGCGGGGATGGAGACGCCCGCGAGGAGGGCGCCGACGAGCTGCGGGATGACCGGGCCGTGGCTGCACAGGACGACGCCGATGTGATCCTCGAGGCGCTTCAGAATCTGCTTCGCCGGCTTGCCGGCGCCGTCCTCGTAGGCATCCTGCGAGATGCCGTTCGATGACTTCACGGTGAGCTTCGCGAGCTTCGCGAGCGGCGCGACCGTCTCCAGGCAGCGGAGCGCGCTGCTCGACACGATCTTCTGCGGACCGAATGCCGCGATCGCTGGTGCGATCTGCTGCGCCTGTCGCTGGCCGTGCGGATCGAGGGGGCGCTCGCTGTCGGGCCCTCGCCATTCGGAGGCCGCCGTCGCCTTGCCGTGCCTCGTGATGATGATCGGGAAGGTGCGTGCGGTGCCGTCCGCCAGTCTCGCGGCGAAGTCGTCGATCATCTGCGCGTCATGCGGGTACGTGACCGCGGCACGCGCCTCATCGATCGGGAGCCACTCGGCGGATGCGATCTCGCTGTTCGCCTTGAATGCCTTCGCCGCCGCCGCCGCGGCCGTCTCCGTGACCTCGGCGAGCCAGTACTTGACGACCTTCGGCCCCGTCTTGACCGTGTAGCGGGTTTCGCCGATCGGCGCGCCGAGGACCGCCTTGACCTTCGTCTCCTCGAGGAGCTCGCGGGCCGCCGTCTGCGGCAGCAGCTCACCCGGGTCGACCTTGCCCTTGGGGATCGACACGTCGTCGTAGTAGGCGCGCCGCACCACGAGGACGCTCACGCCCATCTTGGTCTGGCGCCAGCACAGGACGCCTGCGGCGTAGGTCAGCGGGGGGCGCACGGTTCCATATTGCATGACGCTGGGGACACCATCCGCACCCGATCTCCGCTCACCAGATCGAGGGTCTCGACCCGCTCACGGCTCCAGGTGCATCGTCGGCGAGGAGCGGAGCACGCGGCGCACATCGATGGCGCCGGTGCGCGTCGTCCCGAGGTCGGGGCGACGCCGGGAGGCGATCCGGGTCATGAGCGCGTCCTGCGCGTCGACGAGCGGGATCCCGTGCTCGTCGACCGCGTGCCTCGTCCACGTCCCGGTGATGCCGTCGAGATGCCAGGACGAGGTGCGCTCGTCGAGCAGCAGGTCGAACACGTCGTACAGCTCCCGGATGAGCGCCGGGTCGGTGATGCGGACGAGCGCCTCGACGCGGCGATCGAGGTTGCGGTGCATCATGTCGGCGCTGCCGATGAAGACCTTCGGGTCACCGTCGTTGTGGAACGCGAAGATGCGGGAGTGCTCGAGGTAGCGCCCGAGGATCGAGCGCACCCGGATCGTCGATGAGTAGTCGGGGACGCCGGGCCGGACCCCGCAGATGCCGCGGATGACGAGATCGATCGGGACGCCGGCATTCGCTGCGAGGTACAGCTCGTCGATGATCGCCTCGTCGACGATGGAGTTCATCTTGAACCGGATGCCGGACGGCTTGCCCGCGCGAGCATTCGCCGCCTCATGCCGGATGTGCTTGATGAGGCCCTTGCGCAGGTGCAGCGGGGCGACGAGGAGGCGCTTGAACTTCTTCTCGATCGCGTAGCCGGACAGCTCGTTGAAGAGCCGGGTGAGGTCCTCGCCGATGGTCTCGTCCGCGGTGAGCAGGCCGAGGTCCTCATAGATGCGCGCCGTCTTCGGGTTGTAGTTGCCGGTGCCGATGTGGGAGTAGCGGCGGAGCCGGCCGTCCTCCTCCTGGCGGACCACGAGTGCGAGCTTCGCATGCGTCTTCAGCCCGACGAGACCGTAGACGACATGCACGCCGGCCTTCTCGAGCTTCTTGGCCCAGCGGATGTTCGCCGACTCGTCGAACCGGGCCTTCACCTCGACGAGCGCGAGCACCTGCTTGCCCGCCTCGGCCGCGTCGATGAGCGCCTCCACGATCGGGCTGTCGCCGCTCGTGCGGTACAGCGTCTGCTTGATCGCGAGGACGTGCGGGTCATGCGCGGCCTGCTCGATGAATGCCTGCACGCTCGTCGAGAACGACTCGTACGGGTGGTGCAGCAGGATGTCGCCCTTCGAGATCGCCGCGAAGATGTCCTGCTGGCCGTTCGGTTCGCTCGGCAGGAGCGACACGGCGGTCGTGGGGACGTGGCGCGGGTAGCGCAGCTCGGGGCGATTCAGGCTCCCGAACTGGAACAGCCCGCGCAGGTCGAGCGGCGCCGGCAGGCGGTACACCTCCTGCTCCGAGATGCCGAGCTCGCGGACGAGCAGCTCGAGCGAGATGCGGTCCATGTCGTCGGACACCTCGAGGCGGATCGGGGGTCCGAAGCGGCGATTCAGGATCTGCTGCTCGAGCGCCTGGATGAGATTCTCGGTCTCGTCCTCCTCGACCTGGACGTCCTCGTTGCGCGTCACGCGGAAGCAGTGATGCGACAGGATCTCCATCCCCGGGAAGAGCTCGTGGAGATGGTTCGCGATGAGGTCCTCGAGCGGGATGTAGCGGTCCATGCCGCTGCCGTCCTCGGGAAGGTTGACGAATCGGGGGAGCATCGGCGGCACCTTGAGGCGCGCGAACTCCTCCTTGCCGGTCTTCGTGTTGCGGACGCGGACGGAGAGGTTGAGCGAGAGCCCCGAGATGTAGGGGAACGGGTGCGCCGGGTCGACCGCGAGCGGCATGAGCACGGGGAAGATCTGCGAGCGGAACACCTCGTCCATCCGCTGGCGGTCCTGCTCGCCGAGGTCCGCCCACGTCTCGATGTGGATGCCCGCGTCGTCGAGGGCCGGCTTGAGGTGCTCGTGGAAGAGCCGAGCGTGACGCTCCTGGAGCTCGTGCGCTTTCGCCGAGATGTTCGCGTACACCTCGAGCGGCGGCGTGCCCGTGTTGGTCGGGACGGCGAGGCCGGTGTCGATGCGGCGCTTCAGACCGGCGACGCGCACCATGAAGAACTCGTCGAGGTTGTTCGCGAAGATCGCGGCGAAGTTGGCTCGCTCCAGGAGCGGGGTCGACGGGTCCTCGGCGAGCTCGAGGACCCGCTGGTTGAAGTTCAGCCACGAGATCTCGCGGTCGAGGAAGCGATCCGTCGGGAGGTCGACGTAGTCGCGCGTCCACGCCGTCTCGTCGTCGTCGTACTCGTCGAGTGCGTCGGTGATGCCGAGCGGAGTGCCGTCCATCGCCCTATTGTGCCGCCAGATGGCGGGGGAGCGGTGGGATCAGCGGGAGTTCTTCGCGGGCTCGTCGCTCGTCTTCGGCGCAGAGCCCGAGGGGCGCTCCTCCGGCTCATCCTCGTGGGCGTTGAATCGGTACCCGACGTTGCGCACGGTGCCGATGAGACCTTCCAGGTCGCCGAGCTTCGCGCGGAGACGCCGCACGTGGACATCGACCGTGCGAGTGCCGCCGAAGTAGTCGTAGCCCCACACCTCGCTGAGGAGCTGCTCGCGGGTGAAGACGCGCGACGGGTGCGATGCGAAGAAGCGCAGGAGCTCGAACTCCTTGAACGTCAGGTCGAGCGGACGGCCCTGCACCTTCGCCGAGTAGCTCGCCTCGTCGATCACGACGCCGGACGTCTGGATCTTGGTCGACACCGCATCCGTGCTCTTGCGGCTCGTCGCGAGCCGGATGCGCGCATCGATCTCCGCCGGACCCGCCGTGTGCAGGATGACATCGTCGATGCCCCAGTCCGTGCTGACCGCGGTCAACCCGCCCTCGGTGAGGATCAGGATGATCGGGATCGAGTTGCTCGTCGACGACAGGATCTTGCACAGCGACTTCGCCCCGACGAGGTCCGTGCGGGCGTCCACGAACATGAGGTCCGCGGGCGGAGCCGAGACGAGCGACGAGGTCGAGGCGGGCAACTGGCGGATCGTGTGAGGCAGGAGCCCGAGCGCAGGCAGAGCCTCAGCCTCGGGACTCGAGGTCAGGATGAGAAGCTGTGCCACGTAGTTACTCCCCGCGATGCCCGGCAAGTCTACTCATCGCGTCAGCACTGAGGCATCCCGGAGCGCATCGATAGGATCACGGAGTGCAGAACGCCGCCGTGTGGGGTATCGCCGCGCTCGCCTTCGCGGTCGTGGTGATCGTCGCGTTCACCGCACAGATCCTCGCCGGTCGACCCCACGGCTACATGCGGCGCTCGTCCGCCATCATCGGCACCGCGCTCGCGGTGTTCGCGATCGCGACCGGGGTCGTCCTGCTGCTCATCGGGCCCTGACCGCCCACCTCGGGTAGGCTTGGCGCATGCTGTTCGCCCTCGAGCTCTTCTTCATCGGCCTGCTCGGTCTCGCGGTGCTCGCGATCGGCTTCACTGCGGTCGTCGTCATCCGGAACCTCTTCCGCGGCCAGCACTGACCGCTGCCGTGTTCACCCTCGATCCTTCGCTCCCCGCGGAGATCGGCCCGATCTCCTGGCTGATCGGCGTCTGGGAGGGCAGCGGGGTCATCGACTACAAGGTCGGCGAAGAGCACCGCTCCGCAGAGTTCGGGCAGCGCATCTCCTTCTCCAACGACGGCCTCGGCTACCTCAACTACTCGTCCTTCACCTGGCTCCTCGGCACTGACGCCCCGAGCCCCCTCGCCGCCGAGACCGGCTACTGGCGAATCGCGCGTCCCCTCGGCGACGGCGACGCCGGCCCCGGCATGCTGCCCCCGACTGCCGCGCGGCCGTATCAGACCGCCGAGTCCGTCGAGACCCTGCGGAATGCCTCCGGGGCCTTCGAGCTCGAGGTCTCGATCGTCCACCCCGACGGTGTGAGCGAGATCTACCTCGGCGAGGCGAACGGCCCGCGCATCGACCTCGCGACCGACGCAGTCGTCCGGACCGCGGGCGCGAAGGAATACACAGCGGCCACCCGGCTTTATGGTCTGGTGGAAGGACACCTCCTGTGGGCGTGGGACATGGCCGCGCTCGGCCAGGAGCTCCGATCCCACGCATCCGCGCGACTCGCGCGGGCGGAGTGACACCGACGAGAGGCGACATCGTGGCTGAGGGATTCGCGGCGAGACCGGGAGCGGTCGGCACGCCCCCTCAGCACTACGGCTCCCCGCTCGTCGAGCAGCGGGCGCTGTCCCACGGGGAGGCCGTCGTCGACCTGTCGCATCACGGCGTCGTGACCGTGACCGGCCCGGACCGGCTCAGCTGGCTGGATTCGGTGACCTCGCAGTCCATCAAGGGGCTGCGGCCCGGCGAATCCGCCGAGACGCTCCTGCTCGACCCCAACGGCCGGATCGAGCACGCGATCCGCCTCATCGACGACGGCGAGACCGTGTGGCTCCTCGTCGACGAGGGCGAGGCCGCGACGCTCGCCGCGTGGCTCGAGCGGATGCGATTCATGATGCAGGTCGAGGTCGTCGACCGATCCGACCAGTACGCGACGATCGGGACGCTCGGCGACGCCGAAGGCCTCCCGCACGCGGTGTCCGGCGACATCCCGCTCGTGTGGCGCGACCCGTGGCCGAGCGTCGTCGCAGGCGGCTGGCAGTACGCGCACGTCGAGGAGCACCCCGGCGCCCAGTGGACGTGGTCGGAGCTCCTCATCGAGCGCGCGCGACTCGGCGAGTACGACGCCATCCCCGCCGCGGGCCTCCTCGCCTCCGAAGCGCTCCGGGCCGCGGCGTGGCGGCCCGCATGGGCGACCGAGGTCGATGAGAAGGCGATCCCCAACGAGTACGACTGGCTCCGCTCCGCCGTGCACCTGTCGAAAGGCTGCTACCGCGGCCAGGAGACCGTGGCCAAGATCCACAACCTCGGTCATCCGCCGCGGCGACTCGTCTTCCTGCATGTCGACGGGAGCGCCCACGTGCCACCCGAGCACGGCGATCCCATCTACCTCGTCGGCACCGACACCGAGGTCGGCCGGGTCACGACCGGCGCGCACCACTGGGAGCTCGGTCCCATAGCGCTCGCCCTCGTGAAGCGCTCCGTCGACCCGCAGGCCACCCTCGAGATCGATCGCGCCGGCGAGCGCCTGAGCGCGGCGCAGGAGGTCGTCGTCCCCACCGACGCCGGCGCGACCGTCGACGTGCCGCGTCTGCCGAGACTCGGATCGGTCCGCAGGTGAGCCGCCCGGAGCCCCTCGACCCCGAACCCATCACCCCGGACCTCGCAGGGCTCCGCCGCCTCGAGCGCCGCATCGCGCGCGCATCCACCTGGCGAGCCGCGGGCCGACGCGTCTACGAGTCCATCCCCGCGATCGCCCAGATCATCGTCGGCGGCGTGCTCAGCTACATGACCGCGCACTTCCTGATCGGGCATGAGAACCCGATCATGTCGGTCACCGTCGTCATCAGCTCGCTCGGCTTCAACCGGGACGCCCGGCCGGTCCGCGTGCTCGAGTCCGTCTTCGGCATCACCCTCGGCATCTGCCTCGCCGCGCTCGTCGTCATGCTGTGGGGCAACGGCGTCTGGCAGCTCGCGATCGTGCTCAGCGTCGTCATGAGCCTCGGACGGCTCCTCGTGAGGAACCCGCAGTTCGCGGTCGCCGCCTCGGTGCCGGCGACGCTCACGGTGATCCTGCCGGCACCGGCGGGCGGGCCGTTCGAGCGGCTCGCGGACGGCGCGATCGGCGCGGCATTCGCCCTCATCGTCACCGCCCTCATCCCGCGGAACCCCACCGGGGTCGCCCGGCGTGACCGGCGCGCGCTGGCCTCGGTCCTCGTCGAGGCGTTCCAGTCCGTCGCCGACGGGCTCCGCGAAGGCAGCACGGGAGCCGCAGAGCTCGCGGTCGCACGCGCGCAGCGTGCCGAGCCGCTCGTCGTCGCATGGCGCCAGTCGCTCACCTCGGCGATCGCGATCTCCCGCATCTCGCCATTCCTCAGGCCCAGGCTGTCCGAGCTGTACCGGGCCCGACGGGTCCTCGAGGCGTCCGAGGCGACGTCGCGGCACCTGCTGCTCATCGCGCGCCGGTCCGAGTACATCGCGCGCGACCATCAGCGCCACGCGGCGCTCGCGGACCTCATCGCGACAGCAGGGGAGGCGGTCAGGCTGCTCCATGCGGAGCTCGACGACCTCGAGCTCGCGGGCGCCGCACGGAACCTCCTCGTCGATCTCGCCGGCCGCCTGCGGCCGCAGACTGCGGTGCCGAATGCGAGCGTCACCGAGTCCACCGTCGTGGTCCAGCTCCGCCCGCTCGTCGTCGACCTGCTCGTCGCGACGGGGCTGACGCTCTCGGAGGCGCAGAGCCGCCTCGCCCCGCTGTGAGTCGAGGCGCGAGGCGGAGATCAGCCCGGGATCACTCCCGGGCTGATCTGTGTCATCGTGCGGATCAGTCGGCCGCCGCCGGGCCGGAGATGCGCTCACCGGTCGCGGCGTCGAAGACGTGGATGTGGCCGGGCTTCGGGACGACCACGACGGACTCGCCCGCGTTGGGGTGACGGCGACCGTCGACGCGCGCGACGACCTGCACGTCCGAGCCATCGACGCGAGCCGTGCCGTACAGGTAGCCGTCAGCGCCGAGCTCCTCGACGAGGTCCACGTCGACCTGGAGGCCGTCGCCGGAGCTCGAGACGACGAGGTCCTCGGGGCGAGCGCCGATGATGGCCTTGCCGCCCGTGACCTTCGCGAGCGTCTCGCGGTCGACCGGAAGCGTCGCCGTGCCGTAGGCGATGCCGTCCTCGCGGACGTCGGTCTCGAAGAGGTTCATGCTGGGGCTGCCGATGAAGCCGGCGACGAAGACATTCGCCGGGTTCTCGTACAGGTCGCGCGGCGTGCCGACCTGCTGGAGGATGCCGTCCTTGAGCACCGCGATGCGGTCGCCCATCGTGAGCGCCTCGGTCTGGTCGTGTGTGACGTAGACGGTCGTGACGCCGAGACGGCGCTGCAGCTGCGCGATCTGCGTGCGGGTCTGGACGCGCAGCTTGGCGTCGAGGTTCGACAGCGGCTCGTCCATGAGGAAGACCTGGGGCTGGCGGACGATCGCGCGACCCATGGCGACGCGCTGGCGCTGGCCACCGGAGAGCGCCTTCGGCTTGCGGTCGAGGTACGGCTCGAGGTCGAGCAGGCGCGCGGCGTCGAGGACGCGGCGGGCGCGCTCCTCCTTCGGGACACCGGCGATCTTCAGCGCGAACCCCATGTTCTCGGCGACCGTCATGTGCGGGTAGAGCGCGTAGTTCTGGAAGACCATCGCGATGTCGCGGTCCTTCGGCGCGACGTTGGTGACGTCCTCGTCGCCGATGAGGATGCGGCCCTCGTTGACCTCCTCGAGTCCGGCGAGCATGCGGAGCGTCGTCGACTTGCCGCAACCGGAGGGGCCGACGAGGACGAGGAACTCGCCGTCCTCGATCTTGAGGTCGATCTTGTCGACCGCGGGGCGGGTGCTGCCCGGGTAGATGCGCGATGCCTTGTCGAAGGTGACCGTGGCCATGACTGAGTGACTCCATTCACCGGCAGGTACGTGCCGGACGATCCGTAGTGAACTGGTCGCACCACCCTATGCGGATCGGGTCCGGATGTCACTGGTCCCGGGTACCGTCGGCCCTGCCGGCGACAGCCAGCCGCCGGCACGGCGTGGCACGGTCCGTGGGGCGTCCGGAGCTCCCGACCGCCCCCTCCGCGACACGCCGTGCGACACACCGAGGCGGAAATCGTTTCGACATGTTTTGCACAGGCTTCTCCATAACGGTCTCCTGTGCTCGAACCGAAAAATGGCTGATCGCAGGCACCCATGAGAGCCCTTGTCCACAGGCGGGAATCACAACGGTGTGATTTGCGTTGGATTCTCCACAGACACGACATCTTGTGTTCGCTGGCTATGTCGGACCCCAGATGTAGTATCGGAGCCCACCTACTCGAAGGAGGCGCGGCATGACCGTCACCGTTTACACCAAGCCCTCGTGCGTCCAGTGCACGGCGACGTACCGTGCCCTGAACGCCAAGGGCATTGAGTTCGAGATCTTCGATGTCTCTGTCGACGAGAAGGCGCTCCAGACCGTCAAGGAGCTCGGCTACCTGCAGGCGCCCGTCGTCATTGCCGACGGCGAGCACTGGAGCGGTTTCCGCCCCGACAAGATCGACGAGCTCGCAGCCAAGCTCGCGTCCTAGCCGGCCATGGTCACCGCAGCTTCGATCATCGAATCCTCGGTGGGAGAGCGCGGAGCGACCACGACCGAGGCGGACCTGATCTATTTCAGCTCCGTCTCCGGCAACACCGCGCGCTTCGCTGAGAAGCTCGCCGCCGTCCGCGGCGTCGAAGGGGCGCGAATCCCCCTCTACGCCTCGGAGCCGCGACTCAAGGCCACTCGGCCCTACGTCCTCCTCCTCCCGACCTACGGAGGCGGGGACGGTCGCGGCGCAGTACCCAAGCAGGTCATCCACTTCCTGAACGACCCGGACAACCGGGCGCTCATCCGGGGAGTGGTGGCCGCAGGCAACACCAACTTCGGTGAGGCATACGGACTGGCGGGCGACATCGTCGCCGCCAAGTGCAAGGTCCCGTGCCTCTACCGGTTCGAACTTTTCGGCACGCAGGACGACGTGGAAGCCGTCGCACGAGGATTGGAGCGGTTTTGGACGCAGCAGTGATGGAAGCGCCGCGCGCGAAGTTGGACTACCACGCGCTCAACGCGATGCTGAACCTCTACGGTGAGGACGGGCGCATCCAGTTCGAGAAGGACCGCGAGGCAGCACGCGAGTACTTCCTGCAGCACGTCAACCAGAACACCGTCTTCTTCCACTCGCGCAAGGAGCGCATCGACTACCTGGTCGAGAAGGGCTACTACGAGCCGGAGGTCCTGAACCAGTACTCCTTCGAGTTCATCGACCAGCTCCACGAGCTCGCCTACTCCAAGAAGTTCCGCTTCCCGACCTTCCTCGGCGCCTTCAAGTACTACACGTCGTACACGCTCAAGACCTTCGACGGGACCCGCTACCTCGAGCGATTCGAGGACCGCGTCGTCATGACCGCGCTCACGCTCGCCGCGGGTGACGAGAAGCTCGCGACCGAGCTCGTCGAGGAGATCATCTCCGGCCGCTTCCAGCCGGCGACGCCGACGTTCCTCAACGCCGGCAAGGCCCAGCGCGGCGAGCTCGTCTCCTGCTTCCTGCTGCGCATCGAGGACAACATGGAGTCGATCGGCCGCAGCATCAACTCGGCGCTGCAGCTGTCGAAGCGCGGCGGCGGCGTCGCGCTCCTGCTGTCCAACATCCGCGAGACCGGAGCGCCGATCAAGCAGATCGAGAACCAGTCCTCCGGCGTCATCCCCGTGATGAAGCTCCTCGAGGACTCCTTCTCCTACGCCAACCAGCTCGGCGCACGTCAGGGTGCCGGTGCCGTGTACCTCCACGCGCACCACCCGGACATCATGCGATTCCTCGACACCAAGCGCGAGAACGCCGACGAGAAGATCCGCATCAAGACGCTCTCGCTCGGCGTCGTGATCCCGGACATCACCTTCCACCTCGCCAAGCAGAACGAGGACATGTACCTCTTCTCGCCGTACGACGTCGAGTGCGTCTACGGGGTGCCGTTCTCGGACATCTCCGTCACGGAGAAGTACTACGAGATGGTCGACGACCCGCGCATCCGCAAGACGAAGATCAACGCGCGCCAGTTCTTCCAGACGATCGCGGAGATCCAGTTCGAGTCGGGCTACCCGTACGTCGTGTTCGAGGACACGGTGAATCGCGCGAACCCGATCGACGGCCGCATCAACATGTCGAACCTGTGCTCCGAGATCCTCCAGGTCAACACTCCGTCGACCTTCGCCGAGGACCTCAGCTACACGCACATCGGCAAGGACATCTCCTGCAACCTCGGCTCGCTCAACATCGCGCTCGCGATGGACGGGGGCAACCTGGAGCGCACCGTCGAGGTCGCGATCCGCGCCCTCAACGCGGTGTCGGAGCAGTCCAACATCCAGTCGGTCCCCTCGGTCGCGCACGGCAACGACAAGTCGCACGCGATCGGGCTCGGCCAGATGAACCTCCACGGCTACCTGGCCCGCGAGCGCATCTTCTACGGCAGCGAGGAGTCCATCGACTTCGTGAGCGCCTACTTCGCCGCGATCCTCCACTACGCCCTCAAGGCGTCGAACAAGATCGCGATCGAGCGCGGCAGGACCTTCGAGGGCTTCGAGCGCTCCAAGTATGCGTCCGGCGAGTTCTTCGACAAGTACATCGACCGCGACTGGCACCCGAAGACGGAGCGCGCCAAGGAGCTCTTCGAGAAGGCCGGCATCACGCTACCGACGCGCGAGGACTGGATGGCGCTGCGCGACTCAGTCATGAAGCACGGCATCTACAACCAGAACCTCCAGGCCGTGCCGCCGACCGGCTCGATCTCCTACATCAACAACTCGACCTCGTCGATCCACCCGATCGCGTCCAAGATCGAGATCCGCAAGGAAGGCAAGATCGGTCGCGTCTACTACCCGGCGCCGTTCATGACGAACGACAACCTCGAGTACTACGAGGACGCGTACGAGATCGGCTGGGAGAAGATCATCGACGTGTACGCGGCGGCGACCGAGCACGTCGACCAGGGCCTCTCGCTCACGCTCTTCTTCAAGGACACGGCCACGACGCGCGACATCAACCGTGCGCAGATCTACGCCTGGAAGAAGGGCATCAAGACGATCTACTACATCCGCCTGCGTCAGCTGGCCCTCGAGGGCACAGAGGTCGAAGGCTGCGTTTCCTGCACGCTCTGATCGAGCGCCGGACTGAGACGAAGAAGGCAAGACGATGACTGAAGCAGTCAAGCTCCTGACGCAGGTGCAGGCGATCAACTGGAACCGCATCGAGGACGACAAGGACCTCGAGGTGTGGAACCGCCTCACGGGCAACTTCTGGCTCCCCGAGAAGGTGCCGCTGTCGAACGACATCCAGTCGTGGGCGACGCTCACCGAGTCGGAGAAGCAGCTCACGATGCGCGTCTTCACGGGCCTCACGCTCCTCGACACGGTGCAGGGCACGGTCGGCGCGGTGTCGCTCATCCCCGATGCGCTCACCCCGCACGAGGAGGCCGTCTACACGAACATCGCGTTCATGGAGTCTGTCCACGCCAAGTCGTACAGCTCGATCTTCTCGACGCTCGCGTCGACGGCGGAGATCGATGCGGCATTCCGCTGGTCGGTGGAGAACCCCAACCTGCAGAAGAAGGCCGCGATCGTCATGGAGTACTACCGCGGCGACGACCCGCAGAAGAAGAAGGTGGCCTCGACGCTGCTCGAGTCGTTCCTCTTCTACTCGGGCTTCTACCTCCCGATGTACTGGTCGTCGCACGCGAAGCTCACGAACACGGCCGACCTGATCCGCCTCATCATCCGCGACGAGGCGGTCCACGGGTACTACATCGGCTACAAGTTCCAGCGCGGGCTGGAGAAGCTCGATGACCAGCAGAAGCAGGAGATCAAGGACTACACCTTCGACCTCCTGTACGAGCTCTACGAGAACGAAGTGCAGTACACCGCGGATCTGTACGACGAGGTGGGTCTGACGGAGGACGTGAAGAAGTTCCTCCACTACAACGCGAACAAGGCCCTCATGAACCTCGGGTACGAGCCGATGTTCCCGAAGCAGACCACTGACGTGAACCCGGCGATCCTCGCGGCGCTCTCGCCCAACGCGGACGAGAACCACGACTTCTTCTCCGGGTCGGGCTCCTCGTACGTCATCGGCAAGGCCGTGAACACCGAGGACGAGGACTGGGACTTCTAGTCCGCTCCAGGCATGCCGCTGCGGCCCCGGACAGGTGCTCGTCCGGGGCCGCAATGCGTCTGCGGTCAGTCCACCGCGGTCCGGGTCACGCTGTCTCGCAGGGCGGCGCCGAGCAGGCCCATCGTGTCGAGGACTGCGTCGCGCAGGTCGCCGGGGCCCTCAGCTGACGCATCCCAGTTGGCGATGCTCGCGTAGATGAGCTGGCCGGCTGGTCCGGTGACGACCCCGACGTCGGCGCGCACCCCGGCATCGGTGCCGGTCTTGTTGATCACAGTGAGCCCGCGTTCCGGGGCCGCGTGCGCGAGCGGGTCGAGCCCGAATGCCGCCGCCACCATGCTGAGGTCGAGGCCGCCAGCCAGCCAGTCCAGCACCTGGCGGGACATCCCCGCCGGGAGGTCGTCGTCCTTGACGAGTCGTGCGAAGAGCGCGGCGAGTCCGGCAGCGGAGGCCTCGCTCAGGCGAGGAGGGTCGTGTGGTGTGCGCATGTCGCGCACCCGGTCGCGCAGGCTGATCCCCTCGATGCCGAGCGCGCGGGCGGTGCGAGCGACGGCGTCGACACCGCCGATGCGGCTGAGGAGGACGTTGGTCGCCAGGTTGTCGCTCGCGAGCCCGATGAGCCGCGCGACGTCGGCCGCCGGCAGGGTGTCCAGGTTCAGGTGCTGCCAGATCCCCGAATCCGCGACGGCATCCTCCACGGTGCGTGTCAGCGGCTCGCCCGCTGCGAGCTTCCCGGCTGCGATCGCGCGCGCCGCCTCGATGAGGAGCAGCACCTTGCCGACACTGGCAGTCGACAGCACGCGGGCGCTGTGGATGTCGAGCAGCGTCTCCGTGCTCGGAGTGGTGACATCGACGACGCGGACGCTCCAGGCGACCCGGGCATCGTCGAATGCCGGCAGGACCGCATCGAAGCGGGACATATCGCGATCGGTCACGGCGCCATCCTCCCAGGGTCGGTGCTCGCGCCCGCCCGCTGACGCTACCCGCGCGGTGCGACCGCGTCCCATGCGACGGTGAGCTCGCCGAGCCGCCACCGCTTCCGTCCGCCGATGATGGGCCAGCGCTCGGCGATGGACTCAGCGCTCGCCATCCAGCGCTGGGTCGCGCCGTACACGGCGAGGGGAGCGGCGGTCGCCCATGCGCGGTCGAGGTCCCGCAGGTAGTCGTGGATCGGCTCGCCGTCGACATTCTGGTGGATGAGGACCTTGGGGAGACGCTCCGCGACGACGCTCGGCGCTGGTGCAGGGTCGGTGCCGATCGAGCCGAGGTGCAGGCCGATCGTGAGCGTCCGCGGTCCGTCGGCGCCGAGCGTCACCCACGACCCGACCCGCCCGTTCTCCGAGCAGGTGCCCTCGACGAGCACGCCGTCCGGCTGGAGTCGGGCGAGCATGCGCGCCCAGGCGTCCTGGACCTCGGATTCCTCGTACTGGCGCAGGACGTTCGCCGCGCGGATGATCACGGCGCGGCGGTCGCCTGGCAGCGGTACCTCGAAACCGCCGAGGGCGAATGACACCCCCGGCCTCGACGACTGCTGTGCGATCCGCACCCGATCCGGTTCGATCTCGATCCCCACCACCTCGACATCGGATCGGACCGCGCCGAGGCGATCCGCGAGCTCGAGGGTCGTCGTCGCGGACGCGCCATAGCCGAGGTCCACGACGAGCGGATCATCCGCGGCGGAGAGCGCGGGGAGCGCTGCGATCCAGCGGTCCATGCGCCGCAGGCGGTTCGTGCCGGTGGTCCCGCGGGTGACTCGACCGACCGGCTTCACCGTGACATTCTCCCGCGATGTCGCTGTGACGACGGCCCGCGGTCACACGCCCGCACGCGCCTCTAGGCTGGGCGTATGAGCACCCTGATCCTCCTGCGTCACGGCAACTCCGAGTGGAACCAGAAGAACCTCTTCACCGGCTGGGTCGATGTCCGGCTGAGCGAGCAGGGGATCACGGAGGCCAGGCGCGCCGGTGAGCTCCTGCGCGAGAGCGGGCTCAAGCCGGACGTGCTGCACACGAGTCTGCTGACGCGCGCGATCCAGACCGCAAACCTCGCGCTCGAGGAGGTTGACCGGCTGTGGATCCCGGTGAAGCGCAGCTGGCGCCTCAACGAGCGTCACTATGGCGCGCTCCAGGGCAAGGACAAGGCGCAGACCCTCGCCGAGTTCGGTGAGGAGCAGTTCATGACGTGGCGTCGCAGCTTCGACGTCCCGCCGCCCCCGCTCGCCGACGACGACCAGTACAGCCAGGTCGGCGACGAGCGCTACGCGGACATCCCGCTCGACGAGCTGCCTCGCACCGAGAGCCTGAAGCTCGTCATCGACCGCCTCCTGCCGTACTGGGAGGGTGAGATCATCCCCGACCTCGCCGCTGGTCGCACCGTCCTCGTGACCGCGCACGGCAACTCGCTCCGTGCGCTCGTGAAGCACCTCGACGGCATCTCCGATGCCGACATCGCCGCGCTGAACATCCCCACGGGCATCCCGCTCGTGTACGAGCTGGATGATGACTTCCGACCGGTCGGGCCGTCGCGCTACCTCGACCCGGAGGCCGCAGCGGCGGGCGCCGCCGCCGTCGCCGCCCAGGGCAAGAAGTAGGCGGGCCCCACGGGCATGTCCCACGCCGCGCTCGCCCAGCGTCTCGCAGCCGCCGGCGCGAGGGATGAGGCGCTTGCAGAGTATGTGCCGCCGCGGCGGCGCAAGCTCGGTCTCGGGGAGCGCCCCGCGACGATGCGGCCGATCGGCCGGGTGTGGCGACTCGGGGCATTCCTGCTGACACCGGATGGCGAGGTGCTCGGCACCGGCAGGGTCGTCCATGTCGCGCGGACGGAGCGCTTCCGCAGCGTCGTGGCGAATGCGATCACCGAGCACCACGAGCTCGCGAAGGCCGCTGCGCGCAGTGGCTACCGGGAGGGTGAGACGGTGAACTTCGACGCGAAGCCTGTCGATCTCGCGCACCCCGAGGTCGATGACCTCGACGCGTACCTGGAGGAGCGGGCGGACCTGCTCATCCACCCGCCTGGGCTGTACTGAGCGGCGGACGCGGTGACAGGCTAGGCCGCCGAGTCCGCCATCTCGCCCATGCGCGAGCCGTCCACGCACTGGAACCGCGCGCGGTAGCGGCTCGGGGTCGTCCCGAGCAGACGAGCGAAGTTCTGCCGCAGCACCGCCGCGGACCCGAATCCGGACTCGCTCGCGATCGCGTCGAGTGACAGGTCGGTGGTCTCCAGCAGTCGTTGGGCGTGCATGACGCGCTGGCGCCCGAGCCACGCCGCGGGCGTGGTCCCGTAGTCCGCCCGGAATCGTCGCGCGAATGTCCGGGGTGACATGTGGGCTTTCGCGGCGAGCTCTTCGACCGTGAGGTCGTCGCGGAGGTGCTCGAGCATCCAGTCGGTGACGTGCGCGAGGGAGTCGCTCGCGGCGACCGGGATGGGGTGGTCGATGAACTGCGCCTGTCCGCCGTCGCGCTGCGGCGGCACGACCATGCTGCGGGCGATGCGGTTGGCGATCTCCACCCCGACGAGGATGCGGAGCAGGTGGAGGCATGCGTCGAGGCCGGCGGCGGTGCCGGCGCTCGTGATGATCCGATCGCTCTGGACGAAGAGCACGTTCGGGTCGACGTCGATCCGGGGGTAGCGCTCGGCGAGCTCTGCCGCGTACTTCCAGTGCGTGGTCGCGCGACGCCCGTCGAGCACGCCGGCTTCGGCGAGGACGAATGCTCCGGAGCAGACGCTCACGACCCACGCCCCGCGGTCGACCGCCTCCCGCACGACTTCGAGCGCGGCGGGGTCACTCGCGCCCCACCGGGATCGGGGGATGGTGCTGACGACGACGACGTCGGCGTCGCGCGCGAAGGTCAGGTCGTGGTCGACGTTGATGGAGAAGCCCTGGTTGGATGGCACAGCGCCCGGTCGGCTGGTGACCACGCGGAAGTCGAAGGGCTCGATGCCCTGATCGCGCCGGTCGACCCCGAATGCCTCGCACGCCACCCCGAACTCGAACGGTGCGAAGCCGTCCTGCACGATCGCCGCGACCGAGATCATGTCGCCCTCCTTCACCGGCTCTGAACGGCTCCGAGCGGATCCGTCCGGAAACCACCTTGGCAGGATTCCTTCGATGATTGTCAATCCTGCCACTATCGGCAGAATGACTGCGATCGTAGCGTTTCTGCCATGGCTCTCGCAATCATTCTCGGCATCCTCGCCGTGGCTGGGATCATCGGCACGGTTGTGACCGTGCGCGCCGACGGCTACCGCCGACTCCCCACCGACTGGATGCGGGTCGGCGGCAGGGAGGACTCCCGACGGGTCGAGGTGGACGCGGACCCCCAGCGCGTCGCGATCACGCGCACCGCGCGCTCACAGCGCATCTCCCGCCGCACGCGGCGTGCCGCGCTCGCCCGGACGCGGTCACCGCGCACCGCACCGCCCGCTCGCACGGCGTAGCGTCGCTCGCGCGGCGCAGCGCGACCAGGCGCCGTCCGTCAGCTCTCGTCCGACCCTGCCCAGTCGCCCGTGGCGAGGTACTGGACCTTCTTCGCGATCGCGACGGCGTGGTCGGCGAACCGCTCGTGGTAGCGCGAGGCGAGCGTCGCGTCGACGGTGTCGACCGCCGCACCCTTCCACGTCTCGCCGAGGACCTTGTCGAAGACGCTCAGGTGCAGCGCGTCGACGAGGTCGTCCTCGTTGCGGATCTCCTCGGCGACCTGGATGTCCTGCGTCTCGAGGAGCGTGACGAGCTTCCTGGCGATGACGGTGTCGATGCGCCCCATCTCCTGGAACGTCGGCCGGAGCGCCTTCGGCACGACCTTGTCGGGGTAGCGGTAGCGCGCGAGCTGCGCGATGTGACCGCTCATGTCGCCCATGCGCTCGAGCGAGGCCGAGATGCGCAGCGCGCTGACGACGATGCGGAGGTCGCGGGCGACGGGCTGCTGTCGGGCGAGGATGTCGATCGCGAGCTCGTCGAGCTTCACGGCGGCCTCATCGATGACGTCGTCGCCGGCGATGACCTGCTCGGCGAGTGCGATGTCGGAGTTGTTGAACGCGGTCGTCGCCTGCTCGATCGAGTCGGCGACGAGCGTGGCGATCTCGACGAGTCGCTCCTGGACTTCGCGAAGCTCTTGCTGGAAGACCTGTCGCACGTCTCAACTCCTCACATCTCGGACTGCGGCTGACCGCCCTTGCGTCACCCCAAGGGTTCACCGGAGACATGAACGATACGTGCCCAGTCGGTGAACAGGACAGGAACTCGTCCGTCGCAGGCCAGCTCCGTTGCCTAATCTAGTCCCATGGTCGATGGCTGGCTGGTCACAGCCGCACTCGCTGCCGGACTCGTCATCGGCGCTGTCATCACCGCGATCATCGTGCTGTCCGCTGTCACCGGGCGCCGTGTCGCCAGGGTGACGACATCGAAGGTGCCACAGGGCATCGAGGCGGTCCTCGACGTCCTGCCGGCACCCGCGATCGTCATCGACCCCTCGAATCGCGTCCTCCACGCGACCGGGTCAGCGCAGGATGCCGGCCTCCTCGCCTCGCCGCTGCACCCAGACATCCTCGCTGTCGCCGATGAGGTGCGGTCGACCGGTGAGCCGGTGAGCGAGCGCGAGGTCCTCATCGAGGGCCAGGGCGGACGCAGGGATGCGGCGCGCCACCTTCGTGTGAACGCAGCGCTTGTGGGCGCGCGATTCGTGCTCATCGTCGCCGACGACCAGACGGATGCGGTCCGGCTGGAGGCGGTCCGGCGCGACTTCGTGGCGAATGTCTCCCATGAGCTGAAGACGCCGATCGGCGCGGTCACGCTGCTGGCCGAGGCGATCGAGTCCGCTGCAGACGACCCGGAGCGGGTCCGCCGATTCGCGAAGCGCCTCGCGACCGAGGGCCAGCGCCTGACCGAGCTCACCCAGGACATCATCGAGCTGTCCCACATGCAGAGTGGCGGGCCGCTCGTCGAGGCGGAGAAGCTCAAGGTCGAGTCGATCATCGCTGCCGCGATCGATCAGAATCGCGTCGCCGCGGAGGCGCGCGGGATCACGATCGTCGCGGGCGGCGCCAAGGGCTTCAAGGTCCTCGGCCACCGGGATTCGCTCGTCACCGCCGTCCACAACCTCATCGCGAATGCGGTCCAGTACTCCCCGGACAAGGGTCGCGTCGGCGTGGGTGTCACGGAGCGCGACGGCCGCATCGAGATCGCCGTGACCGATCAGGGCCAGGGGATCCCGCCCGAGGAGCAGGAGCGCATCTTCGAGCGCTTCTTCCGGATCGATCCGGCGCGCAGCCGAGGCACGGGTGGGACGGGCCTCGGCCTGTCGATCGTGAAGCATGCGGTGGCGAATCACGGCGGCGACGTCACCGTCTGGTCGCAGCCCGGTCGCGGGTCGACCTTCACCATCCGCCTGCCCAGTGCTGACGCTGTCGCGGGCGGCGAGGACGCCGCCGAGAAGGGCGACCGCACCGCCAAGTCCGCAAAGTCCGCCAAGTCCGCCAAGGACGACAAGGCCGCCCGGGCGGACAGCGCCGCGGCGAAGGGGGCGGAGTCGTGACGAGGATCCTCGTCGTCGAGGACGAGGCGGCGCTCGCCGAGCCGCTCGAATACCTCCTGGAGCGCGAAGGCTACGAGGTGGAGCTCGCGCCGGATGGTCCGAGCGCGCTCACCGCGTTCGACCGGTTCCGCCCGGATCTCGTGCTGCTGGATCTCATGCTCCCCGGGATGAGCGGCACGGATGTCTGCCGGGAGCTGCGCTCGCGGTCGAGCATCCCGATCATCATGCTCACCGCGAAGGACAGCGAGGTGGATGTCGTGGTCGGCCTCGAGCTCGGCGCGGACGACTACGTGACGAAGCCGTATCGCTCGCGCGAGCTCCTCGCGCGCATCAAGGCCGTGCTCCGGCGCCGCGACGACGCTGGCGGCGCGGATGCCGCGATCGTCGAGGCAGGGCCGGTGCGGATGGACATCGACCGCCACAGCGTCACCGTCGACGGCGCGGTGGTGCCCATGCCGCTGAAGGAGTTCGAGCTGCTGGAACTGCTCATGCGGAATGCGGGGAAGGTGCTCACGCGCGGTCAGCTCATCGACCGCGTGTGGGGCTCGGATTACTTCGGCGACACCAAGACGCTCGATGTCCACATCAAGCGCATCCGCTCGAAGATCGAGCCGGTGCCTTCGGAGCCGCGCTATCTCGTGACGGTCCGAGGGCTCGGGTATCGCTTCGAGGCGTAGGCCCGATCAGCGGGGCGCCTCTCGCTCGGGTCGGATCGCCCGTGTCCGGTGGGTGGCGGGACGGCGCCGAGCTGGTCGGCTCAGCGCGTCACCGCGTCAGCGGCTCAGTCCGCCGTGGGGAGGTACTCGGTCAGGTGCGGGCGGCCGCCGTCGTCGAGCACCGGCACGAGGAGCTCGATGCCGTCAGCGGTGCCGGCCTGGAAGTAGACCGGGTAGAGGCCGCCGAGCTCGACGTCCTTCGGGCCGTCGACGTGGACGACGTGGACTTCGGCCTTGGCCGGGATGCCGAGCTCGAAGTCGCGGTTGCCCGGGAGCGTGATCGAGCCCGTGAGTGCGCCGGAATCCGTCTCGACCGAGTAGTTCAGCGCGATGTCCTCGAGGCTGCCGTTCGATGCGTAGAAGACCAGGTTGAGGTGCTCGGGGTGGACCGCGTCGGCGACCGCCTGGACGTCGCGGATCTTCACCTCGCCGAGGTTGGCACCGACTCCGTCAGCGGGGTCGTAGGCGAATCGCGTCGCCTGGGGTGCGATGAATGTGCAGCCGCTGGCTCCAAGCGCGACAATCGTCGCGATCGCGGCGGCGGTGGCGAGACGGGTCCCGAAGCGTGCATTCACCCTTCCAGCCTAGCGATTCCTCGCGGCTCTCGTTGCGCACCCTCTCCAGGGCCCCAGAAAGTAATACGGAGTCGCGTGATAGAATCGTCCGGCTCGAAAGGACTCGTCCATGCAGTTTGAGGTCGGAGAAGTCGTGGTCTACCCGCACCACGGCGCCGCCACGATCATCGAGGTCAAGAAGCGCATCATCAAGGGCGAGGAGAAGCTCTATCTGAAGCTGAACGTCGCCCAGGGTGACCTGACGATCGAGGTTCCCGCAGAGAACGTCGATCTCGTCGGCGTGCGCGATGTCATCGGCAAGGAAGGGCTCGACCGCGTCTTCGAGGTCCTCCGGATGGAGGTCGAGGACGAGCCCACGAACTGGTCCCGCCGCTACAAGGCGAACCTCGAGAAGCTCGCGTCCGGCGACGTCATCAAGGTGTCCGAGGTCGTCCGCGACCTGTGGCGCCGCGACCAGGGTCGCGGTCTTTCCGCAGGTGAGAAGCGCATGCTCGCGAAGGCACGTCAGATCCTCATCTCCGAGCTCGCGCTCGCTGAGAAGACGGACGAGGAGCGCGCCTCGATGGTCCTCGACGAGGTGCTCGCGTCCTGATCGACGCGGGCCGTGACGGTTCGGTCGGACTGTGACCTCGGTCGCCGTCATCATCGTCGCGGCCGGGAGCGGCACGAGGCTCGGAGCGGCGCAGCCCAAGGCATTCGTCTCGCTCGGTGACGCCACCGTCCTGGAGCACGCGGTGGCTCGCGCAGTCGCAGCGACCAGCGCGCCGAGGCTCGTCATCGTCGTGCCCGCCGGTCGCGTGGACTCGACGACCGCGCTGCTGAGCGCGCGGCTGCCTGGGGCCGCGGACCGCGTCACGGTCGTCCCTGGCGGTGCGGAGCGTGCGGATTCGGTCCTCGCCGGGCTCGCCGCGGTCGACGATTCGGTCGATGTCGTCCTCGTGCACGATGCGGCTCGCGCGCTCACGCCGTCGTCGCTCTTCGATGAGGTCGCGCGCGCGGTGGCCGATCGCCATGCCGGTGTGCTGCCGGTCGTGCCGATCGCGGACACCGTGAAGCGCGTCGGTGCCGATCGCGTCGTCACCGAGACCGTGGACCGCTCGGTCCTCGCCGCGGCGCAGACACCGCAGGGCTTCCCGCGGGTGGACCTCGTCGAGGCGTACCGAATGGCCGCCGCATCCGGTGCGCTCGCGAGCTGCACCGACGACGCCGCTGTCTTCGCGGCCGCGGACCGCACGGTCTCGACGATCGACGGCAGTCCCCTGGCCTTCAAGATCACGACGCCCGCCGATCTCGAGCGGGCCGAGGCCATCCTCGAGGGCGGTTCGGGGCGTGGGGCGGCGATCACGGCCCCGGCAGGCGAGCTGCGCACGGGCATCGGCGTCGATGCGCACGCATTCAAGGAGGGCACCCCGCTGTGGCTCGGTGGCATCCTCTGGCCGGACGCGGAGGCGGGGCTCGCCGGGCACAGCGATGGAGACGCCGCGGCCCACGCGATCGTGGACGCCCTCCTGACCGCGGCCGGTCTCGGCGACATCGGCTCGCGATTCGGCACGGCAGATCCGCAGTACGCGGGGGCGTCGGGTGCGCGATTCATCGCGGAGGCGGTCGCGCTCGTCGAGGATGCCGGCTGGCGTGTGGTGAATGCCTCGGTGGAGATCATCACGAACGCCCCGAAGCTCGGCCCCCGGCGCCACGAGATGCAGGACGCGCTGTCCGCAGCGCTCGGTGCGCCCGTGTCGGTCGCGGCGACCACGAGCGACGGCCTCGGGATGACCGGGGAGGGTCGCGGCATCGCCGCGGTCGCGTCGGCGCTGCTCGTCCGAGCGAGCTGACGCACGTCCCGTGCCTGGGCTGTGCTCGTGGCGCGAGTCCGGTCGCAGCGCGTCACGACTACCGGACTCTCGGGACCCCCTCGGTACGCTTGACCGGTGACCGTCCGCCTCTACGACTCCAGGCTGCGCGAGGTCGTCGACCTCGAGCCGATCGTGCCTGGACGCATCGGCATGTATGTGTGCGGTCCGACGGTGCAGTCGTCGCCGCACATCGGCCACCTGCGTTCGGCGCTCGCCTATGACCTGTGGCGTCGCTGGCTGTCCTATCGCGGCTACGACGTGACCTTCGTCCGGAACGTCACCGACATCGATGACAAGATCCTCGTAGCGGCGACCGCCCTGGGCGACCCGGAGCGCTGGTGGGCGCTGGCGTACCGCGTCGAGCTCGAGTTCACCGCGGCGTATTCCGCGATCGGCATACTGCCGCCGACCTATGAGCCGCGCGCGACCGCGAGCGTCGCGGAGATGAAGGCGCTCATCGAGGAGCTCATCGAGCGGGGGCACGCCTACCCGGCTGAGGACGGCTCGGGCGACGTGTACTTCGACACGGCGTCGTGGGAGCGATACGGCGAGCTGACGCGCCAGCGTCGCGAGGACATGGAGGCTGCGGCAGACGCCGACCCGCGCGGCAAGCGCGACCCGCGCGACTTCGCGCTGTGGAAGGGCCGCAAGCCCGAGGAGCCGGTGAGCGCGGCGTGGCCGTCGCCGTGGGGTGATGGCCGACCGGGCTGGCACATCGAATGCTCCGCGATGTCCCGGCGCTACCTCGGTCGCGCCTTCGACATCCACGGCGGAGGGCTCGACCTGAGGTTCCCCCACCACGAGAACGAGCTCGCCCAGTCGGGTGCGGCGGGCGATGAATTCGCGAAGTACTGGCTGCACAACGGGCTCGTCACGATCGACGGCCAGAAGATGTCGAAGTCGCTCGGCAACTCCGTCTTCGCCGCCGACTTCCTCGCCGGCGCGAGGCCGGTCGTCGTCCGCTACGCGCTCGCGGCAGCGCACTACCGCTCCACGATCGACCTCCACGATGGCACCATCCAGGAGGCGTCGAGCGCGTTCGAGCGCATCGAGGCGTTCCTCACGCGTGCGGGCCGCGCCGTGTCGACGGGCGAGCCGTCGTTGCCGTCCGTGGCGCCCGTGCCCGAGGCATTCGGTGCCGCGATGGATGACGACCTCTCGGTGCCGCAGGCGCTCGCGGTCCTGCACGAGACGATCCGATCGGGGAATGTCGCGCTCGACGCGGGCGACCTCGATGCCGTCCGCCGGACGCGCGCCGAGGTCAAGGCCATGGTGGGTGTGCTCGGCATCGACCCTGACGACCCCGCGTGGGGTGTCGACGAGACCCCCGCCCAGGCGGCGCTCACCGCGCTCGTCGAGGGCCTCATCGAGCAGCGCGCGGCCGCGCGGGCTCGCAAAGATTTCACCACCGCTGACTCGATCCGCGACACGCTCAGTGCCGCCGGCATCTCGATCGAGGACAGCGTGGACGGGACACATTGGAGCGTGACATGAGCAAGCCAGGTCGTCCGGGCGCGGGCAAGCACAAGAAGGGCCCGAAGATGGGGTCGGGCGGTCAGGGGCGTCAGGCGCTCGAGGGCCGCGGTCCGACGCCGAAGGCGGAGGATCGCCCGTACCACATCGCGGCGAAGCGCAAGGCGGCAGCCGAGCGGAAGGCGGCGGCCGAGCGCCGCGCAGGTGTCGCACCCAGGACCGAGCGTCCTGTCCGCCGTCCCGCGAAGCCGGCCGCAGGCGATGCCGAGCTCGTGACGGGTCGCAACTCGGTCGTCGAGGCGCTCCAGGCGCGCATCCCCGCATCGACGGTGTATCTCGCGCAGCGCGTCGAATTCGACGACCGCGTGAAGCTCATCATCCACCTGGCGAACGGCCGGGGCATTCCGATCGTCGAGGTCACGCGCCAGGAGCTCGACCGCATGGCAGGTCCTGACGCCGTCCACCAGGGCGTCGCGATCAAGGTCCCGCCGTACGAGTACGGCCACCCGCTCGATCTCGTGACGCAGCTCGAGGAGGCGGGCAGGACGCCGCTCCTCGTCGCGCTCGACGGCGTCACGGACCCGCGCAATCTCGGCGCGATCATCCGCTCGACCGCGGCATTCGGCGGGCATGGCGTCATCGTCCCGCAGCGCCGCTCCGTCGGCATGACCGCGGCGGCATGGAAGACGAGCGCGGGTGCCGCAGCACGCGTGCCGGTCACGATGGTCGGCAACCTCACGCAGGCGCTCAAGGACCTCAAGGCGCGAGGGCTGTTCGTCCTGGGGCTCGACGGCGGAGGCGATGTCTCCCTGCCGGACCTCGAGCTCGCCGCCGAGCCGGTCGTGCTCGTCGTCGGCTCCGAGGGGAAGGGCCTCAGCCGGCTCGTCACCGAGACGTGCGACGCGGTCGTGAGCATCCCGATCGACAGCGCGACCGAATCCCTCAACGCGGGCATCGCGGTCAGCGTCGCGCTGTACGAGGAGTCCCGGAAGCGCGCTCAGCAGCAGTAGCGCGCCGGACTGGACCCGCAGCGCCGGCGGGGCCGCGGCCGATCCGGTCGTCACACCAGGTCGCGCCAGTCGGGCTGACCGGTGGATTCGGCGTCCTCGCCGGTGAGTCGGAGGACGCTGATCGTGTCGGTGAGCGGGCCGATGATCGTGGCCTCGTCGCGGCGGTGGCGCAGCACGGTGTCGATGTAGCTCGTGATCGCCTCGGACAGCGGGACGTCGCGGTCCTCGTCCTGCGAGCGGTACCAGCGGTGGTCGAGCAGCTGGTGGAAGATCTCGGCGGGCTCGAGCTTGCCGCGGAGCTCACGCGGGATGGCGCGGATGACGGGATCGAAGACCTTGCTCACCCACTCGTTGGCCGCGACCTCCTCGTCGACATCGGGGAGGAATCGCGCCGCGTACGAGTCGAGGTCGTTGAGCAGGCGGCGGGCCTGATTCTCCTCCGCATCGATCCCGGTGAGGCGCAGCAGTCGGCGGGAGTGGTGTCCCGCATCGACGACCTTCGGCTGGATGAGGACGCGTGTGCCGGCCTCGTCGGTGCGGATCGCGAGCTCCTCGATGTCGAAGCCGAGCTCGTTGAGGCGTTCGACCCGCTGGTTGATGCGCCACCGCTCCGACTGGTCGAAGGACTCGGGGGCGGTGAGCTCGGTCCACAGCGTGCGGTACTTCTCGACGATGCGCTGGCTCACCTCGACGGGGTCGATGTCCTCGTCGAGGCGGTCGCCCGCCTGCAGGTCGTAGAGCTCGCCGGCGATGTTGACGCGGCCGATCTCGAGGTCGTGCTCGCGCTGTCCGTCGGACAGCGACTCGAAGAACTCGCCCGTCTCGGCATCCACGAGATAGGCGGCGAATGCGCCGGCGTCGCGTCGGAACAGCGTGTTGGACAGCGACACGTCGCCCCAGAAGAAGCCAGCCAGGTGGAGCCGGGCGAGGAGGACGGCGAGGGCGTCGACGAGGCGCTTCGCGGTGTCGGGGCGCAGCCGCTGCGAGTAGACGGCGCGGTACGGCATGGAGAAGCGCAGGTGACGGGTGACGAGCACCGGGTCGAGCGGGTGACCGCGGCCGTCGGTGCGGTTCGTGATGACCGCGAGGGGCTCCACGCATGGCACGGCGAGGCGCTGCAGGTGTCGGAGCGTGTCGAACTCCCGCTGCGCCAGCTCGGCGGTCGTCTCCTTGATCGCGACCACATAGTCCGAGAGGTGCACGAGCCGCACGACGTGGCGCGAGATGCCCTTGGGGAGCGCGGCGATCGTCTCCTCCGGCCACTGCTCGAGCGGCAGGTGCCAGGGGAGATCGAGCAGCGCCGGTTCGGGCGCTGCGGCCGTGATGTTGAGCGCGCTGGGCACGAGGTCAGCGTAGTGCGAGGCTCAGCGGGCGAGGTCGGTCACGGGCGCGAAGAACTTCGCGACGAACTCGTTCGCGGGCTCGTCCAGGAGCTCCTTCGGCGTGCCGACCTGCTGCAGCGCACCCTCGTCGAGCATCGCGATGCGATCCGCGACATCGAGCGCCTCGGCCGGGTCATGCGTCGCGTACAGGGTCGTGATGCCCAGGCGACGCACGAGCGTCGCGATGCGGTGTCGGGTCTGGACGCGCAGCTCCGGGTCGAGGTTGCCGAGCGGCTCGTCCATGAGGAACACCTGCGGCTTGCGGACGATCGCTCGCGCCATCGCGACGCGCTGTCGCTGGCTGCCCGACAGGTCCTTCGGCTTGCGGCCGAGATGCTCGCTGAGATCGAGGAGCTCGGCGGCCTCCTCGACGCGCGCGATGCGCTCCTCCTTCGGCACGCCGGCGAGCTTGAGCGCGAAGGCCATGTTCTCGGCGACCGTCATGTGCGGGTACAGCGCGTAGCTCTCGAAGACGATCGCGACGTCGCGATCGGTCGACGGCAGCTCGGTCACGTCCTGCTCGCCGATGAAGATGCGGCCGGAGGTGACCTCCTCGAGACCGGCGAGCATTCGGAGCGTCGTCGACTTGCCGCAGCCGGACGGGCCCGCGAGCACCATGAGCTCACCAGCGGGGATGAACAGGTCGAGGGCCGCGACCGCGGGTCGGCTCGCCCCAGGGTACACGCGTGACGCGAGGTCGAAAGTCACGGATGCCACGAGGCAAAAGTATTCCATCTGGCGGATATGGCTCAGCGGAGAGATAGGTCTCTTTCAGAACCCGCTCGATACACTGCCTTGGTTGTCTGACACACCGAGGAGATATCGAGTGAGCAACGGCCAGGGGAACTCTCGCCTCACCAAGAACGAGCGACGCGAGAAGGCGCGCGAGGAGGCGCGCCGCGCACGCGAGGAGGCGAAGAAGCGCGAGAAGCGCAACCGCCTGCTGCTCCAGGGAGGCATCATCCTGGGCGTGCTCGCGGTCATCGCGATCATCGCGGTCGTCATCGTCACGTCGATCCGCCCCGCAGGCCCCGGCCCGCGCAACATGGCGAGCGACGGCGTCCTCGTGCAGGCCGGCGGCCAGGTCAAGTCGACGCCGGCGCTCGAGCCGGACGCGACCCCGGTGCCGAATGAGCCCAACTCCGACCCGAACGTCCTGACGATCCAGGCGTGGGTCGACTACCTGTGCCCCTACTGCGGGATGTTCGAGCGGACCAACAGCGAGTACATCGCGAGCCTCGTCGACTCCGGAGCTGCCGAGCTCGAGGTCTTCCCCGTGTCGATCCTCGACCGCGCCTCCGCCGGCTCCAAGTACTCCACTCGAGCGGTGAATGCCGTCGGCTGCGTCGTGGACGCCAAGCCGAGCGCCTTCCTCGACTTCCACGAGCTGCTCTTCAAGAACCAGCCGACCGAGGGCACCACGGGCCTCGACGATGACACGCTCATCGCGCTCGCGGCCGAGGCCGGCGCGACCGACGAGGACATCGCCGCGTGCATCAAGGAGCAGCGCTTCAAGAGCTGGGTGGCGGACTCGACCGCGCGCACGCTCAACAACCCGGACCTGGTGAACCCGACCACGGGTGGCTTCGGCACCCCGACGGTCTTCGTCAACGGCAACCGCTACCCGGGCTCCCTCGACGACCCGGAGATGTTCAAGGCCTTCGTGACGCAGGTCGCGGCGGAGTCCGCGATCCTCGAGCAGGTGGAGACCACGCCCGCGCCGACCGAGACGCCCGCGCCAACGGAGACTCCGGAGCCGAGCGAGACGCCCGCGAGCTGAGCGTCCTGAGATGACCGAATGCCCCGGTGAGCTGATGCTCCCGGGGCATTCGTCTGTCTGAGCCCCCTATCGGATTCGAACCGATGACCTGCTGTTTACAAGACAGCTGCTCTGGCCAGCTGAGCTAAGGAGGCGATGCGTCCAGCGTAGTCGCCTCAGCGCGCGGGCGTCCCGTCGGCGACCGCTGGCGCCGTCACTCGGCGGGCGTGAACTTCAGCGCGAGCGAGTTCATGCAGTAGCGGTTCCCGGTCGGGGTCTGGGGGGCGTCGGGGAAGACGTGACCGAGGTGCGAGCCGCACCTCGCGCACAGCACCTCGACCCGGACCATCCCGTGGCTGCGGTCCTCCCTGAGCTCGACGGCGTCCGGCTGCACCGCGTCGTAGAAGCTCGGCCACCCGCAGTGCGAGTCGAACTTCGTCTCAGCCGTGAACAGCACCGCGTCGCACGCGCCGCAGGAGTACGTGCCGGGTCGCGATTCGTCGAGCAGCTCGCCTGTCCACGGGCGCTCGGTCGCCGCCTGGCGGAGCACCGCGTACTGCGCGGGCCCGAGGATCTGACGCCACTCCTCATCCGTCTTGAACACGTCGTATGCCATTGGTCCTACTCCTTAGACTCGCAGCGTGCCGGACTCGATCGACTCCAAGCTCTGGAAAGACCTAACCACTGAAGAGGTCTATGAGTTCCTGAGACTTCGATGCAATGTCTTCATGTGGGAGCAGAAGGCGGACGACGAGGAGATGGACGGCCGCGATCTGGAGCCGACGACGGTCCACTGGTGGATCAGCGACGACAGGGGCTGCGCCGCGTACCTCCGCGTCCTGTGGAATGACATCCCGGAGCATCGGGATGCCCACCGCGTCGTGGGCAGGGTCGCGGTCCGCGCCGACCGCCGCGGCGATGGGCTCGCGCGCAGGCTCATGGAGGGTGTCGTCGCCCAGCTCGACGCGGCCGGGGAGGCGGCGATGCTGCACGCGCAGGACTACGTCGTCGGGCTGTATGAGCGATTCGGCTTCGAGGCCTTCGGGGAGCCGTACGATGAGGCGGGCATCCCTCATCTGTCCATGTATCGGCCAGCGCGCGGCGACGCCCAGCGCGCCGCCCGCACCTGAGGCGCCGATCGTGGCGCGCCGCCAGTGCTGGGCCGAGCGGTCAGGTCGGGTGCGCTAGCATCCTGACCTGGCCAGGTACGTGATCGCGGCCAGCGCCGCACAGAGGATTCATACGCAGAATGCCGCAGCACGACCGCTTCGACTCACTCCCGAAGGAGCCTGGCCGCGTTGGCGCGCACCGTGGACCTCGTCGTCGCGGCGGCGGCTGGCTCGGGTTCCTGATCGCGGTCCTCGCGACGTTCGTGCTGACGTTCATCGGGCTGTTCGCGGTGAGCCGCATCGGCGGCATCACGATCGACCTCGGCTTCTACATCCCGATCATCAACACGCCGACGCCGGACCCGACCGAGGCTCCGCCGCCGCCGACGATCGATGACCCGTCGCAGATCGACCCGTCGCGCAACATCTCGATCCTCGTGATCAACGGCACCCCGGTGACCGATCTCGAGGACACGGTGGCGGATGAGCTCGTCGCCGAGGGCTGGCCGGTCACCTCCCGCGTCGTCGCCGGCGAGCGCGATATCGAGGAGACGGCGGTCTACTACTCGAACCCGCGTGACGCGGATGTCGCTCGCGGGCTCGTGAAGGCGCTCGGCGTCGGCGAGATCCGCCAGGTGGATGACACGGTCTACCCGGGTGTCTCGATCGCGATCGTGCTCGGTCTCGATGACCCGCTCGTGCCCGAGGAGCTGCGTCCGCGGCCGACGCCGTCCGCGCCGTCGGAGGACTGATCGCCCGCTCGTTCGCTCGCCGCTGAACGGGGTCTTGGCGGGCCTCGTCCTGTTTGCACTCGACATACCCGAGTGCTAGCGTCGTATCTGGCACTCGTCCCGTTCGAGTGCCAGTGATTTGGTGACGACGTCCGGGAGGGACGAGAACACAATGGCGAAGATTATCGCTTTCGACGAAGAGGCCCGTCGCGGCCTTGAGCGTGGTCTGAACACGCTCGCTGACGCGGTCAAGGTCACGCTTGGCCCGCGCGGCCGCAACGTGGTCCTTGAGAAGAAGTGGGGCGCTCCCACGATCACCAACGACGGTGTCTCCATCGCCAAGGAGATCGAGCTCGACGACCCGTTCGAGAAGATCGGCGCCGAGCTCGTCAAGGAGGTCGCGAAGAAGACCGACGACGTCGCCGGTGACGGCACGACCACCTCGGTCGTCCTCGCCCAGGCGCTGGTGAAGGAAGGCCTTCGCAACGTCGCCGCCGGTGCCGACCCGATCGGCCTCAAGCGCGGCATCGAGAAGGCGACGTCCGCGGTCGTCGACGCGCTCATCTCGCAGGCCAAGGAGATCGAGACCAAGGAGGAGATCGCCGCGACCGCGAGCATCTCCGCCGCGGACCCCGAGATCGGCCAGCTCATCGCCGAGGCGATCGACAAGGTCGGCAAGGAGGGTGTCGTCACCGTCGAGGAGTCCAACACCTTCGGCACGACGCTCGAGCTCACCGAGGGCATGCGCTTCGACAAGGGTTACCTGTCGGCCTACTTCGTGACGGACCCGGAGCGTCAGGAGGCGGTCTTCGAGGACCCGTACATCCTCATCGCGAACCAGAAGATCTCGAACATCAAGGACCTGCTCCCGGTCGTCGACAAGGTCATCCAGGCCGGCAAGCAGCTCCTCATCATCGCTGAGGACGTCGAGGGCGAGGCGCTCGCGACGCTCATCGTGAACAAGATCCGCGGCATCTTCAAGTCGGTCGCCGTCAAGGCCCCCGGCTTCGGCGACCGCCGCAAGGCCCAGCTGCAGGACATCGCGATCCTCACGGGCGGCCAGGTCATCTCCGAGGAGCTCGGCCTCAAGCTCGAGAACACGACGCTCGACATGCTCGGTCGCGCTCGCAAGGTCGTCGTCACGAAGGACGAGACGACGATCGTCGAGGGCGCTGGCGACGCGGAGCAGATCGCTGGTCGCGTGAAGCAGATCCGCCAGGAGATCGAGAACACCGACTCCGACTACGACCGCGAGAAGCTCCAGGAACGCCTCGCCAAGCTCGCCGGCGGCGTCGCCGTCATCAAGGCGGGTGCGGCCACCGAGGTCGAGCTCAAGGAGCGCAAGCACCGCATCGAGGACGCCGTCCGCAACGCGAAGGCCGCGGTCGAGGAGGGCATCGTCGCCGGTGGTGGCGTCGCGCTCATCCAGGCGTCGAAGGTCGCGTTCGAGTCGCTCAAGCTCGAGGGTGACGAGGCGACGGGTGCGAACATCGTCAAGCTCGCCGTCGAGGCGCCGCTCAAGCAGATCGCGTTCAACGCTGGTCTCGAGCCGGGTGTCGTCGTCGACCGCGTCCGCAACCTCCAGACGGGTCACGGCCTCAACGCCGCGACCGGCGAGTACGTGGACATGCTCGCGGCCGGCATCGCCGACCCGGTGAAGGTCACGCGCTCGGCGCTCCAGAACGCTGCGTCGATCGCCGGTCTGTTCCTCACGACCGAGGCGGTCGTCGCGGACAAGCCGGAGAAGACCCCTGCCCCGGCGGGCGACCCGTCGGGTGGCATGGACTTCTGATCCAGCTGAATCCCCACGAGAGGGCGGTCCCGAACGGGGCCGCCCTTCTCGTATGTCGGCCGTGCGCGCGCGGACGAGCGGCTCAGGCGCGGCGCGGAGCGTCAGGCGCGGGGGTCAGGCGCTGAGGTCAGCCGCGGAGGCTCAGGCGCGACGCGGGAGGACGATCGGGCGACCGGTGTCCGGATCGGTCATGACGCGCACGGGCGTCTCGTAGACCTCCTCGACGCGCTCCTCCGTGAAGACCTCCGTCGGGCTGCCGTGCGCGACGAGGCGACCGCGAGACAGCATCGCGACATCGTCCGCGTAGGCCCCGGCGAGGGACAGGTCATGGAGCACCGCGATGACCGCACGTCCGCGATCGGCGAGCGAGCGTGCGATTCGGAGCACATCCTCCTGGTGGCGGAGGTCGAGCGCCGCGGTCGGCTCGTCGAGCATGAGGATCCGGGTGTCCTGCGCGAGGACGCGCGCGAGCGAGACGCGGGCCCGCTCTCCGCCGGAGAGGGAGCTGAAGGCGCGGTGCGCGAGTGCGGCGACATCCGCCTCCTCGAGCGCCTCCTCCACCGCCCGGGTGTCCTCCTCCTCGGTGGCGTCTCGCCACGGGGCGCGACCCATCTCGACGACCTCGCGAGCGGTGAACGAGAACGCGACCGCATTGGACTGGAGGAGCACGGCGCGGGTCGTCGCGAGATCGTGCGCGCTCCACTCGCTCAGGAGGCGGCCATCCAGTTCGATGCGCCCCTTCGTCGGGGTCGCGTCGCCGGCGAGGAGGCTGAGGAGCGTCGACTTGCCAGCGCCATTGGGCCCGACGAGGGCGAGCACACGGCCGTAGCGGACGTCGAGGTCGATGTCCTGGAGGATGCGGGAGATCCCGACCTCGTAGCTGATGCCGGTGAGGCGATAGGCGACCTCGGGCTGCGTCATCTCCGTCATGCCCAGCCCCCTGCCTTCGCGCGGTTGCGGCGGATGAGCCAGTAGAAGAACGGACCGCCGATGAGCGAGGTGAGCAGTCCGATCGGGAGATCTGCCGACGGGATCACCGTGCGGGCGACGAGGTCCGCCCACACCAGGAGCGCCGCGCCGCCGATGAGGGAGCCCGTGAGGAGCCACCGGTGCGAGGGCCCGATCGCCATGCGGATCACGTGCGGGATGACGAGGCCGACGAAGGCGATGACGCCGACGAAGGCGACCGCGACACCGGTGAGGAGCGCGACGACGATGATGGAGACGATTCGGAGCGCCTCGACCCGCACGCCGAGGTGCTGGGCGGTGCGCTCGCCGAGCGCGAGCAGGTCGTAGCGGCGCGCGAGGCCGAGGGTGATCGCCACCGTGGGGATCGCGACGGCGGTGACGATGAGGACGTCCGCCCAGCGGGAGCCGTTGAGCGAGCCGAGCTGCCAGAAGATGATCTGCTCACGGCTCGTGTTGGTGCTCGCGAACAGGACGAAGGACAGTCCGGCGCTCGCGAAGGCATTCACCGCGACACCGGTGAGGATGAGCGTGACGACCTCGGTGCGACCACCCGAGCGCGCGGTGACGTAGACGATGATCGTCGCGAGGAAGCCTCCGACGAAGGCGCCGATCGCGACCGTCCAGCCGCCGAGGAATGCGCCGCCGAACGCGATCGCGACCGCGGCGCCGAATGCCGCACCGGACGAGACGCCGACGACACCCGGCTCAGCGAGCGGGTTGCCGAAGATGGCCTGCATGACGGCACCTGCGACCGCGAGCAGCGCACCCACGAGGATCGACATGGTGATGCGCGGGAAGCGGATCTGCCAGAGGGTCTGGGTGATGGTCTCGTTCTCCGGCGCCCAGCCATTCGGGACCCCGAGTCCTTGGAGGAGACCCCCGATCACCTCAGTCGGCGAGATGGAGAGCTGACCGAGGGCGCTCGATGCGCCGATGCCGAGGATGAGCGCGAGGCCGAGGATCGTGTAGACGATGGCCCGTCGCCGGGCGAGGCTCATGACGAGGCTTCCGGTGCGTAGATCGCGCGGGCGAGCGCGTCGAGGACGTCTGCGGTGCGCGGGCCGAAGGACAGGACCTGGCCGTCCGACATGTCGACGAAGCGGCGGTTCTTGCCCGCGGAGGTGAGGCCGAAGACGGGCTTCGATGCCAGGAGGCCGTCGACGCCGCCGACGGACTCGAGGCCGTTCGTCATGACGAGGATGAGCTCGGGGTCGGCCGCGACGATCGCCTCATCGGTGAGCGGGTGCGCCTCGCCCCAGCTGAGCTCTTCGGCGAGGTCGATCGCGCCGAGGCCCTTGATGAGGTCGCTCGCGCCGGAGCTCTCGCCGAGCAGGTAGTAGATGCCGCTCCCGCCGCGAAGGTAGAGGAAGAGTGTGCGCAGACCGGGCTTGGGTGCGATCTCGGCGATCTCGGCGAGCTTCTGGTCGATCTCCTCGTCGATCTGGGTCGCCAGGAGTTCGCCGACCTCTGGTGCGCCGTAGATCGCGGCGACGTCGCGCGCGAGCTTCGCGGCGCCATCGAGCGAGGGGTCGCGCTCGACGGAGACGACGGTGATGCCGACGTCGCGGAGCTGCTCGATGACGTCACGCGGCCCGATCGTGCCGTCGGTGATGATGAGCGTCGGGGCGAGGGCGATGATCGCCTCGGCGTTCACCGCGTGGCCGCCGCCGGTGACGAGGGGGAGGTGCGCGGCCTCCGGGAAGGTCGTGGACTGGTCGCGGCCGACGAGGGTGTCGCCGAATCCTAGCCCCCACACGGTCGCGGCGATCGTGCCGTTGATGTCGATCGCGATCACGCGCGAGGTGTCGGTCACGGTGACCTGGTGCTCGCCGTCGGAGTCGTGCGATGTGACGGTCACGGGGAGGCTCTGGGCGGGGTCCGCCATGACCGGCGTGATGGAGGCGTCGGTCAGTGTCGCCGTCGACTCGCCGACGTAGGCGTGCGGGTCGTCGAGGACGGGGAGCGCGGTGAGCGGGACCCGCGGGGCGGCGGTCTCCGCCTCGGGTGCGCCGTTGACCTCGTGCGGCGCGCAGCCCGCGAGCACCACGGTGACTGCCGCGACCGCTGCGATGAGCGCAGACTTCAGGCCGCGGCTGCCGGTCGCGTTCACGCGGCGGTCGCGCCGAGCTCTTCGAAGAGCGCGGCGTTCAGCTCGAAGGCGTACTTCGCCTCGGCGAGCAGACGCTCGACCTCGGCGTCATCGATGTCGAGCGCGTCGAGCGAGGCGCGGTACTCGCGCTTGTAGACGACGGGCTTGTCGATGCCCTCGAAGTGGAAGAAGTTCAGCTGCTCGGGGGTCGCGCCGTAGTGACGGGCGATCATCGCGCCGATGGCGAGGCCGCCGGAGAGGTCGCCGAGGTAGCGCGTGTAGTGGTGCGCGACGTACTCGGGGAGCGGACCGGCGACGACCGTGCGGAGGTGCTCGACGTATGCGCGGGTGGAGGCGAGCTGCGGGTGCTCGGCCTCGAGGTCGGTGACGCCGAGCGCGGCGAGGTCGGCGCGGATCGCGGCGGAGCGTCTGAGCGCGGGGTCGCGGAGGAATGCAGGGTCGCCCGGCTCGTCACGCGACTCGAGCACCGCGTAGACGTACGCGTACTGCGCGAGGTAGCGGGTGTACTCGGCGAGGCTGAGCTCGCCACCCATGAGCCGCGTGATGTAGGAGCGCGTCTCCGCATGCTCGTGCTGAGGACGAGTCGCCGTGCGAAGTGCCTCGGAGATCGACAGGGGTGTCTCGACGAGGACGGTGGCTGCGGCGTGGTCTGCGCTCATGGATCACGAGTATATCGGGAACAGGTTTGGCTTACCTAACTTCGGACTTGCGAAGTTAGGTGATCCTCACCTTAGGATGGATTCAGTTAGGTAAGCCTTGCCTGGGGCCACGGGCGGCGAACCGACGGCGATTCCGCCAATCCCATCCGAAAGAGGAACACCCATGCCTGTGGTTAAGCCTGCGCTCGCGCGTCTGCTCGCCATCATCCTTGCCGCCCTCGTGGTCGTCTCCGGAGCCACCATCGGCTTCGCGATGCCTGCGAATGCTGACGAGCCGGAGGGTCCGCAGCTCTCCGTCTCCGTCACGGACGATCTCGACCCCATGGGTACTGAGATCACGATCACGGGCACGAGCTACGACGCGACGGCGCTCGCGCCCTCGTACTACGGGCTCCCGGAGGGCGCGAAGGCCGGCTTCTATGTGCAGGTCGGCTACCTCGACGCGACGTGGCGTCCGTCGGAGGGTGCGAAGTCGGCCAACCGTTCGAATGCATACTCCCGCTGGGTGCAGGGCATCAACACGGAGGAGCCCTACCTCATCTGGACCGACAACGGCGACGGCACCGCTGACTTCGAGTGGACCCTCACGATCGACAAGCTCACGCTCAACGAAAAGGCGCGTGCGGGCGCACAGCTCGCGGTCTTCACCACGGGCGCTGGCGTGACGCAGGCGGACAACGAGATCGCCATCCCGATCTCCTTCAGCACCGAGCAGGTCCTGAATGTCTCGGTGACCGACGACCTCGACCCGGCGGGCGCCGAGATCACCATCACGGGCTACAACTACGACTCGACCTCGCTCGCACCGTCGTACTACGGCCTCCCGGAGGGTGCGAAGGCTGGCTTCTACGTCCAGGTCGGCTACCTTGACGCCACGTGGCGTCCGTCGGAGGGTGCGAAGTCGGCGAACCGCTCGAACGCGTACTCCCGCTGGGTGCAGGGCATCAACGCTGAGGAGCCCTACCTCATGTGGAGCCAGAACGCCGCCAACGGTGGCGACCTCGCTGACTTCACGTGGACGCTCACGATCGACAAGCTCACGCTCAATGAGAAGGCGCGCGCCGGTGCGCAGCTCGCGGTCTTCACGACCGGCGCTGGCACGACGCAGGCGGCGAACGAGATCGCCATCCCGATCTCCTTCAGCACCGACCCGATCCTGAATGTCTCCGTGACCGATGATCTCGACCCCGCGGGTGCGGAGCTCACCATCACGGGCTACAACTACGACTCCTCCTCGCTCGCGCCGTCGTACTACGGGCTGCCGGAGGGTGCGAAGGCTGGCTTCTACGTGCAGGTCGGCTACCTCGACGCGACGTGGCGTCCGTCGGAGGGTGCCAAGTCGGCGAACCGCTCGAACGCGTACTCGCGCTGGGTGCAGGGCATCAACGCCGACGAGCCCTACCTGAAGTGGAGCCAGAACGCTGCCAACGGTGGCGACCTCGCGGACTTCACGTGGACCGTCACGATCGACAAGGACACGGTCGACAAGAAGCGGCTTGATGGCGCGCAGTTCGCGGCCTTCACGGTCGGCGCCGGCAGCGCGCCGCAGGCGACCAACGAGCTCGCGATCCCGCTCAGCTGGGGTGAGGGCACGCTGACCACCGCCGCGCCGACCGTCGGAGGCGATGTCCACTACCTCGGCACCGCCAAGGCAGTGACCGACGGCTGGACGAACGGCACCGCATTCACCTACCAGTGGCTCGCGGATGGCGCAGAGATCCCTGGCGCGACGGCCGGCTCGTACCGGATCAGCAGCGCGGCCCTCATCGGCAAGAAGCTCTCCGTGCGCGTCACGGGCAGCAAGTCCGGCTGGGCGAGCGCGACCAAGACGAGCGCCGCGAAGACCGTGGCCGCAGCGCCGCTCACCCCGTCCGGCGGGGCATCGAGCGACGCGGCCCTCACCTGGGGCGTCAAGGAGTCCTGGCGCAGCTACATCTCGAGTGGCGGCACCGTCACATTCACCGGCGACGCGGCGCAGACGAGCGGGGCCGGGACGTACACCTGGAGCCCGGGTGACGGCTCCTACGACGGGGGCACCGGCACCGCTGCTGCGTCCTTCGTCGGCTCGGTGACCTTCTCCTACCCCACGCACTACCTGAATGTCGTGGTCGCGGACCCCAGCATCGAGTACGTCCAGGGCCAGGGCGGCACCCTCTCCGCGGTCGTCGGCGGCACCGAGGTCGTCTTCGCGACACTCGGCGACGGCGGCATCGACCCGGTCATCACCGACGGCGTCGCGGAGTTCGCCGGGATCCCCGCGATCCTCACCGAGGAGGCCGCCGAGGCATTCATCGGCTACTACGCGGCGGGGACCGAGCTCGACCCGATCACCCTGCGCGTACCGGTGTCGGAGGACGGGGGCCCCACGCCCACGGGCACGCCGACCCCCACACCCACCAAGACGCCTACCCCTGCGCCGACGAAGACGCCCACGCCGACACCGACGCCGACCGCCTCACCCGCAGAGCCGGGTGCGGGCTGGCTCGGGTGGGGGGTGCGCTCGAGCTTCCGCTCGTACATCGTCGGGCCGATCGCACACGGCTCCATCAGCCTCTCCGGCGGCGCGTCCGCGCGCGGCAGCCAGTACGTCTTCCCGCAGAGCGGCGGCAACTTCGACGAGAAGACGGGACTCGGCACCGCGCAGTACCGCGGCTCGGTCCACTTCTACGGGCACGGGGGCGAACTGTCATTCAGCTTCAGCGACCTCGCGGTGACGGTCGACTCGCCGTCGAGCGCGCGACTGTCGATCGCGTGGGGCGACGGCCGCATCGACATCGCCACCCTCGCGCTCGACGCAGGGCTGCGCGAGGTCGACTCCTCGGGAGCGATCCACTACTCGCTCGTCCCGGCGACCCTCACGGGCAACGGCTCCACGGCATTCCGAGGCTTCTACGGTGCTGGTGAGCGACTCGACCCGATCGACTTCGTGATCGGCTCCGCGGGCAGTGACGTCGACGGCCCATATGTCGTCGTCGCGGCGAGCGAGACGCCTGAGACGCGTGAGCCTGCTGCCGAGCCGCCGGCGACCACCGGCCTGACGCTCGCACCGGGTACGACACCGGTGGCCGGCGGTCGCGTGACAGTCCAGGCTGACGGCTTCGAGCCGGGCGAGACCGGCATCATCGTCGTCATCTACTCCAAGCCCGTCCTGCTCGGCACGATCGACGCCGACGAGAGCGGCGCGGCGACGTGGACCGGCGCGCTCCCGGTGAACCTCACCGGCAAGCACACGCTGACCTTCCAGGGCTCCGTCGCTCGCGGCATCGAACTCGACATCGCGGCCGCCGACCAGGCTGGCTGCACGGTCGAGAGCGCCGAGCTCGAATGGGGCTTCAAGGAATCATTCCGCGCCTACATATCGGGCACGATCGCAAACGGCGAGTGGCAGGTGCTCGACGGGGCCACCTACGAGACACCCACGTTCGGGTGGACCGGTGGGGGGACATTCGATGCTGAGGGCTCGAATGCCTCGGCCTCGCCGCTCGCGGACCTCAGCTTCCAGGGCGGCATCCGATTCGTGGGCCACGGCGGCGTGCTCGACACGACCGTCTCCGACCCGCGCCTCGTCATCACCGAGGAGGGTGCGAGCCTCCTGCTCGACGTCGTCGGCGAGACCCAGTCGGGTGTCGCGGTCGATGCGGCCGAGGTGCCATTCGCCGATCTCGATCTGTCCACCGCGGAGATCACGTCCGATGGCGACGTGATCACGATCGCGGGGATCGGCGCGACGCTCACGGAGCAGGGCTCTGCGGCGTTCGGCACCTACCCCGCAGGTGACCCGCTCGACGCGCTCACCGTCCGCGTGACGCTGCCCGCCTCGTGCGACACCGTGGTGCTGCCGACCGCTGAGCCGCAGCCGACGCAGGCTCCCGTCCAGCCTGATTCGGGCGAGGGCCTCCCGCTGTGGGCCATCATCGTCATGGTCGTGCTCGGGGTCGTCGTCGTGGGCGCGATCGTCGTGATCGTGATGCTGCTCCGGAAGCGCACCGCCTGACATTCAGCGCACTGGGCCCGTCGATCCGCGTGATCGGCGGGCCCTTCGCGTGCGGTCGCGGCCCCGGCCACCCCTCGGCCACCCCTCGGACCTCCCGCACACATGCGGTTTGCACCACCGCATGTGTGTGCAGACACGTGTGAACGTGCAAACCGCATGCGGATGGCGGCCTGGGCGTGGGCGCGGAGGGGGAGAGAGCGCGAGCCAGCCCGGCGGCGGCCCCTCAGGAGGCGAGGGGGAACCAGACGCGGAATGTCGCGCCGCCACCAGGCGTGTCGACGACGTCGACCGAGCCGTTGTGTGCGGCGACGATCGCGGCGACGATCGCGAGCCCCAGACCGTTGCCGCCGGTCTCGCGCGTGCGCGAGGTGTCCGCCCGCCAGAAGCGCTGGAAGATCTTGTCGCGAATCGCCGGGGGGATGCCTTCGCCGTGGTCGATGACGGCGAGCACCGCTCGGCGATTGCCCCCATCGATGCCGACGCCGATCTCGAGCGGGCTGCCGTCCGGCGTGTAGCGGATCGCGTTCGACACGAGGTTCGCGATGATCTGGCGGAGGCGGTCCTCCTCGCCCATGACGATCGCATCGAGGTCCGGCGGGGGCGGTGGGAGCTCCGGCTCGGGCGCGACCGGCGCCTTCGGCTGGGCGGGACGGCGAGACAGGAATCGGGCGATCCCGACGATCGGGCCGGTCGCGAGGGTGACACCGCGGCGCGGGGTCTGCGTCTGCGCGCCCGCGGGCATCGGCACCGGTTTCGTGAGCGTGTCCGGTTCGGCCGCGTTCGCGAGCGCGGAGCCAGCACCGTTCTTGGACCCGGCGCCGTTCTTGGCACCGTTCCCGTTCTTGGCGCCAGTGCCGTTCTTGGCGGTCGGCGCGGCACCTGCAGCGCCCGCACCGCCCGCATTCACCACGACTGCCCCGGTGATCGGCGGCACCTCACCGGTCGACGCGCGCTCGCTGCGGTCCTGCGCATCGGCCGGTCGCGCCTCGCGGATCGGCTCCCGGAGCAGCGTCTCGTCGAGCCCGACCACGGTCACGGTGCGACTGGGATGCGAGGCCATCGCGTCCCGTGCTGCGTCCTGCGCGAGCGGGAGCAGATCGACCCGGGCGAACTCCATCGGCTTCACACCACCGCTGCCTGCACCCCATTGGGCTTCGGTCGTCGAGGACGTGATCGCGTCGAGCCGGGCGAGGGTGAGGAGGTCCTCGACCAGGCCCGCCATCCGGACCGCCTCCTTCTCGATGCGCTCCATCGCCTGCGCGACATCCTCGTCGGTCGTGAGCGCACCCATCCGGTACAGCTCCGCGTAGCCGCGCACCGTCACGAGCGGGGTGCGGAGCTCGTGGCTCGCGTCGCCGACGAAGCGGCGCATCTGCTCGATCGTCCGGGAGCGGTCGGCGAGCGCCGAGTCGATGCGCGCGAGCATCGCGTTGAGCGAGCGCGTCAGGCGACCCACCTCGGTGTTCGGCGGGGCGCCGGTCATGCGCTGCGAGTAGTCCCCGTCCGCGAATCTCGCCGCCGTGTCCTCGAGACGCCGCAGCGGCTGGAACGTCGTGGTCGCAAGGATGCGAGTGAGTGCGCCGCCGAGGATGATCACGGTGAGCGCGAAGAACAGGAACACGGCGCCGAATCGCGCGACCGTCGCATCCGCCTCGGTGAGCTCGGCGCCGATCAGGAGCGTGGCCGGCTCGCCGGTCTCGGCGACGATCACGGGCTTGAGCAGGAGGCGCCACTGCACCGGGGTGCGCTGACCGGAGACGGTCAGGAATCGCGCGCCCGTCTCGGTCGCGGACACGTCGTAGCGCTCGAGTGCCGGACCTCGCCCGTCAGCGGCGTCGAGGTTCGCGCCGAGCAGGCGACCCTCGTCGTCGACGATCGCGATGTAGTACGGGTTGAGCGGCGAGGACCCGGTCGTGACGTAGTCCTCCGCCTCCTTCAGGTTGAAGCCGTCCTCGAGCCCGAGCTCCTCGAGACCCGTCGTGAGCTGACGGTCGACCTGCTCGAGGAGATAGCTGCGGAGCACGGCCATGGTGCCGAAGCCGGCGACGACGAGACCAGCGGTGAGCAGCAGGACGGTGACGCCTGTGATCTTGGTCCGCAGTGAGATCGAGTCCCACAGTCTCGCGATCTTCTCGTGCATGGCGGACCCAGGCTACGGGGTGAGGGCTGTGCTGGGCCCGCGATTCGGCTGATCTCGTGCTGGATGCGGTGGCGGCGCATTCGCCGGGAACGACTGAAGGGGCCGCTCGCGCGAGCCCTTCAGACTCGGGTTGAAACCGTGGAGGCGCTGCCGCCTCAGCCCTTGACCTTGAGCATGTAGCCGAAGCCGCGCTTCGTCTGGATGACCGGCTCCTCGGTGTGGGCGTCGATCTTGCGGCGCAGGTACGAGATGTAGCTCTCGACGATGCCGGCGTCGCCGTTGAAGTCGTACTCCCACACGTGGTCGAGGATCTGCGCCTTCGACAGCACGCGGTTGGGGTTGAGCATGAGGTAGCGCAGGAGCTTGAACTCGGTGGGGGACAGCTCGACGGGGTGGCCGTTGACGGTGACCTCGTGGGTGTCCTGGTCCATCGTGATCTCGCCGGCGCGGATGATGGCGTCGTCGTCCTCCTGCATGGTGCGGCGGAGGATCGCCTTGATGCGCGCGACGATCTCGTCGAGGCTGAACGGCTTGGTCACGTAGTCGTCGCCGCCGACGGTGAGGCCGGTGATCTTGTCCTCGGTGTCGTCCTTCGCGGTGAGGAAGAGGATGGGGCTGGTGTAGCCGGACGCACGGAGGCGCTTGGTGACGCCGAAGCCGTTCATGTCGGGGAGCATGACGTCGAGGATGATGAGGTCCGGCTCCTCCTCGATGACTGCGGAGATGGCGGCGGCGCCGTTCGGGACGGTCCGCACGGCGAATCCTGCGAAGCGCAGGGAGGTGGCGAGCAGATCGCGGATGTTCGGCTCGTCGTCGACTACGAGGATGCGTGGTCCGGTCATGGCACCCAGTGTCTGACTATTTCCTCCATCTTTCCTGAATGTCATTCATGCGATTTCTGGACAGGTCCGATGGGGCTGCGCGGGCGCGTCGTGGGCAGGCGAGCGCACGGGGGCAGCGTCATGCGCGGCACGCGCCGAACCCGTCGCATCGTCGCCAGGGCGCGGAGGACCAGACGCAGACGCGTCGTGGGACGGGGTCCGGGTGAAGAGCGGGGATCCGGCGTCGCCGAGTCAGCGGCGGCCGGACTCCCGGGCCTCGCGAGCGCGGCGACGCGCGGTGCGCACCGTCACCGTGATCATGAGGACGATCGCGAGCGGCAGGCCGATGAACGGGATGTACATGACCGTCGAGTAGAGCGCGCCGTCGAGCCACCCGGCGAACGAGCCGATCATGAGGACGAGGAACGACAGGATGCTGAGGCCCATGATCCCGATGAACATGGCGCCGAGCACACGGTCGACCGTGGTGTCGCCGAGGAATCCCTGCTGGTCGGAGGAGCCTGCCGCACGCTTGTCAGCCATCCGTCCAGGATAGTCCGGGCGGGTTACCGGAACATTTCCGCGGGCCTCGGAGCCCTGGGTACGATTGGGGTTTGGTCCGCGGCAGGTGACGGGGCCTACGCACGCAAGGAGTGAGCTAATGCCAACCGGCAGGGTCAAGTTCTACGACGAGGAAAAGGGCTTCGGCTTCATCCAGTCGGATAACGGCCAGGAGGTCTTCCTCCACGCTTCCGCCGTGCCCGCTGGCGCAGTGATCAAGTCGGGCACGCGTCTCGAGTTCGGCATCGCCGACGGTCGCAAGGGCGCCCAGGCGCTCTCCGTGCGTGTCCTCGACAACCCGGTCAGCGTCGCCCGAGCCCAGCGCAAGCCCGCTGACGACATGGCGATCATCATCGAAGACCTCGTGAAGCTGCTCGACAACGTCGGCGCGGGGCTCAAGCGCGGACGCTACCCCGAGCGCGCCCAGGGCGCGAAGGTCGCGGCGATGCTCCGCCGCGTCGCTGACGAACTCGATGTCTGAGACCGTGTCCGGTACGAGCGCGCCCCGATTCGAGGCGATCGCGCGCGCCGCGCTCGAGGCGGAGACCGCCCCCGAGACGATCGGCGCCTGGGTCTCAGAGTCGCAGCGCGAGGGCGAACCGGACATCTACGAGGTCGTCTTCGAGCCGAAGATGAGCGGGTACCGCGGCTGGAAGTGGGTCGTCTCGATCGTCCAGTCGGGGGATTCGGATCCGTCGGTCATCGAGGTGCAACTCCTTCCCGGTGAAGGTGCGCTCGTCGCGCCCGAATGGGTGCCGTGGTCCGTCCGCCTCGCCGAGTGGCAGGCGCAGCAGGCGGCGCTCGCGGAGGCCGCCGCGGCTGAGGCTGCCGCAGACGCCGAGGATGCCGGCGGTGCCGATGGTGCCGATCGCGCCGAAGGTCCCGAAGCATCGGATGAGGTCGACGACGAGGACCTCGAGGACGACGACGACCTCGACGATGACGAGGACGACGAAGACGAAGATGACGACCTCGACGACGACGAGGACGACGTCGACGAGTACGGTCGCGTCCACTCCGGTGACGTCGACGGCGTCGACATCGATGACTTCGACGACTCCATCCCTGTCGACGTCGATGAGGTGCACGGCGAGGACACGGACGCCGAGGCGGAGTCGTCGGACGAGTCGGCGGGCGCATCGGCGGACGCCGAATCCTGAGCCAGATCGGTCTCGCCCGCACGGGCCGGTCCGCCTGGATGCAGAATGCCCCGGCTCAGCGAGCCGAGGCATTCCGAGGAGTGCTGAGTCGACGGGTGCTCAGAGGCGCTCGACGACGTACTCGATGCACAAGATGAGCGCGCGCACATCCGCCGGGTCGATCGCGGCGAAGGTCGCGATGCGCAACTGATTGCGGCCGAGCTTGCGGTACGGCTCCGTGTCGACGATGCCGTTCGCGCGGAGCGCCTTCGCGATCGCGGCGGCGTCGATCCCCTCCGCGAAGTCGATCGTCACGACGACCTGCGAGCGGTGCGCCGGGTCCGCGGCGAACGGCGTCGCGTAGTCGACCGATTCGGCCCACTCGTACAGCGCACTCGACGACTCGCGCGTGCGCGAGTCAGCCCAGGCGAGACCGCCGGAGGCGTTCAGCCAGTCGAGCTGCGCCTCCATGAGGAGGAGCGTCGTGAGCGCCGGGGTGTTCAGCGTCTGGTTGAGGCGCGAGTTCGTCACGGCCTGCTGGAGCGACAGGAAGTCGGGGATGTAGCGGTCGGAGGCCGCGATGCGCTCGATGCGCTCGATCGCCGCGGGCGACATGAGCGCGAACCAGATGCCGCCGTCCGACGCGAAGTTCTTCTGCGGGGCGAAGTAGTAGACGTCGACCTGCGAGGCGTCGAAATCGATGCCGCCCGCCGCCGAGGTGCCGTCGACGACCGTGAGCGCGCCGGGAGCGTCCGCGCGGACTACCGGTGCCATGACGCCCGTCGAGGTCTCGTTGTGCGGGTAGGCGTACAGGTCGATCCCGTCGAGGATCTCGAGCTCGGAGCGCGAGCCGGCGGGAGCCTGGATGACATGCGGGGCCTCGAGCCACGGCGCCTTCGCGGCGGCGGCGAACTTCCCGCCGAACTCGCCGAACGACAGGAACTCGCCGCGCGACTCGATGAGCCCGAATGCGGCGGCGTCCCAGAACGCGGTCGACCCGCCGTTGCCGAGGATCACCTCGTAGCCCTCGGGGAGGCGGAACAGGGAGGCGAGGCCGGCGCGGACGCGTCCGACGAGGTCCTTCACCGGCGCCTGGCGGTGCGAGGTGCCGAGGATCGCGGCGTGCGCCTGGAGGTGCTCGAGCTGCTCGAGGCGGACCTTCGACGGGCCACAGCCGAACCGGCCGTCGAGGGGGAGGAGCGAGGTGGGAATCTCGATCGCAGTCACCGGTCGATCGTACCGGGGCGGGCTGGGCGCCCTCGTCCAGATGACAGGCCGCGCACGGGGACTCGGCTGCTGAATGCTCGCCGAGCGCTCGCTATGTGCGCGCTCTGCGAACGGACCTGCCCGTGAGGAGGCAGGTTGGTTAGGCTTGTCTTGCCCGCGAGCCGATGGAGGGATGTCCGTGACCGACCTGGTCGACACGACGGAGATGTATCTCCGCACGATCCTCGATCTCGAGGAGGAGCAGATCGTCCCCCTCCGCGCCAGGATCTCCGAGCGTCTCGGACACTCCGGCCCGACCGTCTCGCAGACGATCAGCCGCATGGAGCGCGCCGGACTCGTGCGCGTCGAAGGCGACCGGCACCTCGCGCTCACCGAGGAGGGCCGTCGCCGCGCCACCGAGGTCATGCGCAAGCATCGCCTCGCCGAGCGACTCCTCGCCGACGTCATCGGGCTCGACTGGGAGCTCGTCCACGACGAGGCATGCCGCTGGGAGCACGTCATGAGCGAGCAGGTCGAGCGCCGCATCTACGAGATGCTCGGCCACCCCACCGAGTCGCCCTACGGCAACCCGATCCCCGGGCTCGAGGCGCTCGGCGGCGAGCCCGTCCAGCCATTCATGAACGGCGTCGTCGGTCTCGTCACCGCGGTCGCCGCAGGTGGGGGCATCGCCGAGGGCGTCGTCCGCCGGCTGGGCGAGCCCGTGCAGGTCGACATCGAGGTGCTCGAGCAGCTCAAGGCCGCCGGCGTCGTGCCGGGCGCCCGTGTCGCGGTGTCCTCGCTCGGTCACTCCTACCGCATCTCGGTGGAGGGCGTCGACGGCGAGGTCGTGCTGCCCTGGAGCACCGCGTCGCACATCTTCCTCTCCGCGTAGCCGGGCTGATCAGCACTTCGGCGTGCCGCTGCGCCCATGCGCGGAGGCGAGGGGAGTACCCTGAAGCCCTTGGGAATCCCCGGCAACAGGAGGACCGCCGAGATGGAGCACGTGCACCGCATCACGTCCAGGGATGCACGCGCGCTGTTCCGGATACGGCCCGAGCGACCGCAGCACCGCATAGTTCTGCGCGCACGCACGACTGAGGCACCGTCATGAGACGGTGCCTTTTCTGTTCTCTGGGGCGCCCTGCCCCTGCCGGTTTCGTCGACAGCCTGCACGCCATGCAGGCCGGATCGAGAGGCACCGAATGCGCACCCTTGTCCTGAACGCCGGCTACGAACCACTCGCAGTCGTCTCCTTCAAGCGAGCGCTCGTGCTCGTGATGAATGAGAAGGCGAGCGTCGTGAGCGAGGATGCGACGGATCCCGTCCGCTCCGCGACCCACGAGTGGGCACGGCCGACCGTGATCATCCTCCGCAACTATGTCCGCGTCCCCGGGCGACGGGTCCCGGTGTCCCGCCGCGGCGTGCTCCGACGTGACGGCTACCGCTGCGCGTACTGCGGGGCGAGCGCCACGACCATCGACCACGTCGAGCCGAAGTCGCGCGGCGGGGCGGATTCATGGGAGAACCTCGTGGCGTGCTGCCTGAAGTGCAACAACGTCAAGGGCGACCGGACGCCGGCGGAGATGGGGTGGCGCCTGCGGGTGCGACCGAAGGCACCCCACGGGCCGACCTGGCTCGTGCGCGGCACCGAGCGGGCTCACCCGTGCTGGGAGGAGTACCTCGATCCGACCGCGGCTTCGACCGCCGCGTAGCGATCCCGGTCATCGACACCGACGCATAGACGGCGCGGGCGGTTTCGTCGTACCCTCGGAGGGCCTTCACGAGGGGGCGGAGACCGACCTTGACCACCGCTACCAGACAACGACGTCGACCATTCCTGGCTGCGCTGACGTTTCTGGCTGTCGCGGGCATCGCATCGGTGTCGGTGATCCCCGCCTACGGTTTCGAGCGGTCCTACGACCCGGGTGAGCCGGTCGCGCCGATCGCGAGCGCGAAGCTCACGCTCGACGTCGACGAGGGGCTCGCCGCCGCGGCATCGATCCGCGGCGTCTACTCGAGCCAGAGCCTCGCGTCGATCCGCGCCGAGCAGGAGGCCGCTGAGCGCGCCGCCGCCGAGGCCGCCGCAGCCGCCTACCGCGCCGCGTATGCCGCCACCCCGCGTGCCCCGGGCGACGACTACCCATACCGCGGCATGGTCGGCATGTCCCCGCTCCGCTATGAGATGGGACAGTGCACCGACTTCGTCGCGTGGCGTCTCAACCGCGACATCGGCGCTCCGCCGGGCGGACCGTACCCGTGGGACTGGGGCGTCCTCACCCCCGGCGGCGGCGACGGCAGCCAGTGGCTGTACCGGTGGCTCGAGCACGGCTGGCCGGTGAGCGAGATCCCCGTGCCGGGCGCGGTCGCGTACTGGACGGACGACAACCATGTCGGCTACGTGGAGGCGGTCAACGCGGACGGCTCGATCATCATCGAGGACTACAACCGCGTCGCGTCCGAGCAGTACGGTCGGGAGCTCTTCACCTCGTACGGCAACCTGCTCTTCCTGTACCCGCCGCCGCACTGATGACCGCCCATGGACCCGAGCTCGTCACCGTCGAGGAGCTCGCCGCCGGCATCGACCCGGATGAGATCGCCGTGGACATCGTCGGCCCGATCCAGGTGACGGTGCGGCGCATCACGATCGCACCCGGCGGCACCACCGGTGGTCACCATCACGCCGGCCAGCTCATCACTGTCGTCACCGACGGAGAGCTCACCCACTGCGCGCCCGTCCATGCGGGCGGGGTGCGCGTGTACCGGAGGGGCGAGGCGATCCTCGAAGGCTCCGGGTACGTCCACGAGGGACGAAACGAGAGCGGCGAGCCGGTCGTGCTGCTCGCCACCTACCTCACCCGAAAGGCGAACCGCTCGCGGAGCCGGACTGAGGGTGATCCGCTCGGCGCTCGCGGCCGCGGGCGGGTGGTGCGAGGCGGCTGCCGGGTCGCGCTACAGCTCCATGTCGTCGTGCACGCTCACGCGGGCGAGCTCGATGCGCTGACCGATCGCCCAGTAGTGGAGGCGTCGTGCGGATGCCGCATGGATCTCGATCGCGGCGCGCCATGCGATCGCGCCATCCGATGCTCGGGTGCGTGGCGCTTCGCCGCCCGATTCGCCGGAGCGCAGACGATGCAGCTCGCGTCCCGCGATGTCCTTCGCCGTGCCGATGAGCACGTCGACGGTGCACTTCATCGCCTTGTCGAACTGGCCCTCGTCCAGCGCGAGGAGCGACGCGGCGAAGTCGGGGCCGACGATGTAGTCATCGGGCAGCGGGAGGCGGGCCTTGTCGACGCGCGGGACGCGCGCGCTCCAGGCGAGGAGGATCTCGTGGCGGACCCAGCTCTCGTCGTCCGGCCAGTCGTCCCGCCGGTCGAACGGGGTGCGCTGCTGCGGGGCGGGTGTGGTCGAGCGGCGCGCCTTGCGGAGCTCCTCGACAGCCTTCTTGTGGAGGGCCTTCTGGTCGTGGTTCTCGTTCAGCACGCGCCCGAGCTCCGCGCGCGCGTCGCGCAGCTCGCGTCGCATGACGTCCAGCTCGTGGCGCAGGTCCTGCGCCTGACGGTTCTCGCGCTTCAGTCGCTCGACCTCCGCGCGGAGCGCCGCGATGGTGTCCTGCATCGACTTGATCAGCTTCGAGCCGCCACCCGCGGGGTGGTCTGGTGACGCCAGGCTGGGCGCGTGCTGGACGGGGGTCTCGCTCGTGACCGGTCGCAGGCCCGGGCCAGGCACGGGTCGTGGAGGCGGGGCGGGCGCTGGAGGCGGGGTGTCGGCCGGTGCGGTCGCGTCCTCGATGTGCTCTGGGAGGATCGCGCCGCTGGCGGTGTCGTGGCCTTCCTGCGGCGGACCGTCGACGAGCTCCGTGGGCGCGTCTGGCACGTCCACCGGCGGCTCGGCGGCGGGAGACGGGAGAGCCCGGCCTTCGACGAGCCACGGGGTGCCGCCCTCGACGATCGCGACCGGTGGGACCACCGGCTCGTCGTCATCGACGTCGCTCAGTCGCAGGTGCGGCTGGCCGGTCGACAGGTGCACGACGCGGGCGCGGACGACCTCGCCCTCGACGAGGAAGAGGTCGAGCACGTCGATCGGGTTCGAGCTGACGTCGCTGCGATGGATCCTGATCGCGACATCCGGATGCACCCGCAGGACCGCGTACTCGGAGTCGACCTGGTCGACCAGCGCGAGGGTGACGACCCCGTGCGGGAACGCCGCGAGGACCTCCTCCGTCCCGAATGGCACCCGACGCAGGAGGAAGCGGTTGTGCGAGCGGTCGTGCTCGCCCGGGACCGTCGCGCCTTTCGCGATGACCCAGTCGAGTGGGATGCCGGGGCTGGTCATCTCGCGCCAGATGACCGCCGGCATGACCGCGCCGACATCGATGAGAGCGCGCTCGCCGTCGGCGACGAAACCCTTGATCGTCCCCTCGGTCGAGACGCTCGTCGTCTGCTTGCCGTCGAACAGGCCCGCGGCATGGGCGTGACCGAGCGCGTCGCTGATGACCTGCTCGCTCGCGGGCTCGCCCTTCTGTCGCCAGCGCAGCGGCGAGCGGCGGATGTCCGGATCGGCGACGATGCCAGCCGGGTAGGAGCGGCACGCGCCGTTGAAGGTGTGCCAGCCCGGAGGGAGGAGCGCCTCGAGGGCGAAGGACACCGTGCCGGTCGCGACGATCGCGATTTCGGCGATGTCGCCGATCGCATCCCGCAGCGCCGCAGCTTCATCGAGCGACGACTGCGGCACCTGCGATGGGTCGACATACTGTCGCGTCGTCACGACGATGATCGGCTGCCGACGCCCCGGGTCCAATATGGCCTCCGCGAGCTCCGGCACCGCGGCCTCGGTGATGACCCCCCACCATCTCCCCGTCATGCGGCAACCGTAGCGAGCACCCCCGACATCGCCGGGGAGCGCCGAGCGGTGATGGTGAGGAGGTTCAGGCGGGTGCTCCGGGGGCACCGGTAGACTCGAGCGGCCTGCCTCTGTAGCTCAATGGAAGAGCAGCTCCGTCCTAAGGAGAGGGTTGGGGGTTCGAGTCCCTCCAGGGGCACCATCTGGTCGTTCGTGCGCTCGAGCATGGCTCACCGCTGAGCCGTCGAGCCGGACGAGCTATGTCGGTGGCATGTGGTGAAGTCATCCACACCCGCACGGCGACCCCCGAGCGGCAGAGGAACTCGAGGCACATCATGAACGGCACCATCATCGCGGTGATCCTCGCCGTCGTGTGCATCGCTCTGTGGGTGCTCATCCCGCCGCCGCGCTGACACGCACTCCGGTCCGACGGCCGGGGTGACCCCGCGCTGCGGCGGGCCTGGGCCCGCGCCCCGCTGCCGCAGGATCGCGCCGTCGATCCGGGAGAATCGTCGCGGGCTCGGCATTCGTCACGGGAGCCCGGGGAGGGACCGATGGGTGAGCTGCAGCCGTTCGAGGTGTACGAGGCGATCGGAGCCGAGCTGGAGCACGAGGCGGTGTCGCCCGAGCAGACCGTCGCCGGTGCGCCGGAGACGGGTGTCGCGGAGCTCGGCGCACTCGGCGGGGTCAGCTACGGCATCTGGGAGATGACGGCGGGGGCGATGCGCGACATCGAGGCGGACGAGGTCTTCGTCGTCCTCGAAGGCACCGGCGAGGTCGAGCTGCTCCAGGGCGGCGCCACCGTCTCGCGGATCAGCCTGCGACCCCGCTCGATCGTGCGACTGGCCGCGGGCATGTCGACCGTGTGGACCGTCCCTGAGCGGCTGCGCAAGTTCTACATCGCCATCGGCTGAGCAGCCCCGGTCATTCGCCGGTCGCTGAGCGGACCCCGGAAGGCAGATCAGCGACCGCTGACGAGCCGACGGCGCTCGGGTGAACCGTGCCATGATCTGCACAGGTGATCGCGAGCGGCATCGGGGAGTGATCGGGAGGTACCGGGTCAGATGGCACGGTCGTCTGCGGGCAAGTCCTCGCTCGCGCGTGCCGTCGAAGTGCTCGACTCGTTCGACGCCGGCACGCGCGACCTGTCAGTCTCCGAGATCGCCGCCCGCTGCGGGATGGCGGTGTCGACCGCGCACCGGATCGTGACCGAGCTCGTCGCACTCGGACTGCTCGAGCGCGTCGCGGAGCGCCGCTACTGCGTGGGCCTGCGACTGTGGGAGCTCGCCGTCCGCACCCCGGGAGCCCTCGGCATCCGCGAGATCGCCAAACCCCACCTCACCCAGGCACACGCGATCCTCGGGCAGAACCTCCAGCTCGGCATCCTGCAAGGCGCCGAGATGCTCTACCTGGAGCGCCTCAGCGCGCCCACGAGCGTCATCAACCTCATCGTCGTCGGCGGGCGCATCCCCTTCCACGCGACCTCGAGCGGCCTCCTCCTCGCCGCATACACGGAGCCGGAAGAGCAGGAGCGGCTCGCGACCATCCCGCTCAGCCCATACGGTCGCGCCCCCATGCCGGACCCGGACGAGCGACGCCGGATCTTCGCCCAGGCGCGCGCTCGCGGCTACCTCATCACCGTCGGCTATGTGCACCCGGAGGCGACCTCGATCGCGGTGCCCGTGCGCGACCCATCTGGCCGGGTGGTCGCCGCGATCAACGCGATCATCCCCACCGATTCACCCCACCAAGGTCGGGTGCTGGAGGTGCTGAAGCCGACATCGAAGGCGATCACCGAGGCGATGGCGCGTCGCTACCGCGGCGAGCTCTGAGCCGGCCCCGACCGCCCGGCGCCACGCCGCCATCCGCAGCGCCACGCCCGTGTCAGTGCGCGACCTTGCCGCGCAACTCGTGCTTCTGCACCTTGCCGGAGGCGGTGCGCGGCAGCTCGTCGACGATGTCGAGCGTCTTGGGGATCTTGTATCGGGCGAGCTTCGGCTCGAGGTGCGCGATCAAGGTCTCGACGTCGAGCTCGTGCCCAGGCGCGAGAGTGACGAATGCGTGCGGCACCTCGCCCCAGCGATCATCCGGGACACCGACGACGGCGACACCGGTCACACCGGGGATGGTCTGGATCGCCAGCTCGACCTCCGCCGAGTAGACGTTCTCCCCGCCGGAGATGATCATGTCCTTCGCGCGGTCCACGATCGTGACGAAGCCATCCTCATCCGTGAAGCCGATGTCGCCGGTGCGGAACCACCCGTCATCGGTGAACGCCTCAGCGGTCGCGTCGGGGCGGTTCCAGTAGTACGGCATGATGTTCGGCCCCATCGCCTCGATCTCGCCGTGCCGACCGGGACCGACGATCTGCCCGGTCTCGGTGTCGCGGATGCGGAACTGCGTGAAGAACATGTGCACGCCGCTCGTCCCCACCTTGCGGTCCGCCTCCCACGGCGGGATCATCGCGACACCAGGCGAGGCCTCCGTCATGCCGTAGCCGCCGGAGAATGCGAGGCCGCGCTTCGCGTACGCATCGATGACACGGCGCGGGACCGGTGAGCCGCCGCACGTCATCGTCTGGAGCGACGAGATGTCCGTCGTCTCCCACGCGGGGTCCTCCATCATCATCTGGTACGTCGTGGGGACACCCGAGATGTGGGTGGCGCGGAGCTCCTCGATCGCCCTCAGCGCCTCCGCGGCCACGAAACGCTCCTGCAGGAGCACGGTCGCGCCCTTCAGGATCGTCGGCAGCAGGCCCATGCCGAGCGAGGCGACATGGAACAGCGGCGAGATGAGGATCCAGCGCGAGGACGAGGTCACGTCGTAGTCGACGATCGTCGCGAGCGTGTTCCACGTGAGGTTGCCGTGGGTGAGCACCGCGCCCTTCGGACGCCCGGTGGTGCCGGAGGTGTAGATGATGAGCGCCGGATCGCTCAGCGTGATCATCTCGCGGTCGATGCCGACGTAGCGCGGCGGGTACTGCATGTGACCGTCGACCTCGAACTCGGTCGGGGCGCTGTCGATGACCGCCTCGAAGTCCTCCACGAACGGCGGGTTCGCCGGGGTGGGCTCGTCGCCGTCCGCGACGACGATGCGCCGAATCCTGCGCCCCGCCGCAGCCGCCGCCGCGGTCGCCTCGAGCGCCGAGGTGCTGATGAGCATGGAGGTGCCGGAGTCGTCGAGCTGGTACTCGAGCTCGGACGGCGCGAGCCGCGTGTTCAGCGGGACGAAGATCGCGCCGAGCAGGGTCGTGGCGAAGAGCGACTCGATGAAGGACGGGTGGTTGCCTCCGAGGTATGCGACCCGATCACCCGGGGCCACGCCGCGCTCGGCGAGTGCCGCGGCGAGCCGGTCGACGCGCTGCGCGAGCTCGCCGTAGGTGGTCTCGCGCCCGCGGAAGACGATCGCGGGGAAGTTCCTGGACTTCACGGCACGGCGGCGGATCCAGTTGCCGATGCCTTCGACATGCATGCCCAACCCCGTGACGATGGCAGTCCTCCCCGACGGGGATACGGTCATGTGATGCTCCCTTGCTCCACAGGCCTACCTCTTGGGAGAAAACCTGAGCGCAAGAAAAATGGCGCTACTCTTTCGCATGAAGTGAAAGTGTGAATGGAACTCGGGTCTGAACCGGTCAGTCTCGACACCAGCAGCACTCCGACGTGTTGCCGCCACCGACTCAACGTCGGGCGGTGGTGACCCCCTCAAACGAGAGGTCCTTCAATGAAGAAGAATCTGGGACTGGTTGGCGCCGCAGCGGCGTTCCTCCTCGTCCTCACGGGTTGTACTGATTCCGGCTCGGGTGGCGGCAGCACCCCTGAGCCCGCCCCGTCCACCTCGTCCAGCGCTGAGCCGACGCAGGAGGCTCCGCAGATCGAGGAGTTCACGGTCAACGTCGCGGCGCTTCCGATCGCTGAGACGGGCGCCATCTGGGCTGGCATCGAAGAGGGCATCTTCGAGAAGCACGGCCTGACCCTGAACATCATCCCCGCGGCGGGTGGCGCTCAGGCCGTCCCGTCGCTCCTCTCCGGTGACATCGACTTCGCGATCGGCTCGCCGGTCTCGGCGATCAAGGCATCGCTCGCGGGCGAGCCGGTGCGCATCATCGGCGACTACGCCGACGGCAACCCGATCGGCGAGGTCGACCCCAACTCGGTCGTCGCTGGCGCGAACACCGGCGTCACCCGCTGGGCTGACCTGTCGGGCAAGAAGGTCGGCACGAACAGCCCCGGTGCGCACGGCAACCTCGCCATCCTCGAGGCGGTCCGCCTCGACGGCGGCGACCCGACCACGGTCGAGTTCGTCATCGTCCAGGACGGCTTCCCGGCGATGCCGGCGCTCGTCGAGAGCGGCGAGCTCGACGCGGCGTGGGTCCCGGACCCCTTCCGCGGCATGATCGTCGGCGCTGGCGGTGTCGAGCTCGGCTACCCGTGGCAGGCCGGTGGCCTCGAGGAGATCTCGGGCCTCTCGAACCTGACCATCCAGAAGGTCATCGACGAGAACCCGCAGATGGTCGAGCAGTGGCTCGCCGCCATCGAGGAGGTCGCCGAGTTCGCGAACGCGAACAAGGACAAGGTCTACGAGGCCATCGCCGAGAACCTCAACATCCCGATCGAGGGCGCCAAGGCCACGGTCCTCGCGACCTTCAACGCCCACACGCGCCTCGACCGCCTGCAGGCGCTCATCGACGCCGGCATCCGCTACGGCTCGGCCCCGCCGTTCCTCTTCTGGGACGCGTCGCCGGACCTCGACGTGCTCGTCGTCGGCTGATCGAACACCACGCATGGTGGCCCGGGTCCACACGGCCCGGGCCACCGTCGTGACACCATCCCCGAATCACTGGAGGCAACTGGATGAGCGTCTTGCAGCGCGGCAGGCCGGTGCTGCTGGGTGTCGTCGGCGTCGTGGGCTTCCTCGCCCTGTGGCAGCTCGCGACATCGCTCGGCTGGATCAACGCGAACTACGTCCCATCGGCGACCGACACCTTCGCCGCACTCGGGGCATTCTTCGCCAACCCTGACTACTGGGCGGCGATCGGCGACACGATGACGACCTGGGCGATCGGCCTCAGCGTCGCGCTCGTGCTCGGCGTCGTCCTCGGCACCGTCATCGGCCTCTCGTCATTCCTCCGCCGCTACACGCGGACGACGATCGAGTTCCTCCGTCCGATCCCCTCGGTCGCGATCATCCCCCTCGCCGTCGTCCTGCTCGGCCCGGACCGCGACTCGTCGCTCGTGATCGTCATCTTCGCGACCTTCTGGCAGATCCTCATCCAGGTGCTCTACGGCGTCGCGGATGTCGACCCGGTCGCGCGCGACACGCAGCGGAGCTTCGGAATCGGCCCCCTCGGCCGGTTCTTCCACCTCGTCTTCCCGACCGCCCTCCCGTACCTCATGACCGGCATCCGTCTCGGCGCGACGGTCGCGATGATCCTCACCGTCACCGGTGAGCTCGTCATCGGCACGGTCGGCATCGGTCGGCTCATGCAGCAGCGCAGCATCGCCGGTGACTACGCGGGCTCGTACGCGATCCTCGTCACCGCCGGTGTGCTCGCGCTCGCCATCAACCTGATCATCCGCGTCATCGAGCGCCGCGTGCTCGCATGGCACCAGTCGGTCCGAGGGGAGGTCCTCGTATGAGCGTCTCCGAGACCAGGCTCATCAAGCTGCCGCCGAAAAAGACCCGCTTCCCCAAGTGGCTGCGGCTGCCGCTCGAATGGTTCGCGCTGCCGATCCTCATCGTCGCGGCGTGGACCCTCATCTCCACGATCGCGCCGAACCCCCGATTCCCGGCCCCGGCGCAGATCGGCCAGTCCTTCGCGACCAACTGGCTGAACGACACGTTCTTCAGCGACGTGCTCCCCAGCCTCGGCCGCCTCGGCCTCAGCATCGTGCTCGCGATCCTCATCGGCGTCGGGCTCGGCGTCCTCGTCGGCTCCAACCGCTGGCTGCGCGAGCTGCTCGAGCCGATCTTCGAGTTCTTCCGCGCCATCCCGCCGCCCATGATCGTGCCGCTGCTCATCATGGTCATCGGCGGTGGCGACGGCATGAAGATCTTCGTCATCACGCTCGGCTCGATGTGGCCGATCCTCCTCAACACCATCGAAGGCGTCCGCGCTGTCGACTCGGTGCAGAAGGAGACGGCGAGGTCGTTCCAGCTCACCGGGCCGGAGCGCCTCACCTTCATCACCTTGCCGAGCGCGAGCCCCCAGATCATGGCGGGCATCCGCCAGGCCCTCTCCGTGGCGCTCATCCTCATGGTGATCTCGGAGATGGTCCTCGCCTCGAGCGGTCTCGGCTACCGCATCGAGGTGTTCAAGCAGAACTACGAGTACGCCGCGATGTGGAGCATCATCGTGCTCCTCGGGCTCATCGGTGTGCTCCTTGCGGTGCTGTTCCAGATCGCGGAGCGCATCGTCCTGAACTGGTATCGAGGCCTGAAGGAGGCAGAACGTGCCTGACGACATCCTGCTCAAGGTGGATGGGCTGCAGAAGCGCTACGGCGACTTCGAGGCCCTCCGGGAGATCACCTTCGACGTCGGCCGCGGCGAGCTCGTGTGCATCGTCGGTCCGTCCGGCTGCGGCAAGACGACCCTGCTGAAGACGATCGCCGGCCTCCTGCCTGCGACGTCCGGCACGATCGAGCTCGACGGCGCGAGCGTCACCGGCCCGCACCCGCGCATGGCGATCGTCTTCCAGGAGTACGGACGCAGCCTCATGCCGTGGATGACCGTCCGCGGCAACGTCGAGCTGCCGCTGCGCCACAAGCTGTCGAAGGCGGAGCGTCACGCCAAGGCGAACGCCGCACTCGAAGCGGTCGGCCTCGGCGACGCGGCCAACAAGTACCCGTGGCAGCTCTCCGGCGGCATGCAGCAGCGCGTCGCGATCGCGCGCGCCATCGCCTACGACCCGGAGATCCTCATCATGGATGAGCCGTTCGCGGCGGTCGACGCGCAGACGCGAGCCGACCTCGAGGACGTCGTCCGCGACGTGTGGGAGAAGTTCGGGGTCACCGTGCTCTTCGTGACGCACGACATCGACGAATCCGTGTACCTCGGTCAGCGCGTCATCGTGCTGTCGATGAGCCCCACGGTCGTGCAGGAGGACCTCGTCGTCGACCTGCCCGACCAGCGCGACCAGCTCAACACGCGTGCGCTGCCCCGATTCACGGAGCTGCGCACCCACGTGTACGAGCAGATCCAGCTCGCGAAGCAGCGAGCTGGGAAGGCGGCCTGAGACAACCTCCTCCTGTCTGGCCTGTCGCAAAGAGAAGAGCCCCCGCGGTCGCGACCGCGGGGGCTCGCTCGTGCGTGTGCGAATGCTGGACGCGTGCACACGCGAGACGGCGGTCCCAGCTCAGCGCCGTCGCCTGCCGAGCAGCCGGTCGATCGCGTAGACCAGGTAGCCGACCCCGATGTAGCCGGCGACGATCACCGCGAGCCACAGCGCGACCGTCGGGAGGCCCAAGGTCTCGTAGTCGAGGAAGAAGTACGGGAACTTCGTCGGCGAGCCGGTGAGGAGATAGTCGTAGCGTCCGCCGAGCGACATGTACACGACGGTGAAGCCGAGCCACGCGGCCGGGAAGGCGAGCCACGCGAGCGGGTGCCAGGCGCGCATGCGCCCCTTGGCCTCGAAGGCGAGATACTCCAGGAGCATCGCGAGCGGCACGACGACATGCAGCAGGACGTCGCCGGCGCGCACGATCGGCGGAAGCTCGGCCGCGTCGTAGTGGCTCCTCAGCGCGAGGTTGAAGACGACGAAGGTCAGCAGCACCGACAGCAGCGACATCCCCTTCCAGACCACGTACGCCGGGCCGCCTGCGCGACCACCGGCGGTGAGCACGAGCGTCACCGCAGCCATCACGAGCGCGAGCACGCTGCCCTGCACGGTGAATGCCGAGATCGCCATGAGCGGGTCGGATCCGATCATGTCGAAGGCGACGCCGCAGCCCGCGGCGAGGATGATCGCGGCATTCATCGCGATGCGGAGGGCGCGCACGATGCGCCCAGGCGAAGTCCCCCGTGCTCCGGTCACGCGCCGATCATATGGACGCGCGGTCGGTGGCGGCGCGCGTCACGCCGCGCTGATCGGCGAGATCGCGACGCTAGCCGACGGTCACGCCGAAGATCAGGCCGATCACATACGTCGCGACCATCGTCGCGGAGCCCATGATCACGTTCCGCAGGATCGCCCGCCCGCGCGGTGCGCCGCCGAGTCTCGCACTGATCCACCCGGTGAGCAGCAGCCCGATGACGACCGCGATGGCCGCGACCCAGATCCGGTGCTGACCGAATGGCAGCAGGATCATCACCAGCGGGATGATCGCCCCAGCCGAGAACGAGATGAACGACGAGATCGCCGCCGCCCACGGGCTCGTGTACTCCTCCGGGTCGATCCCCAGCTCGATCTCCGCATGCGCCTTGAGCGCGTCCTTCGCGGTGAGCTCGATCGCGACCTGACGTGCGAGCTCTTCGGACAGGCCGCGCTCGCGGTAGAGCTCGGCGAGCTCGTCGAGCTCCTGCTGCGGCATCTCCTTCAGCTCGCGCTGCTCCTTGGCGATGAGCGCCTTCTCGGTGTCGCGCTGCGTGCTCACCGAGACGTATTCGCCGCCCGCCATGGAGAACGCCCCGGCGACGAGCGCCGCGATGCCGGCGGTGGCGATCGCGACGACGTTGTCGGGGGTGGCGCTCGCGACGCCGATGACGACACCGGCGGTCGACACGATGCCGTCGTTGGCGCCGAGCACTCCGGCGCGCAGCCAGTTCAGCTTCTGGCCGACAGCCGCCGCGTGGGGTTCGCCGGCGTGAGCGGCCTGCACCTCGTCACTCATGCGGCAAATCTCCCGCAGGTGCCCCGCCCGCGCAGGGAGGCGAGCCGCGGTGCGCCGAATCCGGGACTGCGGTCGCCGCCGCTGGTGCCCGCTAGGCGAGTGTCGCCAGCACGAGCTGCGTGACGACCGCCGCGACCGCGACGAACGCCATCCACAGCATGAGCCACGCGAGGCTCTTGTTGCGCTCGGGGACTGCCCGCACGCGGACCGCGACGACGACCATCGACACGTATGCCGCGGCGATGAGGGCGATCCCGAGGACGGACACGAACAGGTCGAGCTGCGCGTCGATCACGAGGATCGCGATCGCGACGGCCGCGAGGATGCCGCCCGGGATGAGCCACTGGCGGCGTCGGGCCGAGCGGAGCGCGGGCTGGGCCCGCACCCAGGTGGGGTCGAGGTTGTCGCTCATGTCGCTCCAGGTCAGTGCTCGTCACGTGCTGCGACGCGGCGCCGGCCGCCAGATCGCCGTCATCGCGGTGCGATCGGGTCGTCGGCGTCGGTCACGCGCGATCGTACGCTCTCACCCGTCACGGGGTCTGCGGCTGCGCGCTCCGTCGTCACGGTCTGCCGGCGTCGACCGAGGAGCGCGAGCCCGATGATCGTCACGATCACGCCCGCGCCCATGAGGATGTAGCCGATCAGCTGCAGATCGATGAATGCGTTCTCCAGGTGGATCGCGAACGCGAGGATCGCGCCGATCACGAAGAGTGCGATACCGCCGCCGATAGTCATCTGTCCTGCTCCAATTCCGCGGCCCACGGCTGGGCCGACGCACTGATCGTGGCGAGGCGGTCCGGTCCGCAGTAGGGCCTTGCGCGGCGCGCGCGGATCGGGTATTCGCGCGCGGGCCGGCGGTGCGCGCCGAGCTGAGGTGCGCGCCGAGCGGCGGTGCGGCGCATGCCTCGCGGTCGGCTCAGGACTGCGCGGGACGCCTCCGCACGGCGACCACGGCGAGGAGTCCGACGAGGACCGCCAGCCCGACGTTCAGCCACGAGATCGACGCCGTGGTGGGCGCGCCGCCACCGGCGATCGCCTCGATCACGACACCGGCGATCACGACACCGGCGATCACGACGCTCACGCCGCCGCCGGTGACCATGACCATCGACATGAGCCCAGCGCCTTCGCCGGCGCGCTCCGCGGGGAGCAGCTGCTGTCCGCCGACCTGCGCCGCCGACCAGCCCATCCCGCCCGCGAAGCCAGCAAGGCCGAGCGCGACGACATAGATCGGGATGACCGGGCTCGTGAACGCCACGAGGAGCACCGCCACGACATCGAGCAGAAGGCACACGTTGAGGATGCCGATCGCCTTGAACCGGCTCGTCAGCCACCCAGCGACCGGGCCGGAGACCGCCACGCCGACCGAGCACCCGAGGAAGAGCAGGCCGGCGACCTCGGGGGAGAAGCCGTCGACATTCTGCAGCTGCAGGGTCGAGGAGAAGATCACGACCGCGACCGAGAGATTCAGCACCGTCCCGGCGAGCGCGACGACCATGAACCTCCCGTCGCGGAAGAGCGCCGGCTGGATGAGCGGTGCGGCGGCCCGGGTGATGTGCCAGCCGAACACCCCCAGCAGGACGACGCCGACCAGGAACGGTCCCCAGGTGAGCGGGGCGGCGAAGCCGAGATTCGTGATGTTGTCGATGCCGATGCTCGCGAATGCGACGCCGAAGCTCACCAGGACCGCGCCAGGCCAGTCGACCGCACGCAGCCCGCTGCGCCGCTGGCCGACGTGGTACTCGGGCACCCACTTCGCGAAGACGACCGCGACGACGGCGATCGGGACATTGATGAAGAACACCCAGCGCCACCCGACCGTCGCCGCGAAGACACCGCCGAGCACCGGCCCGAGGGCCGTCCCGATGCCCGCGATCGTCAGCAGGATGCCCATCACACGCGCCCGGACCGTCTCATGCGTCGTCGCCCCGACGAGCGCGTACGCATTCGGCATCACGAGCCCCGCCCCGATGCCCTGCAGCACGCGGAATGCGATGAGCACCCACGGGTCGGTGGCGAGTCCCGCCGCGAGACTCGTCGCCCCGAAGATCACGAGGCCGATCACGACGATGCGCCTGCGGCCCACCGAATCCCCGAGCTTCACCGCCGGGATGAAGAGCGCGCCGAGACTCAGCATGTACCCGCTGAGGAGCCACTGCAGATCCGTCGACGTGACGCCCAGCTCCTTCGCGATGTGCGGGAGCGCGAGATTGAGCGAGAAGAAGTCGAGCTGGATCGCGAGCAGCGCCAAGCCCACGGGGAGATAGCGCAGGCCCTCGCGGGCCAGGCTCGTCGGTGGTGGTGTGGCCGCGCCAGCCGTGCTCACGGGGCCAGTCTGCACCCATTCAGGCTCCCTGGCGAGAGGCCTGCTATGGTCGACCGAGTCGAAGCGCGGTTCTCGTGCTTCACGCGTCGTAGAACGCTCCCTCGCCGCCACGCGGCTGACATCTTCTTACGGCGAACGGATGTGCCGATCGGCACCTTCGCCATCACCACCGGCTGCCGCCGAGCCATAACGCACGCGTGCGCAGCAGAGAGACATCGATGACCTCCTCCACTCCTGCCCCCACATTCGCCGCGCTCGGCGTCCCGCACCCGCTCGTCGAGGTGCTCGACCGCACTGGCCGCACCACGGCATTCCCCATCCAGGCCGACACCCTCGCCGACACGCTCGCCGGACGCGACGTCCTCGGCCGGGGACGCACCGGCTCCGGCAAGACCCTCGCCTTCAGCATCCCCATGGTCGCCCGACTCGGCACCCGTCTCGCCGGCGGCTCGCGCCGCCCCGGTCGCCCGCTCGGCCTCGTCCTCGCACCCACCCGCGAGCTCGCCACGCAGATCGCCGCGACCATCGAACCGCTCGCCAAGGCGTACGGCCTCGACGTCACCACGATCTTCGGCGGCGTCTCGCAGCAGCGACAGGTCACCGCCCTCCAGTCGGGCGTCGACATCGTCGTCGCGTGCCCCGGCCGACTCGAAGACCTCATGAAGCAGGGCCACGCCAAGCTCGATGCGGTCGAGATCACCGTGCTCGACGAAGCCGACCACATGGCCGACCTCGGATTCCTCCCCGGTGTCACCCGGATCATGGCGGCCACCCCCGCGGACGGCCAGCGCATGCTCTTCAGCGCGACGCTGGACAACGGCGTCGACAAGCTCGTGACCAGGTTCCTCCACGACCCCAGGCATCACTCGGTCGATGAGGCCTCGACACCGGTCGCCCAGATGGAGCATCACGTCTTCACGACCGCCGACACGGCCTCCAAGCAGCGCCTCGTCGAGACGCTCGCATCCGGCGGCGGTCGCCGCGTGCTGTTCCTCCGCACCAAGCACCGCGCCAAGAAGCTCGCACGCGACCTCACCGCACGCGGCATCCCCGCGGTCGACCTCCAGGGCAACCTCAGTCAGGCCGCGCGCGAGCGCAACCTCCAGGCATTCGCCGACGGGGCCGTCCGCGTCCTCGTCGCGACCGATGTCGCGGCGCGCGGCGTGCATGTCGACGACATCGAGCTCGTCGTCCACGTCGACCCGCCCGTGGAGCACAAGGCGTACCTGCACCGCTCCGGTCGCACCGCCCGCGCGGGCAAGGCGGGCGACGTCGTCACGCTCGTCCTCCCGGAGCAGGAGCGCGAGGTCGCCCAGATGATGCGGAAGACGGCCATCCAGGTCGCGCCTGAGCGCGTGACGGAGACCTCCGCGTCGGTCGTCGCGCTCGTCGGCGAGGTCGCGCCGCGCGTCCAGCCAGCGGCCCAGCCGGTCGTCCGCCAGGGCGGCTCGTCGCGAGGCGGATCGAATGCCGCGCGTCCCGCGCGTCAGGGCTCGGGCTCGCGCTCGCACGCCGCATCACGGGGTGCATCGCACGGGGGCCCGCGCGCCGCCTCGCACAGCGGCCAGTCGACCGCCCCTGCGGCTGCGCCGCGACGCGGCTCCCGTCGAGCCGCGCGCCCGCAGCAGAGCACGCGCTGATCGCACGGCGCTCCTGACCCGGATCCCGTCCTCGCGCATCGCGCTGGGGCGGGGTCTCGGCGTCTGCTGAACACCGCGTACGGGATTTGTTGTTATTAAAGCGTTATCCACGAGCGGGTGTGCGTGGGAGCGCTTTCAGGACAGAATCGACCTGCCCCCCAAAGACGGGGTGGTCCCATACGGAGCAGGTCCGAGTTCCGAAGAAAGGGGACGTGATGAAGCGTTCTCTGGTAGCAATGCTCGCTGTCGCAGGCCTCTCTGCGATGGCACTCGCAGGTTGTCAGCCATCGGGCGGCGGCGGGGGTGGCGGAGACAGCACCCCGACGGGCGGCGGTGAGCCGACAGCTGGCGGTTCGACCACCGCCTGCGTGATCCTCCCCGACGCGTCGTCCTCGCCGCGCTGGGAGACCCTCGACCGGCCTCACCTCGAGGCGGTCCTGAAGGAGGCGGGCTTCGCCGCCGACATCCAGAACGCCCAGGGCGACACGGCCAAGTACGCGACGATCGCCGACCAGCAGCTCTCGCAGGGCTGCGGTGTCATGCTCCTCGTCGACTACAACGGCGCCGGCGTCGCGGTCGCCGAGAAGGCGAAGGCGCAGGGCATCCCGGTCATCGCCTACGACCGCCCGATCGCCGGTGCGGACTACTACGTGTCCTTCGACAACTTCCAGGTCGGCGCCCTCCAGGGCGAGACGGTCGTCTCCGGTCTCCTCGAGGCCGGCAAGGACCCGGCCACCGCGGTCGTCGTCTACATCGGCGGTGACCCGGCCGACGGCAACGCCAAGATGTTCCACGACGGCGCGGTGTCGGTCATGGAGGCCGCTGGCATCAAGCCGGCCGCCGAGCCGCCGGGGGCCTGGGACGGTCCCAAGTCCGCGACCAACTTCGAGCAGGCGCTCACCGCGCTCGGCGGTCACGTCGACGCCGTCTGGGCCGCGAACGACACGAACGCCGCGGGCGTCATCTCGATCCTCGACAAGAACGGCCTCACCGTGCCCGTCTCGGGTCAGGACGCCTCCGTCGAGGGCCTGCGCAACATCCTCCTCGGCAAGCAGACCGCGACGGTCTACAAACCGGTCGCACTCGAGGCCGAGGCGGGCGCGAACCTCGCGGTCGCGCTGCTGAAGGGCGAGAGCCCGTCGGCCGACAAGACGCTCGACGACGGCACCCCGTACATCGCGGTGACCCCGGTCCTCGTCGGACCGGAGGAGGTCATCACGGTCATCGAGGCCGGCGACGCGAGCGCCGCGGATGTCTGTGCCGGCGAGACCGCGCAGATCTGCACCGAGTTCGGCATCCAGTAATCGGCGAGAGGGGCCCCGCGTTCGACGCGGGGCTCCTCCCATGCCGTCTGACCGACGTCGTCGCGCGGACCGGAAGCGGTCCGACTGCCGACTGGCGGCAGATTCGGGCTCCCGTGGCGGGCCCGACAGTGCGACACTTTCCGCGAGGACGCCGGTGTCCTCGACCCGACCGAAGGGAACGGCGAATGGATACGCCGATCATTCAGCTGACCGATGTGCGCAAGAGCTTCGGCCCCGTGGATGTCCTGAAAGGCGTCGACCTGACCGTCTACGCAGGCAAGGTCACCGCGCTCGTCGGCGACAACGGCGCAGGCAAGTCGACGCTCATCAAAGGGCTCGCGGGCGTCCAGCCGTACGACTCCGGGACCGTCCTCATCGACGGCGTCCCGCGCAACCTGACGAGCCCGCGCGATGCCCAGGCACTCGGCATCGAAGTCGTGCACCAGGACCTCGCGCTGTGCGACAACCTCGACATCGTCCAGAACATGTTCCTCGGCCGCGAGGAGACCCACCTCGGGATCTTCGACGAGGGCCGCATGGAGCGGGAAGCCTCCGAGACGCTCCGCTCGCTCTCGGTGCGCACCGTGAAATCGGTGCGGCAGAAGGTCTCGTCGCTGTCCGGCGGTCAGCGCCAGACCGTCGCGATCGCCCGCTCCGTCCTCAAGAAGGCGCGCGTCGTCATCCTCGACGAGCCGACCGCGGCGCTCGGCGTCTCCCAGACCGAGCAGGTCCTGCAGCTCGTGAAGCGCCTCAGCGAGCAGGGCGTCGGCGTCATCATCATCAGTCACAACCTCGCCGACGTCTTCAAGGTCGCCGACTACATCGCGGTGCTCTACCTCGGCACGATGGTCGCCCAGCTCAGGGCGGACGAGACGACGTACGACGACGTGATCGGCTACATCACCGGCACGAAGGGCGCGGCACCCGACCGCACGACGAGCGTGGAGGTCCAGCGATGACCCGGCAGCACGAACCGCTCACCGACTTCATCGGCTCGGGCCGCGAAGGCTCGGTCGTCGACCAGATCCGCGCCTGGTGGCAGCGGGTCCGAAACGGCGAGATGGGGGCGCTGCCGGCGATCGGCGGCTTCTTCGCGCTCATCATCCTCTTCGCGATCCTCATCCCCTCGGTCGGCGACGGCACCCAGTCCTTCCTCACGCCGCGCAACTTCGCCAACCTGATGAATCAGGCGGCGCCGCTCGTCATGCTCGCCGCCGCGCTCGTCTTCGTCATCCTGCTCGGCGAGATCGACCTGTCCGCGGCGGTGACGTACGGCGTCGCGATGTGCGCATTCGTCGTCCTCAACAACCCAGCGGGGCCGAATCTCCACTGGACGCTCGCGCTGCTCGTCGCGCTCCTCATCGGCGTGGCAACCGGCACGCTGATCGGCTTCTTCGTCGCGAGAGTCGGGGTGCCATCCTTCGTCGTCACCCTGGGGCTCTTCCTCGGCTACCAGGGACTCGAGCTGACGCTCATCGGCGCCGGCGGCGCGTACCCGGTGCAGTCGCCCGAGATCAAGGCGATCCAGAACTCGAACCTCCCGCCGTGGGCCGGCTGGGTCTTCCTCGCGGTCGCGGTCGCGCTCGCGGTGTGCATCGCCTTCTGGGATCGCCGTCAGCGCACGCGCGCCGGTGTCCCGAACCAGGCGATCGCGATCCCGCTCATCAAGATCGGCGCGATCGCGGTCGTCGGCGCGATCGCCGTCGCCATCCTCAACATCAACCGCTCGCAGGGCCCGAACCCGCTCGAGGGCGTGCCGCTCGTGGTCCCGATCGTCATCGCGATCCTCTTCCTGGGGACGTGGGTGCTGGACCGCACGAAGTACGGTCGCCACCTGTATGCGATCGGCGGCAACGCTGAGGCGGCCCGCCGCGCCGGCATCAAGGTCGTGGCGGTGAAGTGGATCGCCTTCATGATCTGCTCGACCCTCGCGGTCGTCGCCGGTGTCTTCCAGGCGTCGTATGTCGGGTCGGTCGATGCGGCGTTCGGCCGTGGCGATGTCCTCTCGGGTGTCGCGGCGGCGGTCGTCGGCGGTGTCTCGCTCTTCGGCGGTCGCGGTCGTCTCGCGCAGGCGGCGGTCGGCGGTCTCGTGATCGCGGTCATCACGAACGGCCTCGGTCTCATCCGCAACCTCCCCGCGGGGGTGAACTACCTGGTCACGGGTGGTGTCCTCATCCTCGCGGCGTCGGTCGACGCGCTGTCCCGCCTGCGCTCGAACGGCCGGCTGCGCTAGACCCGACGCGACTGAGCTCGGGCGTACTGCTCGCGGATCACCGGCTGCGGGTCCGCTGCGGCGCGACCGGCGACCTGGAGCGGCCACTCCGGGCGCCCGCCAGTGAGCACCCACGCCGCCTGGACCGCGCCGCCCGCGGCGACGTACTCGCCAGGCTGAGGCACGACGATGTCGGCGCCGAACACCTGGGCTGCGATCGCGGACACCGCCGAGTTGCGGGCGGCGCCGCCGATGAGGAGCGCGCGGTCCGCCTCGACCCCGTGCGAGCGAATCGCGTCGAAGCCGTCCGCGAGCCCGCACAGCATGCCCTCGATGGCCGCGCGGGCGAGATCCGCGCGCGTCGTGTTGGCGAGGGTGAGGCCGGTGATGGACGCGGTCGCGTTCGGGAGGTTCGGCGTCCGTTCGCCTTCGAAGTACGGGGTGAGGACGACGCCGCCAGCGCCGGGCGCGGCGCTGAGCGCGAGCCGCCCGAGCTCGTCGAAGTCGACGTCGAGGAGTCGCGCGACCGCGTCGAGGACGCGCGCGGCGTTGAGCGTCGCGATGAGCGGGAGGAATGCCCCGCTCGCATCCGCGAACCCCGCGACGGTCCCCGAGGGGTCGCGCACCGCCTCGCGGGTGACCGCGAAGACGGTGCCGGAGGTGCCGATCGAGACGATGACGTCGCCGGGGGTCGCGCCGAGGCCGAGGGCTGCCGCGGCGTTGTCGCCCGCGCCGGGGCCGACGATCAGTCCGGCGGGGATGTCGTCCTGTTCGACGGTGGTGCCTGCAGACTCGGCGGGGCCGAGGACGCGCGGCACGATCGCGTCGTGTCCGAGCGCGGCGGTGAGGATGCCGCGGTCGTATTCGCCGCTCGTCGGCGACCAGTAGGTCGTGCCGGATGCGTCGGATCGGTCGGTGGTGAGCGCCGTGAGGACGGGCCCGAGGGGGCTGCGGTCGGCTGGCCCGTAGCCGAGGAGCCGCCAGGTGAGCCAGTCGTGGGGGAGGGCGACCGCCGAGACCCGTGCCGCTTGCTCCGGCTCGGCGTCGCGCAGCCAGCGCAGCTTCGTCGCGGTGAAGCTCGCGACGGGCACCGAGCCGGTGCGCTCGGCGAGCGCCTCGGCGCCGAACTCGCGGATGAGGTCGGCGGCGGCACCGGCCGAGCGCGTGTCATTCCACAGCAGTGCGGGGCGGATCACCTGGCCGTCGGCGTCGAGCGCGACCATGCCGTGCTGCTGTCCGCCGATCGAGATCGCCTGCACATCGGCGAGTCCGCCCGCGTCGCGGATGGCGGTTCGGAATGCCTGCCACCACGCCTCGGGGTCGACCTCGGTCCCGTCGGGGTGCGGTGCGCGTCCTTCGCGCACGATCCTGCCGGTCTCGAGGTCGCGGATGACGACCTTGCACGACTGCGTCGACGAGTCGACGCCGGCGACGAGCGTCATGGTGTCAGCGCGCACCGATCAGGTGCTCGGTGGCGAGCTGCTGGAGCCGCACGAAGCCGGCGCCCTTCGCGTTGAAGTACGAGGCGGCGTCGAAGTCCTCCCATGTCGTGCGGTCGGCGACGAGGTCGGCGACGGTCTCGCCCGGGTTGAGCGTGGGCTGGGCGAGCTCGTCGAGTTTCGCCGCGGCGAGCGCCTCCTGGACCTCGGGGTCGGCTCGGAATGCCTTGGCGCGCTCCTTGAGCAGGAGGTAGGTGCGGATGTTGGCGCGTGCCGACTCCCACACGCCGTCCTCGTCTTCGGTGCGGCTCGGCTTGTAGTCGAAGTGGCGCGGGCCGTCGTAGGCGGGGCCGCCGCTGGGTCCCCCGTTCTCGAGGAGGTCGACGAGGGCGAATGCGTTGTGCAGGTCGCCGTGGCCGAAGACGAGGTCCTGGTCGTACTTGATGCCGCGCTGACCGTTGAGGTCGATGTGGAAGAGCTTGCCGTGCCACAGCGCCTGCGCGATACCCGCCTGGAAGTTGAGGCCTGCCATCTGCTCGTGTCCGACCTCGGGGTTGAGCCCGACGATCTCGGCGTGCTCGAGCTCGTTGATGAAGGCGAGCGCGTGGCCGACGGTCGGCAGGAGGATGTCGCCGCGCGGCTCGTTCGGCTTGGGCTCGATCGCGAAGCGGATGTCCCAGCCCTGGCTGATGACGTGGTCGGTGATGAAGTCGACGGCTTCCTTGTACCGGTCGAGGGCGAGGCGGATGTCTTTCGCCGAGTCGTATTCGGCGCCTTCGCGGCCACCCCACATGACGTAGGTCTTCGCGCCGAGCTCGACGGCGAGCTCGACGTTGCGGAGGACCTTGCGGATCGCGAAGCGGCGGACCGCGCGGTCGTTGTTGGTGAAGCCGCCGTCTTTGAAGGCGGGGTGGGTGAAGAGGTTGGTCGTCGCCATGGGGATGATGAGCCCGGTGTCGGCGAGCGCCTGCTTGAGGCGGTCGATCTGACGCTGCCGCTCGGCGTCGGTGGAGCCGAAGGCGAAGAGGTCGTCGTCGTGGAAAGTGAGGCCGTAGGCGCCGATCTCGGCAAGCTTCTCGACGACGTGGACGACGTCGAGCGGCGCCCTCGTCGGCCCGCCGAAGGGGTCGGTGCCGTTCCAGCCGACGGTCCACAGACCGAAGGAGAACTTGTCGTCGCGAGTGGGCTCGAGGGCCATGGGATGCTCCTGGTTCGACGGTGAACACGAGGTTCGCGAAAATGTTGTAGTTGACAACATAATGCAAATTGCCCGCCGAGGGAATGCCTTCGAGACATCGAGAGAAACTTTCGTCTCGATCATCGAAACAGGACTATCGTGTCCCCGTGCCGAAGTCCGGAAGCCGCATCACGCTCGCCCAGCTCGCGGCCGAGGCGGGCGTGTCCATCGCGACCGCATCCAAGGTCATCAACGGCCGAGCCGACGTCTCGCCCGCCACCAGGGCGCGCATCGAAGCGCTCGTCGAGCGGCACGGCTACCGACCGCGGTCGACGGCGCGCCCGCGCACCGAGCTCATCGAGCTCGTCTTCTACGAGCTCCAGTCCGCATGGTCCGTCGAGGTCATCAACGGCGTCGAGGAGGTCGCCGCCGCGGCCGGACTCAGCGTCGCGCTGACGAAGAGCGGCAACCGCCACGCGCCCGACGACTCCTGGCTCGAAGGCGTCATCCGCCGCAACCCCGTCGGCGTCGTCCTCATCTTCTCCGAGCTCCCCGAGCCCATGCGCGCCGCGCTCGCCGCGCGCTCCATCCCGTTCGTCATCATCGACCCTGCGGGCGACCCGCCCCCGGACACGCCCTCCGTGACCTCTGCCAACTGGTCCGGCGGGGTCACCGCGACGCGCCACCTCATCAACCTCGGGCACGAGCGCATCGCCGCGATCACCGGGCCGGAGGACATGATGGCCTCCCTCGCCCGCATCGACGGGTACCGCTCGGCGATGAATGCCGCGGGCCTCGAGATCCCGCCCGGGTACGTCCGCTTCGGCAACTTCCACGTCGACGGGGGCGCGCAGCACGCCGCCGAGCTGCTCGCGCTGCCGCAGCCGCCGACCGCGATCTTCGCCGGGAGCGACCTGCAGGCATTCGGGGTGTACGACGCGGCGCGACTGCGCGGCATCCGCATCCCGGAGGATCTGTCCGTCGTCGGCTACGACGACATCCGCGTCACCGAATGGGTGTCGCCGCGCCTCACGACCGTCCACCAGCCGCTCGGCGACATGGCGCGGGAGGCGGCGAGGCTCGTGCTCAGGCTCGCGGAGGGGCCGGTCGTCCCGACGCCGCACATCGAGCTCTCGACGCGCCTGGTCGTGCGCGAGTCCACGGCGCCGCCGAAGCGCTGAGCCGGCTGCGCCATCCCCGGACCGAGCGCGCCGACCGGACCGAGCGCGGCCTGGACCGAACGCGGCAGCCGGTCGGCGTCTCGTGCACTCATCCGACCGGCTGCCGCTGGCTCACGGCCATCACACCGCGCTGATCGTCACGTCGGCGTGGAGCGGACGCGGCTCAGGCACCGGGCGCGTCCGGCCCGTGAGGGTCGTCGACAGCGCCGCGACGATGTCGCCCGCGGAGCGGCCGAAGGACAGGACGATCTCGCCCGGCTCGACGATGCGCGTGAGGTCCCGCCCGGTGAAGGACGTCAGCGCCTCCGGCACGCGGAAGGCCACCCGTCGCGACTCGCCCGCCGCCAGCTCGACGCGGGCGTACGCGATGAGCTGGCGCATCGGCCGCACGATCGAGGCGTGCGGGTCGCTCAGGTACAGCTGGACGACCTCGGCGCCGTCGCGGTCGCTCGTGTTCGTCACCGTCACGCCGACCGTGATCTCGCCCGCCCATTCGGTCGCCGAGGCCGAGGCGTCCGTCCACGCGAACGTCGAATACGACAGGCCGTGACCGAACCAGAAGGCGGGGGTCGGGTCGAGATTGGAGACATTCGTCCGCTGACCGAGGCGAGCCGCGAGATACGTCGACGGCTGCACGCCGGGGGAGGACGGGATGCTCACGGGGAGACGACCGGAAGGGTTCACCCGGCCGCTCAGGACCCCCGAGATCGCCGGGGTGCCCTCCTCGCCGGCGAAGAACGCCTCGATGATCGCGTTCGCCGCGCCCGTGCCATCCGTCGAGGCCGCCGGGCCCGCGCCCGCCGCCGCGCCCAGGCAGTAGGGGCGACCCGCGAGCAGCACCGCCACCGTCGGCGTGCCCGACGCGATCACCGCATCGAGGAGCTGCTGCTGCGCCCCCGGCAGCGACAGGTCGGCCACATCGCAGCCCTCACCCGAGGTGCCGTTGCCGAACAGACCCGCGCGGTCGCCGAGCGCGACGATGACGACATCCGCCGAGCGGGCGAGCGCCACCGCGTCCTCGATCCCATCCGTCTCGCCGCCGGCGATCGACGTGCCCTCCGCGACGACCACCTCCGCATCCGGGAACTCAGCCCGCACCGACTCGGCGAGCGTCGGCAGCTCGATCCCGATCGGCACGTCGGAGTGGTGCTGGCCGACGTGCAGCGGGAAGGAGTAGCAGCCGAGGACCGCGAACGGGTCCTCGCCGGTCGGTCCCACGATCGCGACCCGACGCGGTGCCGACAGCGGCAGCACCCCGTCGTTCCTGAGGAGCACGATCGAGCGCTCGGCGAGCTCGCGCGCGAGAGCGCGGTTGCTCGGTGGATCGAGGTCGACACTGCCGCGGACCTCGTCAGCCGAAGCATCGGAACGACCGGCGAGGACCGGCGGCACCGGTGTCATGCCGCCGCCAGGGAAACCTGCACCGGGATCCAGGAGACCGAGCTCGATCTTCTGGCGGAGGACGCGCGTGAGCGCGCGGTCGATGAGCGACGCATCGACCCTGCCGTCCTCGATCGCCGCGACGAGCGCGGGACCGAAGGACTTCGGGCTCGGGAGCTCCACATCGATGCCCGCCTCGAGCGCGAGGCGCGCCGCGTCCACGAAATCGGCCGCGACGCCATGCAGCGTATGGAGGAACCCGATGGAGAAGTAATCGGCGACGACCGTCCCCTCGAAGCCCCACCGTCCCCGCAGGAGCTCCGTGAGGAGACTCGGGTCGGCCGCCGCCGGCACACCGTCGAGATCGGTGTACGAATTCATGACCGAGCGGACACCCGACTCGCGGATGGCCATCTCGAAGGGCGGGAGGATCACATCGGCGAGCTCGCGCGGCCCCATCGACACCGGGGCGAGGTTCCGGCCCGCGCGGGATGCGGAGTAGCCCGCGAAGTGCTTGAGCGTCGCGATGACCCCGCCGGACTCGAGACCGGACACGTACGCGGTTGCGATCGTCCCGACCAGGTACGGGTCCTCGCCGATCGTCTCCTCCACTCGACCCCACCGCGCATCCCGGACGACATCGAGCACCGGCGCGAGCCCCTGGTGCACGCCGACCGAGCGCATGTCGCGTGCGATGTGCTCGCCGACCTTCCGCACGAGCTCGGGCGAGAACGTCGCCCCCCACGCGAGCGGGACCGGGTACGCGGTGGCCCCCCACGCGGCGAAGCCGGCGAGGCATTCATCGTGCGCGATCGCGGGGATCCCGAGGCGGCTCGCGCTCACGATGCGCTCCTGGGTGCGCAGCAGCGAGATCGCGCCGACCGCAGGGTCGACCGGCTTCGTGCCGAACGGCCTGGTCAGCTGTCCGGGGCCGCGCGGCAGGAGCTCGTCGAGGTCGATCGGGTCGGTCATCTCGTTCTGGTTGGGCGCGACCTCCGCGCCGTCGTTCGACGCCGCGATCCACACGCCGTACAGCTGCGCGACCTTCTCCTCGGTCGTCATCGCCGCGATCAGCGCGGCGGTGCGCTCCTCGACGCTGCGACTCGGGTCGCGCCAGGGCGCATTCATCGTCGACTCGTCCACGGTCACCCCTTCACCGCGCCGGTGAGACCACCGACGATCTGCTTCTGCGCGACGAGGAAGAACGCGAGCGCCGGCAGCATCGACAGCGATGTGTAGGCGAGCACGGCTCCCGTGTCCTGCGAGTACTGGGTCGAGAACTGGGTGACGCCGAGCGGCAGCGGCCACCACTCCTGTGGCAGCGAGCCCGTGCTGATGACGAGCAGGGGCAGCAGGTAGGCGTTCCAGCTGCCGATGAAGGCGAGCACGCCGACCGTGACGAGGCCGGGTCGGGCGAGCGGGAGCATGATCCGCCAGAAGAACCCGATGCGGCTCGCGCCGTCGATCGTCGCCGCCTCCTCGAGCTCCATCGGGATCGCCCGGAGGAACGGCACGAGGATGATGATCGTCGTCGGCAGCGCGAAGGCGATGCTCGGGATGATCACCCCGAGGTAGGTCCCGTGCAGGCCGAGCGTCCTGAGGCTCAGGGTCAGCGGGAGCGCCGCGACCGTGAGCGGGAACATCAGGCCGGCTGCGAAGACCGTGTACAGGCCGCGGCGCCCGCGGAACGAGTACCGCGCGATGACGAACGCCGCCATGACGCCGAGGACGACGGTGCCGAGGGTGGTGGCGGTCGCGAGGATGAGGCTCGCGGCGACATTCCCCCAGAATCTGGGCGTGCCGAGCACCGTGAGGTAGCTCTGCAGCGTCCACGGGTCGGGGAAGCCGGCCGGGTTCGCGTTGATGTCCGCGGTCGTGCGGAAGCCGCCGATGATGACGTACAGCACCGGCCCCACCGCGATCGCCGCGACGACGAGCGCGATCAGGTAGATGAAGGGCTGTCCCCAGTCGAACCTGCGACCTGCCGGCTCCATGACCGGGACGCTCGTGGTGTGCGCCATGTCAGTGCCCCCCATCCGTGATCGAGCCCGCGAGATCGCGCCTGAGGGCGAAGCGCTGGTAGATCAGGGCGACGACGAGCGAGATGACGAAGAGGATGACGGCGATCGCCGAGCCGTAGCCCGGCTGGCCGGCGAACTGGCCCTGCTGGACCATGTAGGTCGCCATCGTCTCGGTCGACAGGCCGCGCACGCTCGGCGCGACCGTGACCCAGACCATGTCGAAGAGCTGGAGGGCGCCGATCATCGACAGGAACGCCCAGATGCGGATCGTGGGCCCGAGCAGCGGGATCGTGATGTGCCGCTGGATCTGCCACCAGCTCGCGCCGTCGAGCTGCGCGGCCTCCGACAACTCGTCCGGGACCCCCTGGAGACCGGCGAGCATGAGCAGGATCGCGAAGCCAAGGTACTTCCAGGTGAGGATCGCGAAGAGCGTCCAGAACGCGATCGACGGGTCCGCGAGCCATGCCGGCGGGTTCTCCCAGCCGAGGGAGCGGAGCACCTCGTTGACGCCGCCGTTCGGCTGGAGGAGGAGCTTCCACGAGAGCCCCGCGATGACCTCCGCGAGCACGTACGGGACGAAGATGAGCAGCCGGAAGATGCTCTGCCCGCGCATGCGGCGGTTGAGGAGCAGCGCGATGGCGACGGCGAGGGGGCCCTGGATGGCCAGCGAGAGGAAGACGATTCCGAAGTTGTTGCCGATCGCGCGCAGGAACTCGGGGCTCGAGAGCGCACGGATGTAGTTGTCGATTCCGATGAATCGGTCGGGGTCGCCGAGGTGCGTCCACTGGAATCCCGCGGGCAGGTTGAAGAAGGAGTAGATCGTCGCGAGGATCACGGGCACGACGACGAACCCGATGAACACGATCAGCGCGGGCCCGGCGAAGAGCACGATCTCCGCGCGCTTCCGGACGTGGCCGGTGCGGCGCGGACGGGGAGCGGGGGTCGGGCCCGCGGTGACCGCGGGCCCGACCTGACTGGTGGTGGTCATGATCTCCGGATTACAGCGTGGCCGCCGCGTCCTTCATCTTCTGCACGACGTCCGCCGGCGTGCCCGTTCCGGAGAACAGGTTGATGATGCCGTCGTTCATCGCGTTGCCGACCGTGGTGCCGAACTCGGTGTCGAGCCACAGCTGGACGTAGGAGGAGCCGGCGAGGCCCTCGGCGACCATCTTGAGGTTCTCGTCCTCGAGCGAGGACACCGCGGACGGGACGGTCGGGATGCCCGAGCCGCTCGCGGCGAACTTCGCCTGGACCTCGGGGCTCATGATGTAGGCGAGGAGGTCGGCGCACTCCGGCGGAGCACCGGCTGAGCAGCCGAAGCCGTCACCGCCGCCGAGGGCGGCCGTCGGGTCACCGGGCGAGCCGGGGATGGACGGGAAGGGGAACCAGCCGAGGAACGGCGGGACCTCTTCGTTGGGCGCGAGGCCGCCGATCACGCCGGCGTTCCAGTGGCCCATGAGCTCCATGGCGGCACCGCCGTTGGCGATGAGGCCGGCCGACGAGCCGGCGCCCTGCTGTGCGGGGGTGCCGAGGTAGCCGTCCTGGAACGGGTTGATCGCGAGGAACTCCTGGAGGTCCTCACCGGCCTTGACCCAGCACGGGTCGTCGAAGTTGAAGTTCGCCGCGGCGTCCTGGAGCGTCGGGATCGAGCAGTTGTGCAGCGCGAACTGGTACCACCAGTGCGCGGCCGGCCACTTGTCGCCCGCGCCGACGGCGATGGGCGTGAAGCCCGCGGCGCGGAGCTTGCCGACTGCGTCGATGAGCTCGGGGAGCGTCGACGGCGGCGTCGAGATGCCCGCCTGCTCGAACATCTCGGTGTTGTACCAGAAGCCCTCGATGCCGAATGTGAAGGGGACGCCGTAGGTCTTGCCGCCGACCTGCCACGGCGCGATCGAGCCGCCGACGGAGGCGATGGTCTCGGGGATGAGGCTGTCGAGCTCCATGAGGTAGCCGTTGGCGACCTGGTCGCGGATCTCACCGCCGGGCCAGACCTGGAAGAGGTCCGGCGGGTCGCCGGCCGCGAGTGCGTTCGGGATGAGCGTGCGCTGGAGCTCTTCGTTCTGGTAGCCGATCTGCTCGACGATGACGTTCGGGTGATCCGCCATGAACTCTTCGGCGACCTCCTCCCAGACAGCGGGCAGGGGGCCGGAGGTGGCGTTGTGCCACCACGTGATCGTGACCTTCTCATCGGTGGGCTGGGAGGTCGGCTCGGTCGTCGAGCCGCCTCCGCCTCCTCCGCTGGATGTGGCGCACCCGGTGAATGCGAGTGCCGCCACCGTCGCGGTCGCGCCCACCAGGAGCAGCCGCGATGTGCTGCGTCGGTTCATCGTTGAACACCTCTCGAAAGTTTCGACAACGGCGTCGAAAGTGATTGGGAACGCCTGAACCATACCGAACGGCGCGATATGCCGTCAATGACAACAAATAAGATTCCATGCGGCCCTCCGGCCGCTACCCTGAAGCAGTGGATCAGCGAGGGAGCACCCTGGACGGCGTCCGCCGCCGCAACCTGGCAACGGTGCTCGAGCGCGTGCACCGCTCCGGCCCCGCCTCGCGCGCGCAGCTGACCGCATCCACCGGGCTCAACCGCTCCACGATCGCCGCGCTCGTCGCCGACCTCGAGGCATTCGGCCTCGTCGAGAAGGGCGACCCGCTCGCCACGAGCAAGGTCGGCCGGCCGTCGCCGCTCGTCTCCGTCTCCGAGCACCCCGTCGCGATCGCCGTCAACCCCGAGGTCGACTCGGTCACCGTCGGCGTCGTCGGACTCGGCGCGAGATTCGACCAGGTCGTGCGCGTCCCCGTCGACCACATCATGACCCCGGGCGAAGCGGTCGACGTCATCGCCGGGATCGTCGAGGGCGAGCTCGCCGAGACCATCGCCCGCCGCCGCGTCGTCGGCGTGGGCCTCGCCATCCCCGGCCTCGTCCGCGCGAGCGACCAGGTCGTCCGCTGGGCGCCGCACCTCGGGTGGCGCGAGAGCGCCTTCGCCGACGACCTCGCCGCGCGGCTCGGCTACCCATGCTTCGCCGGCAACGATGCGACCCTCGGCGCGATCGCCGAGCACCGCTTCGGGTCCGCGCGCGGCATCGCCGACCTCGTCTACCTGAACGGCGGACCCAGCGGCATCGGCGGCGGCGTCGTCGTCGCCAACCGACTCGTCGGCGGGGCAGGCGGCTATGCGGGCGAATTCGGCCAGAACCGTCCCGGACTCGCCGACGCCGCAGACCGCCGCACCACCGACGGCACCCTCGAGGATGAGGTCAGCCGCGGACGGCTCCTCGACGTCCTCGGTCTCGACAACGTCGACGACCCCACCCTCGAGGCGGCGCTCATGGCCGCGGCCGACGATCCCGAGGTCCGGCGCGAAGTCGAGCGTCAGCGTCGAGTGCTCGCCGTCGCACTCGCCAACGCCATCAACGTGCTGAACCCGACCCTCGTCGCCCTCGGCGGATTCCTCGCGACCCTCCGCGCGATCGACCCGGAGCGACTCGACGCCCTTGTCGCAGAGTGCGCGCTCGACGCCGCATGGGAGGACGTCTCGATCGTCCCCGCGGCGCTCAGCGGATCGCAGCTGCTCGTCGGCGCGGCCGAGCTCGCCTTCGCCCCCGTGCTCGCGGATCCCGCGGCATTCGCCGTGCAGTCCTGAACCTGCCGCGACCCGGCGTCCGCCCCGCGCCGGCGATCAGACGAGGCGCTCGCGCAGCCACGCCGCCTGACGGTGCATCTGGTGCAGCTCGCCGTGCTCGTGGCCGTTGAACTCGTACACGACGATGTCGCGATCCTCCGAGCCGTAGCGGTTGTACGCCGCGAAGACCGAGGACGGCAGCACGATGTCATCGAGGAGCGCGGCCGAGAAGAGCGTCGGGGCGGTCGCGCGCTTCGCGAAGTTCGCGCCGTCGAAATAGCTCAGGGTGCGGAAGGCCGTGTCGACCTCGTCGCGGTGCACCGCGAGCCAGCGCGCGACCTCCGCGAAGGGCATGCCCGGAGTCCGCTCGACCGACCAGCGCATCGCGCACAGGAACGGCACATCCGGCATGACCGCGGCCAGCCCGTCGACGAGCCCTGCGACCGCGAGCGTCGTCGCCCCGCCCTGGCTCGCGCCCGTCACGACGATGCGCCGGGCGTCGACGAGCGGCAGCGTCGTCAGCGCGTCGATGAGCCGCACCGCGTCCGTGAAGAGACGACGGTAGTAGTACTGCTCCGGGTCGCGGATGCCGCGCGTCATGAACCCCGGGTACGCGGGATCCGAGCCGTGCGGATCCGGGGTGTGCCCGCCCGTCCCCCACGAACCGCCCTGCCCGCGCGTGTCCATGAGGACATGCGCCTTGCCCGTGCTCGGCCAGAAGAGCCGCCCGCCCGGGAGCCCGCGGCCGCCGCCGTAGCCGATGTACTCGACGATCGTCGGCAGCGGACCGGTCGCACCAGCCGGCACCGTCACCCACGCCTTGATCGGCTCCCCGGCGAACCCCGGGAAGGTCAGGTCGTAGATGTCGAATGTCGTGAACGGCGAGTCGATGAGCTGCAGCTCGATGTCGCCACCGGCCTCGCGAGCCTCGGCGATCGTGCGCTCCCAGAATGCGTCGAAGTCGGGCTCCTCGGCGATCGTCGGAGCGAAGCTGCGCATCTCCTCGAGGGAGAGCGGATCTGCGGTTGGCACGGAGGAAGCCTAACGACCGGGCGCCTGCTGAGTGGTCTGCGATTCGGTGAACAGCGCCTTCAGCCTCGGGATGTCGGCCTTGCCGGAGGGGCTGCGGCCGAGCGAGTCGAGGATGATGATGCGCTTCGGCTTCTTGTAGCCGGCCAGCCGCTCCCCGACGAATGCCCGGAGCGACTCCTCGTCGAGCGTCGACCCCGCGTGGACGGCGACGACCGCGGACACCGCCTGCCCCCAGCGCGGGTCCGGCACGCCGAAGACGACCGCGTCGTCCACCTCGGGGTGCTCGAGGAGCGCCTCCTCGACCTCAGCCGGATAGACCTTCTCCCCACCCGTGTTGACCACGGATGAGTCGCGCCCGAGGAACTCGATGCCGCCGTCCGCGTCGAGGACCCGCACCCAGTCGCCGGGGGACACCCAGCGTCGGCCGTCGATCTCGCGGTACACCTCCGCGGTCTTCTGCGGCTCGTTGAGGTACCCGAGCGGCATGGGCCCGCTGTACGCGAGGACGCCCTCGCCGCCCGGACCGACCGGGCGGCCGTCTGCGTCGATGACGGCCGCGCCCTTCGCGAGCTCGATGCGCGGCGGCAGGTCCTCGTCGGAGCGCACGAAGGAGTAGGCGAATGGCCCGCCCTCGGTCGCGCCGTACGTGTCCATGATCATCGCCGGCATGTAGCGGCGGACCTGAGCCTTGAGCTCCGTCGTGAACGCCATGCCGGAGCTGATGATCGAGTTCACGGTCGACACATCGATCGCGCGACCCTCGGCGGCGGCCTGCTCGAGCGCCTCCACGAGCGGGATCGCGACCGCATTCCCGGCGAGGATCAGGCGGGTGACGCGGTGGCGCTCGATCGTCTCGAGCGCCTGGCGCGCGTCGAGGCTCGGGCTGCCGAGCATGACGACCGTGCCGCCGAGCACGAGCGTGTTCATCGTCGAGAACATCGCCGAGGAGTGCATGAGCGGCGCGAGCGGCAGCGTGATCGGCGGCGGCACCGGCAGCCTGCCCGCGTGCGTCCACAGCTCCTCGGTCTTCGTCGGGAGCGGGAGGCCGAGGGGCGTGAAGATGGACACGAGCTGCGCGTCGAAGAGGTCGCCGTGACGCCACATGACGACCTTCGGCGTGCCCGTCGTGCCGCCGGTGAACAGATAGATCAGATCATCGCCGCTGCGGAGGTCCGGGCCGTCGTACCGGTCGCCGAGCACCGACTCGTACTCCTCGGCGTGAGGGTCGGGCTCGATCGGGGTGTCCGCGACCTCGATCCGCGCGACCGGCGACTCGACGAGCGCCACGGCGCCCGCGATCTCCGCGCGGAGGCTCGCGGAGGCGATGACGAGCTTCGACCCGCTGATGCGGATGAGGTCCGCGAGCTCACGCGAGCGGTACCGGTAGTTCATGTTGACCGGGATCGCGCTGAGCTTGAGGGCGGCGTAGATCGCCTCGACGTACTCGAGCTGGTTGTAGTGGCAGATGCCGATGGCATCGCCCCGTCCGATGCCGCGCTCGGCGAGCGCGCGTGCCAGCCGCGAGGCGCGATCCTCGAGCTCGCGGTAGGTCACGACGCGCTCGCCGACGATCACGGCGATGTCGTCTGGGACCGCGGCGGCGACGCGATCCCAGACGGTCGACCAGTTCGCGTCCCAGGGAACGGGCGCGATGCTCATGCCTGTGCGGCGGCCTCAGCCGACGGGTCGGGCGTGGCGATGACGATCGACTTCGAGCGCGTGTACACGAGCATGCCCTCCGGGCCGTTCTCGCGACCGTAGCCCGAGTTCTTCGTGCCGCCGAACGGCACCGCGGTGTCGAGCTTGCCCCAGTCGTTGACCCACACGATGCCCGCGTCGAGGCGCTTCGCGACCCGCGTCGCCTTCACGATGTCGGTCGTCTGGATGCCGTGGGCGAGGCCGTAGCGCGTCGAGTTCGCCAGCGCGATCGCCTCCTCCTCCGTGTCGAAGACCTGGACGGTGAGGACCGGTCCGAAGACCTCCTCCTGGATCGCCTCCGCGTCGTTCGACAGGCCCGTGATGATCGTCGGCGCGTAGTAGAAGCCGCCGTTGATGTCAAGACGGTGGCCGCCGACGACGACCTCACCGCCCGCCGCCTTCGCGCGCTCCACGAAGGCCTCGACACGCTGCAGGTGCCGCTCCGAGATGACCGGGCCGACGACCGTGCCCATGTCGTCGATGGGGCCGACCGGGACATGCGGGACCGCCGCGGTGAGGGCGCCGAGGATCGTCTCGTAGAGCGGGCGCTCGACGAGCAGTCGCGAGCCCGACATGCAGAACTGGCCCGTGTTGAAGACGAAGGCGTTGATGATCGCGCCCACCGCGGCATTCACATCCGCGTCGGCGAAGACGATGTTGGCGCCGTTGCCGCCGAGCTCCGTCATGATCGGCTTGAAGAGCTCGCCGGCCTTCGCCGCGACCTTCGAGCCGACCGCGGTCGAGCCCGTGAAGGCGATCATCGAGGTGTCGGGGTGCGCGACGAGGCGCTCGCCGAGCTCGGGGCCGGCGCCCGTGATGAGGTTGTAGACGCCGTCCGGCAGGCCCGCCTCCTTGAGGAGTCGCGCGAGGAGGATCGCCGAGAGCGGCGTGTCCTCCGACGGCTTGTGGACGACCGTGTTGCCCGCTGCGAGCGCCGGCGCGAGCTTCGACGCGGTGAGGATGAGCGGGAAGTTGAACGGCGTGATCGCGCCGACGACACCCACCGGCTCGCGACGCGTCAGCTGGAGCGCCGGCAGCGGGGTCTCGCGCATCGTGCCCTCCATCGTCTGGGCGAGCGCCGCGTAGTACTCGAAGGTCTCCGCCGCCGTCGGGACGTCGATGATGCGGGAGAAGAGGATCGGCTTGCCGACATCGGCCGACTCGGCCTGCGCGAGCTCCTCGGCGTGCTCGCGGATGAGCGCGCCGATCCTGAGGAGGACGGCCGCGCGCTCGCGGCCCGAGATGCGGGACCACACACCGCTGTCGAAGGTCGCCTTCGCGGCGGCGACGGCGGCGTCGACGTCGTCGACGGTCGCCCATGCCACCTCGGCGATCTGCTCGCCCGTGGCGGGGGTGATGACGCTCTGGCGCTCGCCGCTCGACGAATCGCGCCATTCGCCGCCGATGAAGAGCTGGCCCGGCTTGTCGCCGAGGATGTTGGTCGTTGCGGTCATGTCAGCACTTCCTTGTACTTGCGACGCTGGTGGGGCGCCGGCAGTGGGAACGGGCCCGAGATTCGACGTCGAATCGCCGAGCAACACTCAGTCTTCCTGATTGTCAGGATCACTGACGATGGTCGATTATGTCTCCCAGCGCCGCGCACGGTCAACGTGGCGGGCGACCAGACCGACCCGAAGGAGTGCCCCATGGCTGACGCGCATGAGCACTCCCTGCTGTACCTCGTGAAGCAGGTCGAGCTCGCCGTGAAGTCGCGGCTCGACGAGGTCGTCGCCCCCTTCGGGCTCACGTCGAACCAGTACACGGCGCTCACCGTGCTGCACCGGAATCCCGGGATCACCGCCGCGCGGCTCGCCCGGAACTCCTTCGTCCGCATCCAGTCGATGGCGCAGCTCGTCGAGGTGCTCGAGAGCCGCGGGCTCATCCGCCGCGAGCGCGACGTCTACAACAAGCGCCAGAACCTCATCTCCATCACCGAGGCGGGGGAGCAGGTGCTCGAGGCGCTCCAGGAGCCGATCCGCGCGCTCGAGGCGGAGCTCATCGACGGGCTGGATGACGCCGAGGTCGCCCAGTTCGAGGCCACGCTGCGGCACATCCGGCACGCGTTCGGCGGCAGTCACGCGCACTGAATCCCCGCCCAGCCCCGGCGTCTCGGGCCTCGCGACCGGTGTCTTGCACTCGTCCGGCGCCCGTGTGACACTCAGGGAATCTGAGCATTGGTGCTCTGATCTTCCGCTCAACGACGAGAGGCATCGATTCACCATGGCTGTCACTGGCAGAGGCGCGTTCCTTCCCCACGCAGGTGCGGATTTCGAGATCGTCGAGCTCGAGTTCGACGACCCGGGTCACGGCGAGGTCCTCGTGAAGCTCGTCGCGAGCGGCATGTGCCACACCGACATCGGCATCCAGGCCTCCGGCGTCCCGTTCGAGCTGCCCGGCATCCTCGGGCACGAGGGGGCCGGTGTGGTGGAGAAGGTCGGCCCTGGCGTGACCGACATCGCCCCGGGCGATCACGTGCTCCTGTCCTTCACGTACTGCGGCGAGTGCCGCTCCTGCCAGATCGGCCACCCCGCGTACTGCGACACGTGGTTCCCTCGCAATGTCCTCGGCGGCATGCGCGGCGACGACTCGGGCGCGACGCGCCTCAACGGCGAGCCGGTCCACTCGCACTTCATGGGCCAGTCGTCCTTCGCCGAGTACTCGATCGCCGACGCCCGGTCGGTCGTGAAGGTCCCCGAGGGCACCGACCTCGTGACCCTGTCGCCGCTCGGCTGCGGGGTCATCACCGGTGTCGGCTCGATGTGGAATGTCCTCCAGCCGACCGAGACGGATGTCGTGGTCGTGTACGGCACCGGCGGGGTCGGGCTGTCGGGCATCTGGGCGGCGGCGCAGCGGAAGCCCGCGATGCTCATCGCGGTCGACATGGTCGCCTCGCGTCTCGAGATGGCGCGCCGATTCGGCGCGACGCACACGATCGATGCGTCGGCCGAGGATGTGCCGGCGAGGCTCCGCGAGCTGACCGGGGGCCGCGGCGTCGACAAGTCGATGGACACGACCGCGAACCCGAATGTCGGCTCGCAGGCGCTCGAGTCGACCGCGAACGCCGGCACCGTGCTCGTCGTCGGCGTCGCGCGTCCGGGCACGATGCTGCCGGTCGAGATGACGGGCCTCATCAACGGCAAGGTCCTCCGCGGCGTCACGCTCGGCGATGCGCGTCCGAATGAGCTCATCCCGGAGCTCATGGCGTACCACGCACGAGGCGAGCTCCCGCTCGAGCTGCTGCAGAAGCGCTACGCGCTCGACGAGATCAACCAGGCCGCGCACGACATGCACGCGGGCACGACGGTCAAGCCGATCATCGTGTTCTGAGGCCTCGCGACCCGCTGTCCGCGGCGCCGCCAGCGCCTACGCTTGAGGCCATGCGCATTCTCCTCATCGGTGCTGGCGGCGTCGGCGACGCGATCGCGAAGATCGCGGCTCGACGGGGGTTCTATGAGCACATCGTCGTGGCCGATTACGACATCACCCGCGCCGAGCGGACGGTCGCCTGGATCGCGAACCGTCACGGTGCCGAGACGGCCGCGAAGTTCTCCGCCGCCCGCATCGACGCGTCGAGCGCGGCGGACGTGGAGCGTGCGGCGCGCGAGGCGCGAGCCACGCACGTCATGAACGCGGTCGAGCCGAAGTTCGTCCAGACGATCTTCGCCGGCGCGTTCGCGGCCGGTGCCGACTACCTCGACATGGCGATGAGCCTGTCCAAGCCGCACCCGACGGCACCGTACTCCGAGGTCGGGGTGAAGCTCGGCGACGAGCAGTTCGCGGCGAATGACGAGTGGGAGGCCGCAGGTCGGCTCGCGCTCGTCGGCATCGGCGTCGAGCCGGGGCTGTCCGACGTCCTCGCACGTTACGCGGTCGACCACCTCTTCAGCGAGATCGACGAGATCGGCACGCGCGACGGCGCGAACCTCGTGGTGCGCGACGAGGACGGCAACGAGATCTTCGCCCCGTCCTTCTCCATCTGGACGGTGATCGAGGAGTGCCTCAACCCGCCTGTCGTCTGGGAGGCCGACCGAGGCTGGTACACGACCCCGCCGTTCAGCGAGCCGGAGGTCTTCGACTTCCCCGAAGGCATCGGGCCGGTCGAGTGCGTCAACGTCGAGCACGAGGAGGTCCTCCTCATGCCTCGCTGGCTGGGCGACCGGGCCAAGCGCATCACCTTCAAGTACGGCCTCGGCGACGAGATGATCAACATCCTGAAGACCCTGCACCAGCTCGGCCTCGACCGCGTCGAGCCGGTGCGCGTCCGCAGCGCGAACGGCCCCGTCGAGGTCGCGCCGCGCGACGTCGTTGCGGCGGGCCTCCCTGACCCGGCGACGATCGGTCCTCGCATGACCGGCAAGACCTGCGCGGGCGTCTGGGTGCGCGGCAAGGGCGTCGACGGCCAGCCGCGCTCCACGTACCTCTACCACGTCGCCGACAACGAGTGGACGATGGCCGAGTACGAGTCCCAGTGCGTCGTGTGGCAGACCGCGCTCAACCCCGTCATCGCGCTCGAGCTCCTCGCGACCGGCGTGTGGCAGGGCAAGGGCGTGCTCGGGCCGGAGGCGTTCGACGCCGTGCCGTTCCTCGACCTCATGGCTGCTCCCGTCGAGGAGGCCGGCTACGGTCAGGCCTGGGGGCAGATGGAAGTGCCGATCAAGGCCTGAATCGGCCGCGAGGCCCGGGAGGATCAGGTCCCGCGGGGGCTGAGCTGGCGGAGGAGGGGGGATTCGAACCCCCGAGGGCTTGCACCCAACACGCTTTCCAAGCGTGCGCCATAGGCCACTAGGCGACACCTCCGGGTGGCTGCCTCGAGGATCACCCGATGCAGACCAGACACAAGTCTACCCGTAGAATCGATGTCGGCTCCCCGCGTGGCGCCATCCAGGCCAACTCCCCCAGGTCGGAGACGAAGCAAGGGTAACCGGGCTCTGGCGGGTGCGCGGGGAGTCTTCACGTCCCACCACGCGGTCGCCGTGAGGCGCGAGAACGGTGCACAGGCGCGATGACGAGCCTGGACATCCGCCGCCGAGCGTCATCGGTACGGCCGCGAAGCCCGCACCAGAGTTACGATTGGCCCTCTGAGAGGGGACTCCCCGCACGACGCTGCACCAGGGCTTGGAGGGACGCGGTGGCCCGCAGACCACAGTCGACCCCGCCGGTCTTGCCGGGGTTCACCTACGTGCGTCCGCTCGGCGCAGGGGGATTCGCCGATGTGTTCCTCTATGAGCAGGACATGCCGCGACGTGCGGTCGCGGTGAAGGTCCTCACCTCCGATGCGATTGACGCGGACGCGCGCTACGCGTTCACCGCCGAGGCCGACGTCATGGCGCGCCTGTCCGCGCACCCGAGCATCCTCACGATCCTCGAGGCCTCGATCTCCTCCGACGGTCGTCCGTACCTCGTCACCGAGTACTGCCCCGAGTCGATGGGCGACCGCTACAAGCAGCAGCCGCTGCCGCTCGCGACCGTCCTCGATGTCGGGGTGCGGATGGCTGGTGCGCTCGAGACCGCGCACCGCATGGGGGTGCTGCACCGCGACATCAAGCCGTCGAACATCCTCATCTCCTCCCTCGGCCAGCCGGTCCTCGCGGACTTCGGCATCGCGGCCGCCATGCAGTCCGCGGGGGATGAAGGTCCCGTGATCGCGATGAGCGTCCCGTGGTCGAGCCCCGAGATCGTCCTCGAGAAGACCTCGGGCAGCGTCCAGAGCGAGATCTGGAGCCTCGGGGCCACCCTGTACACGTTCCTCGCGGGGCGCAGCCCGTTCGCCCTGCCCGAGCGCGAGAAGAACACGCGCGACCTCGTGCGCCAGCGCGTCGCGAAGGCCCGCTACACGCCCATCGGCAGGCCCGACGTGCCGAAGGAGGTCGAGGACCTCCTCGCGCAGACCATGGCCCGCGACCCCGCCGAGCGACCGCAGTCCATGCAGGTCCTGGGCGAGGAGCTCCGCTGGCTGCAGTCCGGATCGGGGCTCCCGCAGACGCATCTCGAGATCGCGAGCGCCGCGTGGGCGCCCGAGGTCGGCGTCCCGGCGCCAGGCGAGCAGCGCGGCCCCGTGATCTCCACGGTGAATCCCGACTCCCGGCGCGCCAGGCGCGCCGCGAAGCGACGTGAGTCGATCCGAGCCGCCGGACCTGTCGGCGGGCACCCCGACGACGACCTCGAGCAGGCCGTCGCGCGACGCCCCGGCGGCACGAGCTCGCACCTGAAAGCCGGGCTCATCGGAGGACTCGTCGGCGCCGTCACGATCCTCACCGCGATCGTCGTGCTCTTCGCGACCGGAGTGATCGAGGTCTGATGGCATCCGTGCGCGAACGCGGGAGCACGAGAGTCCTCGTGAGCGCGATCGCCGGCCCGGTCGCGGCGGTCGTCTTCGTCACGGGCGCGATCGTCGCGAGCGGCTACGACGAGCGCGAGGTGCCGAGGCTCGAATCCTCGGTCTGGGTCGCGCGCGAAGGCCAGTACGCGCGCCTCAACACCGAGCTGCGTGAGATCGACACGGTCCGCCAGGTCTCGAACCCATCCCGCGTCGTCCAGCACGGCACGAGCACCCTCGTGTTCGGTCAGAGCAGCCGGCAGTACTGGCCCGTCGACGCGGCGATGCCCGCAGACCTCGTCGCCGAGGGCGACGTCACGACCGCGGCTGGGCCGGCGCCGCGCCTCGCGCCGATCCCAGCGCCGTCCGGGACGATCCAGGTCCAGGCCGCCGGCGACGAGCTCCTGATGCTCACCGAGCGCGGCACCGTGTACTACGGATCCGTGGCGGCGACCGCGGCAGGGGAGCAGTCGTTCGGATTCATCGATCCGTATGCGGACCTCGCGGAGGCGACCCCCGAGCCGGGTGCCCCGGAGGAGGTCGAGGACGCGGAGCCGCGGTTCTATGTCGCGGATGCCGCGGCCGTGAATGCCGCCGGGCTCGGTGCGATGTACTCCTCGCAGCCGGAGGAGCTCGGCGTCCGGACCTTCGACACGCTCTCCGGTCACGTCTACGGCACGGTGGATGTCCTCGTCGACGCACCGTCCGCCGATGAGGACCTCCGGATGACGATGGTGGGCGGCCGGTGGGTGCTGCTCGCGGTCGACACGCAGCGACTGTGGATCGACGGCGTCGGCGGTCCGATCCCGGTCGCGGTCGGAGCCGATGCCCAGCTGCAGGCGTCGAGCGAGCGGCGCGACGAGGTCGTCATCGCGGACGGGGACGGGCTCATCCGAGTCGACCTGGCGACCGGCGCGACGATCGAGCGGGTCGCGGCGAGCGGGATCCCGGCCCAGCCGATGCCGGTTGGCGATGACGTGGTCGCCGCATGGCTGACCTCGACGAGCGGGACGATGTGGACCTCGTCCCGCGGTCTCGTGTCGCTCGCGATCGAGCCGGGTGCGCTCGAGGCGGATGAGGAGCCGCGGCCGCAGATCCACTCGAACGGCGCCCGGGCGGTCCTCGACGACATGGTGTCCGGCATGCTCTGGACGGTGCCCGACGGGACGCTTATTCCGACATCGGCATGGACGCTCGACGACAGCCGGTCCGATACGGGCGGGACGACCCGCGTGGACGATGCCGCCGAGCAGGAGCCGCCGGTCGCGATGCCGGACTCCTTCGGCGTGCGGGCCGGGTCGCTCGCGAGACTCCCCGTGCTCTACAACGACCACGACCCCAACCGCGCTGACGTGCTCTCGATCGTCCCCCAGTCGGTCACCGCGCTCCCGGAGGAGTTCGGCGTCGTCTCCATCGCCGGCAACGACCAGACCGCGGCGGTGCGCGTCACCGCGACGAGCGGCAGCGCGACCTTCTCCTACGCCGTCACCGACGGGAAGGCGCAGAGCGCGCCCGCTGACGTGACACTCACCGTCGTGCCGCCCACCATCAACACCGCGCCGGTGTGGTGCGGGGTCGAGCACTGCCGTCAGCAGTGGCCGACGCCACAGATCGGCGTCGACGGGACGACCGTCGTCGATGTGCTGAACGGCTGGGTCGACCCGGAGGGAGACCCCTTCGTCCTCGCGGGCGTCATCAAGCAGGACACCTCCGACCCGATCGAGGCGATCCCCACCGCGGACGGGCGTGTCGTGATCCGGCAGACCGATCCGAACGCCACCGGCGGCGAGGCCGTCCTCACGGTCGTCGTCGTCGACGCGTACGGCGCCCGCGCGGAGAAGGACCTGGTCGTCACGATCATGCCGTCACCGGCATTCACCTTGAACCCGGGTGTCGTCGTGGCGACTGCGAACCAGCTCGTGCGGGTCCCGATCGGGGATTACGCGGTCGGGGGCTCCGGCTCGTACCGGCTCGTCGACGCCATCGATGCCTCGACGGCCGCGAGCGGACTGACGGTCGAGCCGAATGTTGCAGACAGCACGATCGACCTACGCGCGACGCAGCCGGGCGAGTACCACGTCGCATTCACCGTGCAGGATGCTGCGAGCCTCATCGAGCGCACCGCGACGCTGCGGTTCAGCGTCGCAGCGCGCCCGGGCCTCACGATCACGCCGATGACCGCGTTCGTCCGCCCTGGGGAGGACACGCTCGTCGACGTCCTCAAGGCCGTGCAGGACCCGGGCGGCCGCGTGCTCGTCGTCACCTCGGCCATCTCGTCGAGCCCCGAGCTCGCCGCGGCGATCGTCGGCCAGTCGCAGGTGCGTGTCCGCGCCGCGACCACCGATGCCGCGGTCGGTGCGGTGGGCACGGTCGCCGTGACGATCACTGATGGGGCCGGGGCGTACGTCACCGGCGAGATCGCGGTGTTCTTGACCCAGCCGGAGCGCAACGCCCGCCCCATCGCGATCGACGACGCGGCGACCGTCCGGGCCGGTGCGCAGATCGACATCCCCGTCCTCGACAACGACATCGCCCCGAAGGGCGAGCAGCTCGCGCTCTCCCCGGATGTCGTCGGCAGCGGGGCGAGCGGCGAGCTCGCGTTCGCGAACGGCACCGTCCTCCGTTACGTCGCACCGCGCACGCCCGGCACCTACACGCTCAGCTACGCGACCTACCTGGCGAGCGCGCCGTCGAGGCTCGCGACCGCGGATGTCGTCGTGACGGTCGTGCCCGCCTCGACGAACTCGCCGCCGCGCCCGAGGGATCTCCGCGCTCGCACGATCGCCGGGCAGCGGGTCGAGATCGATGTCCCCAAGTACGGCGTCGACCCGGATGGCGACCTCGTCACGATCGTCGACGTCACCCAGCCGGGATCGGGTTTCGGAAACGCGTGGGTGTCGGCGAACGGCACGATCTTCTACCGTGCGCCCGCATCCGGGGTCCCCGGCGGCCAGGTCACCTTCAGCTACACGATGCGGGACTCGCAGGGGGCGATCGGTCGCGGTAGCGTGACCATCGCGGTCATCCCGGTGGAGCAGGCGGATCTCACGCCCGTGACCTTCAGCGACAGCGTGCGCGTCCAGGTGTCCTCGCCGACCCCGGTGACGGTGGAGCCGCTGCGCGACGACCGCGACCCGGCAGGCGGCACGCTCTCGCTCATCTCACTCGTCCCAAATGCCCCGGGCGGCCCCGGCGACCCCGCATACGACCGCCTCGCGGCCCTCATCCATCCGTCCACCGACCTCGCCGCGGGCAGGGTCGTGCTGTCGGCGGGCCACATCGTGGGAGTCCACTCGTACATCTACGCGGTGGAGTCGTCGGCGACGAGCTCGACCGCGGAGGGGCTCATCGTCGTGACCGTCGTGCAGGGCGAGGCGGCGGACTTCCCGATCGTGACCGACACCGTGGTGACCGCGGCGAACTACCTGTCGCTCGCGGGCGGCATCGATGTCGTCACCGGCAAGGTGCAGTGGGCGACGGGCGACCCGTCGCAGCTGCGGCTGAGCCTGTGGGGTGAGGCTGCGAGCGCCTTCCGCGCGGTGGGTCCCGCGATCGCCGGCGAGTACCCGGTCGGCGGCGCGGTCGTGCCGTTCCAGCTCGAGGGGGAGGTCGGCGAGGAGACGATCGTCACGTACGGGTTCCTCCGGATCCCCGACTTCGACGACCTGCGCGTCCAGCGACGGGCAGTCCTCCCGGTGGTGTCGGTGCAGGAGGCCGAGTCGACGAGCTTCGACATCCGGACGATGGTCGATGTGGCTGACGCCTCGACGATCGAGGTCGGCCCTTCGACGAGCTTCATCGTGCAGCGCTCCGGTGCGGTGTGCGAGCCGGGCTCGGACTGGACGATCCGCTACGACGCGGGCATCGGCGCTCCGTGGATGGACACGTGCACGGTGCCGGTCCGGCTCCGCGGGCAGCAGTCCTGGTCGATGGTGTCGGTGCCGATCACGGTCCGGCCCACGACCCCGCAGCCGATCCTCGCGCCGATCAGCCGCACCGTCTCGCCGGGAGCCACCGACACCGTCCAGCTGTATGAGCAGATGACCTCGTGGGAGGGCGGCTACGCCGGCGACCGCTCGTCGCTCAGCTACACGGTCGAGTATCTCGGCTCCGCATTCATCGTCGAATCCCAGGGCGAGGAGCTCATCGTCACGGCGAAGGCCGACGCGGTGCCCGGCACCAGGGAATCGCTCCTCGTCCGCATCAACGGGTACGACGGCGTGCAGTCGCAGATCGCACTCACGGTCGGCCAGGCGGCGCAGGCCGTGCCGGTGGGTGCGACGCTGAGCGCCACGTGCGCGGCGACCGAGATCCAGTGCATCATCCCGCTCGTCGGCCTGCCGGGCGAGTACGACCCGTATGCGGGGCTCCCCGGCGGCGGACTCACCGTGGTGGGTCTCGCGGATGCCGGCGGGTGCCCGAGCTGGGTCCGCGTCGAGCAGGTGAGCGAGACCGCTGCAGCCGTCGTCTGGGAGGGCGGCTCGAAGCCCCAGGGCGGCATGTGCTCGGTCGATTTCACGGTCGCGGACGCCCAGGGGCAGACGGGAATCGGCGTCGTCGAACTGGTGCTGCCCGGCTTCCCGAGGCCCCCGGTGATCCGGCCGTTCGACTGGGCGAAGGACGGCACAGGGCTCTCCCTCCTCGTGGAGGTCGATTCGGTGTTCCCGCCGGTCGAGAGCGTGGAGCTCCTCGACACGAAGGCGTCGACGATCACGTGTATGCCGTCTGCCGTCTACGCGGAGGCGTTCGTCTGCGAGGTCGGCGGGCTCGTCATGGGCGACCCGCATGATTTCACCGCGGTCGCGTACAACGCGGTCGGCGGCTCCGACCCGAGTCTCGTCCACCGCAACTACGGCTATGTGCCGCCGCACATCGTCGACTTCCAGGTCGACTCCGTCTATGACCGGTCGATCACCTCGGCTGCGGTCGGTGCGATCGACATCAGCCTGCGGCTGACCGAGCTCGACCGTCGGGCGACGCAGCGCATCGAGATCGTCGGCGGCAACCAGTCGCGGCAGCTCGCGATCGCCGATCTCGATTTCGACGAGCTCGACATCGCGACCGTCCGCGTCCCGTGGAGCGGCACCGGCCCGGTGACCTTCGTCGCCACGCCGTACGCGGAGCGCGCCGCACCGCCTGGCTACTCGGACATCGTCGGCGCCCCCGGCGGCAGCGAGGGCGCGTCGCTCGAGTACCGCGCCGAGGTCGTCGGGCTGCCTGCGATGGGCACGCCGACGGCGACCTTCGTCGGCATCGGCAACTCCGCCGGCGCGATCACGCGTGTGCAGATCGACCTGTCGGGACTCGACCCGAAGGGCACGAGCGCTCGCGGCATCGCGCGGATCTACGGCTCAGCCGTCGACTGCGCGGCATCGCCGTCGCGTGGTGCGCCGGTCGCGAGCGCCGCCGATCAGCTCACCTCGGCGACGTCGGCGACGCCGATCGCCGAGGTCGATGCGGTGAACGGCCCGGTGATCGTCAGCGGGAGCTTCGAGGACGGCAGGCACTACACGTTCACCGTGTGCGCGTCGTGGGGGTACGGTGTCGCCTCCGCGCGGACCGCCGAGGTCGAGGCGTACATCCCGCCGGCACCGCCGATCCTGACGCCGCGGACGTACCGTCTGGCCGTCGGCTCGACGTCGGAGACCTCGGCGCTCGGCGAGACGGTGACGTGGAGCGCGACCGGCATCGACCAGCGGCCGTCGGCGAGCGGTGCCCCTTCCGGGTTCACGATCGGCTATTCGACGTCGCCGACCCCGCCGTACTCATGGGCGCAGATCGAGCTCTCGGGTGGCGGCGGTCAGACCTGGTATGCCGCGTTCTGCCTCATCGCGGACCCGTCGCGGTGCAGCGACCCGTCTGCGGCGATCGAGCCGGAGGAGCGGATGGCGGGTCCGGTCGCGATCATGTACCCGGCGAATGGCACGGAGCAGTGCTCCACGGTCGGCCCGACGGTGAGCCCGTCGAGCGCGATCGATGTGGTCCAGCTCACGCCGTCCGACCCCGATGAGTACCGCTGGCGGCTCAACGTCCGCCCGGAGTACGCGGCGATCGCGAATCTCGTCGTGGGGTCGCCGAGCAACGCCGGCGCCTCCATGTACACCTGCACCTGGACCCCACCCGAGCCCACGCCCTGACACGGCGCCTGACCACCGACATTCAGCAGCATCGCCCAGCGAGAGGAACCCAATGACGACGACGCCCGAACAGGCTGCGTGGTTCGCCGACAGCTTCAGCCGGATCGCCGCGAACATCGAGACCGCGATCCTCGGCAAGCGCCATGTCGTCGAGCTCGTGCTCGCCACGGCGATCAGCGGTGGCCACATCCTCCTGGAGGATGTCCCCGGCACCGGCAAGACGGCGCTCGCCCGCGCGCTCGCGCAGACGATCAAGGGCGTGAATCACCGGATCCAGTTCACCCCTGACCTGCTGCCGAGCGATATCACCGGCATCGAGGTCTACGACCAGCGGACGGGGGAGTTCGCATTCAGCGCGGGCCCGGTCTTCGCGAACGTGCTGCTCGCCGACGAGATCAACCGCGCGAGCCCGAAGACGCAGTCGGCGCTGCTCGAGGTCATGGAGGAGGGCCATGTCACGGTCGCGGGTCGCACGCATCCGGTCGGCTCGCCGTTCATCGTGATCGCGACGCAGAATCCGATCGAGCAGGCGGGCACCTACCGCCTGCCGGAGGCGCAGCTCGACCGCTTCATGATCAAGACGACGATCGGCTATCCGGATGACGGCGCGATGCACGCGATCCTCGCGGGTGCCGCGGAGGGTCCGCGTGCGGTCGAGGGGGTCGTGGAGCTCGAGGTGCTCGGCACGATGACGGCGATGTCGCGTGGCGTGTACGTGAATCCGGTGATCTACGACTATGTGACCCGCATCGTGAATGCCTCTCGCCTGGCGACCGAGGTGCGGCTCGGTGTGAGCGTCCGCGGTGCGCTGTCGCTCATGCGTCTCGCGAAGACGTGGGCGCTCGCGCAGGGCCGGGTGTTCGTGACGCCGGACGATGTGTCCCGGGTCGCGGTCGCGGCCCTCGCCCACCGCATCGTCCTCGAACCGGATGCTGAGTTCGATGGTGTGACGGCGGAGCAGGTCATCGGTCGGATCCTGCTCGATGTGCCCGCCCCGAAGGAGAACGCTCAGGCGTGAACACCGACGACTCCACCTCCGTGTCGAGGTCCCGCGGGACCGCGACGGCGGGCGCGACGGCCACCGGGACCACGAGCGGGTCTCGGGGGCGCTGGTCGCGCACGGGTGGCACCGTGTCCCGATCGCGCACCGGCGATGGGCGTCCTCGGGGCGCGCAGGCGTCGTTGGCGTCGGCGGCGCGCGGGGTGGCGTCGTGGCTGAGGGGCGCAGGGGGCTGGCTCGGGGCGACGGTGACGCCGGCGGGGTGGCTGCTCGTGCTCCTGCTCGCCGCAGGGGTCGCCGCTGGGCTCGGTGCGGGGCTCGTCGAGGGCTGGGTGGTGGCTGCGGTCGCGGCGGCGCTGCTCGTGTTCTCGATCCCGTTCCTGCTGGGCGGGGCGAGCTACGCGGTGCGGCTGGTGCTGGCGCGTGACCGTGTGGTCGCGGGGACGGATATCACCGCCGAGCTTCGCGTGCGGAATGTCTCGCACCGCTTCTCGCTGCCGTCGGTCATCGATGTGCCGATCGGGGCTGGTCTCATCGAGGCGCCGGTGCCGTTCCTCGTCGGGGGTGCGCAGCATTCGGAGGATCTGGTGATCGGCGCGAGGCGTCGCGGGGTGATCCGGGTCGGTCCGATGAAGGTGACGCGCGGCGATCCGGTCGGCATCCTGCGCCGTGAGCATTCGTGGCCGCAGCTGGAGACGATCTATGTGCACCCGGTGACGGTGCCGCTGCCGAGCACGAGCGCGGGGTTCGTGCAGGACATCGAGGGCACGCCGACGCGGACGATCGTGGATTCGGATCTGTCGTTCCATGCGATCCGCGAGTATCGCCCTGGGGATTCTCCGCGGCATATCGACTGGAAGGCGACGGCGAAGGTCGTCGCGGTCACCGGGCAGCTGATGGTGCGGCAGTACGAGGAGTCGCGTCGCTCGCGTGTCGCGGTGGTGCTGGATACGCGCGCGGATTCGTATGCGGATGAGGACGAGTTCGAGTTCGCGGTGAGCGCGGCGATGTCGTTTGCGGTGCAGGCGATCCGCGATGGGGTCGATGTCGTGGTGGTCACGGGCGATGGCGGTGCGGGTGTCGAGTCCTTGCGTGCGCTGCCGACGCGCGATCGGCGGGTGGCGCTCGATGCCTCGTGCGAGATCGAGCGCCGGGATGATGCGCAGCGCCTGGAGTCGGTGACGGCGCTCGCGGCGCAGGCGTATCCGGATGTGTCGCTCGCGATCCTGGTCACGGGGTCGGTCATTCCGTCTGCCCGCACGCGTCGCGCGGCGTTCGCCTTCACGGCGAATGTCCGGACTGCGCTGGTGCGGGTCGAGCCGGGTGCGGTGCCTGGGGTCGCCCGGAGTGCGGAGTTCTCGCGGCTGACGATCGGCGCGCTCGAGGATCTGCCGCATCTGGTGGCGAGGGGGGCGCTCCGATGACTGGGCGGCGTCTCGGCATCGCGCTGATCTTCGCGGCGCTCGGCTATGTCGCGGTGGCGATGGCGATCGCGCTGGGTGCGGCATGGCCGATCTATGACACGCCTCGGCTTGTGCTGGTCGCGGTGGTGGGGTTCGTCGTCGGCGCGGGGCTTGCGGTGCTCGGTCGGGTGCGTCGCTGGCCGTGGTGGTCGGATGCCTCGCTGCTGGTGGTGGCGTTCGTGCTCTCGGTGGTGCCGGTGGCGATTCCGAGTGCCCTGACGTCGGTGCCGCGTGCGCTGGTGGCGCTTCGGGATGGCGTCTTCGGTGTGGTGACGGGCTGGAAGCAGATCGTGACGCTCGAGCTGCCGCTGGGCGAGTATCAGGCGGTGCTCGTGCCGTTCTATGTGACGGTCCTGGTGGCGACGTTCGCGGCGATGCGCGTGGGGATGCTGCGCCGTCCGGCTGCGTTCGCGGCGGTGCCGATCGTGTTCGCCGCGTATGGCTTCGGCATCGTGTTCGGGGCGGAGACGGTCGGCGCGGTCGCGCGGATGCCGTTCACGGGGATCGAGGTGCCGGGCGGCCGCCTGGTGCTGCTGGCGCTGATGCTGGTGCTCGTCTCGCTCGCGTGGCTGGTGCTGCGCGCGCGTCTGCTGCGCAGTGCGGCGCTGGCTCGGGCTGCGGCGATCGCGTCGAGTTCGGTGGTGACGACTCGGTCGAAGTGGGGCCGGATCCGGCGGGCGTCGGTCGGGGTGGTGATGGTCTTCGTCGCCTTGGTGATCGGGGTGGCGGTGGCGCGTCCTGCGGCGGAGGCGTCGGTGCGCCAGTCGCTGCGGGCCGTGGTCGATCCGGTGGTGGTGCTGAGCAGCATGGAGAGCCCGCTCGCGAGCTACCGCATGTGGTTCGATGCGGATCATTTCGATTCGGTGGTGCTTCGGGTGAGCGGCGCGGATGAGGTGGATCGCATCCGCATCGCGACGCTCGACGAGTACGACGGGGTGCGCTTCCAGGTGGGGGCGAGGTCGGCGGATGCGTTCCGCCGCCTGGCGAATCCGCACCCGCGTCCGGATGCGGACACGGTGGAGATCCAGGTCGCGTCGCCGCTGGGCGGCGCGTGGGTGCCGCTGCCGGGGGTGGTGACGACGTCGCCGAGCTTCACGGGCACGAGGGCGGATGACCTGGCGGATGCGGTGTATGTCTCGGAGGATGGTGCGACGGCGATCGCGGTGACCGCGGATGGCTCGGCGGGCCTGGTGACGGGGGACAGCTACCGTGCGGCGGGGTCGCCGATGGCGTCGCCGGAGGAGATCCGCCCGGTGGTGGGCGGCACGTCGATGATCGATCAGACGCTGTTCCCGGAGCTGACGGCGTGGGTGGATGCCCAGGAGGTGTCGCGGGACGGTGCGGGCTTCCTGGAGGCGGTGGCGCTGCTGCGGCAGCGCGGCTATCTGAGCCATTCGCTGACGGATGACGCTGGGGCGGCGAGGTGGATCGCGGCGCTGGAGGCGGATGGCGGGTATTCGTTCGAGCCGAGCGTGGCGGGGCATTCGGTGGCGCGGATCGAGGCGATGTTCGGCGATCTGAATGAGCGTGCCGCGGCTGCCGGCGAGGAGTCGACGGATCTGGTGGCCGCGGTCGGCGACGATGAGCAGTTCGCGACGGCGGCGGCGCTGATCGCGCGCTATCTGGGTCTGGATTCGCGCGTGGTCCTCGGGGTCCGTCTGGCTGATGCCGTTGGGGCGGACGGTGTGCCCGCATGTCGTGACGGCGTGTGCACGGGGGCGAACATGACGGCGTGGGTGGAGGTCGCGACGGGCGATGGCCGGTGGGCTCCGGTGGATGTGACGCCGCAGCATTCGCGTCCGCTGGGCGAGCTGCCGTCGGGTGAGATCCTTCCGGAGCATCCGACGGTGCCGGATGAGGTCGATGATGAGGTCCGCGAGCCTCCGGCGAATTCGAGCGCGGAGGTGGATTCGCCGTCGGTGGAGAGCGAGGAGCCGGAGCCGATCGAGACGGTGGTCGTCCCGGTGCTCCGTGTCGTCGGCTACGCGTCGGTCGCTGTCCTTTCGCTGCTCGCGCCGGTGCTGACGCTGTTCGCGGCGAAGGTGCTCCGACGGGTGCAGCGTCGTCGCGGCGATCCGGAGGTGTCGATCGTGTCGGCGTGGGATGAGCTCATCGATGAGTCGCTGGATCTCGGCATCATCGAGGCTGAGGAGGGCACGCGACGTCAGACTGCTGCGCGGATCGGCGGTTCGCATGCGACGATGCTGGCGGAGGTCGTGGATCGGGCGGTGTTCGGTGCGACGGCGCCGACGGAGGCTGATCGCGAGGAGGCGTGGAGGCTGGTCGGCGTGCAGACGGACGCGCTTCGTGCCAGTGTCAGCGGTGGGCGGCGCTTGCGTGCGGCGGTGCGTCCGAGGTCGTTCTTCCGCAGGCTGCGGACTGGGCGACCTGACCAGACAGCGAAGGAGCGACGTGGCTGAGTCTCGGAAGCATGAGCTGGGTGGGATCTTCGCGAACCTGCCGACGGATGGTTCGCCGCTTGCGAATCCGTGGGCTCAGGAGGCGAGCCCGACGGTGCCGCTGTCGACGATCACGCCGGAGGAGCTCGCGGACCTGGTCGAGCCGGTGCGCGTCGAGCCGGTGCACGCGCCGGCCGCTCGCGCGGATGCCGCCCGCGGTGGGGCCGCGCAGGATGCGCCGGCGCGGGTGCTGCCGAAGGCGGAGCACCCGGGGGTGACCGGGTGGTTCCTGCTGCTGGATACGGGGCAGCAGCTGATGATCCCGGCGCGGTCGTTCGTCGCTGGTCGCCGCCCTGGCGAGTCGGAGCAGGGACTTCCGACGGTGACGATCCCGGATCCGCACAAGACGATCTCGCGGGTCCATGCCCGGTTCGATCTGATCGACGATCAGTGGCATGCGACGGATCTGGGCTCGGCGAATGGCATCGTGACGATCGGCGAGGAGGGGACCGAGTCGATCGTGGAGCCGGGTGGCTCGACGAGGCTCGTGGGTCGCTTCGTGCTGGGGCTGGTCGGGATGCAGTTCGTGCGGATCCCGGGGGTGTCGTGATGGCTGCTCAGGAGCTGCGCGCCGGCGATGTGGTGACGCGGGTCGGCGCCCGCACGGATGTCGGGTTGAAGCGCCGTCACAACGAGGATGCGGTCCTGGCGCTGCCGGCGATCTATCTGGTGGCCGATGGCATGGGCGGCTATGAGGCTGGCGATGAGGCGAGCCAGGCGGTGGCCCAGGCGTTCCGCGAGGTGGTGGGCGAGCGCCCGTCGGTGGAGCTGGAGGATATCCGGGTGGCGCTGGAGCGCGCGGATGACGCGGTGGCGCAGGTGGCGGCGCATACGCAGCGCGGCGCGGGCTCAACGGTGGCGGGGGCGGCGATCGTCGCGGGGGATGAGCCGACATGGGTCTTCTTCAATGTGGGCGATTCCCGGGTCTACCGTCACCTGGGTTCGGTGCTGCAGCAGATCACGGTGGATCATTCGCTCGGTCAGGAGCTGTTCGCGCTGGGGACGATCACGGCGGAGGAGCTGGCGGTGTTCCCTGACCGGAATGTCATCACGCGCGCGATCGGCGCGGCGGATGCGGAGGCGGACAGCTGGTCGATGCCGGTGCATACGGGTGATCGCATCCTGATCTGCTCGGATGGGCTCACGTCGGAGGTGCCGGATGAGGTGATCCGGGTGACGCTGGGGGCGTTCGAGGATCCGGATGAGGCGGCGGCGGCGCTGGTGGATCTGGCGCGGCGCGCTGGTGGCCGGGACAACATCTCGGTGGTCGTGGTCGATGTGGTCGCGGGCGGCCGTGCGGTCGATGCTGATCGCTCGGATGGCGACAATGAGACGTTCTTGGATGAGACGACGGTGCCGTCGGGGTCGACGTCATGACGGTCGAGCGCGAGTCGCACCCGGAGCCGGATTGGGACACGACGGCGTCGATGTCGTCGAGCGATTCGGATGCCGCGGTGCCGGTGCCGATGCCGGACGATGACCCGACTGCGCTGGTCGATGATCCGACGGTGCTGGTGGAGGACTCGTCGGGCGATGAGGATCCGACGCGGCTCGTCGATGCGGATTCGACGAATGTCGTCGCGGATCGCCGCACGGCGCTCGCGCTGTCGGAGGAGACGTACATCGTCGAGGGCTCGGTGACTGCGGATCCGACGGTCATCGTCGAGGAGGCTGCCCCGGATGCGGCGTCGCCGGTGGGTGAGGCGCCGGGCGATCCGACGATCGTGGTGGACGAGGAGGAGTCGACCAGGATCGTCCGGGCGTCGAGCGACGGCAGCGTCCATGAGGTGACGGTGACGTCGGGCGCGGGTGCGTCGCTCAGTCGGCCGGTTCCGGTGGAGTCGGCTGAGGGCTCGGCTCCGCCGGTCCGTCCGGCGATGTCGGCGCCGGTGAAGCGCCGTCGCGGTCCGCTTCGCCCGGCCCCTGTTCTGAGTGGGTTCGGGGGTCCGGTGTTCGCGGCGCGGGGGGCGGGTGCGCGCAGCACGCGGTCGGTGCGCGCGGCGGTGGTCCTGCCGCCTCCGCCTGCGCCGGTGGTCGAGCCGCCGGTGCGGATCATCGGGCGGATCCCGTCGGCTGCGCGCCGTTCGCGCCGTGTCGCGGTGGCCGCGGTGTCGTCGCTGATCGTGACGACGGTCGCGGGTGCGGGCGGCCTGACGTGGTCGCTCATCAATCTCGCGAGGCTGTGACGGTGGTCGCGGCTACGCTGGTCGCGTGGTCGCAGCCCTCTACCGTCGCTATCGGCCGGAGACGTTCGCCGAGCTCATCGGCCAGTCGCAGGTGACTGATCCGCTGCGTGCGGCGCTGCGCGCGGATCGGGTCGGTCACGCGTATCTGTTCAGCGGTCCGCGCGGCTGTGGGAAGACGACGTCGGCGCGCATCCTCGCTCGCTGTCTGAACTGCATGGAGGGCCCGACGGACACGCCGTGCGGTGTGTGCCCGTCGTGTGTGGAGCTGTCGCGCACGGGTGGCGGATCGCTCGATGTGGTGGAGATCGATGCGGCGTCGCACAACGGCGTGGATGACGCTCGCGATATCCGCGAGCGGGCGGTGTTCGCGCCGGCCCGCGACCGGTTCAAGATCTTCATCCTCGATGAGGCGCACATGGTGACGCCGCAGGGCTTCAACGCCCTGCTGAAGATCGTGGAGGAGCCGCCGGAGCACGTGAAGTTCATCTTCGCGACGACGGAGCCGGAGAAGGTGATCGGCACGATCCGCTCGCGCACGCATCACTATCCGTTCCGCCTGGTGCCGCCCGCGCAGCTGCTCGACTATGTGCAGGAGCTCTGCGCGCAGGAGGGGATCACGGTGGAGCCGGGTGTCCTGCCGCTCGTCGTGCGCGCTGGCGGCGGCTCGGTGCGGGACACGCTCTCGATCCTGGATCAGCTGATCGCGGGGTCGGAGGATTCGCTGCTGACGTATTCGCGTGCGGTGGGACTGCTCGGCTACACGCCGGGTGAGCTGCTCGATGAGTCGATCGAGGCGCTCGGCCACCGTGACGCCCCGGGGATGCTCGCGGCGATCGACCGGGTGATCCAGACTGGTCAGGATCCGCGGCGCTTTGTGGAGGATCTCCTGGAGCGCCTGCGCGATCTGGTGCTCGTGTCGGCGTCGCCGCAGGGTGCTGCGTCGATTCTGCGGGGGGTGCCGCAGGATCAGCTCGACCGCATGGGCAGGCAGGCGTCGCTGTTCGGCACGGCCGCGCTGTCGCGTGCGGCGGATCTGACGAATGCCGCGCTCACGGAGCTGTCGGGCGCGACCTCGCCGCGGCTGCATCTGGAACTGCTGGCGGCGCGGCTCCTGGTCGAGCTGGGTGCTGCGTCGGGCGCTGGCGGTGCTCCCGCGGCTCCTGCTGCGGCGCAGGTCGCTCCCGCTGCGGAGGCCCGTCCTGCTGCTGTCGAGGACGCCCGTCCCGCTCCTGCGGTCCCGGCTCCTGACCCGGCTCCGACACCATCGACGGCTCCGACGCCGAGCGGTCCGATCTCGCTCGAGCAGCTCCGCAATGCGTGGCCCGAGGTGCTGTCGGCGCTGGAGAGCCGCAGGCTCGCGTGGCTCGCGGTGGAGCGGGCGCAGATCCGCGCGTTCGATGGCGAGGTCCTCGGGCTCGCGTTCGCGACGCAGGGTGAGGTGATCGCCTTCCGCGAGCATTCCGAGGCCCTGCGCGGCGCGATCCAGCAGGTGCTCGGCATCCGCGTGAAGTTCACGGCGAAGGCGCTGGGCGGTGAGACTGCGACGGTCCCGGTCGGTGGCGGCGTGTCCGCGCCGTCCGCGCCGGCGACTCCTCCGCCCGCAGCCGCGCCGCCGGCCCCGTCCGCGTCGTCGGGTGCGTCGACGGCGCCTGCTGCGGCTGCGCCGGTGGACGACTGGGTGGTCGCGCCGATCCCGCGGGGCGCCGCGACCGCTGAGCCGACCTCGCCTGCGACGCCGACCTCGCCTGCGACGGCCTCGCCCCGGACCGCGTCCGCCCCGAGCGCATCAGCCCCAGCCCCAGCCCCTGCCCCGGACCCCGCGGCATCCATGTCGCAGCCGAGCCAGTCCGATCAGGGCCAGCCTGTGCGAGCGACGGGGGATGCCGCATCGGCTACGCGGTCGAAGTTCTCCACGGGCGGTCCCGGCCCCAAGTACGGCGAGGCGGTCGTGCGCGAGCTCCTCGGCGCGAAGTTCCTCGAGGAGGAGATCCTCTCGGAGCCGATCGTCGAGCGGGTGGCCCCGGTCGACGGCGAGTATCCGCCGGATGTCCCGAGCGACTTCGGCGACCCTGGGCCGCAGGCGTCAGGGTTCGACTTCGCGGATGAGGATCGGACCTGACCGTGTACGACGGCATCGTCCAGGACCTCATCGATGAGCTGGGGCGACTCCCTGGTGTCGGCCCGAAGTCGGCGCAGCGCATCGCGTTCCACATCCTGCAGACGCAGTCCTTCGATGTGTCCCGTCTCGCGCAGCTCCTCCTCGAGGTGCGCGAGCGCGTCCGCTTCTGCGAGGTGTGCGGCAACATCGGCGAGGAGGCGCGCTGCGCGATCTGCCGCGACCCGCGCCGAGATCAGACGATCATCTGCGTCGTGGAGGAGCCGAAGGATGTGGTGGCGGTTGAGCGCACGCGCGAGTTCCGCGGCCTCTACCACGTGCTCGGCGGCGCGATCAATCCGATCCAGGGCGTCGGGCCCGATCAGCTCCGCATCCAGCAGCTGGTGGGCCGTCTCGGCGACGGGACGGTGTCCGAGGTGATCATCGCGACCGATCCGAATGTCGAGGGCGAGGCGACGGCGACGTACCTGTCGCGTCTTCTCCAGATGCCGGGGCTCAAGGTCTCTCGGCTCGCCTCGGGGCTGCCGGTCGGCGGCGATCTGGAGTTCGCGGACGAGGTGACGCTGGGTCGTGCCTTCGAAGGTCGTCGTCCTGCCGGGTGGACGGTCGAGCAGCCCCGATAGACTCTCCGACCGTGCTTGTCCAAGACATCCCGCTCGACGCCCGGCTGGTCGCGTTCGATCTCGATGACACGCTGGCCCCCAGCAAGTCGGAGCTCGACCCGCGCATGGGCGAGCTCATCGCTCGTCTGCTGACGGAGCTGCCGGTCTGTGTCATCTCGGGTGGCCAGTTCGGCCAGTTCGAGTCGCAGCTGATCCGCGGGCTCGAGGCGGCGGCTTCGGCGCAGCAGGCTTCGTTCGGGTTCGGCAGGCTTCACCTCATGCCGACGTGCGGCACCCAGTATTACCGCTGGGAGGACGCGGAGTGGCGCCGGCAGTATGCGGAGGAGCTCACCGATGAGGAGCGCTCGACGGCGCTGGCGGTGCTCGAGGAGGAGGCGCGTCGGCTCGGCTTCTGGGAGCCTGCGCATCCGGGGGTGACCGTGTGGGGCGATGTGCTCGAGGACCGCGGCACCCAGATCACGTTCTCGGCGCTGGGCCAGTCGGCGCCGGTGGACGCCAAGAAGGCGTGGGATCCGACTGGGGAGAAGAAGAATGCGCTGCGGGCGGCGGTCGCGGCTCGTCTGCCCGAGCTCGAGGTCCGCTCCGGGGGCTCGACGAGCGTCGACATCACCCGGAAGGGCATCGACAAGGCGTATGGCATGCGCCGCCTGACGGAGCTTTCGGGCATCCCGCTCGAGGCGATGGCGTTCGTGGGCGATCGTCTCGATCCGGATGGCAATGACTACCCGGTGCTGGAGCTCGGTGTGCGCTGTGTCGCGGTGGACGGCTGGGAGGACACGGCGGCTCGGATCGAGCGCTTCCTCGCGGCTCGCTCGCCGGACTGAGGGGCGGTCGGCTCCGGGCATTCGACCATGTTCACCGCCACTAAGATCGGATTCTCGTGAGCCTCATCGTCCAGAAGTTCGGCGGTTCGTCGGTCGCCGATGCCGCCAGCATTCGCCGCGTCGCGCGTCGGATCGTCGCGACGAAGCAGGCGGGCCACGATGTGGTCGTGGTCGTGTCGGCGATGGGCGATACGACGGACGATCTGATCGATCTCGCGCATGAGGTCGCGGATGGGACTCCTGCGCCGCGTGAGCTCGACATGCTGCTGACGAGCGGTGAGCGCATCTCGATGGCGCTGGTCGCGATGGCGGTGAAGGATCTCGGTGTGGATGCCCGCAGCTACACGGGCAGCCAGGCGGGCATGATCACGGATGAGCGGCATGGTTCGGCGCGCATCCAGGAGGTGACGCCTCGCCGCATCCAGGAGGCGCTCTCGGAGGGTGCGGTCGCGATCGTCGCGGGCTTCCAGGGGTTCAATCGCGAGACCGGCGACATTACGACGCTGGGCCGAGGCGGTTCGGATACGACGGCGGTGGCGCTGGCGGCTGCGCTGGGCGCGGATGTCTGTGAGATCTACACGGATGTCGATGGCGTGTTCACCGCTGATCCCCGTGTCGTCCCGAAGGCGCACAAGATCGACATGATCTCCCTTGAGGAGATGGTCGAGCTCGCCGGCGCCGGAGCGAAGGTCCTGTATATCCGCGCTGTCGAGTTCGCTCGTCGCCACAACGTCACCATTCATGTGCGCTCGTCGTTCAGCGACCTCGAGGGCACGATCGTCACCAACTCCACTGAGGAGCACGGCATGGAAAACCCGATCGTCTCCGGCATCGCCACTGATCTGTCCGAGGCCAAGATCACTGTCGTCGGCGTTCCGGATGTCCCGGGGAAGGCTGCGCAGATCTTCACGATCGTCGCGGGGACGAACGCCAACATCGACATGATCGTCCAGAATGTCTCGGCTGCCGCGACGGGGCTGACGGACATCTCGTTCACGCTGGCGAAGTCGGATGTGCACGCGGTGCTCGCGGCGCTGTACGAGCAGCAGTCGGCGATCGGCTTCTCGGAGCTGCTGCACGATGAGGAGATCGCCAAGATCTCGGTCGTGGGCGCCGGCATGCGGACGAATGCGGGTGTCTCGGCTCGTCTGTTCACGGCGCTGTACGAGGCCGGCATCAACCTGGAGATGATCACGACGTCGGAGATCCGCATTTCAGTCGTGACGCGCGCGTCGCTCGCGCAGAAGGCGGCTCAGGCGATTCACACCGCGTTCGAGCTGGATGGCGAGGACGAGGCGATCGTGTACGCGGGTACGGGCCGCTGACGCGCGGCCGTCGACGGCCGGGGCGGCCGCAGTTCGGGGCATGGTCGCGAGAGTAGAATCGTCGGCTATGACTGAGGGTGTGCGGATCGGTGTCGTGGGCGCGACTGGCCAGGTGGGTCAGGTCGTGCGTGAGCTCCTTGTGGCGCGCAGGTTTCCGATCGCCGAGATCCGCTTCTTCGCGAGTGCGCGGAGCGCCGGCAAGGTGATCGAGTTCGATGGTCGCGAGGTCGTCGTGGAGGATGCGGCGACGGCGGACCCGTCGGGGCTGGACATCGCGATCTTCTCCGCTGGTGCGACCCTCAGCAGGCAGCAGGCGCCGCGGTTCGCCGATGCTGGCGTGACGGTGATCGACAACTCGTCGGGCTGGCGCATGGACCCGGAGGTCCCGCTGGTGGTCTCCGAGGTGAACCCGCACGCGATCGACCAGGCGGTGAAGGGGATCATCGCGAACCCGAACTGCACGACGATGGCCGCGATGCCGGTGCTGAAGGTGCTGGACCGCGAGGCGGGGCTGAAGCGCCTTGTGGTGAGCACGTACCAGGCGGTGTCCGGGGCTGGTCTCGCCGGTGGCGTGGAGCTCGCCGATCAGGTGCGCGCGGGTGCGGAGCAGGATCTGCTCGCGCTCGTCCACGATGGCTCGGCGGTGGAGCTTCCGGCTCCGGACAAGTTCGCGAGGAACATCGCGTTCAATGTGCTCCCGCTCGCCGGCTCGATCGTCGACGATGGTTCGCTTGAGACGGATGAGGAGCAGAAGCTCCGCAACGAGTCGCGCAAGATCCTGGAGCTCCCTGACCTGCTCGTGTCGGGCACGTGCGTGCGCGTCCCGGTCTTCACGGGGCATTCGCTGTCGATCAACGCGGAGTTCGAGCGCCCGATCTCGCCGGAGCGCGCGATGGAGCTGCTGAGCGATGCTCCTGGCGTGCGCCTGGTGGATGTCCCGACGCCGCTGGATGCGGCGGGCGATGACCCGAGCCTCGTCGGTCGCATCCGCCAGGACCAGTCGGTTCCGGATGGGCGCGGCCTTGCGCTCTTCATCTCGAACGACAACCTGCGCAAGGGTGCGGCGCTGAACGCCGTGCAGCTCGCTGAGCTCGTCGCCGCGAAGCTCGCTCAGCCGGTCGGCTGATCGTCCACCACGATTCGCCTGTGCGCGGTCGCGCACGGGTCTTGGCCTGAAGTATGGCCGCAGATGCGGCTCGATAGGATGGATCTGTGAGTTCTCACGTCGACGTCGCCCTCATCGGCGGCGGCATCATGAGCGCGACGCTCGGTTCGCTCCTCCAGCAGCTGGAGCCTTCGTGGAAGATCGCGATCTACGAACGACAGAGTGACGTCGCCCTCGAGTCGTCGAACCCGTGGAACAACGCCGGCACCGGTCACGCCGCGTACTGCGAGTTGAACTACACGCCGGAGCAGCCGGACGGCTCGATCGCCATCGCGAACGCGGTGAAGATCAACGAGCAGTTCCAGGTGTCGCGGCAGTACTGGTCGTATCTGGTGCAGACGGGCTTCCTGCCGGAGCCGGACGCATTCATCCACCGCACCCCGCACATGACCTTCGTGACGGGCGCTGCGAATGTCGAGTACCTCCGCAAGCGCTATGAGGCGCTGAAGGATCACCCGCTGTTCCGGACGATGGAGTACTCGGAGGACCCGGCGGTCATCCGCAAGTGGGCTCCCCTGCTCATCCCGGGTCGTCAGAAGTCGGAGCCGATCGCCGCGACTCGCATCGAGGAGGGCACGGATGTCGACTTCGGTGCGCAGACGCGCGACCTGATCCACTCGCTGGTGGAGCGCGGCGCCGAGCTGCACCTCGACACGCGTGTGACGTCGATCAAGCGCCGCAAGGACGGCCTGTGGCGTCTGAAGATGCGCCGCGAGATCGGCGACACCCCGCTCGAGGTGACGGCGCGGTTCGTCTTCGTCGGTGCTGGTGGTGCGGCGCTCACGCTGCTGCAGTCGAGCGGCATCAAGGAGATCCGCGGCTATGGCGGCTTCCCGATCTCGGGTGTGTTCCTCCGCACGGATGACCCGGAGATCGTCGCGAAGCACAAGGCGAAGGTCTATGGCAAGGCTGCGGTCGGCGCCCCGCCGATGTCGGTCCCGCACCTGGACACGCGCATCGTGGGCGGTGAGGCGAGTCTGCTCTTCGGGCCGTACGCGGGCTTCTCGACGAAGTTCCTGAAGCACGGCTCGCTGTTCGACCTGTTCAAGAGCCTGCGCTGGCACAACCTCGGCACGATGATCGGTGTCGGGCTCAAGAACTTCGACCTGGTGAAGTACCTGATCGGCGAGGTGCTGGCGACGCGCGCGAAGCAGGACAAGGCGCTCCTGGCATTCGCGCCGTGGATCGACACGTCGAAGTTCTACAAGATCGTCGCGGGCCAGCGTGTCCAGGTGATGAAGCGCGACGCGAATGGCAAGCCGGTGCTGCAGTTCGGCACGGAGGTCGTGGCCTCGGCGGATGGCACGATCGCTGGTCTCCTGGGTGCGTCGCCGGGCGCGTCGACGGCGGTCCCGATCATGCTCGATGTGCTGAAGAAGTGCTTCCCGGACCGCCTGTCTGAGTGGGAGCCGCAGCTCCGGACGATGATCCCGAGCTACGGCAGGCAGCTCTCGGATGACCCGGAGCTCGCAGCCAGGACGGCGGTCGAGACCTCCAAGGCGCTGCAGCTGGACTGAGGCGCCAGTGCGGATCCTCCACGTCACTGAGGCCTTCGGGGGAGGCATCGTCACGGTGCTCACCTCCCTCGCGAGCGACCAGGTGGCGGCGGGGGATGATGTCGCGATCTGGTTCATGCCGCGGCCTGGTGCCCCGATCGATCCGGCGGAGCTGGGCATCCATCCGGATGTGGAGCTCCGCAGGCTGGAGCGCACGGGGCGTCGGCTGCGGGATCTGGGGCTGATCTTCCGGCTGGTGCGCGAGGCGCTCCGCTCGGGCGAGTGGGATGTCGTGCATCTGCATTCGGCGTTCGCCGGGGTGCTGGGTCGGCTTTCGTACCGCAGGCATGCCGTTGGGGATGCGCGGCTGTTCTATTCGCCGCATGGCTTCCCGTTTCTGATGCTGGATCGGTCGCGGCTGGCGCGCGGTGTGTTCCGGTGGATCGAGCGACGTTTCGCGAGGCGCTGCGACGGGGTCATCGTGACGTGGGATTCGGAGGGGGAGGTCGCTCGCGCCGAGCTCGGGGTGGAGCCGATCGGGGTCCTGCATACGGGCCTGCCGCCGGCGCAGATCGAGGAGTTCCGTGCGCTGCCGCGTCCGCAGCATGCGCGGCCGCGGGTCGGGATGATCGGCCGGGTGGCGTTTCAGAAGGCGCCGTGGCGGTTCCGGGATGTGGCGCGGGCGGTCGATGGGGCTGATTTCGTGTGGATCGGGGGTGGTCCGGACGCGGATGTGCGGCGCTGGTTGGAGGGCATCCCGCTGACGGGCTGGCTGTCGCCGTCGGAGCTGACGCGCGAGATCCAGGATCTGGATCTGCTGGTGTTCCCGTCGCTGTGGGAGGGGTTCCCGCTGTCGCTCGCGCAGGCGCAGGCGATGGGGGTGCCCGCGGTAGCCTCCGATGTGGTCGGTAATCGCGACATCGTGATCGATGGGGTCACGGGCAGGCTGTGCGCGGATGATGCGGAGCTGGTGGCCGCGGTGCGTGCGGCGGTGGCGGATCCGGGGCTGATCCGGGAGTGGTCGGCGCAGGCGGTGGCGCTCGCGGGTCGGCTGTCGTCGGTGCGGGTGGCGGCGGAGGCGGATGCGGCGTATCGAGCGGGAGGGGCGAGCGATTGATTCCGGTGACGCTGCTCTGGCTCGAGTCGACTCGTGTGGGTGTGGCGGCGCGCACGCATCTGGATGGGACTCGTGCTCGTCTGGAGCGGGCGGGGGTGCCGGTCGGCGAGGTGATCACGTCGGAGTCTGCGGATGCCGGTGTGGTCGGCAAGGTCCGGCGGCTGGCGGGTCTGGTGCGTCGTGCTCGGGCGGCTGCCGCCCCTGGTGGGGTCCTGGTGGGCCGGTGGCATCCGTTCTTCGCGCTGGTGGCGCCGCGGTGGCTGCGGCGCGGTGGGGGCGTGGTGCTGCTGGTGCAGGGCAATGACGAGTCGGGGTTCGAGGCGAACCCGTGGCTGCGGCGTGTGCCGGGCATTCGGCGGCTGATGCGGCGGAGCCTGGTGGGTGCGTCGGCGATCTTGACGGTGAATGCGGCGCTGCGCGACTGGGTGGCGGCGGAGCGGGCCGCTGCTGGTGCGCCGGAGGTGCCGATCGCGGTGATCCCGCAGGTGGTGTCGCCGGTGTTCTTCGATGCGGAGCCGGTGGTGCGCGATGGCGATTTCGCGCTGTTCTTCGGCGGGTTGGCGCCGTGGCAGGGGGTCGACATGCTGCTGGCGGCGCGGGCGCACCCGGATTGGCCGGAGGGTGTGCCGCTTGTGGTGATCGGCGACGGGGTGATGGCGGGTGCGGTCCGGGAGGCGGCGGAGCGGCGGTCGGATGGCGGGATCGAGTGGCTCGGTGCTCAGCCGCCTGCGATGGTGGCGCGGTATGCGAGGGCGGCGCTGGTGACGCTGTGTCCGAAGTCGGCGTCGTGGTCGATGGCGGAGGTGACGACGCCGATGAAGATCTTGGAGTCGGTCGCGGCGGGCACGCCGGTCATCGCGACGGATATCCCGGCGCAGGCGGCGATGCTGCGTGGGGGCTATGGCATTCTCGTGGGCGTGGACGATCACGCGGCGCTGGCGCGGGCGGTCGCGGCGGTCCATGCGGATCGTGCGCTGAGGTCGGAGCTCGCTGCGGCGGCTGCTCGGGCTCGGCGTGCGCTGGAGTCGGATGATGCCGCTGCGCTGCTGGCGTCGACGATCGCGGATGTGGCGTCTGGTCTGACGGCGGCGGCGCGGTGAAGGTCTTCATCGTCTTGACCGGCGGCTTCGGCAACATCGGCGATGCCGTGATCCGTCGGGTGGCGCTGAGCTGGGTGCGCGGGCTCGGCGAGGTGCATGCGTTTGTGGGCTCGGCGCCGGATCGCTGGCTGGATCAGCTGGGGATCCAGGAGGGCGACCGTGTGTATTCGGCGGCGCGGCAGGGTGCGTGGCTGCGGGCGTTGCTCGCGGCGGGTCCGGATGCGGCGCTCGTGTGGGAGCCGGGCGAGGTGTCGCTGGATCGCGGTGCGATTCCGCGGGAGCTGCGCTTCTGGGTGCTGACGGTGCTGGCGCGGGCGCGCGGGGTGACGATCGTGCGGCTGCCGCGCTCGGTGCGGCGCCCTGGTCGGGTGGCGTCGGCGATCCACCGTGCTTCGTGCCGGTTGTCCGAGGTGGTGCTGTGGCGTGATTCGGTGAGCCAGCGGCTGATGCGGGTGGGCGAGACGGTGCCGGATGTCGGCTTCGCGGAGGCGGCGGGTGCGCTGCAGGCGGCTGAGTCTCAGTCTCCGCGTGGCCGTCTGACGGTGAGCATCCGGGGGACGCGCCCGCTGCCGTCGGATGCGTGGTTCGAGGGGATTCGGTCGGCCGCTGTCGAGCTGGGGCTGTCGGTCTCGGTGGTCGCGCAGGTGCGTGAGGATGTCGAGCGGGCGGCGGTGGTCGCGGAGCGGCTCGGGGGCGAGCATCTGGCGTGGGGTGAGCGGAGCGATCTGGATCAGGAGGCGTTCGTCCGCGGGGTGTATCGCGAGTCGGCGCTGGTGGTGAGCGATCGCCTGCATGTGCTGGTGCTGGCGCTCGCGGAGGGTGCGGCGATCGCGGAGATCGTGCCGTCGCCGGCGCGCAAGATCGCGCAGCACCTGGAGGTGGCGGGCATCGAGGGTGTGAGTGTCGATGCGAGCGCGTTGGATGCGCGGGCGGTCGCGGCGGCTGCGGTGGAGCGGGCGGCGCGTCGGGAGCGGCTGGCGTTCCGTGCGCAGGTGTCGGCGAGCTGGCTGGGCCTGGTGCGGCGGCAGGTGCGTGCGGCGCTGCGGCGTGTGGGTGCTCCGCGGGTGCTGCTGTCGATGCCGGGCCCGGATGGGACGACGCGCTTCGTCGATCAGCTGTCGCGGCATGCGCTGGTCCGCTACCGCTATTTCTCGTGGCTGACTGCGCTGTTCGGCCGGTTCGAGGTGTTCCATGTGCATTGGCCGGAGTTCCTCGTCCGGGGTCCGGGTGGTGCGGTGCGGCATCTGCTCGCGGGTGCGCTGCTGGATCGGCTGCGCCGCCGTCGCATCCCGATCGTCCGCACGGTGCACAATGTCCGGCCGCATGCGCCGGGCGATGCGCGGGAGCGGCGCTTCCTGGAGCGCGTGGACCGGATGACGACGCTCGCGATCGCGCTGAATCCGGTGACGCCGACGCCGGAGGGGGTGCCGACGGAGCTGATCCTGCATGGGGATTACCGGGAGCCGTTCGATGGGCTTCCGCGCTCGGAGCCGGTGCCTGGGCGTCTGCTGGCGTTTGGCCGGATCGAGCCGTACAAGGGGATCGGCGAGCTGGTGGGTGCGTTCCGCGAGCTGGCGCAGGGTGGGTCTGCGGCTGGTCCGGACCGCTGGACGCTCCGCATCGTCGGTGCGCCGTCTGGGTCGATGCGCGAGCAGCTCCGCCGGGTCTTCGAGTCGGATGCGCGGGTGTCGGGCATCTTGCGGTTTGTGGATGATGCGACGCTCGTGGCGGAGGTGACGGCGGCGGATCGCGTGATCCTCCCGTATCTGTCGATGGACAATTCGGGTGCGATCCTGGTGGCGCTGTCGCTGGGGCGTCAGGTGATCGTGCCGCGCACGAGTGTCAATGAGTGGCTGGCGGCGGGGGTCGGTCCTGGCTGGGTGGTCATGTATGACGGGGAGCTGACCGCGTCGACGCTCGGCGAGGTGTTGCGCTCGCTCCCGCCGCGGCCGACGACGCCGCCGGATCTGCGTGGTCGGGATTGGATGACGGTCGCGGAGCGGCATTCGGAGGCGTACCGGAGGGCAATCAGCCTGCTCTGACAGCCCCGCGGCTACGCTGGCGGGGTGCGTGTAGGTGCCATCATCCTCGCCCGCGGGGGGTCGAAGGGCGTGCCGGGCAAGAATGTCGCCCGGGTGGGGGGCGTCCCGCTGGTGGCGCGTGCGGTGCGTGCGGCGCTGGCGGCGTCGAGTGTGGATCTGGTGGCGGTGTCGACGGATGGGGAGGACATCGCCCGGGAGGCGCGCGCTGCGGGGGCTGAGGTCATCGATCGCCCTGCGGAGCTCGCTGCGGATACGAGCACGTCGGAGGCGGCGCTGCTGCATGCGGTGCAGCACCTGCGGGAGCGGGGGACGCCGCTCGACATCATCGTCTTCATCCAGCCGACGTCGCCGTTCATCTTGGCGGGTGACATCGATGCGGCGGTCGCGCGGGTGGCTGCTGGCGAGGCGGATGTGGCGTTCTCGGCGTTCGAGACGTATGCGTTTCTGTGGGCGGAGCGCGATGGTGGGGCTGTCGGGGTGAATCACGATCATTCGTTCCGTCCGCGCCGCCAGGACCGCGAGCCGCATTTCCAGGAGACGGGCGCGTTCTATGTGATGCGCGCGGATGGCTTCGAGCGGGCTGGGTTCCGCTTCTTCGGCCGGGTGGCGATCCAGCCGGTGAGCGAGGATTGGGCGATCGAGATCGACACTCCGGCGGAGCTGGAGCGTGCGCGTCTGCTGGCTCCCGGGTTCCGTGACCCGGCGGTCGCGGTGTCGTTCGAGGGTGTCCGTGCGGTGGTGACGGATTTCGATGGCGTGCACACGGATGATCGGGCGACGGTCGATGAGGATGGTCGCGAGAGTGTGACGGTGAGCCGTTCGGATGGCTTCGGGATCGGGCTGCTGCGGCGCGCGGGGTTGCCGTTCCTGATTCTGTCGAAGGAGCGCAACCCGGTGGTGTCGGCTCGTGCGGCGAAGCTCGGTGTGGAGGTCCTGCAGGCGGTCGATGACAAGGCGTCGGCGATCCGCGAGTGGGCGGAGCGCAGGGGGATCGACCTCGCGCAGGTCGCCTATGTCGGGAATGATGTCAACGACTTGCCAGCGATGCGGCTGGTAGGATGGCCCGTCGCCGTTGCGGACGCGAGGCCTGAGGTGCGGGAAGCTGCGCGAGTGGTCCTCGAGCGTCGGGGTGGGCATGGCGCCATTCGCGAACTGGCTGACACGCTTGTCCGCGGAGTATCACGCGAATGACGTCGAAATGGCGCTCAGGAAGGGAATGAGATGAGCGACAAGATCACTATCGGAAACCACGCGATCGGCGACGGCGAGCCCGTCTACGTGATCGGCGAGATCGGCCTGAACCACAACGGTGACGTCGAGATCGCGAAGAAGCTCATGGATGTCGCCGCGGAGGCGGGTGCGCAGGCGGTCAAGTTCCAGAAGCGCACTCCGGAGATCGCCACTCCTGAGCACATGAAGTCGATGCCGCGCGAGACGCCGTGGGGCACGATGACGTATCTCGAGTACCGCTACCGTGTCGAGTTCGGCAAGGACGAGTATTCGGAGATCGCGGCGTACGCCAAGGAGAAGGGCCTCGACTGGTTCGCGTCTCCGTGGGATGAGCCGTCGGTGGACTTCCTCGAGGAGATGGGTGTCCCGGCGCACAAGGTCGCGTCGGCGTCGGTGACGGACCTCGGGATGCTGCGTCGTCTGCGTGAGACGGGCAAGCCGATCATCCTGTCGACGGGTATGTCGACGATCGAGCAGATCGACAAGGCGGTGGAGACGCTCGGCACGGATCGCCTGCACATCATGCACGCGACGAGCACGTACCCGCTGCCGCCGGAGGAGGCGAACCTCCGCACGATCCACACGCTGAAGGAGCGCTACGGCGTGCCGGTGGGCTATTCGGGTCACGAGCCGGGTCTGCAGATCTCGCTCGCCGCGGTCGCGCTCGGCGCGGTGTCGGTGGAGCGTCACATCACGCTGGACCGCACGATGTGGGGTTCGGATCACGCGGCGAGCCTGGAGCCGAAGGGCTTCGCGTCGCTCATCCGCGACATCCGCATCATCGAGCAGGCGCTCGGCGATGGTGTGAAGCGCGTCTTCCCGGGTGAGCTCGCCCCGCTCAGCAAGCTGCGTCGCGTCGACGGCTGACCTCGCGGTCAGGTGTCCGGGCTGACCCGCATGGACGCCCAGGCGCTCCGGTGGTGCCTGCTGCCGGATTTCGACCTGCAGTTCTCGCGTCCGCGGATGGCGGCGTCGTGGCGCGCTCGTGTGCGTGCGACGGTGCTGCGGGGGGTGCCGTGGCGGTTTGCGCCGTCGCGGCACAGCGTGGTCGATGGCGTGCTCGTCGTGACTCGCGCGGTGAATGAGGAGCGGGTCGTCGATCCGCTGCTGCCTGGTCGGTCGCCGGTGTCGTTTCCTGGTCTCCGGGACCGGCCGGATGGCGAGGCGAGGCGGGATCCGGCTGCGGTGGAGCTGCTGGCGTGGGCTGAGGGGTTCCTCGTGCGGCATGGCCGTGTTGAGCTGCTGCCGCGGTGGCGGGATGCGGTGTGGGGGACGGCGCATCACCTGCAGCGTTACCTGGCCGCGGACTGGTCTCGGTTCCGCGCGGTGGTGGTGCCGCGGCAGTCGCACCCGTTTGTGCGGGCGCTGATCGTGGCGGCGGAGGCGCATGGGGTCCCGGTGGTGTTCGTCCCGCATTCGCCGCTGACGCACTGGCAGGTGGATCTGCCGGTGTCGTATGCGGGTATGCGCGGTGTGGCGGAGCGGGAGACGATCGTCCGGGTGATGGGTGCGGATCCGGTGCGGATCGATGTCATCGGCCGTCCGGACACGGATCTGATCGAGGCTCCGATGCCGGTGCTGCGGCGGGAGCTGCCGGGTGTCGTCGCGGTGTCGCCGGATCCGGAGTGGCAGCTGCGGGAGCTGTTCGAGCTGGTGCGTGCGGCGGATGTGGGGCCGGTGGTGGTGGCGCCGCATCCGCGTTCGGATCGTGCGGTGCTGCAGCGGATCGTCCCGCGGGGGTGGTCGATCGCCTCGACGAATCGCACGCTGGAGCTGCTCCGTGAGGGTCCGCCGTGGCTCATCCAGTGCTCGAGCGGGGTGGCGTGGGAGTCGGCGGTGCTCGGCATCCCGACGGGTGATGTCCGTCTGGGCGGCCGACGACCTGATTACCCGTTCTTGGAGAGTCCGGTGTTCGCTGCGCTCACGTCGAGTGATGACGTGCGGCGGTTCGTGGGCGCTGCGGCGGCGAGGGATCGGGCGGCGCTGCGCGCGGAGTCGCTCGGGTGGTGTGCGATCGATGGTGCGGCTGCGGTGGCGCGCGGGCGCGCGCTGATCGATTCGGCGGATCGCGCGCTGGCTGGTCGGCGCATCGCGGATGCGTGGGCGCCGGGTGGGGTGCTGGAGCGGCGCTCGCCGCTCACCTCGGGGGAAACTGCCTGATTGAGCCGGGGGCTTGTGGCATCCTGGGTTGGTGACGGGGGCAACGGTGCGGGGTAAGCGTCTGGATATTCAGGGGCTGCGTGCGCTGGCGGTGGCTCTGGTGGTGGTGTTCCATGTGTGGCCGCCGGTGCTGCCGGGTGGGTATGTCGGTGTCGATGTCTTCTTCGTGATCTC
>Ga0182741_1000079_pt1 | contig 158319 bp, 151 predicted proteins | sample eDN5th37CBELigOP_FD_128874 | JGI IMG/M metagenome (GOLD analysis project Ga0182741, IMG submission 128874) | Enriched Organic Plus compost microbial communities from Emeryville, California, USA - eDNA 5th pass 37_C BE-Lig OP (version 2) (version 2) ...
CAGCAGCTCGGCCGCGCTCCGGCCGCGCCGCTTCTCCAGCTCGCGCTGCGTGGCCTGCGCCTGCGCGCGCGCCGCGCCCCCGAGCGTCTCGTCGGTGGACGCCTGCGCGTGGAAGCGGATCTGGTTCTCGATCTCCGCCTGCTCGCGATCGACGAGCTCCTGCGCCGCCTGGGCGAGGAAGTCGCGCACGCGGCCGAACAGCCCGCGCGTCGCCTCGCTCATCTTGCGCCCCCCCAGGTCGTTCAGGTTGGCGTCGTGCAGATACGCGAACGCCGGCTCGCCCTTGGAGCGGTCGGGCTTGACGTCGGCGAGCAGCGACCGGACGTCGGCGTCGGACACCACCGGCGCCGCGGTGCGGAGCGCGAGCGCGTCGCGGCTCCACGTGGTCCCCGCGAGCTTGAGCAGCAGCCCGATCTCGCGCTCGTTCGCGCCCTGGAAGACCGGCGTCTTCGCGTAGAAGTTCAGCGTCCGCGCGGCCCACCCGAGGTGGGTCTCGAGGATCTGGCCCACGTTCATGCGGCTCGGCACGCCGAGCGGGTTGAGGACGATGTCCACCGGGCGCCCGTCCGGGAGGAACGGCATGTCCTCCTCCGGCACGATGCGCGCGACGATGCCCTTGTTCCCGTGGCGTCCCGCCATCTTGTCGCCGACCGAGACCTTGCGCTTCTCGGCCAGGTAGACCTTCACGAGCTGGATGACGCCCGGCGGCAGCTCGTCGGGCTGCAGGATCCGGTCGATCCGCTCCTCCGCCCGCTCCTCGATGCGCGCCTTCTCCTCGTTGGCGGCCTCGATCACCTGGCGGATCCGCTCGTTGACCTTCTTGTGCTCGACGCGCAGCGTCTTCAGGTCGAGCTGCGCGAGCTTGATCCCCGCGAGCAGCTCGCGGGTGATCGTCGTGCCCGCCGCGATCGCCTCCTCGACGGTCCCCGACTTGAGCGCCAGCGCCACGACCTGCCCGTCGAGCAGCTCGACGAGCTCCCCGTCGCGCACCTCGTTGACGCGCAGCTTCTCCTCGCCCTCGAGGCGGCGCACCTCGCCGATGCGCTCGCCGCGGTCCTTCTCGACCACCTGGTCCTCGATGCGCGAGAAGATCTTCACGTCGATGACCACCCCCTCCATGCCGGGGGGCACCTTGAGCGAGGAGTCCTTCACGTCCTTCGCCTTCTCACCGAAGATCGCGGTGAGCAGCTTCTCTTCCGGCGAGAGCTCCGTCTCTCCCTTCGGCGTGATCTTGCCGACGAGGATGTCGCCCGGCTTCACGTGCGCGCCGATGCGCACGATGCCGCGCTCGTCGAGATCCAGCAGCGACTCCTCGGAGACGTTGGGGATCTCGCGCGTGATCTCCTCCTGCCCGCGCTTGGTGTCGCGGACGTGGAGCTCGAGCTCCTGGATGTGGATCGACGAGTAGACGTCGTCCTTCACCAGCCGCTCGGAGAGGACGATGGCGTCCTCGAAGTTGTGGCCGTACCAGGGCATGAAGGCCACGGTGACGTTCGAGCCGAGGGCGAGCTGCCCCTTCTCCGTCCCCGCGCCGTCCGCCAGCACGTCCCCCTGCTTGACCCGCTGCCCGAGCCGGACGAGCGGCCGCTGATTGATCGCGGTGTCCTGGTTCGTGCGCCAGTACTTCTTGATGCGGTAGCGATCGTGCTGCGTCAGCCGCGCGAGCGGCGGCGCGTCCTCGCCGCGCCCGCGCTCCGCCGGACCGGCGTCGACGATGATCTCGTCGGCGGTCACGCGGGTGACGATGCCGTCGCGGCGCGCGATGACGACCGCGCCCGAGTCCTTCGCCACCTTCTCCTCGAGCCCCGTGCCCACCACCGGCGTGCGCGGGTTGAGGAGCGGCACCGCCTGGCGCTGCATGTTCGAGCCCATGAGGGCGCGGTTCGCGTCGTCGTGCTCGAGGAACGGGATGAGCGCGGCGGCGATGGAGACCATCTGCTCCGGCGCCACGTCCATGTAGTCCACCCGGTCCTTCGGCACGAGCGGGAGGTCGCCCTTCTGCCGCGAGAGGACGAGGTCGTCCATGAACACGCCGTTCGCGTCGAGGCGGGCGTCCGCCTGCGCGATGATCGAGTTCTCCTCGCGGTTCGCGTCGAGCCACACGACCTCGCCGGTGACGCGCCCGTCCTTCACGACCAGATAGGGCGTCTCGATGAAGCCGAGATCGTTCACGCGCGCGAAGCAGGCGAGCGACGTGATGAGGCCGATGTTCGGCCCTTCCGGCGTCTCGATGGGGCACATGCGCGCGTACTGCGAGTAGTGCACGTCGCGGACTTCGAAGCCCGCGCGCTCGCGCGTCAGACCACCCGGGCCGAGCGCCGAGAGACGGCGCTTGTGCGTCAGCTCGGCGAGCGGGTTCGTCTGGTCCATGAACTGGCTGAGCTGCGAGCTGCCGAAGAAGGCCTGGATGACGGCGCTCACGGTGCGCGCGTTGACCAGGTCGTCGAGCGAGATCTTCTCCGGGTCGGTGTTGATCGACATGCGCTCCTTGACCAGCCGCGCCATGCGCGACAGGCCGACGGAGAACTGGTTGGCGATCAGCTCGCCCACGCTGCGGATGCGGCGGTTGCCCAGGTGGTCGATGTCGTCCACGTCGCCGCGCCCCTCGTGGAGCTCGACGAGGTAGCGGATGATGGCGACGAAGTCCTCCTTCGTGAGGACGGTCGTCTTCATCGGCGTCGTGAGCCCGAGGCGCTGGTTGATCTTGTACCGGCCGACGCGGCCGAGATCGTAGCGCTTGGGGCTGAAGAAGAGGCGCTCCAGCGCCACGCGCGCCGTCTCGACGTCGGGCGCGTCGCCGGGGCGGAGGAGCGAGTACACGGCGCGGAGCGCCATCGCCTCGCCCTCCTCCGTCGTCGCCGGACGCTCGCCCGCGGAGCCGCGCTCGATCACGCGGCCGGTCGGATCCTTCGCGATCGTGTTCTTGATCAGCGTGGACTCGGCGCGGCCGGAGGCCACGAGCACCTGCACCTTCAGGAGGTCCGCCTTGCGGATCTTCTTGATCACCGCGTCGGTGAGCTGCTGCCCCGCCTCGGCGATCACCTCGCCCTCGGCGTCGACGACGTCGTGCGAGAGGGTCCGGCGCACCGGGCGCTCGCCGCGCTCGATCGCGTCCTGCTCGTCGCGCAAGTCGATGGTCATGTACGACGAGAAGACCTTGACCGTGTCGATCCCCTGCCGGCGGAGGCGGTGGTAGACCTCCTCCGTCAGCTCGTCGCCCTCGCGCACGAGGAGCATGTTCTCGGCGCGCTCGCGCTCGGCGCGCGCCTTTTTCGTGCGCGCCTTGGGCGCGTCCTCGGCCGTCGCCTCGCCGGGAAGCTCGATGTTCTCGGCGATGATCGCGCCGATGACCTCGCGCGTCTCGGCGCGCCCTTCGCGCTTCTTGGTCAGGTCCAGGTCACGGACGGCGAAGAAGAGACGGAGGATGTCCGAGTTCGACCCGTAGCCGAAGGCGCGCAGCAGCGCCGTGGCGGGGAACTTCTTCTTCTTGTCGATGTGGACGTAGACGACGTCGTGGATGTCGACGGTGAACTCGACCCACGAGCCGCGGAACGGGATGATGCGCGACGAGATGAGCCGCTGGCCGTTCGGATGGGTCGACTCCTCGAAGACGACGCCCGGCGAACGGTGCAGCTGGCTGACGATGACGCGCTCGGCCCCGTTGATGACGAAGGTGCCGAGTGGCGTGAGCAGCGGCAGCTCACCGAGATAGACCTCCTTCTCGATGATGTTGCGGGGCCGCTTGGCGCCATTGACCTCCTCCATGATCACCAGCTGAAGGGTGGCCTTCAGCGGCGCGGAGTAGGTCATGTCGCGCTCGATGCACTCCTCGACCGAGTACTTCGGCTCGCCGAGCGAGTAGCGCACGAATTCCAGCGAGAAATTCTCGTGGACGTCGGAGATGGGGAACAGGTCCTTGAAGACCCGTTCGAGACCGATGTCCTCGCGGTCGTGCGCGGCGGCGTCGAGCTGCAGGAGCGACTCGAAGGCGCGCGTCTGGATGTCGAGGAGATGGGGCATCTCCATCCCCTGATCCAGCTTGCCGAAGGAGATCTGCTTGATCGATTCAGGCATGTAGGCTCACCCGCACGCAGGCGAAAAACGGGACCGCCTCCGGCGACCGCGAGCATTCGCGGTACGCCGAGGCGAACCCGGAAAGAACGACTGAATTGTTGCGAACGGAAAGGTCGCGCATGTCGGCGAGATAGAAGTGGGAGAGGGCGCTCGGCTCCCGGCTGACGGCGCGCGGCGGTGAGCCGTGTGCCGTCAGCCGGGAGCTGCCCTCACCTCACTTCACCTCGACCGTCGCGCCCTGCTCCTCGAGCTTGGCCTTGATGCCGGCCGCCTCTTCCTTCGAGACGCCCGACTTCACGGTCTGCGGCGCGCCGTCGACCATGTCCTTCGCCTCCTTGAGGCCCAGGCCGGTCAGCTCGCGCACGACCTTGATGACCTGGATCTTCTTCGCGCCCGCATCCTTGAGGACGACGTCGAACTCGGTCTGCTCCTCGGCCGCCGGCGCCGCGGCGCCACCCGCGCCACCCGCCGCCGGCGCGGCGCCGCCGACCGGCGCCGCCGCGATGGTGACGTTGAAGCGGGTCTTGAACGCCTCGATCAGCTCGGCCAGCTCGAAGACCGACATGTTGCCGATCGCCTCGAGAATCTCGTCCTTGCTCAGGGTCGCGTTAGCCATTGTAGGTGTCTCCTTGAAACCCAGGGAATTACCTGGGGCGTGTGATCAGGCAATACGCCTGGGAATCGTTAAGCGCCTTCGCGCTGCTGACGCAGCGCCTCGAGGCCGCCAGCGAACATGTACAGCAGGCCGTTGAGCGCGCCCACGAAGGCGGCCATCGGCGCCTGGAACCCGGCGCCGAGCTCCGCGAGCATCTGCTCGCGCGACGGCATCGAGGCCAGCTTCTTGACCTGCTCGACGTCGAGGGCCCGGCCCTCGAACATCCCCCCCTTCACGGCGGGGCGCTGGTCGTTCTCCTTGGCGAACTCGGTGACGACCTTCGCCGCGGCGACCGGGTCGTGCGTGATGACGAGCCCCGTGGGACCCCTCAGCCGCTCGGCCACGAGGCCGCTCTCGTTCACCGCGCGCAGGGCGAGCGTGTTCTTGATGACCACGTACTCGACCCCCGCCTTGCGGAGGCGGCGGCGCAGATCGGTCATCCGCTTCACGTTGAGACCCGTGAAGTCGGTGTAGTAGAGCGCCTGGGCGCTCTTGAGCTTCTCCGCCAGCTCGGCGACGATCTTCTGCTTCTCGGTGCGGTTCATCGCGCGTTACCGGTACGGGGTGGTGTCGACGGAGACGCCGGGGCCCATCGTGCTGGACACCGCGACGTTGCGCACGTAGACGCCCTTGGCCGCGGCCGGCTTCGAGCGAACGATCTGGTCCATGAAGGCGGTGAAGTTCGACTCGAGGGACTCGAGGGGGAACGACACCTTGCCGATCGGCACGTGGACGTTGCCGCCCTTGTCCACGCGGAACTCGATCTTGCCCGCCTTCGTCTCGCGGACCGCCTGACCGACGTTGAAGGTGACGGTGCCCGCCTTCGGGTTCGGCATGAGCCCGCGGGGACCCAGCACCCGGCCGAGCTGACCGATCTGCCCCATCTGGTCGGGCGTCGCGATCATCACGTCGAAGTCGAGCCAGCCGTCCTTGATCCGCTGAATGAACTCCGTGCCGACGAAGTCGGCCCCCGCCTCCTGCGCCTCGCGCGCGCGATCGCCGGCGGCGATGACGAGCACGCGGACGGCGGAGCCGGTGCCGGCCGGGAGGACGACGGTGCCGCGCACGACCTGATCGGCGTGCCGCGGATCGACGCCGAGCCGCACCGCGACCTCGACCGTCTCGTCGAACTTCGCGAACGCGCTCGACTTCACGAGCTCGAGGGCCTGACGCGCCTGGTAGGCGGTGGCGGCGTCACGCTTGGTCGCCGCCGCGCGGTACTGCTTGCCATGCGTGCGCATCAGTCGACCACCTCCACACCCATCGAGCGCGCGGCACCGGCCACCATGGCCATCGCCGCCTCGACGGTGTCGCAGTTCAGGTCCACCAGCTTCATCTCGGCGATCTTCCGGACCTGCGCCGTCGAGATCTTGCCGACCTTGTTGCGGTTCGGCTGGCCGGACCCCTTCTCCAGTCCGATCTCCTTCTTGATGAGGATCGCCGCGGGCGGCGTCTTCGTGACGAAGGTGAAGGACTTGTCCGAGTAGATCGTGATCTCGACCGGGAGAATCAGGCCAGGATCCTTGGCCGTCCGTGAATTGAACTCCTTCACGAACGCCATGATGTTGATCCCCTGCGGACCCAGCGCCGTACCGACCGGCGGCGCGGGGGTCGCCTGGCCTCCCGGGATCTGCAACTTCACGAATCCCGTGACTTTCTTGGCCATAGCACTCCTACTGGTTCGTACCGAGCGCGCTGTCGCGCGCCCAAGACTCCCACTGGCCTCCTTAGCGTCGGAGTGGTCGCCGACGTCGTGCGACGGCGCGTGGCCGTCACCTCCGCGGCCGTCGGCCGCGGGCCCCTCAGTAGGCCTTCAGCTGCAGATAGTCCAGCTCCACGCTCGTGGGGCGCCCGAACAGCGAGACGCTCACCCGCACCTTCCCCTTGTCCGGCATCACCTCTTCGACGGTGCCGTTGAAGTCGGTGAACGGTCCCTCGGTGATCGCGACCGCCTGGCCCACGAGGAAGGGGATCTCCTCCTTCGGCGCCTGCTCCTCGGCCGCTTCCTCGATGCCGAGGAGGCGATTGACCTCGTCCTGGCGGAGCGGCTGCGGGAGCTTGCGATCGTGACCGACGAACTTGATCACGCCCTGGATCGAGTTGACGACGTGCGCCGACTCCTGGTTCATCACCATCTCGACGAGCACGTAGCCGGGATAGAGCTTGCGCTCCACCTCGACCTTCTTCCCGTTCTTGATCTCCACGACGCGCTGCGTGGGGACGATCGCCTGGCGGACCAGCCGCTCCTCGGCCGCGCGGGGATCCTGCTCGATCTTCCGCTGCAGCAGCGACCGCACCTTGTTCTCGTGGCCGGCCGTCGTCTGGATGGCGTACCAGCGATGTTCCATGTGCAGGGCGGGGATCAGCGCGAGAAGAGCGACGGGACGAGCTTCACGAGAACGCCCTGGAGCACGACGTCGAGAAACCAGATCAGCAGCCCGATCACCAGCACGAAGACGATGATGGCGATCGTCGCCTGTCGCACCTGCGGCACGTCGGGCCACGTGACCTTGCGCAGCTCCACCATCACCTGGTGATAGAAGGTCACCAGGCGCTGGACGAGGTTGCCGCTCTTGCTACCGGGCGTCTGCGGGCGGACGGCGTCGACGGCCATCACTTGGATTCCTTGTGGAGCTGATGCTTGTTGCAGCGCGGGCAGTACTTCTTCCACTCCACGCGCTCCGGATGGGCGCGCTTGTTCTTCGTGGTGAAGTAATTCCGATTCTTGCACTCGCTGCAGGCGAGGATGATCTTGTCGCGAGGCATGGGATGACTCGTGTGCGTCCAGATGAGATGTGCGGGCGATCCCGCACGGGGCGTCGCAGGGCGAGCAGGACCGACGCGTCGCCTGACCTACAGCCAGCAGCGGTCGAAGGGCGCCTCGCCCCTCGACCGGACACCAACCACGCCCCTCGTTGTGCCGCCGTGGCCGACGCCACGACCGCGAGAGCTGACGACCGGGATTGAACCGGTGACCTCACCCTTACCAAGGGTGTGCTCTACCAACTGAGCTACGTCAGCAAGACCTGCCGCCCGACTCGGGCCTGATCATCCCACAGAGCGGGAGACGGGGGTCGAACCCGCAACATCCAGCTTGGAAGGCTGGCGCTCTGCCAATTGAGCTACTCCCGCGGGCCGTTCCGTTCCTGCACCTGCGCACACCTGCATGGTGGGGGAAGGATTCGAACCTTCGAAGGCTGTCGCCGGCAGATTTACAGTCTGCTCCCGTTGGCCACTTGGGTACCCCACCCCGTCGGCCGCGCCCCGATCCCCAACCGATGAACCGATATGCGGCGCGAGCCTTGAAGTGTACGCCACATCGCGGGTTATGTCAACGCCGTCGCGCACGCCGCCGCCCAGAGCTGGCGGCCGGGATCGCACCGACGACCGCGCGGAGCGGCGACCGACCGCACACGGCGTAAGTACAGAAGCGACCGAAGCTACTGCCGATCGGTCGCCGGCTCAAGTCGCGCCTGCCAGGGTGGATTGCGCCCGCGAACGTGCGACGGACGCGCCATCGGCCGCCGAGTCCGCCGCCTCCGGGCGGTCCGCCTCCGGCCACGAGGGGGAGCACGAGGCGGGAGCCCCCGGCGGCGCGACGGCTCGCCGTGTCGACGCTTTCGCGGCCTCGAGATGGTCGACCCGTCCCGGAGCATCCGCGCCTTCTGCGGGGCGACACGCCGCTCGTGCCGCTTCTCCTCCCCCCCCGCTCGGCGCACGCCGGAAGGAAGGGCGCGAGCGATGAGGCGTCTGGGACCGAAGCGGGGGATCACGCTCGCCTCGCGATGCGCGAATCGCGGCCTCGCCGGTGCCGTGGGATGCGGTCATCCGTGCGCCGGACCGTGGAGCGAGGCTACACCGGCGGTGCTCGGGATGCACCGCGCGACGTGCTCCTTGTGCTTTCCGGCGTTGTCCCCAATTGTCGCGTCTACTGGCTGCGCGAGCCGATTGCTGCCCGTTCGTCCTCTACCCCGGTTTCAGAGGTGAGCGATGCGTACGCCGTTCTCCGAGCTGCACGTCCTCGGTCTCGTCCAGCTGCCGGAGTGGATCGCCGGGGCGGCCGCGCTGGCGGCGTCGGTCAGCGTCGCCGGCACCGCGAAACGCGAGGTGGTCCGATGAACCGCCGCCACTTCCTCCGCGCCGTCCCGGCGATCGCCGTTGCGGGAAGCTGCGCGCGCGGCGAGCTGCCGACCGAGATGTACGGGGCGGCGCGGTTCACCACGCAGATTGGGCTCAACATCGGCGCCGTCGACGAGGCGCTCCGGTGGATGCCGGCGGCGCCGACGCCACACGTCCGCCTGGCCTGCTACTGGGCGAACATGCTGGATCCCCGCCCCGTCGCCGCGTTCGACGGACGCACGGTCGCCGAGGAGTTCCACCGCCAGGCGGAGCTCGCGGTCGCGCACGGCCTCGAGCTCGTCGTCTGCGTCCATCAGACGCCGACGTCGGACCCGTATGGCACGGGGTACCCGGCGTTCGTCGCCGACCTGGCCGCGCGTCTCCCCGAGTCGGTCGTCCTCCAGCTCGGGAACGAGTTGAACGATCCGGTGGGTGGTTGGACGCCACGGCTTCGAGGCAGGACGCAGCTCGAATGGGGCGTGTCGTACGCGGCGCTCTACCCGGCGACCGTGGACGCGCTCCGCGCGCGGAGGCTCGGGCATCGCCTGGTCGCCGGCGGGCTCGCAGGCGATCCGCGCGACTTCCTCCGGGGGATGCGCGCGACCAACGTCGAGCCGGGGATCGTCGCGGTCCACTGCTACGGCTGGGTGGCGCGCGCCGCCGTCGATCGTGCGCGCGCGGTCCGGAGCGTGATGCCGCGCGCCCTCGTGTGGCTCACCGAGCTCGGATCGGAGGCCGGCTGCGCGAGCGACGCACGGCAGGTCGCCGATCTCAAAGAGACGGTGGAAGCGCTCGACCGGCTCCCCGGGCTGGTCGATCGCGCGTACTGGTACCGGCTGCAAGGCGACCCGAGCGAGAAGGGGGGCGGTTTCGGCCTCATCTCCTCGGACGGACGCCCGCGCCCGGCCTGGCACACCTTCACCACGCTGCGGCGCGCAAGATGAGCATCCGGCGGAGTCGGTGACCGGCGACGCTGGCGCATCGCTCGCGAGGCAGCAACCGACGCGCGCTTCCTCGCACCCCGCGACGGCGCCCGGAGTCCTGCGCGCGCGCCCGCCCCGGGTGGCCTCCCGGTCGAGCGGAGGACGTCCGGTCCGGGATCCGAACCATCCCGGCGGGCGGGGAGGGTCAGCGTGAGAATCCGGGGCTTCCCCAGAGCTGGCGGTCGGGATCGAACCGACGACCGCCCGATTACAAATCGGGTGCTCTACCGACTGAGCTACGCCAGCAAGCCCTGAAAAATACAGGGACCAGGGACCAGGGACCAGGGACGCGGGGTCATCCCCGCTTCCAGCGCGTCCCCTGCGGCGTATCCTCGATCACGATCCCCTGCGCCGCCAGTTCATCGCGAATCGCGTCCGCCTCCGCGAATGCCCGCCGCGACCGGGCATCGCGGCGCGCCGCGAGCCGCTCCTCGACCCAGGCCGCCACTTCCGGATCGGCCTCGCTTCGCTCCGGCACCAGGTCCAGTACCCCGTCGATGCGGGTGAACGCCCGGCGCGCCGCCGCGAGCGCCTCCACGTCCTCCCCCCCACGATCGAGCTCGGCGTTCGCCCGGCGCACGAAGGTGAAGAGCGCCGCCAGCGCCTCCGGGGCGTTCAGGTCGTCGAACAGCGCCGCCTCGGCCTCGCGCACGGCGTCCGCCGCCGCCCGCGCCAGCTCGGGGGTCCCCCCGGTCGCCGACGCCAGCCGATCGGCGAAGTCGCCGATCCGGCGCACCGCCTCCACCGACCCCTCGAGCGCCTCCTCCGAGAGGTTCAGCTCCTTGCGATAGTGCGTGCTGAAGATGAGGTGCCGCACCGCCGCCGCGGAGAGCCCCGTGCGCCGCAGATCCTGCACCGTGCGCACGTTCCCCAGCCGCTTCGCCATCTTGGTGCCGTCGATCTGGAGGAAGGCGCCATGGCACCAGAAGCGGCTGAACGTCACGCCGGTCGCCGCCTCGGACTGCGCGATCTCGTCCTCGTGGTGGGGAAAGATCAGATCGATCCCGCCGCAATGGATGTCGAGCGTCTCCCCGAGCAGGTCCATCGCCATCGCCGAGCACTCGAGGTGCCACCCGGGACGCCCACGCCCCCACGGCGAGTCCCACGCCGCCTCGGTGGCCTCGTCTTCCGGCTTCGCCGCCTTCCAGAGGGCGAAGTCCTGGGCGTTCTCCTTCGAGTAGTCGTCCTGCGCCACGCGCGCGCCGCTCTTGATCTCGCGCGTGTCGAGCCGGGAGAGCTTGCCGTACCCCGGAAACCGTCCGATCGCGAAGTAGACCGAGCCGTCCTCCGCCTGGTACGCGACGCCTCGCGCCACGAGCCGCTCGACGAGGGCGATCATCTGCGGGATGTACTCGGTCGCCTTCGGATACGCCTCGGCGTCCTCGATGCGCAGCCAGCGGCGGTCGTCGTGGAAGATCGCCGAGACCGGTTCGGTCACCTGCGTGATCGTCTTCCCCTGCTCGGCCGCGCGACGGATGATCTTGTCGTCGACGTCCGTCAGGTTCATGACCTGGCGCACGGACCACCCACGCAGCCGCAGCACGCGGCGCAGCAGGTCCACGAACAGGAAGGTGCGGAAGTTCCCGAGATGCGCCGGGTTGTAGACGGTCGGGCCGCACGAGTACACGCGCACCGTCTTCCCGTCCGCGGGTACGAACGGCTCGACCTGGCGGGAGAGGGTGTTGTACAGCCGGAACTCGGTGCTGTCCATCAGCGCGCTCCGCTCAACGAGGGCGCGTCGGCGCCGAGGCGCGAGTGGTGGAAGCGCACGATCGCGTCCGCCACCGGCGCCGGGTCGAATCGCACCGGATCGGTCGCCGGTAGCCCCGTCTCGTCCTCGGCGCGCGCGATCGCGTCGCGCGCCGCCGCCTCGTCGAGGTCGAAGGTGTTCATCGCGATCGCGATGACCGGCGCGCGGCGCAGCGGCGCGGCGACCATCTCGTGCATCCGCACCAGCTCCGACAGCGACGGAATCGGCACCCACTCCTGGCGCCGGATCGCCGTGCGCGACGGCTGCGTGCAGAGCACCATCGCGTGCGGCAGCGAGCCGTGGATCAAGCCAAACGTCACACCCGAGTAGCTCGGATGGATGATCGACCCCTGCCCTTCCACCAGCACGAGATCGGCGCGATCCGCGGCTTCCAGCACGAGCCGCTCGGCCGCACCGCCGATGAAGTCGGCGACGACGGCGTCCACCGAGATCCCCCATCCTTCCACGAGGATCCCGGTCTGGCCGGTCGCCGCGAACGCCACGGGGACGCCGCGCTCCCGCAGCGCATCACGCACCTGCAGCTGCGTCGTCATCTTGCCGATGTTGCAGTCGGCGCCGACAGTGAGCACGACGGTCGCGCGATCGTCGATCTCGCGCACCCGACCGGTCGACACCACCAGGTCGGTCGGCGGCTTGCGCAGGTCGTGAATGGCGACGCCCTGCCGCGCGGCGTGCGCGCGCAGCTCCTCGTCGTCGGCGAGGAAGAAGTGCAGGCCGCTCCAGAGGTCGAGCCCCTGGTCGATCGCGGCGTGCAGCACCGAGCGCCACGCGGGCGGCAGCTGCCCCCCGGGGGGCGCGATCCCGATGAGCAGCGCGGTCGGCTGGCGCGCCATCGCCTCGTCGAGCGTGGCGACGACGGGGATCTCCCCCCCGAAGCCCAGCACCTCCTGCGCGGTGCGCCCCGCCTTGGTCGAGTCGATCACGGCGACCACGCGGTCGGGCGAATAACGGATGCACGCGCTCGCGGTCTTGGAGCTGTGCGGGCCGAGTTGTTCCTCGGCGAGGATGACGAAACGGGGCAGCGCGTGCTCGGTCATCAGGCACTCCGGCGGAACGCGCCGCGCTCCGCCATGGCGAGAATGTCGAAAGGAGATCCGGGAAGGGCGAGGACGCCGCCCCCCGGTGCGGGAAGACGAAGGACGACGGCGCGCTCGCGCGTGCTCCGCCGGAACCCCTGCCCCTCGTAGATGCGGGTGAGGAGGATCCGGCGCACGACGACCATGATCACGGCGAGCGTGGGAACGGCGACGATCAGACCGATCGGCCCGAGGAGCTTCCCCATCACGAGGACGCTCATGATCGTCAGCACGGGCGGCAGATCGACCTTGCGGGACATCACCAGCGGCGCGACGACGTTGCTCTCGAAGAGGTGGATCACCACGCCGAGCAGGACGACGAGCAGCGCGCGCTGCCCGCCGCCGGTCGTGTTCAGCACGAACAGCGCGGGGAGCACCGTCGAGACGAGCGTCCCGAAGAACGGGACGATCGCGACCAGGCCGGTGAACACGCCGAAGGTCAGCCAGTACGGAACCTGGAGGACGTAGAGCCCGATCGCCGTCAGCGCGGCGAGCACCGACATCGCGAGGAGCTGCCCGACGATCCAGGCGCGCAGCGTGACGGTGAGGTCGCTCAGCACGTCGCGGACGAGCTCTCGGTGGAGCGGCGGGAAGAGCGCGATCAGCCACTCGCGATAGAGCGCGGGGTGCAGCGAGAGGTAGATCCCCATCACCGCGATCGCGAAGAGGTTGATGGCGCCGTGCACCACGCCGACGACTTTGGTGCCGAGCCCCTGGAACTGCTTGGCGATCTCGTCGTAGGCGAGGCGCAGGATGCGGTTCTCACCGGGGCCGAGCACCTCGCGCATCGCCGGGAAGCGCGCGAGCGAGCGCTCGATCCCCGCCTCCCACGCGACGACGTAGTTCGGGAGCACGCGGACGAGCTGCTGCGTCTGCTCGATCACCGGGGGCACGAGCACCCAGAACAACCCCGCCACCGCGGCGATCGTGATGAGGATCGCCGCGGCGTAGGCGAGCCGCTCGGGAAGGCGGAGCCGGCGCTGGATGGCACTCGTGAGCGCCCCAAGATAGAGCGCGATCAGGATGCCGAGGAAGAGCAGGATGAATACGGTGGCGACGGTCGTGAACAGCCAGAGCAGCAGGACTGTCAGGACCGTCGCCGTGAGGATCGGGGCGAAGCGGAAGCGGCGGTGCGTGTCGGCGCTCACGCCACGTCAGCCTCGCCGCTCGCCCGGCACGTCGTCCTCGATCTCGGCCGCGATCTCTTCCTCGTCCGCCCGGACGACGCCGTTCCGCTCCCCGGCGCCGAGCTGCCGGTTCTGCGCCGGCGCGCCGGCGGGGAGCATCCCCATCTTCTGCTTGAGCTCCAGCAGCCGCGCGTCGACGCCCACGGACCCGGCGCTCTTCTCGAGCTGCTTGAAGTCGCGCTGCAGCGTGTCGCCGGTGAACTCCTCCTCGATCTCGGTCGAGGCCTTGAGCACGCGCTCGTTCTGCTCGATGCGCTCCTCCATCCGCGCGAACGCTTCGAACGCCGACTTCTCCGAGAGCGACGACATCGTCTCGGCGATGCGCTGCTGGGCCTGGGCGCGGCGCTGCCGCGCCACGAGGAGGTTCTTCTTGCGCTTCGCCTCCTCGATCTTGTCGTTCAGGTCGCGGAGCTGGTTCTTGAGCTTCTCCGTCTCGGCGCGATGCGCCTCCCACGTCGCCTCGAGCTGCTGCCCGTGCGCCATGTGCTCGCCCTGGCGCACGAGCGCCTGCTTGGCGAGATCGTCGCGCCCTTCCTGGATGGCGAGCATGGCGCGCTGCTCCCAGCTCTGCGCCTGCTTGTATTCCGCGTCCGCCTGATCGCGCAGGCGCTTCTCGTCCGCGATGGCGGTCGCCACCTGCTGCTTGGCCTTGACGAGCTGCGAGCGCATGTCCACCAGGATCTGATTCAGCATCTTCTCCGGGTCTTCGGCCCGGGAGATCAGATCGTTGATGTTCGAGCGCAGGAGCTGCGAGAAACGGTCGAAGATGCCCATGGGTCAGCGCGCCTCGCGATGCGAACCGAGCTCGCGCAGGTGCGACGCGAGCGCCAGGGTGATGCTCTCGTACGAGGCCAGGAACTCCTCGTAATCCAGATGCCCGAGCGACAGCGTCTCGGCGAGCACGACCGAGCCGGCGTCCAGCCCGTACGAGCCGTGGACGAGATCCTCGGCGTTCAGCTCGAGAAGGCGCCGGAAGAGCGCCAGCTGCTCCGCCTCGTCCTGCGGCGGATCCATGACCTTGACGCGCAGCAGCACGACGTCTGCCGCGCAGTGCACGACGAGATCGAAATCGAGCTCTCCGCCCGGCTTCACGACCCAGAGCCCCGGCTCCACCTCGGAGACGGATGCGCCCTCGGCGGCGATACGGTCGAGAAATCCTTCGATGTCTTCCCTGGTCTTCATGGCGGGACCTGTATGCGGTCGGTGGAGAGACCTACGGGAGAGCGAGCCCGTCGTTTCAGACGCGACGGTCGACGAGGACGACGGTCGGGACGACGAAGGAAAGGTACGAACCGGCACCAGCGGTGGCGAGTGCCCGAGGTACATGACCGGGTCAGTGCCGTTTGATCTGCACCAGCCGCTCCCGCGCGATGCGGCGGCCGGTCGGGGTCGCGGCAAGTCCGCCCCCCGCGGTCTCGCGGTAGCGAACGTCCATCTCGCGCCCGATCTCGCCCATCGTGTCGATCACCTCGTCGGCCGGGATGGCGAACTCGATCCCCGCCAGCGCCATCTCGATGGCGGCCAGCGCGATCGCGGCGCCGGTCGCGTTGCGGAAGACGCACGGCAGCTCGACGAGCCCCCCCAGCGGATCGCACACGAGCCCGAGGGTGCCCTGCTGGGCGAGCGCCACGGCGTGCGCGACCTGGCGCGGAGTGCCGCCGAGCATCTCGGTCCCGGCACCGGCGGCCATCCCCGCGGCGGCGCCGGTTTCCGCCTGACATCCCCCCTCGGCCCCGGAGAGGGAGGCCCGCTCGGCGACGACGGCCCCGATGAGTCCCGCGGTGGCCAGCGCGTCCACCAGTGCCTCGTCACCCAGGCCGCGCGCGTCCGCGAGCCCGGTGAGCACCGCCGGGAGGACGCCCGCGCCTCCGGCGGTGGGGGCGGCGACGATGACGCCCATCGCCGCGTTGACCTCCTGGACGGCGAGCGCGCGGGCGAGGACGTCCCGGAACGGGGTGCCGGCGAGGGGTCCCGGCGGTCCCTCGCGGAGCTTGGCAGCGTCCCCACCCACGAGCCCCGACGCCGAGCGGAGGTCGCCGGCGAGCCCTCTGGCGACGGCCTCGCGCATCACACGGAGCGCGCGCCCGAGCGCATGGCGGATCTCCTCGACCGAGCGCCCCTGATCGCGGGCCTCGAGCTCCAGCGCGACCTGGGCGATGGTGCGCCCCGTCGCCTCGGCGTCGCGCACCGCGTCGTGCAGTGACTTGTACATGAGCTCCTGGCTGTCGGCGCGCTCGCTACGCGCTCACCTTGTCGAGGCGGAAGGCCCACCGTACCCAGGGGAGGGTGCGAATGCTGTCGCGCACCTCCTCGCCGGGCTCTCCGTCCACCTCGATCACCATGAACGCGTCGCCCCCCCGCTCCTTTCTCGTGAGCCGGAGGTTGGCGATGTTGAGCCCGACGTCGGCGAGCACGCCCGCGATGCGGGCGACCGACCCGCGGATGTCCTCCGCGACGAGCACGATGGTGTGGTAGTTCCCCGTGACCTCGACCGGGTATCCGTCGATCTCGGTGACGAGGACGCGGCCCGCGCCGAGCGACGCCCCCGTCATCGTCGCTTCACGATCGCCACGCCAGAGATGGATGCGCGTCGTGTTGGGATGCGCGTCGTCCGCGATCGTGGTCTTCTCGAAGCGGTAGTCGAGACCTTCGCGCTCCGCGATCTCGAGCGCCTCGCGCAGCCGCTCGTCGTCCGGACGGAAGCCCATGAGCCCACCGACGATCGCCTTGTCGGTGCCATGCCCCTCCCCCGTCCGCGCGAACGAGCCGTGCAGCTCGACGCGCGCGCGCTCCGGCGTCCCGCCGACCAGACAGCGCGCGAGGAGGCCGAGCCGGCACGCGCCCGCCGTGTGGCTGGAGCTCGGGCCCACCATCACGGGGCCGATGATGTCGAGAAGGGATACCATGAGCGAACAAGTATAGGGGACGCGCGTCCCGTGCGCCCACCCGGCTAGCCGGTCTTCCGCTTCCGGGTGGGCGCGTGGCGCGCGAGCACCGGCTTGAGGAACTGGCCGGTGTGCGACTCGGCGACGCGGCAGACGTCCTCGGGCGATCCGGCGGCGACGATCGTGCCGCCGCGCGTGCCTCCGTCCGGGCCCAGATCGAGGATCCAGTCGGCGGTCTTGATCACGTCGAGGTTGTGCTCGATGACGAGCACGGTGTTGCCGCGATCGACGAGGCGATGGAGCACGTCGAGGAGGAGGCGCACGTCCTCGAAGTGCAGGCCGGTGGTGGGCTCGTCGAGGATGTAGAGCGTGCGCCCGGTGTCCCGCTTCGAGAGCTCGGTGGCCAGCTTCACGCGCTGCGCCTCGCCGCCGGAGAGCGTGGTCGCGCTCTGTCCCAGGTGCACGTAGCCGAGGCCGACGTCGGCGAGCGTCTGCAGCTTCTGGTGGATGCGTGGCTGGTTCTCGAACAGCCCGCACGCATCCTCGACCGTCAGCTCGAGCACGTCGGCGATCGAGAGTCCGCGGAACCGCACCTCCAGGGTCTCCCGATTGTAGCGCTTTCCCTTGCACACCTCGCACGGGACGTACACGTCGGGGAGGAAGTGCATCTCGATCTTCACGAGACCATCGCCCTGGCAGGCCTCGCAGCGTCCGCCCTTCACGTTGAAGGAGAAGCGGCCGGGCCCGTATCCGCGGATCTTCGCCTCGGGCATCTCGGCGAACAGCTCGCGAATGGGGGTGAACAGTCCGGTGTACGTCGCCGGGTTCGAGCGCGGCGTGCGGCCGATCGGGCTCTGGTCGATGTCGATGACCTTGTCGATGTGCTCGAGCCCCGTGATGCGGCGATGCGCCCCCGGGATGACGCGGGCCCGGTAGAAGTGCCGGGCGAGCGCGCGATGGAGGATGTCCTCGATCAGCGTGCTCTTCCCGGAGCCGGAGACGCCGGTCACGGCGACGAAGAGGCCGAGCGGGATCTCCGCGTTCACGTCGCGCAGGTTGTGCTCGCGCGCACCCTCGATGCGGATCATGCGCGCCGGATCCGGCGCACGACGCTGGCGCGGAACGGCGATCTCCCGGGTGCCGCGCAGGTACTGGCCGGTGAGCGAGGCGGGGTTGCGCATGACCTCGTCCACCGTGCCCACGGCGACGATCTCGCCGCCGTGCTTCCCTGCCCCCGGCCCCATGTCGATCAGATGGTCGGCGGCCCGCATCGTCTCGTCGTCGTGCTCGACGACGATGACGGTGTTGCCGAGGTCGCGCAGCTGCTCGAGCGTCGCGATGAGACGCGTGTTGTCGCGCTGGTGCAGGCCGATGGATGGCTCGTCGAGGATGTAGAGCACGCCGACGAGCCGCGAGCCGATCTGCGTCGCGAGGCGGATGCGCTGCGCCTCGCCACCGGAGAGCGACTCGGCGGAGCGGCCGAGGGTGAGGTAGTCGAGCCCCACGTCCACGAGGAAGCGCAGGCGCTCGCGCACCTCCTTGAGGATCGGCCCGGCGATCTCCGGATCGACCCCCGGCTGGCCGGGCGCGCGCAGCGGCACGGACTCGAAGAACGCCAGCGCCTCGTTGATCGGAAGCTCGGTGAGCTCGCCGATGTTCCGGCCGTGGACGGTGACGGCCAGCGACTCGCGCTTGAGGCGGCGCCCGCCGCAGGTCCCGCAGGGCACGGCGAGCATGTACTCGTCGAGCTCCAGGCGGACGGCGTCGGAGTCGGTCTCCTCGTAGCGGCGCTCGACGTGGGCGAGAATCCCCTCCCACGCGCCCTCGGTCCCCTTCTTCTTCCGATCCCCGTGCAGGAGCGTGTCGCGCACCGTCGCGGGGAGGTCGCCCCAGGGAGCATTGAGGTCGAACTTGTACTGCCGGGCCAGCGCCGGGAGGACGACCTTGCGGAGATAGCCGCTCGGCTCGCCCCACGGGATCACCACTCCTTCCAGGATCGAGATGCGTGGATCGCCGAGGACCAGCGCTTCGCTCACCCGCTTGCGCGTCCCCAGCCCGCCGCAGGCGGTGCAGGCCCCGAACGGGGAGTTGAACGAGAACTGGCGAGGCTCGAGCTCCGGCAGCGAGATGCCGCAGTTCGGACAGCCGTAGCGCTCGGAGAAGAGCTCCGTGGTCTTCCGCGAGACGTTCTCCACCTCGACGAGGCCGTCCGCCAGCTTGAGCGCGGTCTCGATGGAATCGGCGAGGCGCCCGCGGTCGTCGGCGCGGACGACGAGGCGATCCACGACGACGGAGATGGTGTGGTTCTGCCGGCGGTTGAGCTTGGGCGGGGTCGCCAGCTCGACGAGCTCGCCGTCCACGTATGCGCGGATGAATCCCTGCTTCCGCACCGCCTCGAAGAGGTCGCGGAACTCGCCCTTGCGCCCCTGGACGAGGGGGGCGCGCACCTCGATCCGGGAGTCGGCGGGCCAGGCGAGGACGATGTCGGCAATCTGTCCTGCGCTCTGGCGCTGCACCGGCCGGCCGCAGCTCGGACAGTGCGGCGTGCCGGCGCGCGCGTAGAGCAGACGCAGGTAGTCGTACACCTCGGTGACGGTGCCGACGGTCGACCGCGGATTGTGGCCGGCGGTCTTCTGCTCGATCGAGATCGCGGGCGACAGCCCCTCGATCGAGTCCACGTCCGGCTTCTCCATCAGCCCGAGGAACTGCCGCGCGTAGGCGCTCAGCGACTCGACGTACCGCCGCTGCCCTTCGGCATAGATGGTATCGAAGGCGAGCGAGGACTTGCCGGAGCCCGACAGTCCCGTGATGACGGTGAGCCGATCCCGCGGGATCGTGACGTCGACGTTGCGGAGGTTGTGCTCGCGGGCACCCCGGACGATCAGCGCTTCTTCAGCCATAGCCAGGGAAAGGTGACGCGCGGGGGACCCGAACACAAGCCGCAAGGCGGCCCTCGGCGAATGGCCCTCGGCTGTCCACCTTCAGGTTGCGAGATTGTGGGGGTGCGCGTCTGCGCTCAGCCTGCTTCGCATCCGATCCCGCTCCACTCCATGCCGCACACCGACGCACTCGTCGTTCTCACCACCCTCGCGTCCGCCGACGAGGCGGTCGCGCTCGTTCGCGTCCTGCTCGAGCGCCGTCTGGTCGCCTGCGGCAGCGTGCTCCCCGGCGCCCGCTCGCTCTACCGCTGGCAGGGGAAGATCGCCGACGAGCAGGAGGCGATCGTCCTGCTCAAGACGCGCTCGGCGCGCCTGGACGCGCTGCGCGAGGCCTTCGTCGAGCTGCACCCTTACAAGGTGCCCGAGCTGCTCGCGCTGCCGGTGACGTTCGGGCTCGACCGCTATCTGGAGTGGATCGGCGCGGAGACCTCGCTCGCGCTGACCTGAGGCGTCCCAGCGTCCCGTGCCCGAGGGGTCCGCTCGGTCGTCTTTCGGGACCATGACTCAGCAGATCGAGACGCCGATCGACGTGCGCGTGGATGACCTCGCCTTTTACGAGGGGGACGCGATCATCCGCCCCGTCACTGCCGAGCTCGGCGCGACGACTCCACTCCTCCGCCGACTCGAGCAGGCGGCGGGCCCCGAGCTTGCCGACCAACTGCGGCTCGCCGAGCCGCTCGAGGTGGGGTCGGCGATCGTGACCGCGGCGGGGCGGCTCCCGGTCGGGCTGCTGGTGCACGCGGTCATCACGAGCGACAGCGAGGCGGTGAGCCGGACCTCGGTGCGCCGGGCCCTCCTCAGCGCCCTCCAGCGGGCAGAGGGGTGGGGGCTGTCGCGCGTCGCCACGCCGCTGCTCGGCCTGGGCCCCGGCAACCTCGAGCCCGAGGAGAGCGCACAGGTCATGCTGGAGGTCCTCTCGCAGCATCTTCGTCGTGGTTCGGCTTATCCGGGCCACCTCACGCTCGTCGCGGAAACCGACGAGGAGGCGACCGTGCTACGCTACTACGTGAGCCGGAGCGGACTGGCGTGAGCGCCCCCCGCAGCCGTCGCCGCCAGGGGCGCGCGATCGTCGCCGGCGCCATCATCGCCGCGTGGCTCGGCGGGCTCGGCACCCTGCTCTACCGCGAATATCTCGACCCCACGCGCGACCGGCTGGCGGACGCCGCGATGCGGGTGCAACCCAGCGCGCTCTTCTTCACGGCGCTGCAGGCCGACCAGGTGATCGGCTACGGCAGCTCCACCGTCGACACGACGGTCCTCCAGGTGAAGCTGGACGAGGTGCTGCGCGTGGAGCTTCCCGTCGGCGGCCGAGCGCAGCACGCGAGCGCCCAGTCGCGCGCGCAGCTCTCCCGCACCTTGTCACTGCAGTCGTTCACCCTCCAGGTCAACGCCGAATCGGGGGCGATCCGCACGCTCGGCGAGTGGGAGAGCGACAGCGTGTTCCGCTTCGTCGCGCACAGCGGCGGGCAGCGGCCGGACACGCAGCGCGTCGTGACGGCGTCGCCGATCTACTTCCCCTCGTCGGTCCCGATGGCGGTGATGCTCTCGCTGCGTCCGGCGGTGGGGCGCGCCCTCACGCTGCGCGTCGCCGACCCGATCGGGATGACGGTGCGCGACGCGCGGGTGCGGCTGGTGGCGGAGACGCTGTTCGTGGTGAACGACAGCGCGGTCTTCGACTCGGTGTCGAAGCGCTGGCAGGAGGCGCGCCCGGACACGGTGCGCGCATGGAAGCTGGATCCGGGAGAGGAGCGCACGCTCGTCGCCGGCTGGGTCGACGCCCAGGGGCGCCTCATCGACGGGGTGCAGCTGGGAACGGTGCAGCTCCAGCGGCGCCCCTACGAGGTCGCCGTCCAGAACTGGCGCGCCCGCCCGCCGGCGCGGGTCGGCGACGCCCGCGACATCCTCGAACAGACGGCGATCGCCGCGAACCGGCACATTTCGCGGGCCGTGGACGCGATGGCGTACCGGCTCGGCGGGGTCGACCTCTCGCGATTCGACCTGGACGGCCCGCGCCAGTCGGTGCACGAGGACACGCTGCGCGTGCGGCGCGAGCCCGCGGCGCAGCTCGTCGCCGACTACGCGCTCCCCGACGGCGCGCGGGCGCAGTTCCCGACGGAAACGGGCCCGGAGCCGCTGCTCGAGAGCACGGATCCGGAGATCGTGGCGCTCGCGCGAACGCTGGCGGGGGAGGACACCGTCCCCGAGGTCGTCGCCCGCCGCATCAACGACTGGGTGCACACGACCGTCCGCAAGCGCGTCACCTTCGGGATCCCGAGCGCGCGCCAGGTGCTGCGCCGGAAGGTCGGCGACTGCAACGAGCACACGCAGCTCTACGTGGCGCTCGCCCGTGCCGCCGGAATTCCGGCTCGCATCGCGGCAGGGCTCGTGCACATCGACGGCAAGTTCTACTACCACGCGTGGCCGGAGATCCGGCTGCGCGACTGGGTCGCGGTCGATCCCACGCTCGGACAGTTCCCCGCCGACGCGGCGCATCTGCGCTTCGTGAGCGGAGGGCTCGGCCGACAGGGCGACCTCCTCGGGCTCATCGGCCGTCTCACCATCGACGTGCTCAACTGACGGCGCTTCCCATGATCCGTCTCACGAAACTCTCGAAGCGGTACGGCACCTTCACCGCCGTCGACGGCATCGACCTCCACGTGCCGCGCGGGGAGCTGTTCGGCTTCCTCGGCCCCAACGGCGCCGGCAAGACGACGTCGCTGCGCATGATCGCCGGCATCCTGCAGGCGACGAGCGGCCAGGTGGAGGTGGCGGGGATCGACCTGGCCCGCGATCCGGTGGCGGCGAAGGCGCGACTGGGCTTCATCCCCGACCGCCCCTTCATCTACGAGAAGCTGACCGGCGCCGAGTTCCTGCGCTTCGTGGCCGGGCTGTACGGCCAGGAGGGGAAGCAGGTCGAGCATCGCGCCCACGAGCTGCTCGCGCTGTTCGACCTCGAGGCGTGGCGCGACGAGCTGGTGGAGAGCTACAGCCACGGCATGCGGCAGAAGCTCATCATCTCGAGCGCGTTCGTGCATCGCCCCGAGGTGATCGTGGTCGACGAGCCGATGGTGGGGCTCGACCCGAAGGCGGCGCGCATCCTCAAGGATCTGTTCCGCGCGTACACGCAGCGCGGGAACACGATCATGATGTCGACGCACACGCTCGAGGTGGCCGAAGGGATGTGCGACCGGATCGGCATCATCCAGGGGGGGAAGATCCGCGCGTGCGGCACGATGGAGGAGCTGCGCCGCAACGCCGACGAGGGAGCGGAGGGGCTCGAGACGATCTTCCTGCGGCTGACGGGGGAGAACGCGGCGCGGGAGCTCGTCGAGGTGCTGGATGCCTGAGTCGGCGCGCACGCTCCCGAACCCGCCGATCCGGCATCTGCTGGTCCCCAAGTTCCTCACGGCGCGTGCGCGCGCCGCGTCGGGAGAGCGCGGGCGCGGAGTGCGGTGGCTGCTCGTCGGGGCGCTGGCGATGGTCTTCTGGGGCGCGATCTTCTTCGTGCTCGCGCGCCTGCTGCGCTACTTCAAGAACGTCCCGGAGATCGGCCCGCTCCTCGCGGGAAAGCTGCTCGGCCTGCTGCTGGTCGGCTTCTTCTCCATCCTGCTGCTCTCGAACGTCATCACCGCGCTCTCCAGCTTCTTCCTCGCGAAGGATCTCGACATGCTGGTGGGCGCGCCCGTGGACTGGCTGCGCTTCTACGGCGCGAAGCTGATCGAGACGGCGGTCAACTCGAGCTGGATGGTCGTGCTGATGGCCGTGCCGATCGTCAGCGCGTACGGCGTGGTGTACGAGGGGGGGTGGGGATTTCCGCTGGTCGTCCTGGCGGTCTTCATCCCCTTCCTCTTCATCCCGGCGGTCATCGGCAGCGCGATCACGCTCGCGCTCGTGAACCTCTTTCCCGCGCGCCGCACGCGGGACATCCTGAGCGTCATCGCCGTGCTGGCAGGCGCCGGGATCGTGCTGCTCTTCCGGCTCGTGCGCCCCGAGCGGCTGGCGCAGCCCGAGGGATTCCGCAGCCTGGTGGAGTTCGTGGCGGTGCTGCGCACGCCGACGTCGCCCCTGCTGCCGAGCGACTGGGTGCAGCGCAGTCTCATGGGATGGCTGACGTACGACATCTCCGCGCTGCCGTTCTATCTCCTCTGGAGCACGGCGGCGGCCGCGTTCGTCCTCGGCGCACTGCTCCACCGCGCCCAGTACGCGCGCGGGTACACGCGGGCGCAGGAGAGCGCGCGCAACTCGGCGCCCTCCACGCTGCTCCGGCGCGCCGCGGTCGCCCTGCTGTCGCCGTTCGGGACGCGGCGGCGCGAGCTGATGCTCAAGGAGATCCGCCTCTTCTTCCGCGACAGCACGCAGTGGTCGCAGTTGATCCTGCTCTCCGTGCTCGTGGTCGTGTACGTCTTCAACGTCAAGTTCCTGCCGCTGCGCGGCGAGGGCATCACCTTCCTGCTGCGGATCGTCGTCCCCTTCCTCAACCTCGCGCTGTCGGGGTTCGTCCTCGCGTCGGTCGCCGCCCGGTTCATCTTTCCCGGCGTGAGCCTGGAAGGGCGCACCCTGTGGCTGCTGCGCTCGAGCCCTCTCGCGATGCGGGATCTGCTGTGGGCGAAGTTCTGGGTCGGCACTGCCCCGCTCCTCCTGCTCGCGGTGACGATCGTCGGCCTCACGAACTACATGCTCCAGGTGACGGAGTTCATGATGTGGGTCTCGCTGCTGAGCGTCGTGTTCATGACGCTCGCGGTCGCGGGGCTCGCGGTGGGCTTCGGCACGCTCTTTCCGCAGTTCGAGACGGAGAACGCGGCCCAGATCCCGACGTCGTTCGGCGGCCTGCTCTACATGATGACGGCGGTGACGCTGATCGGCACGGTCATCGTGCTCGAGGCGCGGCCGGTGCTGCGCTACATGCGCACGGTGGCCTTCGGCGAGCCGGGCGACCCGACCGAGATGCTGGTCGGCTTCGGGCTCGCGGCGCTCGTCTGCCTGGCCGGAACGCTCGTCCCGATCAGGATCGCGCTGCGTCGTCTGGCGACGCTGGGGCGCTGAGGCGCCGCGGGCGCGCGCGGAGCGGGGCGAGCACCCACAGCAGCGAGACGATCGTCAGGAGCGCGCCAACGACGAGTGCGAGCATCTCACCTCCACGCGATCGACGCGCCGCCGACGAGCAGGAGCACGCCGGCGATCCAGATCAGCTGCGCGAAGGGCTCGAAGGCGACGCGCACCGTCGCCACGTCGGCGGCGGACTCGCCGAGCAGGACACGCACGTCCATCGCGACGGTCGAGTAGACGCCGGCGACGGCGACCGGTTCGCCGAGCACGTGCCCGGCACGATCGAGCGCCTGCCACCGCTCGGCGGTGAGGAGCCCCTCCGTCCCATCGCCGTGCGAGAGCGCGATCGCGAGCGCGCGCACGTCGCGATTGCGGGACTGATAGCTCGAGACGCCCTGTCCGATGAGCTGCCAGCGCGTCCCTCGCGGATCGCGCAGGGTCACCGGGCGCCCCGTCTCGATCGTCGTCTGGTGCTCCGCGCGCCCGCGGAGCGCGGCAGCCGCCGCCCCGGCGGTGAGCATCCCCGCGACGACGAGCGCGAAACCGATCCGCTCCGTGACCGAACGGCCGATCGCCTCCGCCCCCGCGCGCGGTGCGGACGGCGGCCCGACGGAGCGCCACGCGACCGCCACGAGCGCGACCGTCACCGCCACCAGGGCGGCCCCCGCCCGGACGCGCGCGTCCTCGCTCCACGTCGGGACGAGCCCGAGCGGCGCGACGCCGATCGCCACGATCGCGACCGCGGCGGCGACGACGAGCGCGATCGCGCTCGAGCGGCGACCGTGCCATCGCGGACGCGAGGTGGCGAGGCTCACCCCTGCCGCCAGCCACGCGATCAGCGAGCCGTCCACGAGCACACGGCGCGGCCACGCCGACCACCACTCCGGATCGCGAGATGCCCAGGCGAGCGCGACGAGGATCGAGATCCCGAGCGCCAGCCAACCGACGACGCCGATGCGCCGCGCCGTCCGTTGCAGTGTCTCGTCGGTGGTGCGCACGACGAGCGCGCCGAGCCCCAGCGCGAAGTGCGGTGCGAGCGCTCCGTAGCCGATCGCGGCGAGCGGCGCCTGGACGAGCAGGAAGGGGCTCTGCAGCGGCGGCGCGAGCCCGGCGCCGTCGGCGGGGACCGACGCGAGGCGCGCGTACAGGGCGTTGGAGAAGCAGAGCGGGGCCACGCAGGCCAGCACGGCGACCGACAGCAGCGCGACCATCCACGTCGCAGCGTGGGAGGTGCGGCGGCCGGCGGCGACGGTCCCCGCGATGGCGACGGCCGCCGCGAGCAGCAGCGCCGCACCGGCGGGCGCGGTCCAGAGCGCGGCGATCGCGTACGGGAGCGGGAGCGCATGGCTCGTGTGCGCGGCGGCGAAGGCGAGCTCGTAGTCGCGCCGCGCCAGCGCCGTGATCACGCCGGCGAGCGCGAGCAGCGTCATCAGCGACGTCGCGCCGAGCGCGCGCACGCCGCTCGCCGCGAGCGCCGGCCGCTCCGCCGCCGAGCCGATGACCGAGGCCACCATTCCCCAGACGCTGTAGACCAGCGCGAGCCAGAGCGCGAGCTCGCCGACGACGATCATCGAGCGCGTCTCCTCAGCGAGCGGTGCGCGACAGCAGCGCGGCGGACGCGAGCGCCCCGGCGGCGCTCCACACGACGTCGCGCACGCTGAAGTGGCCGTAGGCGCGCCGATCGCGCCGCTCCTTCTGCACGGCGAACGCCATTGTGACGCCGAACGCCGCAACCTGCGCGTCGCCGTGCCGGACGTGGGCCGCGCGGAGCGACGCGTAGCCCATCGACTGCACGAAGCCGGCGAGCAGGAAGTGCTTCCCCTTGTCGACGCCGAACCAGCGATCGGCGGCCGGCGCGGGCGCCGCCGTCGGCTCGACGAGCCGGAGCTGGAGCGCGAGCAGGACGAGCGCGGTCATCCGGCGAGCGCCCGTGACTCGAGGAGCCCCAGCTCGGCGAACTCGCCGTGCAGCAGCTCGAGCGAGCGCGCGAGAAGGCGCGCGTTGGCCGGCGCGTGGGGCCAGCTGCTGGCGCCGGACGGATGCGGCAGCGCGACGGCACGCGATCGTCCCCCGACGTGCTCGACCTCGTGCAGGCGGCCGACGACGGCGTCGAGGGTGGCGCCGGGGATGAACTGGTCGATCGCGAGCCGCCCGACCAGCACCAGCAGCGCGGGGCGGATGATCCGCAGCTCCTCCTCCAGCCATCCCCGGCAGGCCGCGCGCTCGCGCGGCGACGGCACGCGATCCCCACGCCCGCTCGGATGCGGGCCGGGATAGCAGCGCGTCACGGCGGCGAAATAGATCTGCGCGCGCGCGGTAGGCTCGTCGATCCCGGCCGTCGCGAACCAGCGGAAGAGCGTGCGCCCCGCACGGCCGTTGAACGGCCGCTGCGACGTCATCTCGGTCTGTCCGGGAGCCTGCCCGACGAGCAGGATGCGCGGTGCCGTCGCGCGCGACAACACCGGCAGCACGCCGAGCGGATTGCCACACCGGCGGCACGCCGACAGCTCGGCGCGATGCCGCTCGAGCAGGACGGGGAGCGAGGTCGCGCGGCGCCCGCTCACGTCCCCCCGTCCTGCGCCCACGCGAGCGTCGCCCGCACCGCGCGGCGCCACCCCGTCCACGCGCGCTGCGCATCGGCGCACCCCGCGCCCGGCTCGAACAGCTGCGTGCGCCGCGAGGCCACGAAGTCGGCGGCGTCGCGCCACACGCCCGCGTCGATCCCCGCGAGCCCGGCAGCGCCAAGCGCGGTCGTCTCGATGATCTCCGGGCGCTCGACCGGCACGCCCAGCACGTCGGCCTGGAACTGCACCAGCCACTCGTTGCGTGTCGCGCCGCCGTCGACGCGCAGCCGCGAGAACGACATCCCCGCCCGGTCGCTCATGAGCTGCAACACGTCGCGCGTCGCGTACGCCATCGCCTCGAGTGCGGCGCGCACGAGATGGGCGCGCGTCGTGCCGCGCGTGAGCCCCACGATGGTGCCGCGCGCGTCGGGCTCCCAGTCGGGAGCGCCGAGCCCCACCAGCGCCGGCACGAAGTAGACGCCGTCGTTCCCGGCGAGGGAGCGTGCGAGCGGCTCCGCCTCCGCCGCGTCGTCGATGATGCCCAGCCCGTCGCGCAGCCACTGCACGGCGGCCCCGGCGACGAAGATCGCGCCTTCGAGCGCGTACACCGCCGCGCCGCGACCGTCGCAGGCGATCGTCGTGAGCACCCCGGGTGCGTCGGGCGGCCGCCGCGCCCCCGCGTTCATCAGCACGAACGCGCCGGTGCCGTAGGTGTTCTTTCCTTCACCCGGCGCGTGGCACCCCTGGCCGAACAGCGCCGCCTGCTGGTCGCCCGCGATGCCGCGGATCGGGATGGGCGCGCCGAGATGCCGCGCGCTCGCGACGCCGAAGTCCCCCATCGACGGACGCACGTCGGGGAGGAGCGACATCGGGACGCCGAAGAAATCGCACAACGACTCGCTCCACGCGCGCGCCTCGATGTCGTAGAGCATCGTGCGCGAGGCGTTCGTCGGCTCGGTGGCGTGCACCGCGCCGTCCGTGAGCCGCCACACGAGCCAGCTGTCGATCGTGCCGGCGGCGAGCGTCTCCACCGCGTGCCCCTCCGTCACGCCTCCCTCGTGCAGCAGCCACTCCAGCTTGGTGGCCGAGAAGTAGGGATCGACGACCAGCCCCGTGCGCGCGCTGATGAACGCCGCGCGATCGGCGAGCGCGCGACAGCGCGCGGCCGTCCGCCGATCCTGCCAGACGATCGCGCGATGGCGCGGCCGGCCGGTGGCCCGATCCCAGACGACGACCGTCTCGCGCTGATTGGTGATCCCGAGCGCGCGCGGTGTGCTGCGCGACTCGGCGATCGCCTCGCGCGCCGCGTCCAGCGCGTGCCGGAAGATCTCCTCCGCGTCGTGCTCCACCCAGCCGGGACGCGGGTAGTACTGCGTCACTTCCCGTTGACTGCGCCCGAGGACGCGCCCCTCGTCGTTCACGACGAGTGCGGTCACGCCGGTGGTGCCTGCGTCGATGGCGAGTACGGTCATGTCACGCTGGCAGGGGGAGGTCGGGCGACGCGACGCCGCGCGAGAAGTCGTACGGGGGCCGATGGACGCCGCGGTCGCTCACGATCGCCGAGATCAGTGCAGCGGGAGTGACGTCGAACGCCGGGTTGTACACCGCGACGTCGCGCGGCGCCGTCAGGCGCCCCGCCCCGCAGCGGATCTCGTCGGCGTCGCGCTGCTCGATCTCGATGGCGCGCCCTTCCGGCGTGGCGGGATCGAAGGTCGACGCCGGCGCGGCGACGTAGAACGGGATGCCGTGATGGTGCGCGAGGACCGCGAGCCCGTAGGTCCCGATCTTGTTCGCCGTGTCGCCATTGGCGGCGATCCGGTCGGCGCCGACGATGACGAGATCGACGCGGCCGGCGGCCATGAGCGAGGCCGCCATGCTATCGGCGAGGATGGTCACCGGGATGCCGGCGCGCGCGAGCTCCCACGCGGTGAGCCGGCTCCCCTGGAAGAGCGGCCGCGTCTCGTCGGCCCACACCTCGACGCGACGCCCCTGCGACGCCGCCAGGTAGAGCGGCGCGAGGGCGGTGCCGATCCCGCCCGTCGCGAGCGCACCCGCGTTGCAGTGCGTGAGCACGCGGGCGCCATCGGGCACGAGCGGCGATCCGTGCTCGCCGATGCGCCGGCACATCGCCTCGTCCTCCGCACGGACCGCCTCCGCTTCGTCCCGCAACGCGTCGACGACGGCGCCCACGCCACCCGCCGTCGTCGCGGCGCGGGCGAGCAGCCGATCGATCGCCCATGCGAGGTTGACCGCGGTCGGGCGCGTCGCGCGAATGCGGCCGGCAACCTCCGCGACCGCGCGGTCGAAGGCGTCGCGGTCGGGCGCCGGCATCGTGCCGGCGATCACGGCGAGCCCCATCGCCCCCGCGATGCCGATGGCGGGCGCACCGCGGACGGCCAGGGAGGCGATCGCCTCGCGCACCTCCGCCTCGGTGCGGAGGTCGCGCTCGACGAAGCGCTCGGGGAGGAGCCGCTGATCGACGATGCGCACGGCATTCCCATCGTCCGACCAGCGGACGGATCGAATGATCTCGGCCACCCGCGAAATGTAGCGCGTGACGGGCGAGACCGGCGAACGGTGCCTCCCCCGCCCCGATCGACCCGACTCAGGCGACGGCGGTGCGCCGCGTCGCGCGGCGGCGATCGGGGAAATGCTCGTCGAGGAAGCGGATCAGCGCCCGCTCCTCCGCCGAGTGCGCGATGCCGTCCCGACGGGCGGCGCGCGGTGACGGGGCGATGGTCCGCCCCTCGTCCAGGTACTTGGCGACGACGATGGGATGCACGTACGACCGGCGGCAGATCGCGGGCGTGTTCCCCAGCTCCGCGGCCACGAGGCGCATCGCCGTCGCGACGTTGCGACGCGCCTGCGCCGCGCTCGGCGCCGCGCCCAGCTCCGCGAGCACGGTGGCCGCGCGCAGCGTGCCGCCCCACGTGCGAAAGTCCTTCGCGCTGTACCGGGCGCCGACGCGCTCGCGCAGATACGCGTTCACGTCGCGCGCCGTCAGGTCGATCCACCGCCCGCCGCGCCGGTAGCGGAAGAGGCGCGCGCCGGGCGTATCGAGATGCCGTGCGACCAGCTGCGCGAGCGTCCGGCTCGGCACGCACTGCCGCTGGCGGATGCGCCCCTTCCCCACGTAGCGGAAGACGAGGCAGTCGTCCTCGACGCGGACGTGCGACTTGCGCAGCGTCGTGATCCCGAAGGTGCCGTTCTCGCGCGCGTAGCGCTCGGCGCCCGGACGGAAGAAGGCCTCGCCGATCAGGCGCAGCACCGTCGCCGCCGCGGCGTCGCGGCTCGCCGACCGTCGCGCCGCGTCGGCGGCGAGTCGCCGTCGGATGCGGGGCAGCTCACGCGCCAGCTCGCGGACGCGATGGTACTTCCGCAGCTCGCTCGTCGCGACGGCGCGCTCGTGGTAGCGATACTGCTTGCGGCCTCGCGCGTCGAGTCCCCACGCCTGGATGGCCGCGTGCGGGCTGCGGGCGATGTGCACGTCCCGCCAGGCGGGAGGGAGGCGCAACGCCTCGATGCGGCGGAGGGTGCGCGCGTCGCGCACGGGCGCATCGCGCTCGTCCACGTAGCGGAAGCCCGATGCCTTCCCGCCCCGCCGCCGGATCCATCGCCGCGCCGTGCCGGCCGCGCGCCCGCGTCGGTCGCTCCTCGCCGTCGCCATCGCCCCCCGTCCATGGGCAAGAAGCGAACCCACGCTGACGCACGCTCGCCGCGCGGTTAGATTCGGCGCCATGACGAACACCGCCTCCGGAGCCGACCAGGCGGTCGGCCGCAGCTACTCGCTGCTCACCTTCTCGGTCGCCGATCGCATCGCGACGATCACCGTCAATCGTCCCGACAAGCTCAACGCGCTCAACGATGCGACGATCCAGGAGCTGGGCCTCGCGATCGACGAGGCCCGCGCGCGCGACGACGTGGGCGCGATCCTGCTGACGGGCGCCGGCCGGGCGTTCGTCGCCGGCGCCGACATCAGCGAGCTCGCCGAGCAGAACACCGTGGAGGCGCAGGCGCGGGCGCGGCGGGGACAGGAGGTGTTTCGCCGGTTCGAGACGTCGCCCAAGCCGACGATCGCGGCGGTCAACGGCTTCGCGCTCGGCGGGGGGTGCGAGCTCGCGATGGCCTGTCACCTCCGCGTCGCGTCGGAGGCGGCGAAGTTCGGCCAGCCCGAGGTCAAGCTCGGCATCGTCCCCGGCTACGGCGGCACGCAGCGCCTCCCGCGTCTCGTCGGCAAGGGGCGCGCGCTCCAGCTGCTGCTGACCGGCGAGATGATCGACGCGGCGGAAGCCCACCGCATCGGCCTCGTCAACGCCGTCGTCCCGGCGGGAGAGCTGATCCCCACCGCGGAGCGGATGCTCCGCACGATGCTCGCGCAGGGGCCGCTCGCCGTCGCGCTGACGATCGACGCGGTGAATCGCGGGCTCGACATGTCGCTCGACGACGGGCTCGCGCTCGAGGCGGCCGCGTTCGGCGTGCTCGCCGCGACGGCGGACATGCAGGAGGGGATGACCGCCTTTCTCGAGAAGCGGACACCGGCCTTCCGCGGCGCGTGAGACGTGCGCGGCTCGAGGCGCTCCACCTCCGCGACTTCCGCAACATCGCCCGGCTCGATCTCGAGCTCCCCCCCGAGGGGATCGCCATCGTGGGGGAGAACGGCCAGGGGAAGAGCAACCTGCTGGAGGCGGTGTACTACCTGAACCTGCTGCGCTCGGCGCGCGGGGCGCGGGACCAGGACGTGGTGCGCTTCGGCGCCCCCGGCTTCCACGTCGGCGCGCGCGTCGATGCCGACCGTGCGCGCGAGATCGGCGTGGGGTTCGCGCGCGCGGGCCGGCGAAAGAAGGTGGTGCTGGACGGGAGCGAGCCCGAGCGGCTGAGCGAGGCGCTCGGCGCGCTGCCGTCGGTGATGTTCTCGCCGGGCGACGTGGAGCTCGTGGCCGGGGCGCCGAGCGCGCGGCGGCGGTACCTGGACGTGATGCTCGCGCTGTCGTCGCGCACCTACCTGCTGGCGCTGCAGCGCTACCGCGCGGCGCTCGCGCACCGCAACGCGGCGCTGCGGGCGGCGTTGCGGGCCGGGGCACGCGGCCCCGCGGTCGAGGCGAAGGTCGCCATCTGGGAGCCGCCGCTCGCCGAGCACGGCGCGCTGCTGTGGGCCGAGCGGCTCGCCTGGGTGGGGACGGTGGCGGAGCGGTTCGAGTCGCTGTGCGCCGCGATCGGCGAGGGAACGGCGGTGCGCCTCCGCTATCAGTCGGCGGTGAGCGACGGCGGCAGCGCGGCGCGCGAGGCGCTGCAGGCGGCGCTCGGCCAGGCCACGGCCGAGCGCCGCGGCCACGATCTGCGACGCGGGCTCACCCACGTCGGCCCGCACCGTGACGATCTCGCGATCACGCTGGCCGGCCCGGAAGGGACGCATCGCGAGCTGCGCACCTTCGGCTCGGCGGGGCAGCAGCGGACGGCGGCGATCGTGCTGCGGATGCTGGAGGCGGAGACGCTGCGCGATCGCGGCGGCCGCGAGCCGCTCTTTCTGATGGACGACCCGTTCGCGGAGCTGGACGTGCGGCGGTCGGTGCGGATCATGGAGCTGCTGGAGGCGGACGGCCTGGGGCAGTCGATCCTCGTGGTGCCGCGCGAATCGGACATCCCGCCGGGGCTCACGCGGCTCGAGCGATGGCGGATCGCCGGCGGGGCACTGCAGCCGTGGTGAGCGACCGATGAGCGGCGACCGTCGCAAGCCTCCCGAGACGCTCGAGCAGGTGCTGGCCGGCTTCCTCGCGCAGTCGGGGCTCTCGGAGCGCGTGGAGCAGGCGCGGGTGATCCCGGAGTGGGAGCAGCTGGTGGGGGCGCAGATCGCGGCGGTCACGGCGCCGCAGAGCATCACCCCGGACGGGACGCTGTTCGTGGGGGTGACGACACACGCGTGGATGACCGAGCTCAGCCTGCTGGAGCCGGAGCTGCTGCGGGCGTTGAACCGGGTGCCGGGGCGGGTGCCGATCCGGCGGCTGCGGTGGCTCCTGCGGCGGGGAGACAGCGACGGCGCCGGCCGGCCCTAAATCGTTGATTCATCGCCGCTTAGGCATTGGGTAGCCGGTTGCGTGCGGCGCGGGATTCTGCTACATTTGACAGGTTGGTCCGCGGGCGTCCTTCGGGCGCTCTTCGGGAGTTGGAGACGCGGAAACTCGTGAGCGAATATGACGGCGAATAGGGACGGGAGCGAGCAGGAGTACGGCGCTGGGCAGATTCAGGTCCTCAAGGGGCTCGAGGCGGTGCGGAAGCGCCCGGGGATGTACATCGGATCGACGTCCGAGCGCGGGCTGCATCACCTGGTCTACGAGATCGTCGACAACTCGATCGACGAGGCGCTCGCGGGATACGCGGACCGCGTCGAGGTGACGATCCACCACGACAACTCGATCACCGTGGTGGACAACGGCCGCGGGATCCCGGTCGACATCCATCCGACGGAGAAGAAGTCGGGGCTCGAGCTGGCGCTCACCGTGCTGCACGCGGGGGGCAAGTTCGACAAGTCGGCCTACAAGGTGTCCGGCGGGCTGCACGGCGTGGGCGTGAGCGTGGTGAACGCGCTCTCCGAGAAGCTGAAGGTGTGGGTCAAGCTCGGCGGGCAGGAGCACTACATGGACTTCGCGCGCGGCGTGACCACGACGAAGCTCAAGGTGCTGCGCGACGTGCCGAAGCGGGACACCGGCACGACGGTGTGGTTCAAGCCGGACCACCAGATCTTCACCCACCTCGTGTACTCGTGGGACACGCTGGCGAGCCGGCTCCGCGAGCTGTCGTTCCTGAACAAGGGCGTGACGATCGTCCTCAAGGACGAGCGCGCGGGTCAGGAGCGCGAGGAGACCTTCCACGCGAAGGGGGGGCTCAAGGAGTTCGTCCAGCACCTCAACGCCTCCCGCAAGGCGCTGCACCCCGACGTGGTCTACGTCGAGACGAGCCGCGACGACATCGGGATCGAGCTGGCGCTGCAGTACAACGACGGGTACAACGATCTCGTCTTCTCGTTCGTGAACAACATCAACACGCACGAGGGCGGGACGCACCTCACCGGCTTCAAGTCGGCGCTCACGAGCGTCATCAACAACTACCTCAAGAACAACAGCAACCTCTCGAAGAAGGACAAGGAGACGACGCTCTCCGGCGACGACGTGCGCGAGGGGCTGACGGCCGTGCTCTCGGTGAAGGTGCGCGAGCCGCAGTTCGAGGGGCAGACGAAGACGAAGCTGGGCAACTCCGAGGTGGAGAGCGCCGTCAAGTCGGTGATGCGCGAGTTCCTGCAGCAGTACCTCGAGGAGCATCCGCGCACGGCGAACATCGTGATCGACAAGGCGGTGTCGGCGGCGCGGGCGCGCGAGGCGGCGCGCAAGGCGCGCGACCTCACGCGCAAGAAGAGCGCGCTCGACGTGGCCCACCTCCCCGGCAAGCTGGCCGACTGCTCGCGGTCGGAGCCGGACATGTGCGAGCTCTACCTCGTCGAGGGCGACTCGGCCGGCGGTTCGGCCAAGCAGGGACGCAACCGCGACTTCCAGGCGATCCTGCCGCTCCGCGGCAAGATCATCAACGTCGAGAAGGCGCGCATCGACAAGGTGCTCTCCAACGAGGAGATCCGGACGATCATCACGGCGATCGGCACCGGCATCAAGGAGGAGTTCAACCTCGAGCAGGCGCGCTACCACAAGGTCATCATCATGACCGACGCCGACGTGGACGGCGCGCACATCCGCACGCTCCTCCTGACCTTCTTCTTCCGGCAGATGCCGGAGCTGATCGAGGCGGGATACGTCTACATCGCACAGCCGCCCCTCTTCCGCGTCGCGAAGGGGAAGGAGGAGTACTACGCGTACGACGTGGACGAGCGCGACGAGTACCAGAAGCGGCTGAGCAACGACGGCAAGTCCAACGTCAGCATCCAGCGCTACAAGGGGCTCGGCGAGATGAACCCGGACCAGCTCTGGAACACGACGATGGATCCGGAGCGCCGGACGCTGCTGCGCGTGAACATCGAGGACGCCGTGCTCGCCGACGAGTCCTTCCGCACGCTGATGGGCGACGACGTGGAGCCGCGGCGCGACTTCATCGAGAAGAACGCGATGTTCGTGTCGAACCTGGACATCTAAAGTACGACCTAAGCGCCGGTCTCACCGGCGCTTAGCTTTTCCGGTGTGTCCGAAGTGAGTCCCCGCGGCGCGTTCTCGATCGCATCGAGCACTGTCGCGGGGTCTGCTTTCTGGTAGCTGCGCTTCATGACGGCGAGGCTCCGCCACCCGCCGGCCTGCATCACGGCCACGTCGGGCAGATGCATCCGACTCGACGCGAAGAGGCGACGGTACGGATGGAACGCGCCGCGCTCGAGCTTCGGGAGCTTGGCGAGCTTCTCCGCCCGGCGGAGCATCCAGTACGCGTCCATCTTCCGGAGCGGCTCCTCGGTGCGCACGCGGCCCGGGAACATCGGCGCCTCGCCGATCGCATGATGGCGCTTGAGGTACGCGTCGATCGCGGCCCGCCCTCCAGCGCTCAACGGCGCCACATCGTCATAGCCCTGCTTGTCCGTCTCCGGCCGGTACCGGATCGCCCCGTGCGGCATGTGCTGCGCGAGGGCGGGATCCCGACCGGTGGCGGCCAACGTCGCCGCGATCGCGTCGGCGGTGAGCAGCACGTCCGACATGCGCAGATTGCAGAGCGCGTTGATGCGCCGGCCGGTGTAGCGCGCGAGAGCGAGGAGGCATGCGAGACGCCCCGACGGATCTACCTGCCCCGCCTTGGCCATCGTCTGCTGATACCGCTCCTCCGTCGCGATCGGTCGCCGCACGTTCTTCTCGCGCGGGAGCACGACGCCCTCGAGCGGGTTCGCAGTCATGAGCGGCTTCCCGTTCACGCGGAACCCACGGCACCAGCGAAGGAGCGCCGCCAGCCAGGTCAGGTTGTTCCGGATCGTATCGTCACGAACGACCGGCTTCCCTTCCCCCGGTCCCTTCATCGGCCGGACCGCGGGGACGAGCAAACCTGAGCGACGCGCCTGGACGAAGCTGTCGACGTGCGTCTGACTCAGGTCCTCGAGCACGAACGCGTCGCCGAAGTGTGTACGCATGAACGCCGCGTGCCGGCGCACGTGCACCTGGCGCTCGGGCGAGAGCAGCGGGAGCTGATGCTGCTGAAAGAGCCGCCAGGCGGTTCCAAACGTCACCGTGCCGGTCGTCCCGACGAGCCGGTGCTCGGCGAGCAGCCGCGCGAGGGCGCGGGCCTGCTGCTCGGCGAGCGCCTTGTCGCGGTGGCCGAGGCTCTTCCGGTCCTTCTCGCCGGCGGCGCCGCGTACCTCGCGGTAGAGCAGCGAGCCGGGGGATCGCTCGTACAGCCGCACCGCGACGCCGTGCTCCTCGATCGTCTTCGACCACGCCTGTCGTCGGCGAGGCATGCCATCCTCCTGGTTGGGGATGGCCGAATCTGCGCGGCCGCGGCGAAGGGAGCGAGCTGGGGCGCGCATCAGTACCCCGGCCTTGAGGTGTCGCCGTTGTCGAGCCGGACCTGCTGCACGCCCGAGGCGATCTGCTCGCTCACGACCTGCGACGCGCCGCGGCCGATATACTGGCCGACGCGCTGCGCACCCTCCGGCGAGAGGTCCATGCCGGGGGAGAGCATGACGTTCACCACGAGCTGCACGCGCACCTGGACGATCGTGTTGCCCGAGCCCGCGATCGCCGGAATGCCACCGAACCCGATCGCGGGCGGCGTGATCACCGCGGCCATCGCGCGCGCGAGGAGCGACTCCACGGCCTGACGGATCGCGAGCGTCTGGATCGCGATCGTGGACAGGTAGTCGGCCATCCGGTTGCCCGTCGCCTCGGAGAGGTTCCTGGCTCCGCTCGCGACGGCGGACGTCTCGCCGCTCGCGGCGGCGCGCCCCGCGGCGCCCGCGGCCGCGGCATCACCGGGCACCGCGCGGATGGCGTTGAGCACCGAGAGGATGGCGCTGGCCAGCTCCTTGTCGCCCTTGTTCGCCTGGTAGAGCGCCTGCAGCGCCTCGATCGCGCGCTGCCGCCCGTCCGCCGTCGTGAGGTCGATCCCAGCGAGTGCCTCGGCGATCGACGAGAACGACGCCCCGGCCGCGCCAGCGATCGCCGTCGCCTGCTCGGCCGAGCCGGTCCCCATGATCTGGAACTCGGTATCCAGGAGTCCCGCCGCCTCGGCGAACTTCCCGGCCGCGGTCTGCACGCTGGCCGCCACCTGGTCGGCCGCGCCGTCGAGATCCAGGAGGACGCGGATCAGCTCCTCGATCGACAGCCCCGCGAGGTCGACGCTCCCCGGAGAGGTGCGCAGCTGCTCGAACAGCGCGCGCACCCGCTCGTCGAGCTGCGCGACGTCGGCCGGATCCGTGACGTCGAGCCCCTCGAAGAGATCGCCCAGCGCGCCGCCCATCGACTTGTACGCCTCGGCGCGCTTGGCGAAGCGCTGCTCGGGATCCAGGTCGAGGATCTCCGATTCGGTGTCGATGTCCTCGAGTGCGGTGCGGAGCCTGGTCGCGACGGAGCTCGCGATCAGGTCGAGTTGCTCGAAGATCTGCATCAGCACCTGCATGAACTCGTCGCCCTGCAGCCCTCCGAGCTCCTCGGCGGTGATGTTGTCGTCGCCGCCCGGTCTCGCGCGTTCGAGGTACGCCAAGGCGCGCTTCCGGATCTCCTCCCGTACCGCCGGGTCGGACCAGTCGCCGTCCACGTCCAGGATGCCGGCCACGGCCGGAGAGAAGCGCTCGCCCTGCGACTTGAGGAAGTCCAGCCCGACCGAGGGCGAGCCGCTCGGGTTCGCGCGCTGCATCGCATCGAACCACTGCGACCACCCGGCGAACGTGTCGTCGAACTCGCCGAGTCGCGTGATCGCATGCTCGAGTGCGCGCTCGAGCCGATTGACCGCGCCGACGGTCTTGTCAAACTCGATTCCGAGTCCTTCCGCCGCTCGGCTCAGGGCGTTCCAGTCTTCGTTCGTGAGCGTGTCCCACCCCTCTGCTCTGCCGCGGGCGAGCACGGTGCGCGCGGCCGTCGCGTCCGCGCCGCTCAGCTCCAGGCCAAGCAGGCCGATCTTCCCCGTCAACTCCAGGATCGCTCGCGTATTCCGCTCGAGTGTCTCCCGTCGCGCCTTCTCCTCCGGGTTGTCCCCGAAGATCTGCGAGCCGAGCGCGATGACGCCGCCACCGATCGCGCCGACTACACCGAGCTTCTCTGCGGTCGACAGCGCGCCCCACCCCTTCTCGCCGATCTTCGCGATGCCGCGCGCGATCGACCCGACCGCCGTGAGCATCCTCCCCGCCTCACTATTTCCGAGCCCGAGGGCCTGCGCGAGCCCATACGCGGCGTCCGTCGCCGCGGCGATCGTGGAGGCGACGTCGGAGGTGGACCGTCGCTGCCGCTCGAGGTGCTGCGCGTTCTCGTCGGCGAGCTCCGTGCGGCGCTTCTCGATCGCCTCGAGCTGCTTGGCGAGGACCGCGCGCGCGGCCTCCGTCTCCTTGGCCGTGCCGAGCGCTGCGATCTGCGTCTTGATCTGGTCCTCGAACTTCGACAGCCCGCGCATCTCCTCGAGCGGCTTGAGCCCACTCGCGGCGAGGTGCGCCAGGCCGGCGGTCACCTCCTCGACCGTCTCCTGCGCGCCGATCAGCGTCGACTTCCAGCGGACGACGTCCTGGATGAACGCCTCCGACCGACCGGCCTTTCGGAGCGCGCGCTCGAGCGCGGCCAGCGACACGGTCATGTCGTCGACGAGCGTCGTAGTCATCTGCGCGGCGAGCGCGCGCGCCTCGTCGTCCAGCTCGCGCTGCTTCTCGAGGATCTTGTCCAGGGTCTCGACCGCGCCCTCGCCGACCTTCCGACTCACCTCGATCAGCTTGAGTCGCTCCTCCTCCGCCTGCTTCGCCTGCTTCGCGAGCTCCTCCGGCGTGGCGTTGGGCTTCGCCGTCGAAACCACCGGCGCGATCCCCGTACCTGCACGGATCGTCGTCGGATTCATGATCTCGTCGCGGAGGCGCGAGAGGCTCGCGTAGTCCTTGGCGAGCGAGCGGACGAGAGCCTGCTCCTCGTTGACCAGGCGAAACACCTCCGGCGACTGCATCCGCATCCCCGATTCGGGATCGATGGTGCCCTCGCCCTTCGCGCGCGCGATCTGGAGCTGGCGCTGCACCTCCGTGAGCCGGGCCTGCCGGAACTTCGTGCCATCCTCGAAGTCCTTCGCCGGCGTGCCGAGTTCGATCTCCTTGTACCGCTGCATCAGTCCGGCGGAGTCGCCCGCGTTCACCATGGCGTCGATCTCCTTCTCGAACTGCTTGCGGGATTCCTCCATCTCCTTCCGCGCGTTCGACCACAGCTCGTGGATGGCGAGCCCGAGGATCCCGATCGCGCCGGCGATCGGCCCGGCCTTCCCGAACATGAAGGCGATGCTGGTTCCCTGGGCGATGAGCTGCTTCGCCGACTCGCCCGTGAGCTTCCCGGCGCGAGCTGCATTCTCCGCGGCGCTGGCCATCTGCATCGATGCCGCGCGGAACCGATCGCCCATGACGTTGGCGGACTGCGCGCCGGTCTTCCCGGCGTCACTCGCGCGCTCGTTCAGCGTCGTGAATCGCTTTTCCAGCTCGGCGATGCGCTTGTTCGCCTCGGTGACCTTGAGGCTCATGCCGACGTCGCGCGCATCCATCTCCGCGATCATGCGTCGGACGATCGTCTCTCCGGCGGCCATCGCTCAGTCCTCTCGGCCAGGGTGACGCTTCTTCGACTCGGCATCCGCTCGGGCTCGGGCCTCGCGCGCCTGCTGCGCCGCCGTGAGCGCGCCGACGAACACCTCGCCGAGCGAGGTGCGGCGCTGCAGCTCCTTCAAGTCGCGGCCCTGCTCGTGCGCGAGGGCGCTCACGAAGCCGGCGAGCGAGAGCTTCGAGTGTCCACCGCCGGGCTCCGACGGGAAGAAGTGATTGATGATCGACAGGCGCTCCTGGTGGATCGACAGGTGCGCGGTGAACACCCGGACGATGTCCCGCGGCGTCGCCTGCTTGGTCCACTCGGGCGGCTCGAGGTCCACCGCGTCGTCAGCGAACGGCAGCTCCGCGCCCGGATGCGTGAGGATCCAGAGCCAGAGCCGTACGGCAAGCGACTCGACGAGCGGGGCGAGAGCCGTGACCGTGCGCTCCTCGATCGCCACCTCGCCGAGCGCCTCGAGCCGCTCCGCCTGCGCGAGCGCCTCGTCCGCCAGGGCGTTGGCGCGGACGAGCTGGCGGTTCAGTGAGTCGAGCCACCGGAGGGCGTGGAGCCCCTTGGGATGGACGGCGCGCACGGTGCCATCGTCGAACGGCACGAGCTCCGGCTGCGCGCTGGCGGCCGCGCCCAGCACCTCGTCAACGTCCGCCGCAACCGCGCTCACGCCGCTGCTTCGCTCCGTGAATACGGCATGCCGGCGCTGCAGCTGCGCGAAGTAGTGCAGCCAGGCGATGGCATCCTGGCCCTCGTTCTCGGCGCCCCCGGGCGCGTGCCGCTCGAACTCCGCGCGCTTCGCCCCCCGCGCGACCAGGTCGCGCTCCAGGAGCGAGCAGCGCGAACGCAGGGCGTCGACCGAGAGCGCGTCGGAGCCGGGTGCGGGCCGCTGGGCAAACATCGAGTCATCCATCAGTTCTCATCTCCCGGATAGGGTTGCACGGCGAAGTCGCGTAGATCGAGGGCGTCAGCCGTGAGCGTGCGCGGTCCGCGCGGATGCGCGAGGACCTGGGCGAGGTGATCCGCGTCGGCGAGCCGCTGGCCGAGTCGGATGCGATCGCGCTTCCAGCGTGTCGTCATCGCCGATACGCGCTGCTCGTACTCGAGCAGCGACAGCTGTCGGAGCGCCTGTGCGGTGCGGCGCCCCTCGTCGTCGCGTGCCGACAGCGTGAGCTGCACGGCCAGCTCGATCCGGACCGCGAAGGGCATGGCGAACGCTCGGAGGAGGTAGCCATCGAGCTCGACGCGGGAGAGGTCCAGCCGCGCCGCGATCTCGTCGGCCGTGAGCGGCATCGCATCGAGCGCCTGGCGCACGACGAGGCCGAGCACCATGGACGGTGGACCCGCCGTCATCGCGCACTCCCGCGGGCACGGCTCATCGCCTTCTCGAATTCCTCGGTAAAGATCGGCTGCAGGCGACTGTGATAGATCCGCTCGGCGGTACTCCCGAAGCGCAGTCGCGGGCGAAGGCGGAGCGGCCGGTGGAGGAAGACCCAGAGGACGCGACGGTCATCGTTGCGCGTCCGGATCCGGTTCCTGGCGCGCCGCCGCTTGCCGCGGTCGTTCAGCACGCCGCCGGTCCCGTCGCCCCGCTGGAACACGGCAATCGGTCGGTGAAAGCGATCGATGTAGATCCACGTGCGACGCTTCCCGACCACGATCTGCGAGCCGTCCTTTCGCGGCTTGATCGTCGGGTGGAGGAAGCCATCGGCCGAGCGCCGAGTCACGAGGCGCAGGGACGAGGGATAGAGCGACCGCGCGATGATCGAGGCCGGCGTGGGGCGCACCTCTCGCGTCGGGACGTAGGGCGTGCCGCCGACCGTGCCACCGTCCTCGTGCCGGTACAGCACGTTCTTGCGGCTCTCATAGCCTTCCGGCCCCTCGATACGCACGATCGCGCGCAGGCGGTCGCGGGTCGCCCACTCGCCACGCCTGATCTTCACCAGGCGATCGATGAACGTACCGGCGCGCACCGTGAAGCGACGGCGCTGCCCCGCGCGCTGTTCGTCCTGGATCTCCCTGGCGACGCGGTTGAGCGACTTCTCCATGGCGATACGCCACTGCCGCGGGAACTCGCTCATCGGCACTCCGGTCGCCTTGAGGCGAATGCGGGGTGTCAGCATCACTCGGGGACGTAGGTGGAGCGGGTTGGGAGCCGCGGCGTGGGCGAGAACGGCACGCGATAGGTCCAGGAGCCCGTCGCCTCGTCGCGCGGCCCGCGCTCGAGGTAGCCCCGCGCCACGAGACCGCGGAGCGCGCTGCTGATCGTGGACTCGGGGATCCCGATCTCGGCCGCGAGGGCGAGCGGTTTGATCGGCCGGTGATCGACGTAGTCGAGCCGGCGCGCGAGCTGGAAGAACACCACCACCTGCGTACGCGTGAGCGCGAGATCCATGACCGCGCGATCGAGGATGCTCATCGACGGCGGCTCCGTGGGTTGTGCAGCGGCGGCCGACTCGAGACATCCAGGCGCGCGAGCGTGAGGAGGTACTCCGCCCGCGCGATCGCCGTCTCGAGATACGGCACCGCGCCGGCGTCGAGCTCGCGCACACGCTGCCGGTAGGAGTTCCACCAGGCGAAGGCGTCAGGCCAGGGATAGCGCTTGGTCGATCGATCGCCCTCGCAGGGGAGTCCGACCTTCTCGAGGTTCTGCAGCTGTCGCCCCGTGATCCTGAGTAGCTCGCCGAGCTGCGCCTGGGTGAGCAGCCAGATGCGCCAGCGCGAGATCGGGGCGGCCACCTGCCAGCCCGTCTTGTGCGCGACGAGCTGCGCGGCCAACGGGCGAGCAGCGAGGCGCACCGGGTCGCCGAGGTCCTCGGTCCAGTGCACGCTGTCGAGTGGCGTCGCGCCGTCGAAGACGAGCCCCGTCTCGAACTCCGTCAGCACGCCGCAGCAGGCCGTCGCAGGATCCAGCTCCGCCGGGTCGAGCTCGAGCACTTCGCCCCGGTCGAGCGCCGTGCGCATCTCCTCGCGGGTCACGTCATGTCGCCGCGCCTTCGCGCGCGCGCGAGGGCTCCTAGGCCGCGTCGTCAACGGTCGCTCCGGCGCTGGGCATGCGAAACGAAACGCACTTTTTCACCTGTTCTGATTGGTCTGCAGCCGGGGATGGCGGACACCCGCTAGACCCCCTTCGGGAGGACCCAGGCAGCTTCTGCCGTCCTCGGGAGTGGACACCGGTTGGAGGCGGGCACCGCGGGACACGAGCGCGCGCGACGCGTTGCCGAGACGTCGATCGCGCGCGGGGAGTCGATCTCCCGTCGGCATGGTCACTCAGCAGAGGCCGACCCGGTCCGTGGTGTGTGGTGCTCGTGGTCATCGCCGTGCCCCCTGGCGTCGCGAGAGGAGCGCGATCGCATCGGCCGAAGGGTCGTAGCCGCCTTCAGCCGCCTTCCTCGCTCTGCGGGGCAAATCCGCGCGACGGATGCGCGGCGCGCCCTTACGACCGGCGTTGGGGATCGTGCCGTCGGCAACCAGGTGCCGCAGGTGATCCAGGCTGTATCCCGACTCAGAGACCGCCTGATCCAGAGTCAGGAGCTCTCCCAGCTCATCTCGCAGCGATGCCTCGAGCTCCTGCGCTGCACGCCGGAACGCCTCGGCCGCCGGCGGGGCGAAGGGGGCGATCGTGTCGGCGAGGACGCGCCACGAGGTGGGGAGCTCGCGGGGCATCATGCACCACCTCGCGAGGTCCCTTCGGTCTCACCGTTCCACGCCCTTAAGGGCCGTGGCATCGGTGATACTGATCCGCCGACCGTCTCAGATACCTTCGCGATACCGTTTGAGACCGTGATACCGAGTAGGCGCCGACCGCTGTCGGTCGCAGTGTAGCGCCCACCTCGACCTCGCTTGTCGATCGACGCGTAACCCCAAGTCACGAGGTCAGTTCGGACGCGGAAGAAGCTCGCACGCGGCACCTTGCTCGCTGCCTCCCACTCAGAAGCGAGAGCGCCCTCCGCCAGGAAGTCGCGCGCGAGACTCTCGAGCGCGAGCCGATGATTCTTCGATAGGTCAGGAGAGCTTCGGTCCCACGGAGTCGTGATACCGATCGCGACGCAGGACTCGCCCATCGGTTTGAGGCGGAAGTCGACCGGCGCGAACTCGGGGGCGTCCTTCATCTTCTCGCAGGTCAGACGCAGCGATCCTGGCTCCCCCTTCACCGCGAGCATCGCGTCGACGGCGCCACGGAGAGCCGTGGACCCACGCTCAGTCTCGCCGTCCTTCCGGCTGTGGTGAATGACGAGCACGGCCGCCCCGGTTGCCTCGCGAATGCGATCGATGGCTGCGACCGCCAGTCCCATGTCTTTCGCACTGTTCTCCTCACCACCGACGAGGCAGCGGGCCAGAGTGTCGAGGATGATCAGCGCCGGCGCCTCATCGAGCGCGCGAATGTCTGCGATGAAGCGCCCGACCTCCATCTCGTTGAGCAACTGAACTGGCGCGGTGCGGAAACGAATGCCCAGCGGACGGGTGATCCCGTGCTCTTCCTTCCACGCGCGGAGACGCGGGCCGAGCCCCGCCGAGCCTTCCGCCGCCACGTAGATCACCAGTCCAGGTCGGGTGGGGCGACCGAAGAAGCCGTGACCCGTCTGCACGCACGCCGCCATCGCGAGCGCAAGGAATGACTTCCCCACTCCAGGGGCGCCATGCAGCTCGGCGCTGCCACCGGCGGGAAGCAGTCCATCCACGAGGAAGATTGGTTGCGGCAGCTGCTGTATCGCCTCGTCATCGAGGAAGCCTTGACGCCGTGCGCTCGATGCGATGAGCGGCACGAAGGCCCTCGAGAGCTCGGTTGCCGCAACGACGGGATCGCGGCGACCCTCGCGTAGCCCGACGAGCTCGCGCTCGAGCCGCTCCGCCATCGCACGCGCCTTAGACGTGCGAAGCACGATGCCAGCGTGGTACTCGACGTTCACGGCCGTCGGAATCGCGTCGGTCAGCCAGCCAAGCCTGAGCTTGCCGCCTGCGGCGTCCAGCTTGCCGCGCTGGTGCAGTTCGTCGGCGACCGTGATGGGATCGACCGCCTCACCGCGCGCGTCCACCGCCAGGATCGCGGCGAACATATCCGCGTTGCCGCGTCCCACGAAGTCGACGGGCTTGAGCAGCGAACGCGCGCAGGCGACCGCGCCGGAGTCCATGAAGCACGCCGAGAGGACCGCGTCTTCCTCATCGTCAGAGCGCGGAAGAGGAAGCACGGGATCACCGTCGATCGAGAGCGCCGTCGCCATGTGGGTCTGGCGCTCAGCGATGCCCGCGACTGCGACGCGCGTGGCGCCGCACGGTCTCGCGAGCCGCTCGCGGGGATCTCGCGAGGGCGATGGGGATGACGCCAGTCGTGGGCGCAATCCCGCGCTGGCGATCAGCCGCCCGTCGCCAGCTGCGCAGCAGCGGGGACACCGGATCCGGCGATGGTGACTCTGGCGAATGGAGCGGAAGGACCCTACCGTGTCTCACAGAGGACTCCGTGTGGGGAGTTCTGCGGGCGGCCGGCTGGAACCGGACCGCCCGCGTCGTTTTCCGGGGGGGGATCAGAGCGCCTGCTGTGCGGCGATCTCGTCGGCCGTGAGCGGACTGCCTTGCATCCGCGCGCGATCGGGCCCGCTGATGCGGCCCCAGAAGGGCACGATCGAGTCGAGGTCGGGGAGCTGGACGTCCCACTGCAGGAGCGTGCTGCGCCCCGTCGCACCGGGGAATCGGAGATCGTTGCTCAGCGCGCCGTGCCCGAGCGCCTCGAGCTCCGTCGCCAGCTCTCGGTACTCGCGCGCGGGCCCGTGCACCTGCTCGCGCAGCCCGTCACGAATCGCGCGCGCGTGCTCCCGGTACGCGCCGCGCAGCCAGGACTCGGCCGTCGTCGAGAGACTGTCGAGGCGCTGCGCGATGATCGCCGCGAGCGCCTCCCCATGCTCGGCGAGACTCGCCTCGAGGGCAGTGATCGCCTCCGCGAGCTGCGCGCGCTCGGTCGCGTGCCCCTCCGGCGTCGTGGCGTGGCGCTGGCGTAGCTGCTCGAGCGCGGGGCGCTGTTCGGCGATCGCGGCGCGCAACTCGGCGGCCGACAGCGAGGCAATAGCGGACGTGGTCATGGGCTCAGGCCTTCGGCGGCCGGCAGAGGTTGATCCCGCGCGCGCGGAGCGCGCTGGCGACAGCGAGGAGCGGGAGGCCAGCAGGCAGTCGCACGCCATCGGCGAGGAAGTCGCCGCTCGTGATGACCTGCACCTGTGCCTCGCCCTTCGTCGCGTCGCTGTCGACCGCGGCGATTGTGGTCGGCGTCGCGCTCCCGTCTGGCGCGCCGAGTCGCGCCGGCCGCACGACACGAACGGGAGGGGGCGGCAGCACGCGCCCCGGGACGTGCGGCGGCTGCCGCAGCGGGAGGTCGCCGAGGACGTCGCCGGCGCGGACGCATTCGCCGGCGGCGAGCACCGCGACGCCAAGCACGCGAGCGCCCAGGTCGCGGATCTCGACGCCTTCGACGACCGGAACGTGAGGAATCGTCATCGCGCTCACCGTGGCCAGAGGGGACGGTCGTCGGCCACGCGGCGCAGCTTGATGCTGAACGGCGAGGACGAGGCATAGAACTCTTCGGCGACCGCGTTCGTCGGTACGTCGACGCCCTCGAGCGCCGTGGCGGCGCGATCGGGATCGATCGCCTGCAGGCGGAGCAGTGCGGCGTGATACTCGCGCGTTCGATCGACCTGCGCCTGGAGCTTGGTCACGAGCGCCAGCTGCTCCACGTCGATCTCGTCGCGTCCCCGTACGATCTCGGGCACGAGCGCGCGGACCTTGCGCACGAGCGCCTTCGCCTCGGTCTCGACCGCGCGGCGCTGCAGCTCCTGGCGCTGCGTGGCGAGTCGCTGCGCGATGGCCTCGCCGCGCTCGAGGGCCACAGCCAGCGCGCGGTCGCGCTGCTCGTCTGCCTCGAGCTGCTCGGGGGTGCTATCGAGCAGCTTGGCGCCTCGGAGGCGTGCCCACTCGGCGCGCTGCTCGCGCGCGGCCGCAAGCGTCGCCTCGAGCTGCGTCGTGGACTCGTCGAGCGCCTCGAGGGTAGTCGGCCTCTGCGTCTGCAGCGACTGCCGGAGCGCTTCGATCGCGGCGAGTGGGTCTTGCTGGCTGGAGGTGCGGGTCACCGGGATCTCCGGGGTGCGGGTGTGGTCAGCTCGTGGTAGAGCGCGACGCTGGCGCGCGCGCTCGCGCGGACCTCGTCGGCCGTTGGCTCTCGAGGCGTGGGAGGCTGCGCGCGGAGGCGCGCGGCCTGCGCCTTGACGTGGGCGCTCGTGCGCGCGCGGAAGTCGGCGAGCGACGGTCCCTCGGTCGACGGCAGATCGACCGAGGCTCGACGGCGCGCCGGTGTCGGCGTGGCGACCGTCGCGCGCTTCGCCGACGGCGGCGCGGCGGCCTTCCTGCGGGGTGCCGGTGCGGCCGCGCGGCGAGCGAGCGATCGATCCGGAGGCAGCGGGGCGTCTGTGCGGTCGGACGGCAGTAGCGCGCGCACGTCGTCTAGCAGGACGCTGCCAAGGGCCCCGCCCACGAACTGGCGGATCCGGCCAGGCACCGGCGCCGGGAGGTACTCGTGGTTGCCGTAGTCGGGCCAGAGTGCCGCGTACGTCTGCTTGCGCGACCAGCCTCGCTCGCGCCCCAGCAGCTCAATCGCCTGCTCCACGCCGCACAGATGCAGGATCCTGGACTTCGAGCCGGAGCCGAGCATCAGCGCCGGCCGCCGTTCGCCGCGTGATACTCGGCGACAGCCTGTCGCGCCAACTTCAGCTCACGCCGCTGCTCGAGCGCGTGGATCTCGAACTCGTCGCGCGCCTGAGGCACCGTGCACGCCGAGTCGTTCAGGCACTTCGCGAGCAGCTCGTGCCCGGAGGCGATGCCGTACTCCTCGGCGACCGCATGGATCCGGGCGACGCGCTCCTTCTCGACCGAACTCGCCGAGACGAACCAGCGTCCATTGGACTGGACCCCTTGCAGCTTGCCCGCCAGGACCAGCCCGAGGGCGGTGTGATAGCGCAGCCCGAGCAGCTGGCTCGCCCGCATGAGGCGGAGCGCTTCGGCGTCCTGGCCGGTGCTGCGATCGGAAACGGTCATCGATGACTCCCAGGTCAGTCGTTGTTTGTTATCATGGGGCGGGCTGTGTACTCGCAGGTATGGCGACTTTTCGGCGCCTGCGAGTACAGCGCGGGACACTCAGATCGGAGGTGGCCTTGTCCGAGGCGGGGGACACGAAGGGAGGGCCGACCGGAGTCCGATTCCGGATTCTGGACCAGTCGAAACTGGTCAAGCTTCTGAACTGGCTTGAGGCGCAGCCCAAGGCGCGGGTTGCTGGCCGGTTCAAGAACGGGCATCGAGTGCACGCCACGATCGGCGGACTGAAGCACGAGACTCGACGTGCCTACAAGAAGGGCCTCCGTTGGGAGATCGATCTCCACACCTTCGGACTGCTCGAGCAGGCCATTAAGAAGCACGGAGGCAAGCGTGTCGACGAGTTGAAAGACACGCTCTACGCCGCGATTGAAACCGATCGAGTCGCTCAGCGTGTCATCGCCCACGAGCGCTGGTGCGAGCATCAGATACGTAGCTTTTTCGAACGGCCTGGTGTGCCTCGCTTTCGACGGGATCAGCTCGGCCGGACATGGGTTCACGAATCAGCGGACCACGTGGAGGCAGACGCGCTGCGTGAGTTCTGGTCTGATGATCGCAGGGATGCAGTGAACGAGCTGCTCGAGGCGATCGAGCAGGACCCGGATCTGAAGCTCGCGGCCGGCCGACGTCTTCATGATCTTCAAGACGAGCTGTTGGTCGGCTGGGGCGAAGCGCGAACCCAGGTTGCGATTCTTCGCGTCGTCGGCCCGCTGTTGGAAGCAGCGGATTCCGCCTTTGTCGAACCCCACTGGCGCGAGATGGACGCCACAACGGTGGCTGCGATCATCGATCACGGCATCACTCGCGAGCGCCTGCTACTGCGGGATGCGACGGGTCGCATGACTGACCAACTGACCCGCGCACAGGAGGGCGAAACCCCGATGAACGTGTGGCTCGGGGCGTTCCGCGCGGACGACGAGGGGCCGCACGCTGAACCGTGACAGGATCGAGCACGTCGAGCAGCGCCTCGAGTTGCTCGATCAGCGCCCACTCCTCGACGTGCGGCGGCAGCTGACACTCGAGCACCTTCTCGCCGGCCTGACTCACCAGGTAGATCCATGGCCGTCCGCCGAGCAGCGTGCGCGCTTTGAAGACGCCGCGCTTCTGGCTCGCCGTGTCCGCGGCGGCCGACGTGGTGGTGCGTTCGACCGGGAACACGATGATGCGGCTCACGATGCCCTCCGAGGCCGAAGCGGTGTTCCCGCGAGGAGGCGGTCCAACAGCTCAGCGAGGGTCATGCTGGCGCTGTAGTCCGGCGATCGCTGGAGCTCCGCCAGCGCGCCCGGTGTGATGACGAGGGCGCGCGCGGTCATGCCTGCACCCGAGCGAGCAGCGCGCGGAGATCGCGAAGCGTGCGATGGAAACAGGCTGGATCCGCGCCCTCAGTGTTGCCCGTGGGACTCGCCCCGCATGTCGGGCACCAGGTGATGCCGTGACCGCAGTTCGTTCGCGTGCGATCGTCGGTCTGCGCCCCGCAGTAGTTGGGCTTCGAGCGTGCCTCGTCGCGCCAGCGCTGGAGCGTCTCGCGAGGAGGGTAGTCGGAGCTGAGCGTCTCGCCAGCGTCCAGGCGCGCGAGCGCGGAGTCGCAGAATTCGATCGTCCATCGATTGCCATCCGCGCACTCGCAGGGGTCCACTGTGACCGACCCGCGGTAGCCGCATCGCTCGCATTCGAAGTCTGCCCGGCGGATCGTCTCGCAGTCGGCGCAGTCGCAGCGGCGGCGGTCCTCGCCGAAGAAGACCGGGTTCGGTCGATCGAGGAGCGCCGTGATCTGCGCGGCGAGGAGCAGCTCCGGGCGCTCGTCCGGTCGGCAGGACGGCGCCGCGACCAGGACGGCGGGAGCCAGCGCGATCGCTGCGGCCGAGGCGCTGGCGGCGAGGAAGGCGCGGCGGGATGCTGGGGCGGCGGGCATAGCGGATAGCCTCTGGATATGCCTCCGGCCGCGCCCCATATTCATGGGGCGTCGCCTTCGGGCGGTTGCACTCGGAGCCGGTCCGGAACTCTTCGCGGGGTGTCGGGCCGGCTCGCTTTCGTGCCTATCATACCTAGCATGCTAGGTACTGTCAAGGAAGCTAGGTAGCTAGCTTGCTTTTTAGGTGATAGGTCCTACTTTCGACGCATGACTGGAGCTCTCGCCTTGGCGGTTCGTTTCCGCTTGCAGGAGTTGCTGGAGGCCTCGGAGCCGCCGATCTCGCAGAGCGAGCTCGCGAGGCGCTCCGGAGTCAGCCTCGCTACGATCAACGCGATCGCCAACAACCGCACCGCGCAGGTGTCGCTCGCGACCCTCGACGCGCTGTCGGAAGTCCTCGGAGTCGGCCCCGGTGACCTGCTCGAACGGGACGAGCCGAAGCGGAAGCGGGGGCGGTAGCCAACGTGCCGGCCGCGCCCTCCCCGTGGATCGCGACGACCGTTTCGGTAGTGGCGATCCTGCTCTCTGGCTACGGGCTGTACCTGCAGCGTCGCGATCGGCAGCCGCGGCTGCGGGTTCGAGCATTGCTCGGAACGCGAGATCGCGGAGGCTACGTCACGGTGCGCGATGAGTGGATCCCGGGTAAGGAGGTACCAGCACTCCTTGTTCAGCTCCACAACATCGGCGATCGCGCAGTCCGAGTGCAGGATGTTCGGCTCGTCTCGCTGTTCGGCCGTCGCGTCGCTGTCGACTGGCGTGGCACGCCCTATACGATCGACGGCAACGCACGGAGCGATCTGTTTGCCTACGTCGACGAGATCACGACACGGATTGGCGCGCGTCTGTTGAGTCGCGTGGTGCGAGTTGAAGTCGAGGATGAGATGGGCCGACGCTGGAGGAATCTCTGGTTCCGTATTCCACGGCCTAGCAGAGTGGGATCGGCGTGAACATCGACCGCGCGCTGAGTAGCGAGATCGCGGCCCGACTGCGCCCGCGGCCGCGCAACCAGGAGTGCGGACCGAATTCGTTCCGAGCGCTCACCGAGCTCGCTTCCGGGTATTCGTACGACTCGCTTCGCTACGTCGAAGGCTGGACGTCGGGCCTGCTCCGATGCTGGCATGCTTGGGTCACAACGCCAGACGGGCGGATCGTCGACGTCACGCCGGCGTACCTTGATGGCGCGCACGACTACGAAGCGGTGCGCATCTACGCGCCCACCGAGGTCCTCGCGCACTTGACGAGGCGGGGAGCGAAGCTGCCGATCGCCGACGCCGCGACGATTCGCAGCCTGGCGCTCGAGGACGGACGGCGACGCGCGCTGCTCTCCGAAGTCGGACGGGCCCTGGAGCAGCTAGCCGCGGGACGGCTCTCCCCCGGCATTATGAGTGCCGGGCCCACACCCCAAACCTAGGATCTGGCGCGCTGCTCCACATGCCATCCATCCGTCCGAGGTTGACATGACGTACGCGGAGGCCAGGCAGCTCCTCGAGGAGCTCGAGCAGCTCGCCATCGGCGGCGGCTGGAAGGACGAGCGCGCGGCGCGCGACTTCCGCGCGAAGTGTGGTCGGCTCGCCGCGGCCGCGCACCACTCCTACACGCACGAGAAGATCGGGAACGCGCAGAGCTGGGCGGAGATTCTGTTCAGCGCGCGGAAGCACGCACGGTGGGACTCAGGCGGCCGCCCCGGTCACGAGGCCGTGAGAGGATTCCTCTTCAACGACCTGGAACGGATTCGGATGTGGCTCTCAAAGGATCCAGGCTTCACCGCGTAGCCCTGCAGCTGTCGTCCGCTGGATCCTATCCACCAGTTCATCCTCTCCGTTGGAGTAGTGCCACGACGCGAGCCCGATGATCTGGCGTCGCAAGAGCCTCGACAGCACGTTTCCGGCCCCTCTTGCGGAGGCTAGGTGTGCGCGCGTTGACACGGCGGAAGCATTCGGTGACGGTCCAGCTATGGGCCCTGCAGTCGTTGCTTGTGAGGTCGACGGAGGAGCGGCTCGCGGCGCTCGAGCGCTGCGTGGCCGCGGCCGAGGGACAGGTGGATCCCGATACGCTCACCGAGACCCGCGCGCTCGTGGCGGCGCTGAGCTTCATGATCTCCACCGAGTACATCTGGAGCGCGCCGGAAGAACTGCCGCCCGTCACTATCGACGTCTGCCGCGGGGCGCTCACGATCGACACGAGCCAGTGGTCGCGCCCTGCTCGACCGTCAACCAGGCGCGCGAAGTCGTATCCCCCGGGGACACTGCATGTGAAGCGAGTGTCCGCGAGGGACTAGCCACGCGCTCGGCGTCGATTGCCGGGCAGCCAGAGCCAGGGGGATTGCATGATCAAGCTGGGTGAGCGAGTAGCCGTCGTCCCAGATGGGCACGGGCGCATGTGGGACGTGTTTGAGGCGAAGGTGAACGAAGACACCTCGCCAGTCGCGCTGTTCGAATCTGAGGGCGAGCAGCGGGTTTTCGCCGGGTACCAGAAGGTCGGCTATCATGGAGACCCTGCGAGCCCACACCTAGCGGAGCGCGCGGAGGCCACACTCCGGAGGCTGCTCCGCTTGGCGAGACCAGTGCACTCGCTTCACGCCGGCGCCGACTGAGGTTGTACCGGTCAGGCTCTTCCTCGGCGCCGGCCCGCGGAACTAGCGCGGCCCATCCGAGCCCGCGGGCTGGATCATCCACTGCATCCAGCCCGCGAACGCGAGCTGGTCGAGATCGAGGGCCGAGAGAGCGCGAACTCTCCGAGGATCTAGCGAAGGCGGCGACCTGATGGGAGAATTTAGCCGTCTCAACCGTGACGCTGCCTTCCCCAGTCTCCGCTATGACAATCGTCGTATCGCTGAAGGTCGGTGATGGGCTGGTGCTGGGCGCTGACAGCGCCTCAACGCTCATGACCGGCGCGAACGAGTACATCAACTCGTACTTCAACGCTGAGAAGCTGTTCAACGTGAAGAAGGGCCTGCCGGTTGGCGCGCTGACATTCGGGTTGGGCGGCCTGGCGGGTCGGTCCGTTGGCAGCCTGGCGAAGGATCTACGTGCGCGCTTTAGTGATCCGGATCAGACCGACTGGTATCTTGATCCATCCTCGTACACGGTGGAGCAGATCGCCGTGCGCATGCGGCGCTATTTCTACGAGGAGCTCTTCGTCCCTCAGTTTCAGGCTGATCTTAAGGCGGCGCCCGACATGGGATTCATCGTCGCCGGGTACTCGGCGAACGAGCGCAACGCCGAGATATGGGAGGTGCTCGTAGAGGGTGGTCACTCCCCACCCCCAGAGACGAGAGCGGAGCCTACCCCAGGATGGGCCATCTACTGGCAAGGCCAGGGCGAAGCGCTCTCGAGGCTGGTGCGAGGGTGGTCGCTGCAGACCCTCGAGAAGCTCATCGCTGCTGGGATGACTCCGCCTGAAGCGATCGCGCTTCTCGATTCGGTGCAGCCGATGATCGATCCGACGATGCCGATTCAAGATGCCATCGATCTCGTGCACTACCTGATCGATGTCACGTGCGGATTCGTGCGCTTCTCACCAGGGAACGCCACCGTGGCACAGCCGATTGACAGCGCGGCGATCACACCGCATGAGGGCTTCCGGTGGATACGCAGAAAGCATTACTTCAATCCAGGGCTCAATACGCCGACGAGCCGAGAGCTTCCCTAGCGCTGGAGGATTTATGGTTTACCACAAAGGGAAGGCGACCGAGAAGGGCAGCGGCGGACTGGTTCGCGAGCAGAAGGCTACGGCGCTGCCCAAGATTCGGCGTGATGTTCTGGTGAAGCTCAAACAGTCGGTCGCCTCGACGCCCACCGTGCAACGCTCGACCGCCGCGAAGGATCGTCGAGATGGCGGCGCTCAGGGGACCGCTCAAAAGGGGAAGTAGGGTGTGTCCAAAGTGTGTCCCCGACCCCGGCGAAAGGCGGCTGGGGACACACCCGGCGAGCGGCGATGCGAGGGCGATTTCCCTATGAGAACCGGTGAACTTCGCCGTTCGCCGAGGGGCGCCTAACGTCGAACCTGGACATCTGAGACGGACGGCCGGGAGCTGTCGGTGCTAGCCTCTGTCGAAGCATGGTGTGCAGTTCTTTTGAGAAAGACATCGATTCTGTCATCGTGGCAGTCGATCGCTCAGCGAACAAGAAGCGGGGCCCTGATGGGCCCCGCTTCTTGTTTGTGGCGCCCCCGCCCCCGAGGAGGCGGGAGAGGCGTGTGGGTGGAGCCGTATGCCAGCGATCGTGCCTTCGGGTGCCCAGGCCCGCAGGAGGCAGCGGCACGCTGTCCCGGACTCGTCGTCTCCGCAGCCTGGGAGCGCTCGGCCTACCGACCCGCTATCTGGTACTTCCTGATCTCGAGCTGGAGCGGCAGTCGCACGAGCATACTCGCGTTCCGCACGGAGACGCGGATGGTCGCGCCTGTGGATTCCGCCGGCAAGCGGATCATCGGGGAGTAGTGCGCTACGACCTCGATCTCGTCTGCTGCGTGGTCGGAAGTCGCTCGGCATCCCACGGCAGCGAGCAGCGTCATCGTGGCGGTCAAGAGCAGCATCCCGCGGATGGACTTCGACATCATGCTCACGCCCATGTTTCCGGCCATCGTGATCTTCAGCGTCATGATCCTCAGCATCATGATTGCGGCGATGTCGGCACGTCGTGGGTGCTGACGATCATCGTCATCGTCGTCATCTTCGTGATCATGATGAGCATGGTGAGCATCACGAGTACCATGCGCAGGATCGACCCGGGCAGCATCGGCGGCGTCATCGTCATCGTCGCCTCTCTACCTGGCTATGCTCATCCTCCGTTGGCGTCGCCGCCGCTCGTCGGGTCCTTTCCGCGTCGAGCAGACAGTCGGCCCTCGAACTTCGTGACGTCGATGGATCGTCTGTGCCCTGGGTCTATTCCGCCCCGGCGATCCCGGCGACGTACCTCGAGACGTGCGCGACGATCTCGTCCGCCTTCGTGGTCTCGAGCTTCATCTCGCCTGCCCGCTGCTCCATGGCTGCCCGCCACGTGTCATGCGCCTTGATCTCGGGTGGCCATGTTTGCTTCTCGCGAATCTTGAACGTTTCCTCGCAGATCAACCGGAGCTGCGGCGAGGGTGGCATCAGGACGCTGAGCATCACGAGATCGACCAGGTCCCGGAATCGGTCGTTGATCCGATCGCCCTCGAGCACCTCTGTGACCGCGTGCAGTTTCTGCGCGATCTGCTTGGGCAGCGTGAGGCACGGGAGCTCCTCGGGCCCCTGAATCCCGAACGGCTTGAGCGAATACGCGGGCACCATTTCCGGCGGGTAGCGCGTCCCTTCATAGCATGACACTTCCAGCTTCACCGAGTTGAGGTCCTTCGGCACCACCACGCCTCCTACACCTCCCTTCTGCAGGTAGGACACGCGGACGCGGAACCGCCGCATGTGCGGCGCATCCGGCATTTCGATCTCCGCTCGGAAGGTGAAGTCCGGGTGCGGCCGTGACAGGGCTTCCTGCACGGCCGCCTCCAACTCATGCATCTCTCCGTGGAATGCGGCGTCGAGGTCCTTCGTGGCTCGCGGCTGTATGGTCGTCGTCTTGTTCTCACCCTCGCCTCCGGCTGCGCGAGGCGCGAGACGGCGCATGCGGAGCTCGATCGCCGCGCCCCCCTTGATCTCGAATGCCGGCGCGCCGTCGATCTCATAGCGCGCCAGCGCATCCGCCACGAGGGTGAAGCTCAGCCAGCGCTGCACCCACCCCGGCTCCATGCCGATCTGCTCACCGCAAAACCGGATTGCGTCGTCGAGCGCCCGCTTCGTCTTGGGAGGAAGGTTCTTCAGGAGTGGGGCGAGGTCTTCGTGCATTGCTGTCTCTCAGGGTGTGATTCGGCTTTTGTCTCAGAGCTTCCCGTCGCGCGTCAGGTCCGCCGTGAGCTCGGTGACTTCGGCCGGTGTGAGATAGCCCGTCCGTCGAGCATCGTCGATCGCGTGGCGCAGGATCGCCGGCCCCACGTTGGCCGCTGCACAGTCTCGGATCGCCCGTGCGACGGTCGTCGCGGGGACCCCCTCGATCGCCGTCCGGTCTGCCTCGGCAACCTCTGCGCGGATCAAGACCACCCCAGGCGGGGGCTGACGGTGGCGGGGACGGTGGGTCGGGGGCACAAGCACGTGGATCGTCCCCGGGTTCACATCCGACAGGTCCAGGAGGCCGAGGACAGTTTCCCGGCCGAGGAACCCGACGGTACCGTGTGGCCAGAGCGCCGCGGCCATATACGGCGTCCAGCGATCCTCAGGAATCCGACGATCACGATAGAGGCCGTGGTCGAGACGGAGCAGGTGTCCACGGGCTGCCATCGCGACCAGCGTCTTCGGCTCTATCCCCAATCCCACGGCCTGGCTCGCTTTGAAGACGCCGTGCTGCTCCAACGCGAGCTCGTGCACGGTGTCGTACGCGGTATAAGTCGCCATAGTGGTGCCCTCGGCTCTCGTGGACGAAATACTACGAATTGTAGTATTTCGTCCAGAATAGCCTGAGCCATCGACGATTGTCAAGGACAAAATACTACAAATTGTAGTATTTTGTCCATGCGAACCCAGTCGCTCGCAACCATTGTAGGTCGTGGTCGCCTAGGAAACATCACATCACCGCCGCCAGCCGATCGCCCTCAGCTTACGCCGGCGTGGGATACCCAGCGCCCCTGGGTGTAACTCGCGGGGAACTCGGCGTCGGTAGTCGGCCTGTGCGGCGGCGTCGATCACCGGCTCAGACAGCTAGGTCAGACCGGCCAGCGAGTGAGAGACGTCACGTGGCGCGTCCACCAACGGATGAAATCTGCTCTCCCGGCCCCGGGGCCGTGGGCAGAGCTCGTACGCCGACGGCCGATGTGGCGTGCGCCTCTGTGTGTGATTTCTCAGGAAAGCGCACAGACTCGTCTCATTCGTGGATAGAACCGACAGAGAGCCGGGGGCCATCGGCCCTCGGTCGCCGATGCGCGGGGGCGCTCCACCTGGTGGAGCGCCCCCGCGTCGTGTCGGGGCGGCGAGCCCTCACCCCGCCCGTGCGCGCTCCAGCGCGGCGACGTCGAGCTTCCGCATCCCCGGCATCGCCTGCATCGCGCGCCCCGACGCCGCGGGGTCGGGGCCGCCTCGATGAACCCGGGGTGCTCGCGCCCGTGGAGTGCCATGATCGGCTTCCCGCCGAGCACGAGATTCACGGCGATCGCCGGCGCGTCGGGCGCGCCGCGGAGCACGCGCACGATCCGCGAGTCGGGGACGGCGGCGACGTAGAAGCTCGCAGCGTCTTCGGCTTCGGTCTGGAATCACAGGCAGGGGGTGATGTCCGGCATGGGACGATCCTCGTGTCGGGTGCGATGGGTCGACGACCGGCGGGCCCGTGTCGGGCCCTCATCTCGTAGTCGGAGCCGACGTCCCCGGCTCGACATGCCGTTACGAAGGCGAAGCCGCCGCCCCGCGGCGTCGGCCGGACGCGGGTGGAAAGACGAGGCGGGCGGGGACTCCGAGAAGTCCCCGCCCGCCGCCGCGACGCTCCCCTGCGCGTCACCCCTCGATCACGATGAGATACCGCGAGGCGCTCCAGAACCGCTCGGCGTCGAGGATGCGCAGGTCGCCCTTGAAGGTCGACTTGCCGCGCTCCCGCACCGCCGCGTTGTCCAGCGAGTGGCTCGACACGATGCGATAGCGCTTCGTCGAGTCCGGGACCGGGATGCTCGTGATCTCGCGAGCGTCGATGTGCTGGAAGAGCGCCGGGTCGAGCGTGCGCGCGGCGTGCACCGTGCGCCCCGGGTGCGCGACGAGCAGGTTCATCCCCCCGTCGCGCTCGATGATCCCCTTCTCCAGCAGTTCCTTCTCGGTGCCGATCACGTAGTACGCCCGCGCGCTGGAGGCGCGCGACTCCGTGAGCTCCACACCGAGCTTCTGATTGGCCTCGGTGAGCTGCGCGACGTTCCCCTCGAGCTCCGTGATCCGCCCCAGCTGCCGCTGGATCGTCTCGCCCAGCTGCGCGATCAGCCGCTCGTCCTTGCCGAGCGAGTCGCGGAGCGCCGCGTTCTCCGACCGCACGCCGGCCTCGCGACGCTTGGCGGCCGCCAGCTCGCGCGCCGTGGACTGCGCGCGCTTCACCAGCGCGTCGACCTTGAAGAGCAGGTCCTTGCGGGCCTCGATCTGCTGCTGGAGCACCCCCTCGGCCTGCGCCTTCCCCTTGCTGCGACTCGGCAGCCCCTTCACGCGGGAGATGCTGCTGTCGATCTGCCCGAGGAACTTCTCGGCGTCGAGGACGACGGCGACCAGGGAATCCTTCTGCTCGGCGAGACGCGTCGCGAGCACGCGCTGCTGTTCCGCAGCGGCGACGGTGGTGCTGTCGGCGCGGCGGTGCTCGGCCGACTCGGCGCAGGCGACGGTGGCGAGGAGCGCGAGCGCGGCTGCGGAGTGAGAAATGCGGGACATGTACGGTGGGCGTGAAGTGACGGCGCCAGGACGTGATCGCTCGATTGCGCGGCAAGTTGCGCGCGCGCGCGCGTCTCGAAATAGGACATGGCGCACAATCGCGACGTGACACCTCACGTCGCGATCGTGCACCAGCGCGCCGGGGTCGCCGCTCAGCCGAAGAGCTTCTTCGCGACGTCCTTGAACATCTCGGCGTCGATGTCCGGCCCCAGCGGCGCCGTGAGCTGCGGCTCCGCCGGCAGGTCCGGTGGATCGAAGCCGTCCGGCGGTCCCTGCTCCACGCGCAGCTCGGAGCCGTCCTCGGGATGCGGGCCGTTCCAGATCTGGCCGATCTCCCGATAGTCCTCCGGGCTGAAACGGTACAGGATCTGGTGCAGCCCCTTGGCCTCGTGCCGCTTCGCTTCCGGGAATCGCGTGTTGCTGATGTCGGGGACGGGGAGGAGCGTGCCCACGTTCACGCCGGTGAGCTTCTCCAGCGCCTTCGCGTACGCGACGATGTGCACGCCGCCGCGCACGAGCAGGTAGCCGAGCATGGCGCGAGAGGTCGGATCGTCCACCATCTCGTAGACGCGAATCTTGTTCGCGCGCGCCCCGCACTCGAGGAAGAAGTTGTGCAGCAGGTCGAGCTTGAGGTTACCGCTCGAGAAGACGTAGCTGCCGTTCCAGGGATTCCCCTGCGAGTCGACGGGAAGCGACGACTGCCCGCTCGCGATGAAGTGATAGCTGTTCCGCGCGTCGGTGCCGCTCGCCAGCGGCGTCCTGGCGGGGTCGATCCCGCGCGCCGTGGCGCCCGTCAGCAGCATGTTGATCGTGTAGCTGACGGCTTCGATGTGGCCGAACTCCTCGGCGGCGATGTTCGCGATCAGGTCGTAGAACGGCCGCATCGCGCTGCGCCCGCGGAAATTGAAGGACTGGAAGGTGTAGTTCATCAACGTCGACATCTCGCCGAACTTGCCACCGAGGAGCTCCTGGACGGCGGCGGCACCGTTCGGGTTGGGATGCTTCGGCACGGGAAGCTCGACCGCGAGCTTGTCGAATCGCTGGATCATCGGCACCACCCGGAAGAAGGGGGCCGCTCGCGCCGCAACGGCCATGCCCCGCTCTCCCGTTCCACCGCGCCGAGCCGTGCGCGATCGTCAACGGATCGACAGCTCGACGATCGGCCCCGTCGGCATGTCGCGACACGCGTCGTGCGGGCCGGCGACGTAGGGGTTGCGGCCGCGCACGGTGACGTGCAGCGCTCGCCCGGGCGCGTCGCCGTTCCACGTGAGGGGGTAGTGCAGCGTGACCGTGCCCAGCGTCGCGCCGCGCTCGCGATAGAAGTCGACCGCCTCCTGCACGCCGGGCGCGGTGTTCACCGCTTTGGCGACGCGCGACATCATCGCGAACTGCTCGAGCTTCTCCTGCGGCGTCGCGGGCGCGCGCCCACGAACGGTGGACGCCATCCCCTCGAGCGAGCGGTCGATCTCGGCCGAACGCGCGCGGCCGAGGCTGAAGATCGCGGTCGGCGCCCCGAAGGCGGCGGAGCAGCGGGCGAAGTAGATCGCCCCCGGCGGAACCTCCGCTCTCGGCGCGAGCTGGCGCACGAGCGCCCAGGCGTCCACGCGCCCCGCGGACAGGTCGTCGAGCAGCGCGACGATCTCGGCGCTGCCGCGGGGAGGGAGCCGTTGCAGCGATCGCCAGCGGGCGGGGAGCTCCGTCTCGCCCGCCTGGGCCTCGAGACGGGTCGCAGCGACGGTGAGGAGAAGGAGTGCAGGGAGAAGTCGGCGGACGGTGCGCATCGCGAGTGGGGTGGCTGTTGCACGCACGATGGCCCGGCGCGACGGCCGCCGGATGGGTCGCGTGACCCCCGCCGCACTGTTCGGATCGCTCGCCACGCCGTACCGTATGGTGTGGCCACCGCCGGCCACCCGCTCGCCGGAGTGCCCATGCTCGGCCGACCGTCCTCCAGCAGGTCCCGGGAGCAGCCCCGGAACCCGGCCAGCCGTGGGGACACACGGGCGTTCGTCGATTGCGTCGGTACCGCATGGACGGTCACCGAGGTGCAGCCGCTCGTCGACGTCTCGACCCGATGGATGCTGCAGCCGCATCCCGAGCGCCGCGGCGGCTGGCTGCTGTTCGAGTCCGACGAGGGGGAGCGGCGGCGTCTCGCCCCCTTCCCCGCCGACTGGCGCACGATCTCCGACTTCGAGCTCGAGCGCTGGTGCATGCGCGCGCTCGGGCGCGCCGCGGATCGTCGCCGGCGCGACGACTAGGCGCGCTCGCGCTCGCCGCGCGCGAGCTTCATGAGCCGTCGGCCGAGCACGACGTGCACGGCGACGAGACCGACGATCGTGCCGATGACGGCGATCCAGGTCATCGCGCGCATCGTCGAGTCCATCCCGCTGAAGGGCGTCGGACGCGTTCCGAAGACGACGAGCGCAGCGAGCAGGAGCAGACCGGCGGACGCCGCGTAGGCGCCGAGTCCCGCGAGACGGGCGATGTGTGGAGGCATGGGCGGGAGGCGTGAGCGGTGGTGGCGGATGCGGAGCGTGAGCGATGCAGGATCCGGTCTAGAACTCCTCGACGCCGGCTGCGCTCACGCGATGCGAGACGAGCGGGAGCGGGTGATGATCCAGCGCGTCGCCGATGCGGATCGCCGCGTCGAGCGCGCGCGAGCCCGCGTCGAGACCGGCCTCGTCGCGCGCGTGGATGGTCGCGAGCGGCTCGCCCGCGCGCACCGAGTCGCCCGGCCGCACGGTGAGGAGGAAGCCGACGGCGGGATCCACCTCGTCCTCCATCGTCCGTCGGTTGCCGCCGAGCGCGGTGACGCCGTGACCGATGGCGCGCGGCTCGACGCGCTGCACCACGCCGGCGCGCGCTGCCCGGTAGACGCGCGAGACGGGCGCCTGCGGGAGCACCGCCGGGTCGTCGACGACGCCGGCGTTTCCCCCCTGCGCGTCGACGATCTCCCGGAAACGCTCGGCGGCGCGCCCGGAATGGATCGCGTCGCGCATCATCGCGTGGGCCTCGGGGCGGGTCGGGGCGCGTCCGGCGAGGAGCAGCATCTCGGCGCCGAGCGCGTACGTGACCGCCATCAGGTCGTCGGGCCCCTCGCCGCGCAGCGCGAGCACCGACTCCTCGATCTCCAGCGCGTTGCCGCAGGCGCGCCCGAGCGGCCGGTCCATCGCCGTGAGCAGCGCCACCGTGGGACAGCCGTGGTCGGCGCCGAGGTCGATCATGACGCGCGCGAGCTCCAGCCCGCGCTCCAGCTCGGGGAGAAAGGCGCCGGAGCCCCGCTTCACGTCGAGCACGAGCCCGGACAACCCTTCCGCGAGCTTCTTGCTCATGATGCTCGACGCGATCAGCGGGATCGACTCCACCGTCCCCGTGGCGCTGCGCAGCGGGTAGGTGCGGCGATCGACCGGCGCGATCTCGTCGGTCTGGCCGATCAGGACGCATCCCAGCCGCTCGAGCTGCGCGCGCGCCCGCGCCAGCGAGAGATCGGTGCGAAAGCCGGGGATCGACTCGAGCTTGTCGAGGGTGCCGCCGGTGTGGCCGAGCCCGCGCCCCGACATCATGGGAACGGCGACGCCGAGGGAGGCGAGCATGGGGGCGAGGACGATCGACACCTTGTCCCCGACCCCGCCGGTCGAGTGCTTGTCGATGCGCGGCTGCGCGAGGTGTCCCGGGTCGAGCCGCTCGCCGCTCTCGAGCATCGCGCGCGTGAGGGCGGCCGTCTCGCGGCGATCGAGTCCGCGCAGGAAGGCCGCCATGAGGAAGGCGGCCATCTGGTAGTCCGGCACGTCGCCGGCATGATACCCGCGCACGAGCGCCTCGATCTCCGCGTCGTCGAGCGCGCCCCCGTCCCGCTTCGTCTCGATCAGGGCGACGGCGTTCATGACCGTCGGCGCGGACGCGCGACTTTTCCGCGTCTCGCGGGGTACCGATCGCATGGCCCTTTCCTGGCCGCCCCCCGGTGGTCCGGGACGACGCGCGGTCGTGCACCCGCGTGCTGGAGAGAACGGATCATGATGTTTCGAGGCGTTGCGCTCGCGATCGTGCTGCTGCTCCGGCCCGCGGTCGGCGTCGCCCAGTCGGCGCACGAACAGCTGGCCGCGGGCGACCGCGAGCACGCGGCGATGAATGCGTCGAGCGCGTTGAAGCACTACGAGGCGGCGCTCGCCGCCGAACCGAAGAACTATGACGCCCTGTGGAAGGGGGCGCGAGAGGCGATCGACCTCGGCGAGGGGAGCCGCGCGGCGGCGGAGCGTGCGTCGCTCTACCGGACGGCGGTCGAGCTCGCGCGTCGGGCGGTGGAGGCCGACCCACAGGGCGCCGAAGGGCACTTCCAGCTCGCGCGCGCGCTCGGCCGCACCGCGCTCACCCTGGGTGCCAAGGAACGCGTGAAGTACGCGGCGGACGTGCGCACGCACGCGATGGAGGCGCTCCGGCTCGCCCCCGACCACGACGGCGCCCTGCACGTGCTGGGGATGTGGCACTACAACGTCATGTCGCTGAGCGGCCTCTCGCGCATGGTCGCCAAGACGTTTCTCGGCGGACAGGTGTTCAACTCCGCCAGCTGGAACGAGGCGCAGACGCTGATGGAGAAGTCGGTGGCGGTGGCGCCGAACCGGCTCGTCCACCGCCTGGACCTGGGCAAGGTGTACGCGGCACGCGGGGAGACGGCGAAGGCGCGCGAGCAGTGGGAGGCCGTGCTCCGACTACCGGCGACGGACTACAACGACCGCGCCTACAAGGCCGAGGCCGAGGCGCTGCTCGCGAGGCGCTGAGCCGACGCGCGGGCGCCGGGGTCAGTCGTCGCGGCCGCGCCCCCGACGGCGCCTGCGCCGCCGATCGACCAGGTCCTCGGCCGCCCACCCACCGCGCTCGATCGCGCGCCCGACGCGCCGCTTGCCGCGGCGCGCGGCGTACTGCAGCTCGTCGCGCAGCTCGTCCCAGGCATCGCGCCCGCGGCTCCCCATGCGCCGCGCCGAGCGCCGTAGCGCCGCGCGGGTCTCGGCGCCGGTGCGCGGCGTCAGCATCATCGCGAGGGCGGCACCGAGGGTGAGGCCGACGGCGAGGCCGGCGCCGAAGGTGATGGTCCCCTCGGGCGGGGTCGGAAGCTCCCAGTGTCGTGGCAGTGCGGGATAGCGCCGCGCGTCTGCCGCCGGACGTTCCCGTCCCCCTTCGGCGGTCGTCGGCCCCAAGCGAACGGCGCCTGCGGTCGCGCGGTCGCGCGAGGTGCTGCCAAGATAGGCCATGGATCGAACTCTCCCCGGGCCCCGACGGGCCTCGATGGTAAGAAACTTGCGGCTCGGGACGGTAGATTCAGCGCCGTATTGTCCGACCCCCCGACCGGTCCGGCGGCCCGGTGGCGTGGTGCACGTCCCGTGCGCGCGCTCCGGACGACCGATGGCCGGCTGCGCCAGCACCACCCTCCATCCGCGATGCTCCGGCCTCGCGAGGGGACGCATGACACGACAGAGGAAGACGGTCCTGCTCGTCGAGGACAACGAGGACAACCGCATCGTCTATTCCACCATTCTTCGCCACTTCGGCTACACGGTGACCGAGGCGCTCAACGGCGAGGAAGGGATCGCGAAGGCGCGCGCGGAGCGGCCCGACCTCATCCTCATGGACATCTCCATCCCGATCATCGACGGATGGGAAGCGACGCAGGTGCTGAAGCACGACCCGGAGACGCGGGACATCCCGATCATCGCCCTCACCGCGCACGCCCTCGCGTCGGATCGCGAGAAGGCGATGGAGGTGGGGTGCGACGGGTACCTCGCCAAACCCTGCGAGCCGCGCGCCGTGGTCGCCGAGGTGCAACGCTTCCTGGGCCGCGACGAGGATGCCGCCTGAGTCGAACGCGCCGGCCGTCGAGCCGGCGCGCATCCTCATCGTCGACGACCATGAGGACAACGTCGAGCTGCTGCGCGCGCGCCTGGAGTCCTGGGGCTTCCGCACCGACGCCGCGGCCGACGGCGCCGCCGCGCTCGCGGCGGTCGAGCAGGATCCGCCCGACCTGATCCTCCTCGACGTGATGATGCCCAAGGTGGACGGGATGGAGGTCGCCCGGCGCATCAAGTCCAACGCCGCGCTCCCCTTCATCCCGATCATCATGCAGACCGCCCTCGACACGACCGAGGCGAAGGTCGAGGGGCTCGAGGCGGGCGCGGACGACTACATCACGAAACCGATCGACTTCCCGGAGCTGAAGGCGCGCCTCCGCTCGATGCTGCGGATCAAGCGGCTCCAGGAGGCGCTCGAGGAGCGTGAGCGCGAGCTGCTCGAAGCGAACGAGCGGCTGCGCCACATGTCGCAGACCGACGCGCTGACGGGGCTCGACAACCGGCGCCACCTCGAGGAGCGCATCGAGGAGATGTTCGCGCACGCCAAGCGACTCGGCGAGCCGTTCTCCTGTGTGATGTGCGACCTGGACAAGTTCAAGGTCGTCAACGATACGTACGGCCATCAGGCGGGCGACGCGGTGCTCCGGCAGTTCGCGCACATCCTCGTCGAGGCGGCCCGCGAGATCGACCGCGTCGGCCGGTACGGGGGCGAGGAGTTCATGCTGCTCCTCCCCAACGCGCTCCCGGACGACGCCGTGGTGTTCGCCGAGAGGGTGCGGAAGCGGGTCGAGGCACATACCTTTACCTTCGACGGCGGGAGCATCCAGCGCACGGCGAGCTTCGGCGTCGCGGGGTGGCCGCACCCCCGGATCGACCACTGCGACGATCTCGTGCGCTCCGCGGATGACGCCCTGTACGTCGCCAAGGAGACGGGCCGCAACAAGGTGGTCCTCTTCGACAGCCCGGAGTTCCAGGCCCACATCTCGGCGGAGCATGGATCGGATCAGCACGACGCCCTTCCCGCGGGCGGGGGAGCCGGACACCCTCCCTGACGCGACCCCCGACGCGCACGAGGTCGCGCCTCTGCGCGCCCGCATCGCGGAGCTGCAGCGCGAGCGCGACCACCTGAGCGCGATCGTCGAGATGCTGCAGGAGATCTCCGCGTCGCTCCACTTCACCGACATCCTGCAGGCGATCGCCCGGCGGCTCGGCGACACCTTCGGCCTCGATCGCGCGACGATCTTCCTCACGAGCGACGAGGCGAACGAGGTCCGGCTGGTCGCGAGCTACGAGAACCCGTCGCTCCGCAATCTCGTCGTCGATCTCGAACGCTATCCCGAGCTGCGCCGCGCCTTCGAGTCGAAGGAGACGGTCTTCATCCCCGACGCGGCGAACGATCCGACGCTGCGGCCGATCAAGGCGACGCTCGACTCGCGCAACGTCCGGTCGATCATCGTCGTCCCGATCCAGTGGCAGGGGAACGTCATCGGCGCGATCTTCCTGCGCACGGAGCGGGGCGCCGAGCCGTTCGGCGACGCCGACGTCCGCTTCTGCCAGACGGTCGCCGGGATCACCGCCACCGCGCTCCGCAACGCGCACCGCTTCGAGACGCTGCTGCGCGCGCAGCAGGACGGGACCGCCGAGCGCCGTCGCGCCGAGCTGCAGCGCATCGCGCTCATCGCCTTCCTCCGCCGGCTCTTCGACCGCGTCGCCGGCTCCGACGACCAGGCGTGGGCGGAGACGCTCCTGCCGCGCGCGTCGGGGGAGGAGCTCGAGCGCCTCGTGTCCGTCGCCGTGCAGGTGCTCGACGAAGAGTCCAAGGTCGGATGAGCGATCTCCACGAGCTGTCCGCTCGCGCCGCTGCCCTGCGCGAGCGTCTCGAGCGCGCGAACTACGAGTACTACGTGCTCGACCGCCCCGAGCTCTCCGACGCCGAGTACGACCTGCTCTTCCGGGAGCTGAAGGCGCTCGAGGAGGCGCATCCCGAGCTGCGGACCCCGGACTCGCCGACGCAGCGGGTCGGCGCGGAGCCGGCGAGCGCGCTCGCCAAGCACACGCATCTCGTCCCGATGCTCTCGCTCGGCAACGCGTTCAGCGACGAGGAGCTCGCCGCGTGGGAGGAGCGTGCGGCGCGCATCGTGGGCGACGAGGTCCGGCGGAGCGGGTACACGACGGAGCTCAAGATCGACGGCGCCGCCGTCGCGCTCACCTATCGCCACGGCATCCTCGAGAACGGGGCCACGCGCGGCAACGGCACGATCGGCGAGGCGGTGACGGCGAACCTGCGCACCATCCGCGACATCCCGCTGCGCCTGCGCGGCGAGGGCCATCCGCCGCTCCTCGAGATCCGGGGCGAGGTGTACATGTCGTTCAGCGGCTTCGAGAGGCTGAACGAGCAGCGGGTCAAGGCGGGCGAGCCGGTGTTCGCGAACCCGCGCAACGCGGCGGCGGGGGCGCTGCGCCAGCTCGACCCGTCGATCACCGCCGCGCGTCCGCTCCGCTTCTTCGGCTACGCGATCGCGCTCCCCCCCGGCCACCAGCTCCCCTGCCGCACGCAGTGGGAGCTGCTCGACCTGCTGGCGGCGTGGGGGATCCCCGTCGCGCCGCACCGGCAGCGCTGCGCCACGCTCGACGAGGTGCACGCGTGGGCCCACACGATCGAGCAGCAGGTGCGTGCGACGCTCGACTTCGCGATCGACGGCGGCGTGGTGAAGGTGGACCGGCTCGCGCTGCAGGGGGAGCTGGGCGACGTGGGGCGCGAGCCGCGATGGGCGGTCGCGCGGAAGTTCGCCCCCGACATCGCCGAGACGATCCTGCGCGACATCCAGGTCAACATCGGGCGCACGGGGACGGTGAACCCGTTCGCGGTGCTCGATCCGGTGGAGATCGGCGGTGCGACGGTGAAGCTCGCGACGCTCCACAACTTCGAGCTCATCCGCGACAAGGATCTCCGCGTCGGCGACTGGGTGCAGGTCAAGCGCGCGGGCGAGGTGATCCCGCAGGTGATCGGCCCGATCCCCGAGCGCCGCGACGCCGCCCATCCGCCGGCGCCGTACGAGCCGCCGACCGTCTGCCCCTCCTGCGGCTCGACGCTCGTCCCCGGGACCGACCGCGGGATGCTCTACTGCCCGAACTTCCGCTGCCCGGCGCGCCAGCTCGAGTCGCTCGTGCACTTCGCGTCGCGCGGCGCCATGGACATCCGCGGGCTCTCCTACGCGCGCATCGAGCAGCTCATGCAGGCGGGGCTCGTGCGCGACGCGGCCGACATCTACGATCTCACCGTCGAGCAGCTCACCGCGCTCGAGCGCTTCGCCGAGAAGAGCGCCGAGAACCTGGTGGCGGCGATCGCCGAGTCGAAGAAGCAGCCGCTGTCGCGCCTCCTCTTCGGGCTCGGCATCGGCAACCTCGGCGAGGTGGGCGCCAAGCTGCTCGCCCGGCACTTCGGCACCATGGACGCCCTGGCCAAGGCGACGGCGGAGGAGATCCTCGGGGTGCGCGGCGTCGGCGAGACGATCGCCCGCTCCGTCTACGACTGGTTCGCCGATCCGCAGGCGTGCGCGCTCGTGGCCAAGCTGCAGGAGCGCGGGCTGACGATGTCCGAGCCCCGGGCGGCCAGCGGCAGTGCCCTCAAGGGGATGACGGTCGTCCTCACCGGGACGCTGCCGACGCTGTCGCGCGAGCAGGCGACGGAGCTGATCGAGGCGCACGGCGGACGGGTGACGAGCAGCGTGTCCAAGAAGACCTCGTTCGTGCTCGCCGGTGCGGATGCCGGCAGCAAGCTGGAAAAGGCCAAGGAGATCGGCGTCGAGGTGATCGACGAGGCGGAGCTCCGCCGCCGCATCGAGCAGCCGACCTCCTAGTTCCGGATCCCCAGACCCGCGCCCCATGTCCACCCCGATCGCCCTCCGCTCCACCGCCCTGCTCGCGATCCCGCGCGCCTCGCTGGCCGCGCTCCGTGCCGCCCTGCTGCGCGATGCCGGCCCGGCTGCGGCCGGCTATCTCCAGGAGGCGGGGTACGCCGGCGGTCCGGCCGTGTACGACGCCTTCCGCGGGTGGCTGGCGGCGCGCGAACTCCCCGCCCCCGAGCATCTGGGAGTCAGCGACTTCGAGCTCCGGGCGAGCGAGTTCTTCCTGGAGGCGGGGTGGGGTGAGCTCAGCGTGGGCGCGCTGGGCGACGCGGTGGCGACGCTCGACTCGACCGACTGGGGGGAGGCCGACCCCGAGAGTGGGCTCGACCAGCCGGGGTGCCATTTCACGGCCGGGCTCTTCGCCGACTTCTTCGGCCGCGTCGCCGAGGCGCCGCTGGCGGTGATGGAGGTGGAGTGCCGCTCGGCGGGGAGCGACCGGTGCCGCTTCCTGCTCGGGAGCCCCGAGACGCTGGGGGCGCTCTACGAGTCGATGGCGTCGGGCGCGCCGTACGAGGAGGCGGTCGCGCAGGTCTGACCGGAGCGCCGGGGGCGCACGGCGCTCGCCCCTCGGCCCAAGGGGCTCATTCGGCGTCGTGCCGGAGCGCGTCGCGATAGATCGGGTTGGTGACCAGCTCGCCGTCGACCAGGATCTCCCGGTCCCAGGGGAGGACGATCGTGCTCTCCGTCGCCAGCGCGTGGAAGTCGGGTTCGTGCTCCCCGGTGCGGAAGGCGACCGCCGTCCGCACCTCGACCGCACCGGCGTTGGCGATCGCGTTGACGGCGAGGCGCAGCGTGTCGCCGGTGTCGCAGGTCTCGTCCACCACGAGCACCCGCTTCCCCCGCACTTCCGGCGGCACCGCCCCGAAGACGGCGGGCGTCTGCCGCTCCGTGTCCGCGTGGTAGCGGCGGCTGACGATCATCGAATGGAAATCGAGATCGAGGATGGCGGCGACGACCGCCCCGGGGATCACCCCCGACGTGGCGATGCCGATCACCAGCTCCGGCTCCCAGCCGCGGGCGACCTTGAGGGCGAGCGCGCGTGCGAGCTCGCCGAAGAGCGGCCACTCGACCTCGAAGACGCCGCGGGTTCGATCGACGGTGGTGCGTCGCGGTGACATGACGTGGGTCAGAGCACGGGGAAATCGTGACGCCGCGTGGATGCGCGATCGGTCGTACGCCGCGCGGAAGCTACCGACCGAACGCACCCGCGGGAAGCAGCCGCGAGGCGCACCGGCGCCGTTGCTCGGACCGCGCCCGCAAGGTAGCTTTTCGTTTCCGGCCCTCCTTCGGCGAGGACGCGCTGGCTCGGCCGTCGCGCCCACTCATCGCACCCGACACTCCACACGCGCATGTCCTGGTGGAGCCGCCTCGTCGGCGGCAAGTCTCAAGCCGAGATCAAGCCGCAGCGCCTCGACTATCTGAACGAGGCGCTGGCGCTGGAGCGTCAGGGCGACTACGACGCGGCGCTCACCTCGTACCGTCTCGCGCTGCGCGATCGCCCGAACGATCGGAAGATCCTGCAGAACATGGCGATCGCGTTCTCCAAGACCGGCCGCGTGGACGAGGCGATCCGCTGCTACCGGCGCGCCCTGGAGATCGATCCCAACTCGTCCGGCTCGCACTACGGGCTCGCCTTCCTGCTGCTCAAGCGCGACGACCCCGACGGTGCGATCGAGCATCTGGAAGCGTTCCTCTCGCAGCCCCCCTCCTCCCCCGAGGCGGAGCGGTGGATCCGTCACGCGCAGGACACGCTGGAGCAGCTGCGCAGCGGGACGGTGGAAGAGCCGGCGCCCGAGACGGAGTCCGAGGGCTGAACGGCGTGCCTCGCGTCCTGAGCGTCGTCAGCCAGAAGGGGGGAGTCGGAAAGACGACCACGGCACTGAATCTCGCGGCGGCGCTGGCGCTCCGCGGGATCAAGACGCTGCTCGTGGACACCGATCCGCAGGGCGCGGTGCGCCACGGCCTCGGCCTCGCGGCGGGGGACGACGCGGTCGGTCTCGTCGACTACCTGCTCGGCCGCCGGCAGATGCACCAGGTCGTGCGCGCCACCAGGCTCCCCTGGCTGCGCGTGATGCTCGCCGGGAGCGTGGAGGCGGGATCGGCGCACGCGGAGTACGAGCAGCGGCTGGCCGAGCCGGCGCCGCTGGGCGAGCTGTTCGAGCGCGCCACCCGGCGCGGGCACGTCGTGGTGGTGGACACGCCACCCGGACTCGGACCGCTGACGGCGCGGGTGCTGGCGTCGAGCCAGCATGCGATCGTCCCGCTCCAGTGCGAGCCGCTGGCGCTGCAGACGACGGCCCCACTCCTGCGCGCGCTGCGGGAGGCATCGGTCCGGAATCCGGCGCTGGAGCTGGACGGGATCCTGTTGACGATGTTCGAGGGAGGCAATCCCGTGTCGGAGCGCGTGGCGACCTTCGTTCGCGAGCAGCTGCCGAAGGAGCTGGTGCTCGACATCGTGATCCCGCGGAGCCCGGCGAGCGCCGAGTCGTTCGCGGCGGGGCAGCCGCTCGTGATGCGGAGCCCGCACGACGAGGCGGCGCGCGCCTACACCGCGCTCGCGGCCCGGCTCGCGCCGAGGCTCACGGCCTGATGCGCCCCCTGTCGCGAGTCCTCGCGCTCGCGGCCTCGGTGGTCGCGGTCGCCTGCTTCGAGCTCAGTGGTCCGCCGGACGGGGTGTCCTCCATCTCCGAGCTGCTTCCGGTCGCGCCGTCGGTCGCCGATGGCGACGTGATGCGCGACGCGCTCGCGCGGCCGGCACCGCTCCAGCTCTTCGCGTTCGACGCGAACGGCGACACGATCACGGACGTGGAGAAGCGGTTCGTCGCCCTCGACGACTCCCTGGCCAAAGTCGACGCCGACGGACTCGTGATCGGGGCGCGGGCGAGCACCCGCGAGGCGCAGTTCGTCGGACAGGTCGTCGATGCGGACGGCGACGTGCTGCAGACGCCGGTCCTGCGGCTCCGGGTCGTCCCGATGCCCACGGCGGTGCTCGACACCGCGCCGGCGAGCACCGACTCGACGCCCATCGGCTTCGACGCGAGCGCGCCGCTGCCGACGCTCGCACCGTTCGGATTCCGCGTGCAGCGCGCGGGTGATCCGGTGCCCTTCTGGCTGGTGCGCTTCCGCATCGACAGCTTCACCGTGAAGGGAGTCAGCGCGTCGGTCCCGCCCGTGCGCCTCGTCCGCGGCGAGGGCCCCTCGGCGGTCATCACCGACACGGCGAGCACCGACGGTCAGGGGTTCGCCCTGCTGCGGCTGCAGCTGGTTCCGTTCGCGATGGACCCGGCGAACCTCCAGGCTCGGAAGACCGACACGGTGAGCGTCACGGTCTCGACCGTCTTCTATCCGGGGAACACGCGGGACTCCGTCCGCGTGCGGGACACGACCTATCTCTTCTTCATCCGGCCTGGTGCGCCCGGCGGCTCTCGGCTGGCGCCCGCGCGCGCACGGCCGGTATACTGAATCAGCGGCCCCGCGCTCTCCACGGCGCGTGACGGCGGAGCCCGCGCTCAACTCTCGCTGGAGGCCACGACGATGATGGTCAGTGGTGGACCCCGGGTCGGCGTGCCGGGCACGCTGAACTCGCTCTTCTTCGAGGCCGTCCGGAAGTACGACAAGCCGGACGCGTTGCAGGCGAAGGTCGGCGGCGTCTATCGACCGATCTCGCATCGTACGCTGGCCGAGCGGGTACGCCACGTCGCGCTGGGGCTGGCGGAGCTGGGACTCTCGCCCGGCGACCGCGTGGCGATCATCTCGGAGAACCGCCCCGAGTGGGCGATCGCCGACTACGCCTGCCTGACGGCGGGGATCACCGACGTCCCGATCTATCCGACGCTGCCGGCGGAGCAGATCCCCTACATCCTCAACGACTCCGGCGCCGTCGCGATCTTCTGCTCGACGGCGGAGCAGACGGCGAAGATCGTCTCGATCCGCGGTCAGTGCCCGACGCTCCGGCACGTCGTCTCGTTCGTGGACGAGCAGATCGAGGGCGCGGAGCTCACGCTCGCCGAGCTGGAAGCGCGGGGGCGGGCGGTGGACGATCCGGCGCGGCAGCGCGCGTATCGGGCGCGTGCGGACGCGGTGACGCCGGACGAAGTCGCGACGATCATCTACACCTCGGGGACGACGGGAGAGCCCAAGGGGGTGATGCTGACGCACGACAACATCTACTCGAACGTGATGGCGTCGTCGCAGTGCATCCCCTTCGACGGATCGAGCGACGTCGGGCTGAGCTTCCTCCCGCTGTCGCACATCTTCGAGCGGATGGCCGGGCACTATCTCATGTTCCACGTCGGCTGCTCGATCGCCTACGCGGAGTCGATCGACACGGTGCCGGTGAACATGCAGGAGGTGCGGCCGACGCTCGTCTGCTCCGTCCCCCGGCTGTACGAGAAGATGTACGCGCGCGTGCTGGAGAACGCGGTGAGCGGCGGCGCGGTGAAGGCGCGGATCTTCGCGTGGGCGCGCCGCGTCGCCGACCGGTGGGCCGACCAGCAGCTCATGGGGCGCGAGCCGGCGGGCGCGCTCGCGCTGCAGTACGCGCTGGCGCAGAAGCTCGTGTTCTCGAAGCTCCGGGAGCGGACCGGCGGGCGGCTGCGCTACTTCGTGTCCGGCGGTGCGCCGCTGGCCCCGGAGATCAACAAGTTCTTCTTCGCCGCCGGGCTCACGATCCTCGAGGGGTACGGGCTCACCGAGACGTCGCCGGTGATCTGCGTGAACACCCCCACGGCGTTTCGCCTCGGCACGGTCGGGCGGCCGATCCCCGGCGTCGAGGTGATGATCGCCCCCGACGGGGAGATCCTCACCCGCGGCCCGCACGTGATGGCGGGCTACTACAACAAGCCCGACGCGACGGCGGAGGTGATCGACGCCGAGGGGTGGCTCCACACCGGCGACATCGGCGAGCTGCGCGACGGCTTCCTCACGATCACCGATCGCAAGAAGGACATCATCGTCACCGCCGGGGGGAAGAACATCGCCCCGCAGCCGATCGAGAACAAGGTCAAGACGAACAAGTACGTCAGCCAGGCGGTGATGATCGGCGACAAGCGGAAGTTCCCGATCCTGCTCATCGTGCCGAACTGGGACAACCTCGAGAAGTGGGCGGGGATCAAGAACATCATCTGGACGAGCCGCGCGCAGCTGCTCGCGATGCCCACCGTGAAGGCGAAGATGGAGAAGGAGATCTTCGGCACGCTCGAGGGGCTCGCGAAGTACGAGATGCCGAAGAAGCTCGGCCTGCTCGAGCACGACTTCTCGATCGAGCGTGGGGAGCTGACGCCCAAGCTGAGCGTGAAGCGGCGGGTGATCGACCGGACCTACAAGGACACGATCGACGCGTTGTACGCGGAGGAGCGGGAGCCGGCGAACGTCTGAGCCGGGCGACCGCCTCCCGTCTCACCCCCGCTTCAACCCGACCAGCGCCGGCCGCCCTTCACGCTCGCCGACCCACTGCCGGTCGTCGCGCGCCAGCTCGCGGATCCCGACGGGGACTGGCGTCTCGGCGGGAGCGACGAGGCGGCCGCCGGCGCGGAGCGACCGGGCGGCGGCCGGCGCGAGCGCGGCGCGCGCCGCGTCGAGCGCCACGGCACGCAGCACGCCCTCCCCGAACGGGAAGCTCGCCGCCGGCGCGGACACGGCGTAGACCCCCTGCTCCGTCGCCACGTTCGCGGGGGCCGCGAGGAGGACGAAGCGCTGGTCCATCATCGCGCGGAGGGAGGTCGCGTGCGCCCCCATCCCGCCGGCGAGGACCACCACGCCCCCCGGCTCGCCCAGATCCAGCAGCGCCGCGAGCCGCATCGTCTCCTCCGGATCGGGAAGCTCGCACGACGGGGACGGGGTGCCGCCCAGCTGCACTTCGCGATCGCGCACCGGATACTCCGCCCGGCACACGGGGCAGCCGAGCGTCCCGCGCACGATCTCGCGCCCCTCCATCGTCTCGATGGAGGCGACGAGCCAGCTCTCCTCGTGCGGCTGCGGGCAGCGGAGGACGTCCACGTGCTCGATGTGCATCGCTCAGCTCCGCGAGAGGCGCAGCTCGTCCACGTTCACTCGTTCCGGACGCGTCACCGCCCACACGACCGCGTCCGCCACGTCCTCCGGACGGAGCATGGACGCGCGCGGCGTGAAGCCGGGGCGCGTGTCGGGATCGATCGGGTCCCAGAGCGAGGTGTCGGTCGGCCCCGGCGAGACGAGCGTCGCGCGCACCCCGCTGTCGCGCAGCTCGGCCCGGAGCACCTCGTGCAGCGCACGAGCGCCGTGCTTCGCCGCCGCGTAGGCGCCGTTCCCGGGGTAGATGGTCCGGTCGGCGATCGAGCCGATGGTCACGATGTGACCGGTCCCGCGCGCGCGCATCGCCGGCAGCACGGCGCGCACGAGGGTGAACGGCGCGACGAGGTTGGTCTGCACCACCTCGGTGAACTCCGCCGGATCGATCTCGTCGAGCGGCGCGAGCGTGAAGAGGCCGGCGTTGTTCACGAGGATGTCGGGCGCGTCGCCGAAGTGGCGCACCGCCTCGGCGACGGCGCCGCGGACGTCCTCGGGATCGGCCACGTCGGCGGCCATGGCGACGGCGCTGGCGCCCGCCCGACGCAACGCGTGCACGGCGCGCTCGAGCGCCTCGGCGCCGCGCGCGAGCAGCGCGACGCTCGCGCCCGCGTCGGCCAGCGCGCCGGCGACGGCGAGCCCGATGCCGCGCGAGGCGCCGGTGACGAGGGCCCACCGGTCGCGCAGCGGGGAGTGTCGCATCCCTGCTCTCTCGTGCTGAGCCACGGTCGTGCCTCTAGCGTCCGTTGTGTGCGAGACGGAGGAACTCGTCCCGCGTGCGCGCATCGCTGCGGAAGGAGCCGCGCAGCGCGCTCGTGATCGTTCGCGAGTTCTGCTTTTCCACGCCGCGCATCATCATGCAGAGGTGCGCCGCCTCGATGACGACGCCGACCCCCTTGGGCTTCAGCACCTCGTCGAGCGCGCCCGCGATCTGCTCGGTGAGCCGCTCCTGCACCTGGAGACGCCGGGCGAAGAGATCGACGATGCGCGGGATCTTCGACAGGCCGACGATGCGGCCGTCGGGGATGTAGCCGACGTGCGCGCGCCCGAAGAAGGGCACCATGTGGTGCTCGCACATCGAGTAGAGCTCGATGTCGCGCACCATCACCATGTTGGAGTGCGACTCCTCGAACAGCGCGTCGCCGACGACGTCCAGCGGGGTCTGGCCGTAGCCGCGCGTGAGGAAGGACATCGCGTTCGCGACGCGCTGCGGCGTCTTGAGCAGCCCCTCGCGGTCGGGGTCCTCGCCGAGGAGGGCCAGCTGGCGGCGCACCAGCGCCCCGTACTCGGCGAGGTGCTCCGCGCTCGGTCCGGGGGGGAGGGTGGACGGCTCGGGGTCGAAGTCGTCGTCGTTGTCGCGCCGCCGGACCTCGAGCTCCGCGGCGCGATCAGGATCCCGTGTATTCGACATAGTTGTGTGGGGTCTCCCAGAGCACGAGACGCGTCAGGCGGGCGGGTGCGACGTGCGCCTCGAGCGCGCGCCAGCAGGCGACGACGATGTTCTCCGCCGTCGGAATGATCCCCTGCATGAAGTCCACGTCGAGATTGAAGTTGCGGTGGTCCGCCCGATCGACGACCTCGCGCTCGACGATGCGCTTGAGCTCCCCGAGGTCGAGCACGTAGCCCGTGCGCGCATCGATCGGCCCGGTCACCGACACGTCGAGCATGTAGTTGTGCCCGTGCCAGTTGGGGTTGTTGCACTTGCCGAAGAGGCGACGGTTCTCCTCCTCGGAGAGCGCCGGGTTGTGCACCCGATGCGCGGCATTGAAGTGCACCCGCTTCGTGACCGTCACCTGCGGGGACTGCGGGGGAGCTGCCATCGATCTCGCCACGCTCGCGACTCTGGGACCCCTGACCAACGCGCTGGGCCCGCCAGCGGTTCCGCCCGAACCGGCGGGACGATGAAAGCTAATACCGGCGGCACGGCCCCGACCGCTGACGAGGGCCTTTCTCCTCACTATCTTCCGCCGACGCGGCTCCCCTCTCGCCCCCCGGCTCTCATGCGATTCGATCTCGGCATGCTCATCGCGATCCTCATGCTCGTCATCTGGGCGGTCGGGGCGCTCGTGTACAGCGGACCGGGATGGCTGCACCTCCTCCTCACCGGCGGGCTGTCGCTGCTCATCTGGCGGATCGTCGAACGCTCGGAGCCGCGGTGAGGCGGGGCGGCGGATCGACGGATTGACGGTTTGACCGTTGGACGGCACCGGCTGTCATCCCGAGCGGCGCTCGGGATGACAGCCGGTGCCGTCCGTCACTCCGTCTTCCCGATCGCCGCCGCCAGCACCCGTGCCAGCCCGTCCTCGACGGGGTCGCTGATGACCGGGGGGAGCCCGCCGCCGAAGGCGAAGACGCCGCCCCGGCTCGAGCCTTCGACGCCGTCGCCCAGCAGCACGACGCGCGTGCCCAGCTCCATCGCCTGCGCGATGAACATCCGCGACTCGGCGGCGGGGTGCGCGAGGTCCACGAGCGCCACGGCGGGGCTCACGCGCAGCAGCGCATCGGCGCCGCGCTCCGTCGCGAGTGCCCCGACCGCCGCATAGCCCAGCTCCGCGCAGCGATGCTCGAGCACCGTCTGGCGGCGGGAATCGTGGCTGAGGACGAGGACGACGGGGTGGCGCTGCGGCACGGGAGCCTGGCGCGGGGTGAAGACGGGGGTGAGGTATGAGACCGGCATCGTGCCCCTCAGACGGACGAGGTCGGTGGCCCGTAACGACCTCATGGTCGCCGCTGCGTGACGGCGCGCCTGCGGCCGGGCGCACCGCCCCGCCGGGGAGGTAGATTCCCGCGGACCGCCCCCTCCCCGCCCCCGGATGCAGCCGCTCCCCCCCGTCGACACCGTCCCCCTGTTCGAGCCGCTGCTCGAGGAGCTCCTCCCCCTCCTCCGCTCGCTCGACGCCGCCGACTGGGAGCGGCCGACGCTGGCCGGCCGCTGGCGTGTCCACGACGTCGCCGCCCACCTCCTCGACGGCGACCTCCGCCGCCTCTCGGCCGCGCGCGACGGGCACGCGCTCGCTCCCGGCGCCCGGGTAGAGGGCCACGCCGACCTCGTGCGGCTGATCGACGGGCTGAACGCGCAGGGGGTGCAGTACGGCCGTCGGCTGAGCCCACGGCTGCTGATCGACCTGCTCGAGATCACCGGCCGCTGGGTCGCCGCCCACGTCGCGGCGCTCCCGCCGCACGGAGAGGCGCACTTCCCCGTCGCGTGGGCCGGCGAGGCACGGTCGGAGAACTGGATGGACGTCGGGCGCGAGTACACGGAGCGCTGGCACCACCAGATGCAGATCTGCGACGCCGTCGGCGCGCCGCTCCTGCTCGAGCCCCGCTGGCTCGTGCCGGTGCTGGAGCTCTCGGTGCGCGCCTTCCCGCGCGCCTACGCGGGCGTCGTGGCGCCGGAGGGGACGAGCGTCGCGTTCGAGGTCGCGGGCGTCCCGGGCGGCGTGTGGACGACCCGGATGGAGCGAGACGGCTGGCGCGTCCATCGCGGCAGGGAGGGTGTTGCGCACGCGACGGTTCGGCTCACCCCCGACGAGGGCTGGCGGCTGCTTTACAACGCCCTGCCGGCGGAGCGAGCGCGCGAGACGTTGGCGATCGAAGGGGATCTCGCGTTGGCGGAACCGCTGTTGCGGGCGAGGTCGGTGATGGTGTGAGCGGACGCGCTGCGCAGCGGCGCGATGCCGATCACCCCCGACGAGCCTCGTACCGGACGCGCACCCGGCAGATGCGATCCACGAGGTCGTTGAACGCCTGCGTCGGCATGTGGGCGCAGACGCGCTGCAGCCGGGTGGCGATGTCGGCCCGCATCGCCAACACCACGCCGGGCGCGATGATGCACACCGGTTTCGCGTGCTGTACGACGACACCGTGGACGATCTCGTAGTTGCGCTGCATCGCGCACCCTCCGAAGTCTGCGGTCGAAGCTGTGACGCCTGGTGGAGCCATCCCGCTCCGCACCGCCCGCAATCGCCGCGCCGCCCGGCGCATCGGGCGCCCGATCCATCGGCACCTACCCCCTGTGTACGCTCGCCGACACCGATCCGTTCGCACGCCGGACCCGGGGCCGACTCAGTCCTCGCGCCCCTCGGGGAACTGAAGTTTCACGCGCACGATGTCATCGACGAGTTGCTGAAAATCCGACTCGCCGAGGTGGCCGGCAACGCGCCGGATGCGGCTCGCGACCTCCGCGCGCACGCGTGCCTGCTGCCCGTCCACCGGCCGTTCCCGGGGCCATCCACCGTCATCCGTCGTCCGCTCGCCGCCGTCGCTCGCTCGCATGGTGCTCCGCTCCGCTCGTCCGTGCCCACCTGAACGATCGCGTACGGCACCACTCCGGCGCTACCCGCGTCGGCGACGAGCCTGGTTCGCTCGGACCGGGAGGCCGGAGCGCGACCGCCATTCGCCGGGGCGTGACCGGCCCTCCGGCCCACGGATCATGGGTGCCGACCGGCCGCTGCTACAACCGGCCCAGCATCCCCGTGCCTCGAACGAGGAGACGGTCGACGGCGACGTCGTGCGGGGGTTCTTCCGCGTTCGGAACGCGCTCGCGGAATCGATCGGAACCGAGGATGGCCGCTCCGCCACCGGCGTCACGCTGGCGAGTGTCACCGCCGCGATCGCTGGAGCCGGTGCGGACGCCCGTCCGAATGCCGGTGGCATCGATAGCCTACGGCGCCGCGGCAGTCGTACCGGGGCCGCGCGCCGGCGCCTCGACCGCGTGGCGCGCGAGCTAGATCTCCCAGTTGGACAGCACGATCCCGCGCGCCGGTCGCGGCTCGTCGTACCCGTCGAGCGACATCCGCAGATCCGTCCATCGCACGCGCGCGCCGAGCGACACCATCGTGCGGTAGGCCGCGGGATAGTTCCCCTGCGTGCGCACCGCGATGCGGCGCGTGCCGCTGCGGCGCGCGAAGTCGCACAGCGCGACGAGCATCGGCTCGAAGTCCGCCTCGTCGGCGAGCACCAGCTTCAGCACCCGCAGCTCCTCGCGCGCGCGCCCCTCGACGAGCGGTACGGTGTGGCAGAGCGCGAACCCCACCAGCGTCCCCCCGCGGCGCACGAGCACCGTGTCGCCGAGCGCGAGATCGTCGGTGAGGGTGATCTCGCGCGTGTAGTCGTAGCCGGGGGCGAGGGCCTCCACCAGGCGCTGGCACTCGGCGATCGCCCCCTCCTTGTCGCGCGACGGGAGGCGGCCGAGCAGCTCCGGGGCCCGCTCGGCGGAGGCCGCGTCGAGGGTGAGCGTGATGGTGAGCCGGCCGGGGACGAAGCCGAGGCGCGAGTAGAAGCCGATGTTGTCCATCGTGCGCGGCATCGTCTCGAGCCCGATGACGCGGCACTGCTGCTCGCGCAGCCACGACACGCCGCTCGTCACGACCTCCTTCCCCGTCCCCTGCCCCTGGCAGTCCGACCGCACCGCGAGCGGCCCCATCCACCCCTCCGTTCCCGAACGGTGCACCATGTTGAACGCGGCCACCTCGCCCCGCTCGTCGCGCCAGAGCATCGCGCCGCCGTCGGCGTCCTCGATCGCGTAGCGCCAGATGGCCGGATTCAGGTACGGGACGCGGACTCCGACCATCCCGTCGCGGCGATAGCGCTCGCTGAACGCCTCGCTGAAGACGACGTTGAGCGCAGGGATGTCGTCGAGGCGCGCGCGCTGCGGGCCCGTCACGAGCGGCGCCGCGCGCCAGGAGCGGGTGGTCGCCATCAGCGCTCGACCTCCGCGTAGTCGGCGGCGTCGGCGTCGGCTGCCAGGGCATCCATGGCGTCCGGACGCTCCTGGACCACTCGCGAGCTCCCGCTCTCCTCGTCGTAGCGCACGGTGATCACCTGGTCGAGTCCCTCGCGCACCGCATCGATGTGGGTGATGAGAATGACCTGCTCGAAGCGGTCGTGCAAGCGGCGCAGCAGATCCACCACGTTGTGCCGCCGCGATTCGTCGAGCGAGCCGAAGACCTCGTCGAGGATCAGGAGGTTGAGCGGCTGCCCTGCGCGCTCGGCGATCATCTGCGAGATGGCGAGGCGCAGGACGAGGTTCGCGAGGTCCTCCTCGCCGCCGGAGATCACCGGCTTGGGGATCCCGTCCTCCAGCACGACGAAGTTGTAGCTCTCGTCCAGCTCGAGCTCCGAGTAGCGGCCGTCGGTGAGCTCACTCAGGAAGCGGCTCGCGCGATCGGAGATCTCGGGGCGGAGCTGCATGTTCAGATCCGTCCGCATCTCGCTGTACGCCCGATCCAGCTCGTCGTGCAGTGCGCGCTCGGCGACGAGCGCCGTGAGGCGCTGCTGCGCCTGCGCGAGCTCGCGCTGCGCCTGGAGCGCGGCGTCGCGCGCCTGCTCCGCGTTCGCGCGCTCTCCTTCCGCGGCGACGGCGGCGAGCTCCCCCGCCCGCAGGTCGGTGGCCGCACGCTCGTACTCGGCACGGAGATCGACGAAACGATGCTCGTCGAAGGCGAGCGCCGCCCGCTTCGCCTCCAGCTCCGCCGTGCGCCGCGTCGCCGCCTCGAGGCGCGCCGACGCGCGCTCGAGCTCCGTGCGCCACTGCGCGTCGCGCTCCACCTGCGTGGCGAGGCGCGAGGCGCGCGCCTCGAGCGGGCGGAGCCGCTCGTGCTCGCGCTGCAGCGCGGCGTGCCGCACCGCGTCGTAGCCCTCGGGGATCGTCGCCAGCTCTCGGCGCACCTGCTCGTGCCGCTGCTCCTTCGCCGCGAGCTCGCGCCCGAGCTGCGCCAGCTCCTGCACCGCGCTCTGGCACTTGGCGAGCCGACGCTCGAAGCGCGTCGTCTCCTCGAACGCGCGCCGGCGCCGCTCCTCGAGGCTCGCCAGCTCCTCGGGCGCCGACTCGAGCTGCTCGACGCGCGACTTGTAGTACTTGCCGTCCACCGTGACCGTCTCGAGCTGCTCTTCGAGCGTGTCCAGCACGGAGCGGAAGTGGCCGCCGAGCGGGCGGGCGCAGGTCGGGCAGGTGCCGTCCTCCCCCGCGGCGAGGAGCCGCTCGCGCTGCTCGCGCACGTCGTCGTACTGGGCGCGCAGCGTCTGGAGCTTGGTCTCCGCCTCCTGCTTGTCGCGGACCCACTCGGTGCGCTTGGCGTCGAGGTCCACCTCGGCGCGCGCCAGCTCCTGGCGGCGCCGCTCCACCTCCGTCGCCGCCTCGCGCTCGAGCGCCGGTGCGCTCTCGAGCTTGCGATGCCGCTCGCGCAGCTGCGCCAGCTCGTCGCCGAGCGCGCGCACGTTCTCGGCCAGCGTCTGTCGCCGCCCCTCCTCGCGATAGAGCGCATCGAGCACGCGCAGGTCGCTCGCCAGCTCGCCGAGCCGCGCGAGCTGCGGCGTGATCTCCGCGAGCTCGGCGCGCGCGACCTCGGTCGCCGCCAGCTCGCGCTGCAGCCGCTCCACCTCGCGCGCGACGCTGCCCTGCTCCGCCTCCGCGACGCGCAGCTCCGCGAGGAGCGCCTGCAGCTGCTCGCGCGCCTGCTGCGCCGCCTGCCACCGCGGCTCGATGGCGGCGAGCGCCGCGCCGGCCTCGGTGCGCCGACGCGCCGCCTCGAGAGCGCGTCGCTCCGCGTCGGCGAGGCGGCGCGCCGAGTCGTCCACCTGCCGGCGCACCTGCTCGGGGTCCGCCATGCCGGCGCGCAGCCCCGCCGCCTCGGCGACGAGCACCTTGCGCCGGTCGCGCGCGAGCGCCTGCGCCGCGCGCAGCCGCTCGTATCCCAGCACCCGCGACAGGAACTGCGCGCGCTCGGCGGGCCCCATGGCCGCCATCACGCTCAGCTCCTTCTGCCCCGTGAAGTAGGTGTTGAAGAACTCCTCGCGCGACATCCCGATCCGGCGGCGGAGCATCTCGCCGACGCCGGTGAGCGAGTTCGCGATCGGCGTCGTCGCGCCGTCGAGGTACAGCTCCGCCGTCGTCAGCCCGCGGCTGACGAGATAGCGATGGCCGCCGAGCTCGAAGTCCAGCTCCACGCGCACGGCGGCGCGCGCACCGGCGCGCAGCGAGCGGATCGAGTCGCGATTGCCGCGCACCGCGGGCGTGCCGTACAGCGCCCACGCGATCGCCTCGAGGATCGTCGTCTTCCCGGCGCCGTTGGCGCCGATGATCCCCGTGAGCCCACCCTCGAAGGTGATGCGCGTGTCGACGTGCTGCCGGAAGTTCTGGAGCACGAGGCTGTTCAGACGCATGCGCCGCTCACTCCTCGCTCGCGATCGGCGCCGCGGGCGCGGCGGCCGCGAGCTCCGACTGCTCGGCCTCGCGCAGGTAGCCGAGCCCCAGCTCGACGAGGCGCTCGCGATCGAGATCCGAGGTGAGGGTGCGCGTCTGCAGCTTCTCGCGCACGACGTCGGCCAGCGAGGGGCGCCGTCCGGGCGCGCCCTGTCCGGTGCGACGCGTCGGCTCGGGGCGGCGCAGATCGAGATGGAAATGCAGCGCGCGCCGCTTGTACTCGCGCAGCGTGCGATGGTCGAGCTCACGCGCGACGTGACGCGGCACCTCGCGCACGACGAGGCGCACGATCTTGTCGTCCAGCCCGTCGGGACAGCGCTCGACGGCGGCGGCGATCGCGGCATCCAGCTCGGCGGCGCTCAGCCCGCGCGCGTCGACCGCGGGGAGATCGACGAGCGGCCGCGCGGGCGCGATCGGGTGGAACCGATGCTCGCCCGTCGCGAGATCGTGCTCGACGATCCCCTTCCCGGGAAGCCGCGCCTGCCGCTCTTCGAGCAGCTCCCCCCAGGGATTCGCGCTCGTGTAGTCGATCGAGCCGGAGTAGTACGCGTTCGGCGCGATCTCGCGATGCACGTGGAAGTGGCCGAGCGCGATGTAGCTCCACTGCGACGCGCCGAGCGCGGCGAGCGGGATCTCGAGCTCGGCGCGGTCGGCGTCCGCGAGGTGGGCGGGGAGCATCCCCTCCACCTCGCCGTGCAGGAGGAGGACGTTGTACCGCGCGTCCGGGTCCGGCGCGAGCTCGGGGCGCGCCGCCACCGGGACGTCGGGGACGGCGAGGATCGAGAGCGCGCGCTCGGGAAAGGCGAGCCGCTGCGCCGCCGCGTCCACGACGTGGATGCCGAGCGGCCGGAAGAGGCGGAGGATGCACCCCGTCTCGCTCGAGCGGGGCGTGTCGTGGTTCCCCGCGACCATGACGACGATCGCCTCCGGCAGCTCGCGCACGAGGCGCGCGAACTGGGTGAACGCGTGCAGGATCGCCGAGTTCGTGGGGCGGACGGTGTGGAACACGTCACCGCCGATGACGACGAGCTCCGGGCGCAGCTCGATCGTCCGGTCGATGGCGCGCTGGAAGGTGCGTGCGACGTCCGCCTCGCGCTGATTGATCCCGGTGGGAGTCAGGCGATAGTACTGCCGGAAGCCGAGGTGGAGATCCGAGAGATGGACGAGCCGCATCGGAGGAACTTAGGGCCTCGCGCCTCTCCCTTCCACGCGCATGCGCTGGACGATCCGCGTCACGACGTGCATCGGCGTGGCGCCCCGCCCCGCCGGCGAGGCGACGGTGGTGTTCACGACGAGGGAGAAGCGGGCATCGTTCAGCCAGCCGCGGTTCCGGTCGAGGAGGATGTCGCCCACCAGCGTCCCGCTCATGCTCGATCCGGCGGCGCTGCTGGAGGTCACCGCGTCGCGACTGAGCTGCCCCCGCACCGAGATCCAGGCCAGCGTCCCGTTCCGGGTGAGCGAGTCGAGGCGGAACTCGGCGCGGATCACCCCGTCCTCGGCCGCGAGCGAGCCGGTGGCCGGCACCGGCATCTCGCGCCGCCACCGGTCGCCCACGGCGACCGGCCGGGTCGGGAGGGCGGCGGGCATCGCCGACACGACGGCGGTGAGCTCGCGCTCTGCCTCGCTCACCAGCCGCGCCGTGCCGTCGGGGGCGATGTGCAGCCGCATGGCGCGGCCGGCGAGGGCGCGCTCGGTGCGGCGGGCCAGCTCCCGCGCATGCGGGTCGGAGGTCGTGAGTCGCACGGAGTCGGTCACGGCGAGGACGCCGGTGGCGCCCGGAAGGCGCTGCTGGACGATCGCCCGCGACCAGAGGCGGAGAGTCATCGTCACGCGCCGGGCGGCGTCGATCGCGCTCCCGCGCCGGCCGTTCACCTCCGTCTCCTGCTCGATCCGCATGCGGATCGTGTCGCCGACGACCGGGCGCAGCTCGAGGAGGACGCGGGGCTGCGCGGAGAGCGGGGTGGCGGCGACGAGGAGGAACCCCAACACCGGGAGCGGGAGGCTGGAGGCGGGAGGCACGAATCGCCGCGGACGCCGCATCAGATGCCGTACGGATCGTCGGCCGGCGCCGAGACGATCGGCGCCGTCGCCGGACGGGCCACCGTCGTCCGGGGCGCGAGCACCCCACGGAACTGCGCCCGGAAGAAGGCGCGCACGTCGGCCGGCCGCTCGCGCAGCGTCGCGTTGCGCGCGCGCAGGATCGCCTCGTCGTCCTGCAGCGTCACGGCCTCCTGCACCCACTGAAGGGTGATCGACGGATCGAGGGTGCGGAGCGAGCGCAACACCGCCTCGTCCACCCCGACGTCGCTCGCCTGCGGATACCGCTCCGCGCCGTCCCGGCCGCGCATGACGGCCGGACGGGGGAAGCGGACGAAGATCGGCTGCGTGAAGTGCGGGTGCCGCACCATCAACTGTCCCTTGTCGAGCGTTGCAAGCTTGGTCCGGGTCGCGGGGCTCAGCACCGCGTAGCCGGGGGTCGCCAGCTCGTCGGCGTCCATCCGGCCGTACAGCGACGTGCCGGAGTTCCCGACGACGCGCCGGTGCACCTGCGATCGAAATTGCTGGGCGCTGAACAACACGAGCCCGAGATACCGGCCGCGCTCCGCGATGTCGAGGAGCATCTTGCGGACGTAGGTGTCCTGGCCGTCGCTCGGCGCGTACTTGTTGAGCTCGTCCACGAACACGACGACGTGGTTCACGCCGAGGTCGCGACGCTCCAGGTGCTCCCGGAGCTTCGTCACGACGCGCGCGAAGATGAGGTCCTGCGCATCCTCCTCGAGCGCCGCGACGTCCACTACGTACACCGCCCGGTCCCGGAAGCTCCCGAACGGGAGATCCGAGGCCGCCCCGTCGTCGGTCACGAGCCCGGCGCAGCGGGTGGAGATGTTGGAGAGACGGTTCCGTACCTTGCGGATCGTCGCGACGTGGTGGGTCTTCCAGCTCTCGCCCCCCTTCCCCTCGAGCATGATCAGCACGTCGCGGAACCAGGCGTCCAGATCGGCGAAGGAGCGCACGCGATAGCGCTTCCCGTTCTGCAGCTGGGGATCGCTGAACTCGCGGTTCACGACGCGCTCCTTGAGGAAGTCGATGAGCGCGTCCGCCTTCGCGTCCACGTCGTCCTTGTTCAGCAGCACCTCGGCGTACTGCAGCACCTCGCTCAGCCCCCAGGTGAGCGGATGCACGTTGGCGGCGAGCTGCTCGTTGGAGCGCAGCGTGTTGAGCGCCAACCCGTCGGGCTTGTAGGGCGCGTAGTACTCGACCTGCTCGAAGGGGCGTGCCGGAACGCCGCAGCGCGCGTAGAGCGCGCTGTCCGCGTCGTCCAGCGTGCCGGGCTGGTCGAGGAAGCAGAGGTCGGGCCCCTTCACGTTGAACGCCAGCGCGGCGACCGATCCCTTGCTGGCCGGGAAGTGCGCGAAGATCGACTGCAGCAGCCACTCGACGGCGCTCGTCTTCGTCGCGAGTCCGGAGACGCCGGTGATGTTGAGATGCGCCGCCTCGGGCCCGAGCAGGAAGTCGGCGTCGAGATAGATGGCGCTCTCGGTGCCGCCGGCGCGATACACGCCGATCGGGATCCCCGTGCGCGCACCCTCCTTGAGGTACCCGTCCATCCGCAGCGCCACGGCGACGTCGTCGTCGTCCGCCAGATGCACGCTCCCCATCGGCACGGGCTGCAGCGGCTCCTCGGGGACGTGCCGCAGCACGTGCGCCGTGTACAGCCGGATCTCGGCGCGCTCGGTCGCCGCCAGCGACTCGGCCCCCGGCTGGCCGTCGAAGCCGAGCACGTCGTGCAAGGGCGACTGCAGGTCGGTGTAGGAGAACCCCTCGACGACGATGCCGTAGATGCGCGGATGCACGCCGTTGACGGGCGTGCTCCCGTCGACGCGCACGATGGTCCCGATGCCGACGGCGGAATCGAGGCCGGTCCAGAAGTGGAACTCGTGCGGCGTGTTGGGACGGCGCTCGGTGGCGACGACGCGACCGAGGGGGGCGGGGGACGGGGCCGGCGGCTGGGGGCTGGGGGCTGGGAACTGGGGTGAGTCGATCATGCGATGACGCTCCGATGACGCGTGCGGCCTACTCTGACGGCGACCACCGCAAGGGGCGCCCCGTGATCCGAAGCTATCGAGACCTGGAAGTCTGGCAGAAAGCGATCGAGCTGGCCGTCGAGAATCACCGGCTCTGTCGACGGCTCCCCGCACACGAGCGCTCTGGCCTGACGTTGCAGATGCGCCGTGCTGCGATCTCGATCTCGTCCAACATTGCCGAAGGGCACAGCTCGTGGAAGCGCCGGCGGTTCGCCGATCACGTCACCATCGCCCTCGGCTCGCTCGCCGAGCTCGAGACGCGGATGATTCTCGCCCATCGCTTCGGAGACCTGGCGCACGACGACGCCGCAACGTTCTGGCTGCTCGCCGAGCGCGTGGGACGCCTCATGTCGGGACTGCGCAAGTCGCTCGAGCATCCCCCCAAGGACAAATCGTGACACGCCAATCCCCAGTCCCCAGCCCCCTACCCCCAGTTCCCGCCCCTCACACCACCGCCCTCAGAAACTCCTCACAATCCCTCACGCCATACACCATCTTGTCCCACCGCGCGTCCGGGAGCGCCAGTGGCGACACTTCGGCCAGCACCCAGCGCGACACCTCGTTCGCCCGCTCGCCGATCAGCGGATCGTCCACGAGCGATGGCGCGGAGACCTCGACCCGCACCAGCCCCCACATCGGGTCGTGCCCACGCGGATCGCGGAGTCGGAGATACCAGCTCGCCACCGTCGCGCGGCGCGTGGACGTGATGCGGAAGACGCTCGAGCGCTCGCCGACGCCGAGCGACAGCACCGCGCGCACCGCCTCGCCCTCCGCGTACAGCGTGCGATGGCTCTTCACGACGCCGACGGCGCACGACGCGCTCGCCACCCGCTCGCTCCCGCTGATCCCGCCGTCGATCAGCAACGGCTCCCGCTGACGGCTGCACCACGCCTCGGCGAGCACCGCCTCCAACCGCTCGCGATCCTTCTGCACCAGGTGCACGGCGCCGTCGCGCAGTGCGAAGGGGTGTGACGAGGCGAGAGGCGCCGAGCCATCGGAGGTGTCCACGACGCGGAGCCCCGATCCCTCGAGCGCCGCCCAGCTCCGCGCGGCGAGCAGCGCCCGCGGCGCGTAGAGCGCGCGCTCGACGAGATGCCGCCAGGTGGCGAGCCGCCGATTCCGTCGCGCCCGCACGACGGCGGCGACCGTGCCGTGCACGACCGGCACCCCCTCCGGAAACGCGACGACGCGGCTCGATTGCGTCCCGTCGAGGAAGGCGGCGAACGATGCGACCGGCGGGTCCACGAGGCGATGCGCGCGCAGCGCTCCACCCTCGAGCAACGTCGCCGCGATCAACCGGGGCGCCTCCCCCACGATCGTCGTCGCCTCCAGCGGCGCCCCGTCGTCGTACGCGATCGCCTCGCGAGGCAACGACTCGGCGAGGCGGCGCTGCAGCGCCTGGAGCGAGAGCGGCGGAGACGGCATGGGGAGGAAGGTAATGCGGACTGCGAACTGCTGCGTCCTGCGTGCTTCGTCCTGCGTCGTCACCCCCTCGGGATGCTCCTGACGCAGGTCGCAGGTCGCAGGACGAAGCCGTCCGCAGTTCGCAGGACGCAGCTTTCAGGTTTCCGTCCGCAGCCGTTCGCAGTCCGCCGCCCCCTACCCGCTCACCACGCCGATCGCCACGCCGTCGTGCGTCGGCACCACGATCCCCGTCACGCGCGGGTCGGTCGCGAGGCGGCGGTTGAACTCCCGCACCGCGTTCGTGCGCGCGTCGTCCACCGACGGGTCGATCACGCGGCCGCCCCAGAGCGCGTTGTCCGCGACGAGCAGGCCGCCGGGACGGAGCAGGCGCAGCGCCCAGTCGAAGTACGTCGGCAGCCCTTCCTTGTCCGCGTCGAGGAACACCGCGTCGAAGCGCTCGCCGTCGAGCGCGGGGAGCAGGTCGAGCGCGCGTCCGACGCGCACCTCCACGCGGTCGGTGACGCCGGCGTGCGCGAGATGACGGCGCGCGAACTCCGCGTGCGCCGGCTCGAGCTCGATCGTGATCAGCCGGCCGTCCGCCGGCAGGGCGCGCGCGATCCAGATCGCGGAGTAGCCGCCGAGCGTCCCGACCTCGAGGACGCGCCGGGCGCCGACGGCGCGCAGGAGCACCTGCAGCAGCCGTCCGGCATCCGGCGAGATCGCGATCGGCGGGAGCCCGAGGCGGTCCGCCTCCTCGCGCAAGGCGAGCAGCGGCGCATCCTCCGGCGCGAACAGCCCGCAGAGATACTCGTCGGTGCGGTCGTCCACCTACTCGACTCCGATGTCCCAGGCTTGCTGGAGATCGTGCTTCGAATAGGCGCGGAACGCGGTCAACGTCATCGTGCGCTGCAGCCCCTGCACCGTCGGGAACACTTCCGTGACCACGTGCGCGATGTCCTCGTAGCGCGGCACGCGGACGATGGCGACGAGATCCCACTCGCCGGAAACGGAGTACACCTCGGCCACGCCGTCCACGCCGGCGAGCGTCGAGGCCACGTGCGGGATGCGATTCGGCTCCGCGCGAATGAGGACGATCGTCGTGATCACGACTCGTTTGGAAATGGAGGAACGTTGAGGAGCCAGACGCCGGCGAGCCGGCTCTGTGCGTCGAGATCGAGCAGCAGGTCGCGGCCGAGGCGCAGCGTGCGGGTGCGCCGCGTGTCGCCGAGCTGGAAGTGGATGGTGCGCTCCGCGGAATCCGCCTCGGCGATCACCTCGGTGTTCATCTCGATCGCCGGGACGGAGCCCGCGGGGGTCGCCGCCCGGACGATTGCCCGCCCGGCCTGCGACGGGGCGGGCGGCTCCAGCGTCGCGCGCTTCCGCACGTCGGGCCAGACGGCCACCTCCACGCCGTTGATGCGACCGGCGGTGAGATCGAGGATGAGCCACGAGCCATCCTCGCCCGCGACTTCGACGGAGCCGGGCGTGCCCTCCACCGCCACGGCAGGGGAGAGCCGTGCCGAGAGAATGTCGGTGTCGGTGTCCCAGCGGTACTCCACGTCAGGCGTCGTGTCGGCGCCCGGCTCGACCTGGACGGCGATCCGCACGGTGACTCTCCCTGATCGGAGGTGGACAAGCTGTGCCCGTGGGCAGCGGAAGGGGCGACCGGAATCCCGCACGCGTCACCGAATCCGCGGCGCGAGGGTCGCCGCGAAGAAGATAGCTCCGCGCGGACGGGCCGCTACTCTGGGACGCGCATGCCGAGCGCGTGCATCTCGTGGAAGAGCGTCTCGCGCAGCCCGTCTTCCAGCGGGCGCGGCTCGAAGCCGAGCTCGCGGCGCGCCTTGGCGTCGTTGCCGAGCTGGCTGACGCCGCTCGTCGGCCGGCGCGTGCTGCGCCCCCACCGCGGGGCGCTCGTCCCCTCCTCGACGACGCCGAGCATCGCCGCCGCCATCCGCAGCGCGCCCGGCGCGACGCGGAGGGCGGGGGCGGGGATCCCGGTGAGGCGCGCCGCGATCTCGAACGCCTCGACGATGGTGTAGACCGGCCCCGCGACGATGTACTGCTCGCCGGCGCGCCCGCACGCCATCGCCTGGAGGTGCACCGCGACCGCGTCGTCCACGTGGGTCCAGCAGTAGGCGGTGTTCCGCGGGAGCATGGGCAGCTCCCCGCGCAGGTACTGGCGAAAGGTCTCGCGCATCGCGCTCCGGTCGCCCGGGCCGTACACGATCCCGGGGAGCATCACGACGAGCGGCAGCCCTTCGGCCAGCAGCGGCTCGACGATGTCGCGATGCGCGCGCCGCTTGCTGCGCTCGTACGCGCCGGGAAGCGGGTCCTCGCCGCGATAGTGCTCGTCCACGAGCTGCCCGCGCGTGTCGCCGTTGATGGCGAGGGCGCTCGTGTACACCCCCTTCGCCACCGCGGCCGTCCGCATCACCTCGAGCACGTGGCGCGTCCCGGCCACGTTGACCTGCGTGACCGCGTCCGGGTGCCGCGCGGTCGCCGTGCGTGCCACCGCGAGGTGGAACACGCCGTCCACGTCGCGCATCGGCCGCACGAGCGTCGCGCGGTCGGTCACGTCCCCCTCGTGGAGCTCGACGCCGGCCGCCCGCAGGCGGCGCGCGGGAGCCGAGTCGCGAGCGCGCACGAGCGCCCGGACCTCGTGGCCGTCGGCACGAAGCCGCGTGGCGAGCCGCCCTCCGATGAACCCTGTCGCACCCGTGACGAGATAGCGCATCGATCCTCCCGGCCGACGGGATCGAATGCCGCGAGCGACATCGGATCCGAACTTCGAGGTTTGGAGCGCGCGGGGGTCCGGCTATACTTCCCGGCGAGAGCGAACATACCGGTGCGGCGTGCCGCCGCAACCGGTGCATCGGCCCGGACGCGTCCGCCGGGCCGTGTCACGGGAAGCGGACGCGCGGAGTGCACTCGCGGTGGAACAGGACGCCAGGACGACGAAGGAAGGCGCGGGAGTCACGCGCGGACAGAACGTGCTCTACGTGCTGCCGCACGACGAGGCGGCGATCGCCCAGTTCCTCGCGCCGCTGCTCGAGCGCCTCGATCCTGCCGCGAGCGAGACGCAGCTCCTCGCGGTGACCGCCGACGCGGAGAGCGCGGCGTGGCTCGCCGCCGCGGCGGTGCGGCTGAGCGGGGAGCGCGAGCTCGCCGTCGTCCCCGCGACGACGGCGCGCCGAGCCGAGCGGCTCCTGCGCGCGCGGACCCCGCAGGTGGTGAGCGGCTCGCCGCGCGAGCTCCTCGCGCTCGTCAAGGCCACCGCGCTCAAGCTCGAGCAGGTCCGCGTCCTCGTGATCGCGTGGGCCGATCAGCTCGTGCACGTCGGCGACGCGGAGTCGCTCGACACGCTGCTCGCCGATCTGCCCAAGACCGCGGCGCGCGTCATCGTCACCGGCGCGATCGATTCGGGCGTCGAGGCGCTGGTCGAGCGCTACGCGCGCCGGGCGCGCCGCGTGGGCGTCGAGTCGGCCGACGAGCCCACGCCGCGCGCGATCGGCTACGCCACGGTGAGCGAGGCGTCGCGGGGGACGGCGCTGCGGCGGCTGCTCGACGAGATCGATCCGGCCAGCGGCACGGTGTACGTGCGCGGCAGCGAGTCGGCGCGCGTCGCCGGCGACGTGCTGCGCGGACTCGGCTACGGCGGCGCGGAGGCGTCGGTGCGGCTGCGCCGTCCGGACGACGACGCGGTCCGCGAGGCGGAAGTCGTCATCCTCTACGACGTGCCGGCGACGCGTGCGGAGCTGGAGCAGGCGGTGGTAGGGGCGCGGCGCATCGTCGCCCTCGCCCAGCCGCGCCAGCTCGGCGTGCTGCGCGCCCTGTCCCAGGGCGGCGCGGTCACCCCGATCACCTTCGGCGACGCGGCGACGCGCGCCCGCAGCCGCGAGCGCGACCTGCGCGAGGAGCTGCGGCGCGCGCTCGTGCAGGGGGGGACGACCCGCGAGCTGCTGGCGCTCGAGCCGCTCCTCGACGAGTGGGACGGCGTCGAGATCGCGGCCGCGGCGCTGCGGCTGCTGGAGCAGGCGCGGGCGGCGATCCCCACCGGTCCCATCGGCGCGACGACGGCGATGGCCAGGCTGTTCATCAACGTCGGCGACCGGGACGGCGCGCGCGCCGGCGACTTCGTCGGGCTGTTGACGAACGAGGGCGGGCTCACCGGCGCGCAGGTCGGCCGCGTGGAGATCCGCGACACGCACACGCTGGTCGAGGTGGACGCGGGCGCGGCGGAGACGGTCGCCGAGAAGATCGCCCAGAAGGAGCTGCGCGGCCGGCGGGTGCAGGCGCGCGTGGACGCCGCCGCCGATCGGGCGGAGCGCCCGGCCCGTCCGCGGCGCGAACCGTCGGAGCGCCCGCGCCGGAGCTTCGGCGAGCGCGAGGAGCGGAGCGAGCGTCCACGGCGGAGCTTCGGCGAGCGCGACGATCGGGGCGAGCGGCCGCGCCGCAGCGTCGCCGATCGCGACGATCGCGGCGAGCGGCCGGCGCGCCCGCCCCGCGGCGGCTTCGGCGGCGCGCGCGGCGAACGCGGCGAACGCGGCGCGGGGTTCCGCGAGCGTCCGTCGTTCGATCGGGGCGATCGCGACGAGCGCGCGCCGCGCGGGCCGCGCGGCGACCGTCCGTCGCGCGGCCCAGCACGGCCCTCCCGTCCGCGGCGGTACGAGGAGTGATCTCGGACATGCAGTTTCCGGGGACCGGCGGCTGGGTCGAGGTGGTCGCCGGCGTGATGTTCTCGGGCAAGAGCGAGGAGCTCATCCGGCGCGTGCGCCGCGCCATGATCGCGCGGAAGAAGGTGCAGGTGTTCAAGTCGCACCTCGACGAGCGCTACGCCGGGATCTACAAGGTCTCGTCGCACGACGGCCGCACCGTGGACGCGATCCCGATCGACTCGACGTCGCAGATCGCCCGCGCGATCGAGCCGGACACGCAGGTGGTGGCGGTGGACGAGGCCCAGTTCCTCGACTCGTCCATCGTCGAGCTGGCGACGGCGCTCGCCGGCCGCGGGATGCGCGTGATCCTCGCCGGCACCGATACCGACTTTCGCGGCGAGCCGTTCGGCCCGATGCCCGAGCTGATGGCGATCGCGGAGCTGGTGGACAAGCTGCACGCGATCTGCGTGGTGTGCGGCCACCCCGCCTCGCGCAACCAGCGCCTCATCGAAGGGCGGCCGGCGCGCTACGACTCGCCGATCATCATGGTCGGCGGGCAGGAGTCCTACGAAGCGCGCTGCCGGAGCTGTCACTCGTGCCCGCGGCGCGACGAGGACCAGGTCAAGCTGCTCTGAGCGGGCGAGCCGCAGGACGCAGGATGCAGCCGCCATTACGTCGAGCCCGTCGCCTCCCGCGGCGCGCGCGTTGACCCGGTGGGCGCGGGCCGCGTAGCTTGCGCCCTCATGGCAGCCGATCCCTCCGCCGCCGCGGCGGCCCCGACCACGCTCCTCGTGGGGCTCACGGGAAACATCGCGAGCGGCAAGTCCACGGTCGCGCGGCTGCTCGCCGAGCGCGGGGCGACGATCATCGACGCCGACCAGCTCGCGCGCCGCGCGGTCGATCCGGGGACGCCGGCCTACGCCAAGATCGTCGAGCGCTGGGGGCGCGACGTGCTCGCCCCGGACGACTACATCGACCGCGCGAACCTCCGCGGGATCGTGTTCGGCGACCAGGAGCAGCTCGAGGCGCTCAACGCGATGGTGCACCCGGAGGTCGAGCGGATGCGCGACGCTCTCGTCCAGGAGGCGCGCCGGCGCGGCGACCGCATCGTGGTGTGCGACATCCCGCTCCTCTTCGAGAAGCACATGACGGAACGCTTCGACGTGATCCTGCTCGTGGACGCCCCGCGCCCGCTGCGCCTCGAGCGCCTGGTGCGCGACCGCGGGCTGCGCGAGACGGAGGCGATGGACATGATCGCCGCGCAGATGCCGGCGGAGCTCAAGCGGGCGCGCGCCGACATCATCATCGACAACGACGGCTCGCGCGAGGAGCTGGAGCGCAAGACGGCCGCCGCTTGGGCGCGGCTGCAGCAGCTGCAGGCGCGGCGCAGCGGGGGGACGCCGGTCGCGCGCTGACGGCGGCGGGGTTGTCCTGCCGCAGCTCGGCGAATAGACTCCCGCCCGTCCGCAGTCCGACTCGAGTCCAACGAGGAGCGCGCCGTGTCCGAGATCCCGCAGGAGCTGCACTACACCGAGGATCACGAGTACCTGAAGCCGACCGGCGAGCCCGGCGTGGTCTTCGTCGGCATCACCGACTACGCGCAGGGGGAGCTCGGCGACATCGTCTACGTCGAGCTGCCGAAGGTCGGCGCGAAGTTCGGCAAGCACGACGTCTTCGGGACGATCGAGGCGGTGAAGGCGGTCTCCGAGCTCTTCTCCCCCGTCGCGGGCGAGGTCGTGGAGGTCAACACGCGCCTCGACGGCGAACCGGCGCTCGTCAACAGCTCCCCCTACGGCGACGGCTGGATGATCAAGATGCGGATGGACGACCCCGCCGCCATCGACGACCTGCTGACCGCGGAGCAGTACAAGGCGAAGGTGGGGTGAGGTGGGCGGACTGGCCGTTTGACGGCAGGGCGGTCGTCCCGAGCGCAGGCGAGGGCGCTGCTGCTTGACAGCGTGACAGCGGTAAGAGAACGGCGTCGTCAGGGGAGGTCTCCTCTGACGACGCCGTTTCTCACTCCTGTCACGCTGTCACGCTGTCACGCTGTCAAGCTGAGACCAGCAGATCCCTCGCGTTCGCTCGGGATGACAGCCCTCGCGGTCAAACCGTCAAACCGCCGGTCAAACCGCCCCTCCGCCCTCACCCCTGCCCCTCCGCCACCGCCTCCGCGTAGGCGTCCGTCGGCAGGCAGGAGCAGACCAGGTTGCGGTCGCCGTAGGCGCTCTCCACCCGGCCGACCGCCGGCCAGAACTTGCGCGCCCGCACCCACGGCGCCGGGAAGGCGGCGCGCTCGCGGCCGTAGGCGTGCGACCAGCCGTCGCTCAGCACGCGGGCCAGCGGGTGCGGCGCGTGCTTCAGCGGGTTGTCGGCACGATCCAGGATCCCGAGCTCGATCTCGCGGATCTCCTCGCGGATCGCGATCAGCGCGTCGCAGAAGCGATCCAGCTCCCCCTTCGCCTCGCTCTCCGTCGGCTCGATCATGAGCGTCCCCGCCACCGGGAAGGAGACCGTCGGCGCGTGGAAGCCGTAGTCCATCAGCCGCTTCGCGATGTCCTCCACCTCGACGCCGGCGGCGCTCTTGAGGGCGCGCGGATCGACGATGCACTCGTGCGCGACGAGCCCGTTCTTCCCCGTGTACAGCACCGGGTAGTGCGGCGCGAGGCGGCGCGCGACGTAGTTCGCGTTGAGGATCGCGATCTTCGTCGCGACGGTGAGCCCCTCCCCGCCCATCATCACGATGTACATGTACGAGATCGGGAGGATGCTCGCGCTCCCCCACGGCGCCGCCGAGACCGCGCCCACCGACTGCGCCCCGCCGACGCCCGACGCCACCGCGCTCCCCGGGAGGAAGGGGACGAGATGCGCCGCCACGCAGATCGGCCCCATCCCCGGGCCGCCGCCGCCGTGCGGGATGCAGAACGTCTTGTGCAGGTTGAGATGGCAGACGTCGGCGCCGATGTCCCCCGGGCGCGCGAGCCCGACCATCGCGTTCATGTTCGCGCCGTCGAGGTAGACCTGGCCGCCGTGCTCGTGCACGATCGCGCAGATCTGCTTGATCGACTCCTCGAACACGCCGTGCGTCGAGGGATAGGTCACCATCAGCGCGGCCAGCTCGGCCGCGTGCTCGCGCGCCTTCGCCTCGAGGTCGGCGACGTCGATCTCCCCCTTGTCGGTGCTCTTCACCACCACCACGCGCATCCCGGCCATGACCGCGCTCGCCGGGTTGGTCCCGTGCGCCGACTGCGGGATGAGGCACACCGTCCGGTGCGTGTCGCCGCGCGACTCGTGATAGCCGCGGATCACCAGCAGCCCGGCGAACTCGCCCTGCGACCCGGCGTTCGGCTGCAGCGAGCACCCCGCGAAGCCGGTGATCTCGGCCAGCGCCTGCTCCAGCTCCCCGAACATCGCGCGGTAGCCCTCGCTCTGCTCCGCGGGCGCGAAGGGATGGATGCGGCCGAACTCCGGCCACGTGATCGGCATCATCTCCGCCGTCGCGTTGAGCTTCATCGTGCACGACCCGAGCGGGATCATCGAGTGCGTGAGCGAGAGGTCGCGCGACTCGAGCGTGCGCAGGTAGCGCAGCATCTCGGTCTCGGAGCGGTACGCGTGGAACACCGGATGCGTGAGGAAGGGGCTCGTGCGGGCGAAGCGCTCGTCGTAGCGCGCGTCGATCGCCCCCAGCTCGGCGCAGGTCGTGGTGCCGCGGCCGGCGGCGGCGAGCGCGGCGAGCACGTCGTCCACGTCCGCCGTCGTCACCGTCTCGTCGAACGCGACGATCACCGACGACGTCTCCACGACGCGCAGGTTGATCCCCTTCTCGCGCGCCGCGCCGACCACCGCGTGCGCGCGGCCGGCGCCGACCTCGATGCGCACCGTGTCGAAGAAGACGTCGTGCGCCACCGTGAGGCCGAGCGTGCGCGCCCCCGCCGCGAGCCGCTCCGCGTGCTCGTGCACCTGCCGGGCGATGCGCTCGAGCCCCTCGGGGCCGTGCCACACGGCGTACATCCCGGCGATCACCGCCAGCAGCACCTGCGCCGTGCAGATGTTCGACGTCGCCTTCTCGCGCCGGATGTGCTGCTCGCGCGTCTGCAGCGCCATGCGCAGCGCCGGCGCGCCGTCCGCGTCGCGCGAAACGCCGATGATCCGCCCCGGGAGCTGCCGCTTGAAGGCGTCGCGCGTCGCGAAGAAGGCCGCGTGCGGGCCGCCGAAGCCGAGCGGGACGCCGAAGCGCTGCGCGCTCCCGACCACGACGTCGGCGCCCCATTCGCCCGGCGGCGCGAGCAGGGTGAGGCTCAGCAGGTCTGCCGCGACGACGACCAGCGCCTCCGCCGCGTGCGCGCGCTCGACGACCTCGCGGTAGTCGTGGATCCCGCCGTCCGTCCCCGGATACTGGAGGAGGACGCCGAACACCTCCGGGCCGAACTTCGCCGTGCGCGGATCGCCGACCACCACGTGGACGCCGCGGGCGTGCGCGCGCGTCTTCACGACGTCGATCGTCTGGGGATGGCAGTCGGCGGCGACGAAGAAGGTCTCCTTCCCCGCCTTGCCGTGGACGCCGTAGGCCATCGCCATCGCTTCCGCCGCCGCCGTCCCCTCGTCCAGCAGCGAGGCGTTCGCGATCTCCATCGCCGTCAGGTCCATCACCATCGTCTGGAAGTTCAGCAGCGCCTCCAGCCGTCCCTGCGCGATCTCTGCCTGGTAGGGCGTGTACGCGGTGTACCAGCCGGGATTCTCCAGCACGTTCCGCTGGATCACCGGCGGCACGAGGGTGTCGTGGTAGCCGAGCCCCAGGTACGAGCGGAAGACCCGGTTCTTCGCCGCCAGCGCGCGGAGCCTGGCCAGCGCCTCGTGCTCCCCGAGCCCCGCCGGGAGGTCGAGGGGCGTGCGCAGCCGGATCCCTTCGGGGACGACGGCGTCGATGAACTGGTCCAGCGAGTCGTAGCCGAGCGTGCGCAGCATCTCGGCGATCTCGACGGGACCCGGACCGACGTGACGGCGGACGAACCCACCCGGATCGGCGGGCAGTGCAGTGTCGGACATGGATTCCTCGAACGGGGCGCGGCGCTCTCCTGGGCCTGCCGAACGGGAGGCCGCAGCCCGGAGACTTGGTCGGCGAAGCGGTGCCCGAAGGCCCGCACGAAGTGGAGCGAGACGACCTCGAAAGCTACCTTGAGCGTCAAGCAGATGCCGTCCCTCCCGCCCCCTCCCCGCCGCTGGCGCCTCCTGCGCACGCCACCGCTCGACGGCGCCACCAACATGGCGCTCGACGAGGTGCTGATGCGCCGCGCCGCTCGCACCGGGGAGTGGGTGCTGCGCTGCTACGCCTGGTCCCGCCCCACCCTGTCGCTCGGGCGCAACCAGCTGGCATGCGGGCGATACGATCTGGACGCGATCGCCCGCCGCGGGATCGACGTCGTGCGCCGGCCGACCGGGGGGCGGGCCATCCTCCACGACCGCGAGGTCACGTACAGCGTGACGGCGCCGGTCGAGGGGGCGGGGCCGCTGCGCGAGTCCTACGCGCGGATCAACCGGCTGCTCGTGCACGGGCTCTCCGCCCTCGGCGTCCCGGTCGAGGTGGCGGGACGGCGCGCCGCCGCCCTCCCCCCCGGGGTCGCCCCCTGCTTCGACCTGCCGTCAGCGGGGGAGCTGACCCACGCCGGGCGCAAGCTCGCCGGCAGCGCCCAGTGGCGCGACGAGGGGGCGCTGCTGCAGCACGGCTCCATCCTGCTCGACGGGGACCAGGCGCTCGTGGCCGCGCTGCTCGCCGCCCCCCTCCCCCCGCCGCCCGCGCCGGCGACGCTCGCCGGCGCGCTCGGACGCTTCCCGGACTTCGGGGAGGTGGCCGAGGCGCTCGAGGGCGCGGTCCGCGCGTACGAAGACCCGGACGCCGCACCACTCTCCTGGGACGCGCCGCTCCAGGCCGCGCTGAACGCGCTCCTGCCGACCTACCGCGCATTCGAATGGACCTGGCGACGATGATTCACGGCCGTTGGCCCGTGGCCGAGAGCCGAGGGCCGAGCGCCGTTCGCTGCCATGTGACCCGACGCACCCCGTCGCGGTCTGTAGTAGCACCCCTCCCATCCGACTTCGCCCACCGAGCCGACCGATGCGCCTCACCCTCTCGCGCACCCTCCCGCTCCTCCTCACGTCCATGCTGGTCGCCTGCGATCGCGGGCCGGGGGCGTCCGACGAGAAGGGGGGAACCCTCTTCATCGCGAGCGCCGGTGAACCCGACTTCATCTTCCCTCCGCTCGCACAGACCCAGGCGGGTCGCACGATCTCCGATCTCGTGTTCGAGCGGCTCGCCGAGATCGGGGACTCGCTGAACACGGTGGGGACGGTCGGCTTCACCCCCAGGCTCGCGCGGAGCTGGCAGTGGGCCCCCGACTCGCTCTCGATCGCCTTCTCCCTCGACCCGAACGCCCGCTGGCACGATGGGCGTCCGGTGCGGGCGAACGACGTGCGCTTCTCCTTCGACCTGACGCGCGATCCGAAGGTCGGCTCGCCGAACGCGGAGCTCGTCGCCAACGTCGACTCGGTGCAGGTGCGCGACTCGCTCACCGCCGTGGTCTGGTACAAGCGCCGCACCCCCGAGCAGTTCTTCGAGTTCGTCTACCAGATCCCGATCGCCCCCGAGCACGTCTACGGCGCCATCCCGCGCGACGGCCTGCGCACCGCCGAGGTGCTCCGGCAGCCGGTCGGGAGCGGACAGTTCCGCTTCGTCGGCTGGCTCCCGCAGCAGCGGATCGAGCTGGCGGCCGACACCACGCACTATCGCGGCCGGCCGCGGCTCCAGGGCGTCACCTATGTCTTCTCGCAGGACTTCGACGTCTCGTTCAACCGCCTGCTCCGGAACGAGGCCGATTTCCTGGAGATCGTGCCGCCCGCGCAGATCACGCGCGTGAGCGCGGAGAGCACGCTGCGCCTCGTGCGCTACCCCGGACTCCAGACGAGCTTCCTCGTCTTCAACTTCCGCGATCCGAAGCGCAGCGGCGCCGCGCATCCGGTGCTCGGTGACCGCGCGGTGCGGCTGGCGCTGAGCGCCGCCGTCGATCGGGACGCGCTCCTCCGGAACGTCTTCGACACCCTCGGCACCCTGGCCATCGGGCCGATGCCGCGCGCGCATCCGGCCGCGGATCCGAGCCTGCGCATCCCCGCCTTCGACCGCGCGCGCGCGGCCCAGCTGCTCGACAGCGCGGGGTGGCGACTGGGGGCCGACGGCGTGCGTACCCGGAACGGACGTCCGCTCGCCTTCTCGATCCTCGTTCCGTCGTCGAGCGCGCCGCGCATGAGCTACTCGGTCCTGCTGCAGCAGCAGTTCCGCGCCATCGGCGCGCGCGTCGAGATCGAGCAGATGGACTTCCCCACGCTCATGCAGCGACTGGGGCGCGGCAACTTCGACGCCGTGCTCCAGTCGGTGGGCTTCGATCCCAGCGCGAGCACGCTCCGCCAGTACTGGGGCGGAAGCGCGGCCGGCAACGGCGGCGGCAACATCGGCTCCTACGTCAACCCCGCCTTCGACGCCGCGCTCGACAGCGCCCTCGTCGCCAGCGATCCGGCCACCCTCCGCCGCGGCGTGCTGCACGCCACGCAGCTCCTCGCCGACGACGCGCCGGCGATCTGGCTGTACGACGTGCTCACCCTCGGCGCGCGCACGACGCGCGTCCAGCCGGCGAAGCTGCGCGCCGACGGCTGGTGGGCCGGTCTGCACGCCTGGTTCATTCCAGAGTCCGAGCGCCCGGCCGCCGACGACGTGGCGGCGCGTTGAACGCCTAGCGCCGCGCGTCGCTCGTGAGACGGTGGATCGCCGGGCGCCTCCTCCAGGCGCTCGTCGTCGTCCTGCTCGTGACGACGGTGAGCTTCGTGCTCGTGCATCTCGCCCCCGGCGACCCGTTCTCGATCGACGATCCGCGCGTCCCCGAGGCGACGCGCGAGCGCCTGCGCGCGCAGTTCGGGCTCGATCGGCCGATCGGAGAGCAGTACGTGCGATGGCTCGGCAACGCGGCGCGCGGTGAGCTCGGCTGGTCCCACTCGCGCCACGCGCCCGTCGCGCGGGTGATGCGCGAGGCGCTCCCCTACACGCTCGTGCTGATGAGCAGCGGGCTGCTCCTCGCCTTCGGCGCCGGGATCGCCGTCGGCGCCTGGCAGGCGGCCAGACGCGGCTCGCGGCGCGAGCGCGTGATCGACACTCTCGCGCTCACCATCTACGCCGTCCCCGATTTCTGGCTCGCGCTGATGATGCTGTCGGCGTTCACCTACTGGCTGCCGATCCTCCCCGCCGGCGGCGCGATCGACCTGCTGCGTCACGATCGATACGGTCCCCTCGGCCGTGCGCTGGACCTGTTGGCGCACCTCGTCCTCCCCGCCTCGACGGTGGCGCTCATGGTCGCCGCCGCGATCGCGCGCTACCAGCGCTCGGCGATGCTCGAGGTGCTCCCCGCCGACTTCGTCCGGACGGCGCGCGCGAAAGGGCTTCCCGAGCGGCGCGTGCTCCTGCGCCACGCGCTGCGCAACGCGCTGCTGCCGGTGATCACCCTCGTCGGCCTCGCGCTGCCGATGCTGCTCGGCGGCGCGCTGTTCGTGGAGCGCATCTTCGGCTGGCCCGGCATCGGTCAGCTCGCGCTCGGTGCCATCGCGAGTCGCGACTATCCGCTCGTCGTCGCGACCGTCGTCCTCTCCGGCGTCCTCGTCGCCGTCGGCAGCCTGCTCGCCGACCTGCTGAGCGCGGCCGCCGATCCGCGGGTGCGTCTGCGGTGACCGGCGCGCGCTCGAGTTGGTGGACGGCATGGCGGCGCCTCCGGCGGGACCGGCGCGCGCGTCTCGCGTTCGCGCTGCTGGCGCTCCTCGCGCTCGCCGGGCTCCTCGCGCCGCTCCTCGCGCCACACGATCCCGCGGCGCAGCTCGACGTCGTGCGTGCCGCGCGCCTCCCCCCCTCGACCGCCCATCCCTTCGGCACCGATCAGTACAGCCGGGACGTGCTCAGTCGCCTCATGTTCGGCGCGCGCACCTCGCTCTCCATCGCCCTGCTCGCCGTGCTGCTGGCCTCCACCGTCGGCACCCTCTACGGCGCGATCGCGGGCTACGCCGGCGGCGTGGTGGACGCGGTCATGATGCGGGTGCTGGACGGTCTGCTCGCCATCCCGCGCCTGCTCCTGCTCGTCGGCGTGCTGGCGCTGCGCGGCGACGTCGGCGTCGGGCCGCTCATCCTCCTGCTGGGGCTCACCGGATGGTTCGGCGTGAGCCGGCTCGTGCGCGCCGAGGTGCTGAGCGTGCGCGAGCGCGAGTACGTCACCGCCGCGCGCGCGCTCGGCGCGAGCGCCCCCCGCATCCTCGCCGGCCACGTCCTCCCGAACGTCCTCGCCCCCGTGCTCGTCGCCGCGTCGCTGGGCGCCGGGAACGTCGTCGTGCTCGAGGCGGGGCTCTCCTATCTCGGCGTCGGCGTGCGTCCCCCCACACCGAGCTGGGGGAACATGATCCTCGACGCCGTGGGCGCGGGGCACGTGGCGCTCTGGTGGCTCGCTCTCTTCCCGGGTCTGTGCCTCCTCCTCACTGTCCTCGCCTTCACCGCCATCGGCGACGCCCTGCGGGATGCGCTGGATCCGCGGTCCAGCCACTAGCCCCTGGCGCATCCCCTCTCGATCTTCCCGGCACGCGGTCTGAACCGAGGACGTGCATCACCTCCACCCTGTGCCGATGACGCCACCGCTGCTCGCCGTCGAGAATCTCCGGACCTACTTCCATGCCGAGACCGGCGTGGCACGCTCCGTCGACGGCGTGTCGTTTCACGTCGATGCGGGGGAGACGGTCGGCCTCGTCGGTGAATCGGGGTGCGGCAAGTCGGTGACCTCGCTCTCCATCATGCGCCTCGTGCGCCCCCCCGGCCGCATCGAGCCCGGGAGCCGCATCGAGTTCGAGGGGCGCGATCTCGTCGCGATCCCCGAGTCGGAGATGCGTGCGATGCGCGGCAACCGCATCGCGATGATCTTCCAGGAACCGATGACCGCCCTCAACCCGGTCTTCACCGTCGGGGAGCAGATCGCCGAGGTCGCTCGCGTGCATGCCGGGATGTCGAAGCGCGACGCCTGGGCGAAGGCGGTCGAGATGCTCGAGGTCGTCGGCATCCCCTCCCCTGCGCTGCGGGCGCGCGAGTATCCGCATCAGCTCTCCGGCGGGATGCGGCAGCGCGTGATGATCGCGATGGCGCTCGTGATGCAGCCCGCGCTGCTCATCGCCGACGAGCCGACGACCGCGCTCGACGTCACGATCCAGGCGCAGATCCTCGAGCTGCTGCGCGAGCTCCAGCAGCGGGTCGGCATGTCGATCCTGCTCATCACGCACGATCTCGGCGTCGTCGCCGAGACCTGCTCGCGCGTGATCGTGATGTACGGCGGCGAGGTGGTGGAGGAGGCGCCGGTGGGCGAGCTGTTCGCCGGCGCGCATCACCCCTACACCGAAGGGCTGCTCGGCGCGATGCCGCGCGTCGGCGAGCCGGGGGGGCGGCTGCGCACGATCCCCGGCACCGTGCCGCCGCCCACGGCGTGGCCGAGCGGGTGCCGCTTTCGCGACCGCTGTCCGTACGCGTGGGAGCGCTGCGCGGCCGAGCATCCGCCGCTCTACACGATTGGGCAGGCGCACGTCTCCCGCTGCCACCTCGCGGACGAGCCGGAGCGCCGCACGCACCCGCACGAGCCGCTCATCGAGCGCGTGGCCGGCGAGGCGGGGGTGAGCCAGGGCGCGCGCAGGGGCGAGCGCGAGAACATCGAGACGCGGAGGGCCCTCTCGTGACCGCGACGCGACCCGCGCCCGACGCCTCGCAGCCGCTCCTCTCGGTGCGCGATCTGACGAAGCACTTTCCGATCAAGCGCGGGCTCTTCGGCCGCGAGGTCGGACGCGTGCGCGCCGTGGACGGCGTGAGCTTCGACGTCATGCCCGGCGAGACGCTCGGCGTCGTCGGCGAGTCGGGGTGCGGCAAGTCCACCACCGGCCGCTGCATCCTGCGCCTCATCGAGCCCACGTCGGGGAGCGTGAGTTTCGAGGGGAAGGATCTGCTCGCGCTCGACGCGGGCGCCCTGCGCCGCACGCGTCGGCAGATGCAGATCATCTTCCAGGATCCGTTCTCGAGCCTCAATCCGCGCATGTCGGTCGGCGCGATCATCCGCGAAGGGCTCACGATCCACCGCCTCGCCGAAGGCGCGGCGGCCGACCAGCGGGTGCGCCAGCTGCTCGACGAGGTCGGTCTCCGCCCCGAGTACGCGAACCGATTCCCGCACGAGTTCTCGGGCGGCCAGCGTCAGCGCATCGGCATCGCGCGCGCACTGAGCGTCGAGCCGCGATTCATCGTCTGCGACGAGCCGGTCTCCGCGCTCGACGTCTCGGTGCAGGCGCAGGTGGTCAACCTGCTGCAGGACCTGCAGCGCGATCGCGGCCTCGCCTACCTCTTCATCGCCCACGACCTCTCGGTCGTCGAGCACATCGCCGACCGCGTCGCCGTCATGTACCTCGGCAAGATCGTCGAGCTGGCGCCGGCGACGCGGCTGTACGAGGAGCCGCTCATGCCCTACACGCAGGCGCTCCTCTCCGCCGTGCCGGTCCCCGATCCCACGGTGCGCAAGCAGCGGATCGTGCTCACCGGCGACGTTCCCTCCCCCGCGAACCCGCCGAGCGGCTGCGTCTTCCATCCGCGCTGCCAGCACCCGCAGAAGGACGAGGCGTGCACGCGCATCGTGCCGCCGCTCGAGCCCAAGGGACCGGACCACCTCGTCGCCTGCATCAAGCAGACGCCCACGACCGTGGAGTGGGCCGAGCAGCAGGCGGCCGGCGCGACGAAGCGTCCCGAGCGCTACCTTCCCGTGATCGCAACGCGCTGACTCCCTCTCATCCTCGCACCCCATGGCACAAGGCGATCGATCGGTCTTCGAGCAGCCGGACGCGGGCACGGTGACGCACGACGAGCCACCGCCGAGCCTCCGCACGCTCGACAGCGGCAGCGGCGGCTTCTTCGGACATCCCAAGGGGCTCTCGACGCTCTTCGTCACCGAGATGTGGGAGCGCTTCTCGTACTACGGGATCCGGCCGCTTCTCGTCCTGTTCATGACCGCGGCGCTGGCGAGCGGCGGCTTCGGCTTCGACCGGCCCACCGCCTCCTCGATCGTCGGCATCTACGCAGCGTCGGTGTACCTGGCCTCGCTCCCCGGCGGCTGGGTCGCCGACCGCGTCCTCGGCCTCCGCCGCTCGATCTGGTACGGTGCGATCCTCATCGCGCTCGGCCACCTCTCGATCGGCCTCTCCGCCGTCTTCGCGAAGAGCGCCTTCTTCCTCGGCCTCATCCTGATCGTCCTTGGCACCGGCCTCCTCAAGCCGAACATCTCGGCGATCGTCGGCGATCTGTATCCGGAGGGCGGCTCGCGTCGCGATGCCGGCTTCTCGATCTTCTACATGGGGATCAACCTCGGCGCCTTCATCGCGCCGCTGGTCACCGGCACCCTCGGCGAGCGCGTCGGGTGGCACTGGGGGTTCGGGGGCGCGGGCGTCGGCATGCTCATCGGCCTCATCACCTTCCGCCTCCGCGAGCGGAGCACCCTCGGCACCATCGGCATCGCGCCGACGAGCACCCCCGAGGAGCGCAGCGCGGCGACGCGCAAGCTCGTCATCGGTGTCGGCGTGCTCGTCGTGGTCGTCGCGCTCGCGGCGCTCGGCATCGTGCCGGTCGATCCGGTGTGGCTCGCCTCGCGCACGAGCTACGCGATGCTCGTGCTGGCGATCGTCTACTTCGCCTATCTCTTCTTCATGGGCGGACTCACGAGCGACGAGAAGAAGCGCGTCGGCGTGATCATCGTCCTCTTCTTCTTCTCCATCGTCTTCTGGGCGGCGTTCGAGCAGGCGCCGACCTCGCTCAACCTCTTCGCCGCCGACTACACCGACCGCCGCATCGGCGGTTGGGAGATGCCGATCCTCTGGCTCCAGGCCGCGAACTCCTTCTTCGTCATCGTCTTCGCCCCCGTCTTCGCCGCGATCTGGACCGCCCTCGGCAAGCGCGGCAAGGACCCGTCGCATCCGGCGAAGTTCGCCTTCGCGCTCGCGAGCGCCGGCGTCGGCTTCCTCATCATGGTCGTCGCCGCCAACCGCGTCCTCGCCACGAACGGCGGCCGCGTCTCGCCGATGTGGCTCATCGTGAGCTACCTCTTCCAGACGGTCGGCGAGCTGGCGCTCAGCCCCGTCGGCCTGAGCGCGATGACGCAGCTCGCGCCGCGCAAGTTCTCGGGGCAGATGATGGGTGTCTGGTTCATGTCGATCGCGATGGGCAACCTCATCGCCGGCATCGTCGGCGGCGAGGTCGACCCCGAAAAGCTCGACCAGATGCCCGCCCTCTTCCAGCGCACCACCACCTCGCTCTTCGTCGCCGCCATCGTCTGCGCCGCGCTGGTGATCCCGGTGAAGCGGATGATGGCGAGTCGAAAGACGGTCTGAACGGCGGTTCGACGGTTCGACCGTTTGACGGCAGCGCTGTCATCCCGACCCGGAACGCAGCGACGGGGAGGGATCTGCCCTGCAATCGAACCGTCGAACCGCCATCCGCCCCTCACGGCCAACGGAACACCGACCCCGGCACCGCGCGCGCGCGCATCGCGTCGAGCGGTGACGATTGCTCGGTCGCGGGTGAGCGCGGCGACGCGCGGGAGACGCGCACTTCCCAGTGGCGGATGCCGCCGCCGGTGCTCGGGATCGCGAGGTCGATGCGCCAGAGTCGCGCCGAACGGACGGGGACGGCGGCGAGGAGGCTGGCGCCGAACGCGCTGCGCCACGGCGTCGTCACCCCCCACGGCGACTCCCCCTTCCACACCCGCCCTCCCTCGACGAACAGCGCCGCGCCGAACTCCGCGGTGCCGTTCACGCGACCCAGCACGCGCCGCTGCTCCGCGCGCACCACCGCGCGGCGCGCCCCTCCGTCGTCGGCGCCGGCGAAGCCCCGCATCCCGCCGTCGCGCGCGCCGAGGTCGAGCCACCCCGGGACGCGCGGATGCCACATCCCCGCCCACTCCGCCGAGAGCACGGTCGTGTTCGCGTCGCCCACCTTCGCATAGTGCGCGATCGCGCCGCTCGCGACGATGCCGTCCCAGCGGTTGGCCGGTCGATCGTAGCGTCCCTCCCCCGTCAGCTCGATCCGCGTCGCCTGATGCTCGCTGCCGCGCGCCGCGTAGAGGTCGAACGAGGTCAACCAGTCGTCGTCGATCGCGCCGAGCATCGGCGTCGAGCGGCCGACCACCACCCCCGCCTGCAGCCCCACCGGAAAGTCCTGCGTCGCGGACAGCCCGTCGAAGCCGCGCACGCGCACGAAGTCGAGGAGGCGCACCCCGCCGAGCAGGTTCACCCGCCCCATCGTGTGCGGCGCGAAGCTCTGCTCGAGCGGGACGCTGTCCGGGCGCGCGCCCCAACGATCCACCAGCAGCACCTCGCTTCCCGTGCGCTCGCGCTCGTGCGAGAGGGAGACCCCCAGCAGCCCGAGACGGCGCGGCGGCCCGATGCGGGTGATCACGCCGACGTCCGCGAATTCCCGGCGCACCGGCACGGCGCGCGTGACGTCGTCGTTCCGCTGCAGGTGGACGTAGTCGGTGGACGTACCGCCGTGCATGCGCCACGCATCCCGCTGCAGGTCGGTCAGGAAGGGACGCGAGATCTCGGCGCGCCAGTTCCCGCCGAGCAGGTCGCGCCGCATGTCCAACGATGCGATCCACCGCTGCCCGGCGAGCTGGTAGTCGGCGAACGAGAGGGCGTAGCCGTCGCGGTGGTTCCCGCCGCTGCGCCACTCGCCGGAGACGAGCAGCCCCTGCCCCATCAGGTTCGTGTTCCCCAGCCGCAGGCGGCCGAGATACGGGCTGTTCCCCGACATCCGCGCGCCGGCGAGGAACGACACTTCGTCGATCGTGTGCACCTCGATGCGCACCGTGCCGTCCCCCGCGTCGTACGCGAGCACGCTCGCGTCGGCGAGAAAGGGCTGCGCGCGCAGCACGCGCTCCGACTCCGAGCGCCGGATCTCCGTGCACTCTCCACCCTCGGCCAGCAGCAGGTAGCGCCGCGTGAGGGCGGGGTCGGTCGTCACGTGCACGGTGCGCACGAAGTCGCGCAGGATGGGGACCCGCCGCGCCCCGGCCACCGTGGGCGCCGCGGCGGTCACCACGATCTCGCTCACCCGCTGTCCTGTACAGGCGACCGGCGTCGGCGTCGTGCCCTGCGCATCCGCGCGCGTGGCGAGCGTCGTCGCGCCCAGGGAGGCGCACGCCAGCCGGCAGGCCCGGCAGCCCAGCCGCCTCAGCACGCGGGGAACGCGGGCGGCGAGATCACTTGCCCATCCGGCGCTTGAGCTCTTCCAGCCGCCGGTCGGCGTCGGCGTCGCGTTCGGCGCGCATGCGCGAGCGGCGGAGCGAGTCGATCTCGGCCGACGGATCGGGAGTGCCCATCTCGAGGTCCAGCTCCCGCATGGCGGCCTCGGTCGGATCGATCGACGGCGCGCCGCTTCCGGCAGGGGGCACCCCCTGCATCGCGCTCTTCAGCGCCTGCGTCATCTCGGCGACCTCCCGCTCCACCAGTGCCAGCTCGGACTCCTGCACCCTCACCTTCTCCGTCAGCACCGTCACCCGCTCGCCGTGCAGCTTCTCGTAGCGTTCGGCGATCTCCACCGTCTCGCCGTCGTTGATCCCCTGCGCCAGCGTCTTCCGGCGACGGATCGTCTCCAGCTCGCGCTCCTCGGCGGCGAGGCGGGTACGCGTGCGCTCCAGCCCCACGCGCAGGTCCTCGACCCCCATCCTGGCCTGGACCAGCGTCTCCTTCATGGACGCAAGGATCGCACGACGCTCGTGCGGCTGGACTCCACGACCGAACAGGTCCTGGAGCGACTGGCGAAAGTTCTCGAACACGACGGATCCGGAGAGGGGCGGCGCTTCGCCGCGGTGGGGGGATGGGATAGGATACAGATCATCGGGAACGACACGCAACCATGGTTACCCCGCGCCACCCATCATGACTCGCACCAGCACCCCGCTCGTCGCCGTCACGGCCACGACCAGAGACGTCGAGGGGATGATTCGGGTCCGGCTGAACGACGCCTACGTCCGGGCCCTCGAGTCGGCCGGGCTCGTTCCGCTGGTCCTCCCTCCCTTGAACCCCGCCAACGCCGCGGCGGTTCTCGACGGGGTCGCCGGGATCGTGCTCTCGGGGGGGGAGGACGTGGATCCCGTCCACTTCGGCGCCTCCCCGCACCCCGCGCTCGGCCCGGTCCACGCCGCGCGCGACGCGTGGGAGCTCGCCCTCGTCGCCGAGGCCCGCCGGCGCGGCACACCTACGCTCGCCATCTGTCGCGGGATTCAGCTCCTCAACGTCGCCCTCGGCGGCACGCTGGTGCAGCACATCCCCGCGGAACGGCCGACCGAGCTCCCGCACGACGCGTCGGAGCGGCGCGCGGAGCGGGTGCACGACGTCGACCTCGACGGAGCCTCGCGCCTCGCCGAGGCGCTCGGCGCACGCGGCGAACGGCGGATCACCGCCAACTCGTCGCACCACCAGTCGATCGACCGTGTGGCCGACGGGCTCCGCGTCGTCGCCTGCGCCCCCGACGGCATCGTCGAGGGCGCCGAGTCCGTCACCGACTGGTGGGCGCTGGGCGTCCAGTGGCACCCCGAGGAGCTCACCGAGACCGCCGAGGCGTGGGATCGAAACCTGTTTCGCGCCTTCGCCGACCGCGTCCGCGCGACCGGTTGACCCCTCGCGCCTCGCCTGCAGCCGCTACGACACCCACCGCCACAGCGTCTCGTCCCGCACCTGTCGCATGAGGCGCTCGGGTGAGCTCGACTGCGGGAAGAGCATCCAGTCGCTCACCGTGTTGAGCGCGAGACGGAGCAGGGCGAACCGCTCGGCGACGGCCGCGTACAGGGGCGCGAGCCCGTGCTGCTCGGCCAGCCGGTGAGTGGCGGCGAGCTCGAAGCCGCGCCGCCCGAGCGTGTCGTAGTAGTCGAGATCCGGACCGCCGCGCCGCCAGCGTCGGTGCTCGATGTGATCGGGGAAGAGCCCCGCGAGCCAGAGCGCGTAGTTGCCGAGATGCGTGCGCACGAGCAGGCTGCGCCGCCCGTCGGGATCGTCCACGTCGTCGAGCAGCTCGACGAGCGTCGTGTACACCTCGTCGTCCGCGTGCGAGATGCGATGCACCGCCTCGCCGCGACAGAAATGCACGAGGATCGCTGCGACGTAGTCGGCCAGACCGCGATCCCCTTCCCCCATGCGCCGCAGAGCGTCGCGCACGGTCACGTATGCGAAGAGACCGAACGAGGCGCGGGCGCCGAGCCACGCGTCGCGCAGCAGCCGGGGGAGCCTGGGGTCGTCGAGCACCGCATCGATCCCTTCGTCCGCGAGGCGCTCCTCGATCGCCGCGAGCTCCTCGCCCGTGCTCGCGAGCAAGCGTGCCGCGAGCTGCGCGTCGTCGCGCGTGAGCTGTCGTCTGACGTTCGCCAGGATCATACGCTCACCTCCACCACAAGCGCTCATACACTGATGTGTACGCGCAGTTGCCACAGTGCAGGGATGGTACCTGTGGACGATTGTGCGGCGGAGCGGGTCAAGCGTTTGGCACTCGCGGCGCGGCAGTGCTGACAGGAGGGAGGGTCGGCAGGGGATCGGTGCTCGGTGCCAGGTGCTCGGGACCCCCCTCGGGAGACGCTCCCCCCCCGGGCGCCGCGAGGGGCCCACTCCACACGGAGCAGACCCCTCGTTGCGTGCTGCGGCTCTCGGACGTGCAGTCCCGAGCCCCGAGCACCTAGCCCCTACCGTGGCCGCGTCGTCCGGTTCCCCACGGCGATCCCGAGATCGAGCATCAGCCGCGTCACGCGCGCCATCTTCTCGTAGTCGATCTTGTCGGGCGAGTCGCTCACCTTGTGGTAGTCGACGTGCAGCCCGGTGGTGAGGAAGACGATCGGGATCCCCTTGCGCGCGTAGTTGTAGTGGTCCGAGCGGAAGTAGATGCGCTCCGGGTGCGTCGGGGTGTCCCACTCGCGATCGAAGGTGAAGGGGCGCGGCTGGCGCGCGTTCACCGAGTCGAGGATCGCGCCGAGGGTGCGGCTCTGGTTGTTCGGCGCCGCGCCCGGCCCGACGACGAAGAGGCGCGTGGGCGCATCGCTCGGCACGCGACCCGTCTCCGTCGCCGCGCCGTTGCGGCCGATCATGTCGGCGTTGATCTGCGCCACGATCGAGTCGATCGGCACCGTCGGCCGGTCCACGAACCGCGCCGAGCCGTACAGCCCCTTCTCTTCCGCCGTGTGCCACACGAACAGCATCGAGCGGCGGGGCTTCTCGGACGCCCCCTGGAAGGCGCGCGCGATGGCGAGCAGCGCGATCGAACCGGAACCGTCGTCGTCGGCACCGTTGGAGATCGAGTCGGGACGCATCCCCGACTGCACGCCGACGTGGTCGAGGTGCGCGCCGTAGGCGACGTACGTCCGGTTGAATCGCGGGTCGCTCCCTCGCACGAGTCCCACGACGTTGTAGGCGGGCACCGACTCGCGCTGCACGACGACCCGCCCCGTGAACTGCCGTCCGAGCGCCTGCGGCTTGGCCGTGCGCCAGTTGGCCGGGAGCAGCACCTCCGCCTCGCGCGCGAGCCCCAGCAGGATCATCGGCAGCGGGCGCTCGGCGTCCGACTGCGCGACCGACTGCGTGGGCGGGTGCATGCTGCGCATCAATTCGGGCGCGAACTTCGAGTACAGCTCCTCCGTCCCGTCGTGCATGAGCAGGATCACCGCCGCCGGGCCGCGCTGGATGAGCGTGCCGAGTCGCGCGCTCAGCATCTCCTGCCCCTCGAGCCGGGCGCGCGTGGCCGAGTCCGCTCCTGGAGGCGCCCCGTGGAGGACGACGGCGACCTTGCCGCGCAGGTCGAGCCCCTGCAGGTCCCGCTGCGCCGCGGCGGGATCGGCGAGCCAGCCGACGAAGACCAGCTCCCCCGTGGCGTTGTGCTTCGGCAGCGGCGCCCCCTCACCGAGGTTGAGCAGCGGCGCGATCGCACGCTCCAGCGGCAGGTCGACCGTTCGGCCGCCGTCGTTGACGCTGAACCGGGTTTCGGGCCCGAAGCTCTCGCGCTGCAGCGGCACGCGCTGGAAGTACCCGCTGTCCCCCGCCGGCTCGACGCCGGCCGCGCGCAGCCGCTCCGCCAGGAAGATCGCCGCGCGACGGCCATCCTCGGTCCCCGCCTCGCGGCCGCGCATCGAGTCGTCGGCGAACGCGTACAGATCGCGGCGCAGCTCCTCGACGCTGATCGCCGCGTCGATCGACGGCGCCGGCCCCGTGCGGGTGGGCGTCGGAGTGGTGGCGGCGGGCGCCGGTGAGCATGCCGCGGCGGCGAGCAGGACGCCGAGCGCGGAAGCGAGGTGAAGCCGGTGATGGTGCATGAGCTCTCCGACGAGATCCTTTCGTTTGTGGCGGTGGTGCGACGGAACGGTCCAGACGGCAGGGGGTCAGATGGCGAGTGTCGTGCCGACGACGGAGGACGGCTGTGCCCCGTCCCCTGTCACCGGTCCCGCGCTCGCCCTAGCTTTCGGGCCACACGAGTCGCCCCAACCCGGACGCCAGTGCTGTACATCTGCATTCCCGTGCGCGACGAGGCGCCGACCATCGGTCTGCTGCTCTGGCGCATTCGCAAGGTATTCCAGGACTACTCGCGCGAGTACGAGATCCTGGTCTTCGACGACGGCAGCACCGATGCCACCGCCGAGACGCTCCAGCCGTACACCAAGGTACTCCCCCTGACGATCCTTGGCGGGCGGGAGCGCGTCGGCTACGCGGGCGCGATCGACGCGCTGGTCCGGGCGGCGGTCGCCCGCACCCGCTACCCGCGCCGCGACGCGCTGGTCCTCCTGCAGGGCGACTTCACCGACCAGCCGGAGCACCTCCCCGAGCTGGTGAAGCGCTTCGAGGGAGGGGCGGACATCGTGGTCGGGGAACAGCCCGCCACGGCGGCGATGCCGACGCCCGTGCGACGGCTCCGCCGCGTCGCGCCCTGGCTGCTGCGCCCCTTCATCTCCGTCCCCGGCGTCGCCGACCCCTTCGGCGCCTTCCGCCTCTTCCGGATCTCCGTGCTGCGCGACCTGGTCCGCGAGAGCGACGGCGCCCCGGTGACCACCGGCGAGGGGTGGGGGACGAACGTCGATCTCCTCGTCCGCGCCGCCAACCACGCGCGGCGGATCGAGACCGTCGCGCTCGCCCCACGCTACGACGTGCGCCCCCGCGCGTCGCGGATCCGTCCATGGACCGACGCGATGGCGCTGCTGCGCATGGGGCGCTCGCTGCGCGGACGCCGGATCCGCCCCACCGTCTCCTCGGGGGAACCGACGTGATCCGTCGCCTCTCGCGCGCGATCGCCGTCGCGGTCGCCCTGCTCGCGCCGAGCGCCGTCTCTCCCCTCCACGCCCAGGCGGCCACGGCCCGTGCGCCGAGCACGCGCTTCCCCTTCGGCGTCGGGGAGCGCCTCGACTTCGAGGCTCGGTTCGGCGGGGTCCGCGTCGGGAACGCCTTCATGGAGGTCTACGGCTTCGAGCAGCTGCGCGGCCGCGACGCCTACCACACGATGTTCCGCATCCGCGGGGGCACCCTCTTCTTCAAGGTCGACAGCCGTTTCGACAGCTGGGTGGACGCGGCGAACTTCGTCTCCCTCCGCTTCAAGCAGGATCAGAACGAGGGCGGGCGCGACCGCGACCGGCTGTACGAGATCTTCCCCGAGCGCAGCGTCTACACCGACGAGCAGGGGCAGGAGTTCGCGAGCGTCAGCGATCCGCTGGACGACGGCACCTTCCTCTACTTCGTGCGCTCGGTGCCGCTCGAGGTGGGGCGGGAGTACGAGTTCAACCGCTACTTCAAGCCGGATCGCAACCCGGTGCGCATCCGCGTGCTGCGGCGCGAGCGGATCCGGGTCCCCGCCGGCGAGTTCGACGCGGTCGTCGTCCAGCCGATCATCAAGACCAAGGGGCTCTTCTCCGAGGGCGGCCACGCGGAGGTCTGGATCTCCGACGATCCGCGCCGGCAGATCCTGCAGATCCGCACCCGCTTCGCCGGGCTGCGCCTGAGCCTCCATCTCACCGCCTACCGGCCGCCGGTGTCGGGCGGTCCCAACGTGGGCGTCACGCACCCCTCGGGGAACGACCGCTGAGCCACGACGCCCCGTACCCCGAAGCGGATCTCTCCCGCATCCGCACCATCCCCGTCGAGCGCCGTCCGAACAAGGTCCGGGCGGAGGAGTTCGCGCACCCGCCCGGCGCGGACCGCTCCTTCGGCGCCTTCCTGCGCGCCCTCCCCGACGTCCTCGTCGCACGCGATCTGCTCCGCGTCATCGACGCGGTCGCCGACGCGGCGCGGCGCGAGCGCGGCGTCGTGGTGATGCTCGGCGGCCACGTCGTGAAGACCGGGCTCGCTCCGGTGCTCGTCGACCTCATGCGCCGCGGCGTGATCACGCACCTGGCCATGAACGGCTCGGCGGCCATCCACGACTACGAGATCGCCCGCTTCGGCGGGACCTCCGAGGACGTGGCGGCCGGGCTCCGCGACGGCACCTTCGGGATGGCCGAGGAGACGGGGCGCGGAATGAACACCGCGTTCACGGCCGGGCATCGCCAGGGGTGGGGGATGGGCGAGTCGGTCGCGCGCGCGCTGGACGCGCTGGACCGGGAGAGCCCGCTGGTCCACCCGGAGCTCTCCGTCGTGCTCAACGCCTGGCGGCTCGGCGTGCCGGTCACGGTGCATGCGGCGCTCGGCGCGGAGATCATCCACCAGCATCCGGCCGCCGACGGCGCGGCGATCGGGGACACGAGCCACCGCGACTTCCGCCGCCTCGCCCACTCGCTCCAGCGCCTCGACGACGGCGGCGTCGTGCTGAACCTCGGCAGCGCGGTGATCATGCCCGAGGTCTTCCTCAAGGCGCTCACCATCGCCCGCAACCTGTCCGGGGACGGGCGTCCGACGAACTTCGTCTCCTGCGACCTCGACATGCAGCGCCACTACCGGCCGCGCATGAACGTCGTGCAGCGCCCGACCCTCCACGGCGGCAAGGGCTACGAGATCACCGGCCACCACGAGATCATGGTGCCGCTCCTGGCGTGGGGCGTGGTGGAGCGGCTCGGGGCTAGGGGCTAGGGGCCAGGGGCCACGGAACACCCTCGGGATGCTCCTGCACCCTCCCCGAGCGCAGCGAGGGGTCCACTCCACCCGGAGTAGACCCCTCGTTTCGTTTCCAGCCCCCAGTCCCCAGTCCCCTGCCCCGAGCCCCGAGCCCCTGCCTTCAGAAGCTTCCGCTTCCCGACCACTTCGTCCGCAGCTTCCGCGCCGTCTCCGGGCTCACGACCCGGATCACGAAGTAGATCACGAGGCCGACGAGGAGGATCCAGATCGCCAGCTTCGCGAGGAACCAGATCAGTCCGAGCAGCAGCGGGAAGATTCCGAAGACCAGCTTCAGCGCGAACAATCCGAGCAGCGCGAAGAAGCCGATCACGAAGATGGTGCGAAGCATTGGACGGATCTCCCTAACGGTGTCTGGGCTCAGTACGCGGGGCGCCGGCCAGCGGTTTCAGGGTGCCGGGGCCATCGGATGCTCCCGTCCCCATACGCCAAGCCGTCGCGGAACGCTGGGGCAGCGGCGAGGGGGGCTCCCCCGACGGAATCCGCCCCCTGCCCATTCCGGCCGCCCACCCGATAGATTTTGCTCGTTCGGCAATCAATATGCACGCGCCCGCCCGCTCGCTCTCCAAGCGTCGCCGGCGCATCTCGCTGGATGACGCCTAGGGACATGGGCGAGACACTCTATCAGATCATGGGGCGCCACCGCGCCGAGCCGCTCCCCGAGCGCAAGCCGGCGTGGCTCAAGGTGAAGGCCCCCGGCGGGCCGAACTACCTGCATCTCAAGAACATGATGCGGGAGCTCGACCTGCACACGGTGTGCGAGGAAGCACACTGTCCGAACGTGGGCGAGTGCTGGGAGCACGGCACCGCCACCTTCATGATTCTCGGCGACGTCTGCACCCGCAACTGCGCCTACTGTGCCGTCGCGCACGGACGTCCCCCCAAGTTCGACCCCGCCGAGCCGGAGCGGGTCGCCGAGGCCGCCGAACGGATGCGCCTCCGCCACGTCGTCCTCACCTCCGTGGACCGGGACGACCTCCCCGACTACGGGGCGTGGGCGTTCGCCGAGACGATCCGGCAGATCAAGTCGCGCCTCCCCGACACCTCGGTCGAGGTCCTCGTCCCCGACTTCCAGGGGAAGGAGGACTCGATCCGCGCCGTGCTGGAGGCGCGTCCCGACATCTACAATCACAATACCGAGACCGTGCCGCGCCTCTACAAGAAGTGCCGGCCCGGTGGACGCTACGAGCGGGTGATGAGCATCTTCACCACCGCCAAGCGGCTCGCCCCCGACATCCCGACCAAGACCGGCATCATCCTCGGCATGGGCGAGACGAACGAGGAGGTCGTCGCGGTGATGAAGGACCTGCGGGCGGTGGACGTGGACATCCTCACGCTGGGGCAGTATCTGCGGCCCTCGGACGACCACGTGAAGCTCGACCGCTACGTCACGCCGGCCGAGTTCCGCTGGTTCTACGAAGTCGGCATGGCGCTGGGCTTCAGGCACGTCGAGTCGGGTCCGCTCGTCCGTTCGAGCTATCACGCCTGGGAGCAGGTGCAGGCCGCGGGCGTGTGACGCCTGCGACCCACATCCCGAGCGCGCGGCGCACGGGATCTCTCCGTTTCACGGCGGAACTCTGGCGCGCCGCGCGAGGGGTCCGGCTGGTTTCACTCGAGATCTTTCATGGCCAAGAAGAAGACTGAATCGAGCACCGCGACGGCGACGCAGGACGGCCGCGCGCCCTCCGATCCCGCCCTCAATCGGGAGCTCCTGCGCTCGATGCTGCTGCAGCGCCGGTTCGAGGAGCGCTGCGCCGAGGCCTACGCGCTCGGCAAGATCGGCGGTTTCTGCCACCTGTACATCGGACAGGAGGCCGTCAGCACCGGCACCCTCTCCCTCCTCCGCCCCGACGACTACGTGATCACGACCTACCGTGATCACGGCCAGGCGCTCGCGCGCGGGATCTCGTCGCGCGCCGTCATGGCCGAGCTCTTCGGGCGCGAGACCGGCTGCGCGGGCGGCAAGGGCGGCTCGATGCACATGTTCGACAAGGAGACCAACTTCCTCGGCGGACACGGCATCGTCGGCGGGCACGTCCCGCTCGCGACCGGCGTCGGCTACGCGATCAAGTATCGCGGCGGCGACCAGGTCTGCGTCTGCTTCATGGGCGAGTCGGTGGTGAACACCGGTGCCTTCCACGAGGCGCTCAACATGGCCGGGCTGTGGAAGCTCCCGGTCGTGTACATCATCGAGAACAACCGCTACGGCATGGGGACCGCCGTCGAGCGCGCCGCGGCGATCCACGACATCTACGAGCGCGGCGCCGCGTACAACATGCCCCGCGGCTCCTGCGACGGGCAGGACGTGCACGCCGTGCGCGCCGCCGTGCAGGAGGCGATCGACCGCGCCCGCGCCGACGGCACGCCGACGCTGCTCGAGGTCCGCACCTACCGCTTCATGGGCCACTCCATGTCCGACGCGGTCAGCGGCACCTACCGCAGCAAGCAGGAGCTCGACGAGCACATGAAGCGCGATCCGATCGTGCTGCTGCGGGTGCAGATGCAGGAGGCCGGCGAGATCACCGACGAGCAGATCGCGCAGCTCGACGAGGAGCTCAAGGCCGAAGTGCAGGATGCGTGGGACTTTGCCGACCAGAGCCCGGAGCCGCCCCTCGAGGCGCTCTGGCAGGACGTTCTGGTGGACACGACGAGCGACGACTACCAGGGGGCGCAGGCCTGATGCCCGTGATCACGTACCGCGACGCGCTCAACCAGGCGCTGCGCGAAGAGATGCACCGCGACGACCGCGTCTTCCTCATGGGCGAGGAGGTCGGCGTCTACCAGGGTGCCTACAAGGTCTCCAAGGGACTCCTCCAGGAGTTCAACGCGATGCGCGTGCAGGACACGCCCATCACGGAGCTCGGCTTCGCCGGCCTCGGCGTCGGCGCGGCGATGGTCGGCCTGCGTCCGATCATCGAGTTCATGACCTGGAACTTCGCCGTGCTGGCGCTCGACCAGGTCCTCAACTCCGCCGCGAAGATGCTCTACATGAGCGGCGGCCAGTACAACATCCCGATCGTCTTCCGCGGCCCGAACGGCGCGGCGCTGCAGCTCGGCGCCCAGCACTCGCAGGCCTTCGAGTCGTGGCTCGCGCACATCCCCGGCATCAAGGTCGTCACCCCCGGCACCCCGTACGACGCCAAGGGGCTCCTCAAGGCGGCGATCCGCGACGACAACCCCGTCTGCGTGCTCGAAGGGGAGATGCTGTACAACATGAAGGGCGAGGTCCCCGAGGAGGAGTACGTCATCCCCATCGGCAAGGCGGAGCTCAAGCGCGAGGGCGATCACTGCTCGATCATCACGAACGGCAAGATGATCAACGTCGCGATGCAGGTGCACGACCAGCTCCAGAAGGAAGGGATCCGCGTGGACGTGCTCGACCTGCGTACCGTGCGCCCGATGGACGTCGAGGCGATCAAGGCGACGGTCATGAAGACGAACCGCTGCGTCGTGCTCGAGGAAGGATGGGAGCTCTGCGGCATCGGCGCCCAGGTGGTCGATTACGTGCAGCGCGAGTGCTTCGACCACCTCGATGCCCCGGTCCTCCGGGTGCATCAGGCCGACGTGCCGATGCCGTACGCGAAGTCTCTCGAGAAGGCGGCCAAGCCGGACGCGGCGAAGACGATCGCCGCGGTCAAGAAGGTCATGTACATCGACTGACCGATGGCGACCAAGGTCTTCATGGAGGCGCTCTCCCCGACGATGGAAGAAGGGCGCCTCGTCAAGTGGCTCAAGAACGAGGGCGATGCCGTCAAGCAGGGCGACGTCCTCGCTGAAGTCGAGACCGACAAGGCGGTGATGGAGCTCGTCGCCCGCGGCGACGGCATCCTCCGCAAGCGGCTCCTCCCCGAGGGGAACACCGCGCCGGTCGGGCAGCTCGTCGGCGTGATCGCCGGCGCCGACGAGAACATCGACGACGTCGTCGGTGCCGGGGGCGCCGCCGCGCAGCCGGCCGCCAGCGCACAGCCCTCGGCACCGGCCCCGGCACCGGCCCCGGCACCGGCCCCGGCACCGGCCCCCGCCCCGTCGCCCGCGCCCGCGCCGGCATCCGGTGCCCCCTTCAAGGGCACCAAGGTCTCGATGGAGGCGCTCTCCCCCACCATGGAGGAAGGGCGCCTCGTGAAGTGGGTCAAGAACGAGGGCGACGCCGTCAAGCAGGGCGACGTCCTCGCCGAGGTCGAGACGGACAAGGCGGTGATGGAGCTCGTCGCCCGCGGCGATGGCATCCTCCGCAAGCAGGTGCTCGCCGAGGGGCAGTCCGCCCCCGTCGGCACGCTCGTCGGGATCATCGCCGACAAGGACGCGGACATCAGCGGCGCGCTGGGCGCCCAGCAGCCGGCGACGGGGAGCGCGACCCCCTCGGCCGGTGCAGCGCCGGCACCCGCGCCTGCACCAGCACCTGCCGCGCAGGCGCCCACGGCGGCGCCCACGCCGTCGACCGACGGCGGTCGCGTGAAGTCGTCGCCCCTCGCGCGCCGCCTGGCGAAGGAGCGCGGCGTCGATCTCGCGCGCCTGCAGGGGAGCGGCCCGGGCGGCCGCATCGTCCGCCGCGACATCGAGGCGGCGCCGACGGGGGCGGCCCCGCAGGCTGCGCCGGCGGCGGCAGCGCCGAGCGCCGAGGGTCGCGCGCCGGGCGCCGCGTTCACCGACGTCCCGCTCACGCAGATCCGCAAGACGATCGCCCGCCGGCTCTCCGAGTCCATCGGCCCGATCCCGACCTTCTACCTCACCGCGGAGTACGACCTCGCGAAGGTGGCGGAGCTGCGCGAGTCGATGGTGCAGCTCGGCGACCAGTACAAGGTCTCCGTCAACGACATCGTCCTGAAGGCCGTCGCCACCGCGCTCTCGCAGCACCCCGAGGTCAACGCGCACTGGCTCGGCGACAAGATCCGCTACTTCGACAGCGTGCACCTCGGCATGGCCGTGGCGACCGACGACGGGCTGATCGTCCCGGTCATCTTCGACGCCGACAAGAAGCGGATGAGCGAGATCTCGAAGGAGGCGCGCGAGCTGGCCAAGGCGGCGCGCGAGCGGAAGCTCAAGCCGGAGCAGTACACCGGCTCGACCTTCTCCGTCTCCAACCTCGGGATGTTCGGCATCGACCAGTTCACGGCGATCATCAATCCGCCGGAGGCCGGGATCCTGGCCATCGGCGCGGCGGAGGACAAGCCGGTCGTGGTGGACGGCGAGGTGCGGATCAGCAAGCGCCTGCGCGTGACCATGAGCTGCGATCACCGCGTGATCGACGGCGCCGTGGGCGCGAAGTTCCTGCAGACGCTGCGCCGGATGATCGAGAACCCCTTGATGCTGGTTTACTGAGAGGGACTCGGGACCAGGAACTCGGGATCAGGGAGCTGCGTCGTCGGCCCCCTGGTTCCATCCCCTGGTCCCCGGTCCCGAGCCCCTAGTCCCTGCTCTTCTCATGGCACAGTTTGACGTGATCTTCCTCGGCGGCGGCCCCGCCGGCTATGTCGGCGCGATCCGCTGCGCGCAGCTCGGCCTCAATACCGCGGTCGTCGAGCGCGAAGGGCTCGGCGGCACCTGCGTGCTCTGGGGGTGCATTCCCGCGAAGGCGCTGCTCGAGGCGGGGAACATCACCAACCGGCTCAAGCACGCCGCGGAGTTCGGCGTGAACGTCGGCGACATCTCGCTCGACTTCGGCGTCGCGATGAAGCGGTCGCGCGCCGTGAGCACCCAGAACTCCAAGGGCGTCGAGTTCCTCTTCAAGAAGAACAAGATCACCTGGATCCGGGGCACCGGTAAGCTCGTCGGCAAGAACGCCGTCTCGGTGAAGACCCAGGACGGCAAGGAGGAGAAGCACGAGGCGAAGAAGGCCGTCGTCATCTCCACCGGCTCGCGCGTGAAGGGGCTGCCGCAGATCGGGCTCGAGCTCAACAAGACGACGGTCATCTCGTCCGACGAGGCGCTCGTGCTCGAGAAGGCGCCCAAGTCGATCGTCATCGTCGGCGCGGGCGCGGTGGGCTGCGAGTTCGCCGACGTCTTCAACGCGTTCGGCTCGCAGGTCACCCTCGTCGAGGTGATGCCGCACATCCTCCCCGTCGAGGACGTGGACTCGTCGAAGGAGGTCGAGCGCTCGTTCAAGAAGCGGAAGATCGACGTGCTGACCGGCGCGAAGATCTCGAACGTGAAGGTCGCCAAGGACTCGGTGTCGATGACGATCGAGTCGGGGGGCGAGAAGAGGGACGTGAAGGCGGACGTGGTGCTCGTCGCCGCCGGCCGCGCGCCGAACATCGAGGACATCGGGCTCAAGGAGCAGGGCGTCCAGCTCACCGAGCGCGGCTTCGTCAAGATCGACAAGACGATGCAGACGAGCGTGAAGGGGATCTTCGCGATCGGCGACGTGGCCGGCCCGCCGATGCTCGCGCACAAGGGCGAGCACGAGGGGGTGATCGCCGCCGAGGTGATCGCGGGGCAGCACCCGCACGAGATGGACTACGGCAACATCCCCGGCTGCACCTACTGCCATCCGGAGGTCGCCTCGATCGGGCTCACCGAGCAGCAGTGCAAGGAGAAGAAGCTCGACTACAAGGTCGGCAAGTTCCCCTTCTCCGCGAACGGCCGCGCACGCACCTCGGGGGAGACCGAGGGGTTCGTGAAGGTGATCCGCGACGCGAAGTACGGCGAGATCCTCGGCGCGCACATCGTGGGCGCGCACGCCACGGAGATGATCCACGAGTTCGTGGTCGCCCGCGCCAACGAGTTCACCGTCGAGGAGATCAGCCTCGCCATCCACGCGCACCCGACGCTCTCCGAAGCGATCGCCGAGGCGGTGCTGGATGCGCAGGGGAAGATGATCCACGCGTGACGACCGTCGTTCCCCGATGTCCCGCCTCTTCATCGTCCACCTCGGTTCCCTTCCCTACGCGCAGGCGTGGGCGCTCCAGCGTGAGGTAGCGCGCGCCCGCATCGCGGGCGACATCCCGGAGGATCTCCTCCTGCTGGTGGAGCATCCTCCGGTGGTGACGATGGGACGCTCGTCGAAGGAGGCGCATCTCGTGGCCTCGCGCGAGCTGCTGGCGGCGCAGGGGGTCGAGCTGTTCGAGGTCGAGCGCGGGGGGGACGTCACCTTCCACGGCCCCGGACAGCTCGTCGGCTACCCGATCGTCGATCTCAAGCGGCACACGCAGGACCTGCACTGGTACCTGCGGCAGATCGAGGAGAGCCTGATCCGCGGGATCGCGCGCTGGGGGCTCGAGGGGCAGCGCGTCCCGAGCTACACCGGCGTCTGGGTGAACGGGGCCGAGGGCCGAGGGCTGCCGGCCGAGGGCCGCCCACGCAAACTCGCGTCGATCGGCGTCCACGCCCGCGACTGGGTCACCTGGCACGGCTTCGCGCTGAACGTGACGACCGACCTGCGCTACTTCGACCTGATCGTCCCCTGCGGGATCCAGGCGGTGACCATGACGTCGATGGCGCGAGAGCTCGGGCGCGCCGACGGGGGGCCGACGCTGACCGAGGTGGGCGACGCGGTCGCCGCGGGGATGGGGGAGGTGTTCGCCCTCGAATGCGTCCAGATGCCGCTGGACTGGCTCCGGAGCGCGGGCGTGGGGCCGACGGCCTGACCGCGCCCGTCGGCCCGCCAGCGGGGATTCTGGCGCGACAGGGACCCATTATCTTCCTTCGGCGTACCAAGCGCACGGTGGTGCGCGGTTGGTGTCGCTACAATCTCTCCTCTCGCAGAGGCTCCGCATGAGCGCATATCTCGTTCGCCGTAGTGCCCCCCTCCTCGCCGTTGCCGCCCTCGCGGGGCTGGTCGCCTGCGAGGACGCCCGCGTGAAGTCCGTCGACTCGGTCGGCATGACGCGGGACCAGGTGCTGTCCAAGCTCGCGCAGGAGGCGCGCGGGGTGGGGCCGGACAGCATGCCCAACGTCTATCGCCGGTCGGAGTATCTCGTGGACGGCAAGAAGTACGAGGTGCTGTACTTCGCGAAGCACAACGAGAAGGCGGGGCGGGACTCGGTCCCCTACGAGGATCTGACGCCGATCGTGCTGGTGGACAATCAGTACATCGGCAAGGGGTGGGACTTCTTCGACAGCCTGGGCACCGTGGCCAAGATCCCGGTCCCGAAGCGGTCGAACTGATCCAGTCTCGATCGCCCGACCGGGGCGATCGATTCGCCAAGCGAACACAGAGGGCGGCGGGAGCACACGGTGCTCCCGCCGCCCTTTCTCGTCGTGGCCCCCGACCTCGCTCCCTCCCGTACTCCGGCCGAGGGCCGAGCGCTGGTGGCCGAGGGCCGAAAAGGAACAGGGCCCCACCCGGAGGTGGAGCCCTGAACCATCACTGCGTCGTGCGTGCTGCGTGGATCCTTACGGAGCCGGGTTCTGCGTCACCGCGAAGGCCGCGGAGAGGAGCGCGTCACCCGCCTGCGTGAAGCCGATCGCGTACACGTCGAACGCCGTCGCAACCGTCACAGCCGGGATGCCCGTCGTCGAGAACGTGTAGGTGTAGAAGCGGTTCACGCCGTTGTCCGTCTGGACGCCCGCAGTGTTCGGGACCGGCGAGAGGAGCACGAGCTCACCCGCGACGTCGAGGTACAGGTTCACGCCACCACCCGCGAACGGGTTGAGGAACGTGCCCGACGGGCCCTGGAGCGTGACGGTCACGACGCAGGCCGCGCCGCTGGTGCAGTTCGGCGAGGTCGCCGTGCCGCTGACCGCCGACGTGATCGCGAACGACTGGACACCGATCGTCGCATCGTTGAACGGAACCGTCGAGGCGTTCGCGATGTCCGTCGGGAGGAGCGGGCGAACGCTGGTGGCGCTCGGGTTCAGCGCCGCGTCGACCACGCGGACACCGACCTGCGTCGGCTTCGCGCCAACCGTACCGATCGCGTTGGTCAGCGAGCGGTAGAAGTTGTTGAAGGTCGCCGTGAGCGTCGGGACGCTCGCCTGCAGCGTGCCATCGAACGGCGTGCCGATCTGCTGGATGGCGCCGCGGATGGTGGCCACCGGGTACGTCAGGATGCTGGTCGCCTGGTACAGCTCGACGTTGTCCAGCGCGTCGACCGCCGTGAAGGCGACCGAGGTGTTGCCCTGCATCACGCCCGCCGGCTGGAAGACCGAGCCGACCGTCGGGATGGTGTTGTCGACCAGCGTCACGCGAGTCGGGAGCGCCGCGCTCGAGTTCGCCGCCTGGTCACGCGCCGTGCCGTTGAAGGTGAAGTACCCCTCGAGGGCCGACCCGCCGGTGATCGAGATCGAGGCGATCCGATCGGTGCCGGAGACCGCCACCGTCTGCGCGCCATCGGTCGGAGCGCAGCTGGCGCCCGTGCCGACGATGCAGCCCAGCGGCTGCTGGACGCCGGAGGCGTTGGCGAAGAGGCGCGTCACGTTGTAGTTGACCGGCGTCGCATCGAAGCCGGAGAGCGTGTCGCGGAGCGTGAAGTCGTACGTCGCCGCAGCGGCCGCACCCGCGGTGCCGGCAGCCGGCGCCGTGCCCGCGATGTTCCAGATCGACTGGTTGGCCGTGCCGGCCGCGTTGCCGACGAGGATCGGGTTCTCACGATCGACGCCGAAGGTGGTCGCCGGCGCGACGAAGAAGATCGTCTCGTTGCCGAGCGCGTCGCGCTCCTTGACGCGGAGGCACTTCGACGGGCCGTTCGGCGTGATGCCGTTGACCGGGGTGCTGTTGAGCGCCGAGCCACCGGTGACGGCGGCGAAGGTCAGCCCCGTCTGCGCCGCGGTGCAGGTCTGGCCCGCATCCGTGTTGATGTCGGCCGCCTCGAAGGCGACGGTGACGTTGTCGACGCCGTCGAAATCGTTGCCGGTCGAGATCCCCGACGTCGCCGCAGCCGTGTAGCCGTTGCCCGCCGCGGTGTTGAAGAGGAACGCCGTGCCGATCCAGTTGTTCGCGGTCCCCTGCGTGTTGAACGCATAGGTGCCCGCGGCCGGCGCCTGCGAATCGTAGTTGAACGAGTTCGGAGCCGAGCCAGGCGTCGGGACGGCGATGCCGCTCGCGTTGAGCGCCGACGTCGTCACGAGGATCGGGCCACCCTGCACGCCCGCCACGTTCGCGCCACCGACGGTGATGCCGCCGATGTTGCCCGTGCCGGTCGTCGGGAAGGTCACCGTCGCCGGGAACGGACCGGTCGCCGTGCGCGTCTGCGAGACCGCGACACCCTGCGTCGTCGTGCCCGCGATGTTGACCGCGACCGAGCCGGCCGTCGCGCCGGAGTAGAGGACCGGGGTCACGCGGACCGCGACCGCACCACCCCACCACGGACGACCCGCAGGGCCGGCGGTCGGGCCGGCAGCCGGCGTCACCGTCGTGAGCACCGCGTCAGCGTTGTTGAACGTCGCCGCGAGCGTCACCGGCGTCGCCTGCGGGGTGCTCCCCGGGCTGGTCAGACGGGCCGTCAGCTGGCACGCCCCGTTGAGCCACTCCGGACCCGTCTGCGCCGTGTTCAGGCGCGCGGTGTTGAAGCTCAGCGTGATCGGGCCGGCCGGCGCGTTGTTGCCGGCGAAGTTCTGCCCCGCCGCCAGCACGCCGGGCGCCGCCTGCCCCGGGCACTGCGCGAAGAGCTCGACCTTGCTCACCGGCGCGCCGTTCGGCGCGAGGAGGAGCGTGACGTTGATCTGGCCGTTGACGTTGTTGATGTCGACGGCGTCGCCGTTGTTCAGCGTGACCGACGAGATCGAGACCGCCGGCACCGACAGCGCGTTCACGACGACCGACGCCGCACCCTGGACGTTCGGGTCGGCGTTGGACTTCGCGAGGATCGTCGTCTGGCCCGCGGCGACCGCGGTGACGACACCCGCCGGCGAGACCGTCGCGACGGCCTGGTTCGACGACGTCCAGGTGACCGTACGATCGGTGAGCCCCGCGTCGCCGACGACGGTGGCGGCGAGGGTGGCCGTGCCGCCGACCGAGAGCACCACGTTCTCGGGCACGACGTTGACGGCCGTCACCTGCGGAGGCGGCGGCGTCGGGTCAACGTCGTCGCACGCGACGAGGGCTCCCATCGCCACGAACCCGGCGAAAAGAGAACGAGACAGTTTGTGCATCCTTCCCCCTGAGGAAGTGAGCGTGAACTGCCGGAGTCTCGCACCAGCGCGAGATCCGACGACCTGGCGTGACCCTGCGAAGGTCAGACCAAGACCTGCGAGTGGACGTCGATTGTCTGTGGCGAACGACCAGACGGCGGGACCTGCACCCAGCACCACGTCCACCCTTACCTCGAATTCGTCCTGAAATCCCATGCGGGAAAATCAGACCGAACTTACCCCTGGGTCAGGGGGTGGTCAAGCTGCGGATGTCCGACGGCCTTGCCCGGCGACCGACGTACGCCACCGGACTGGCGCCCGTCGTTCCCCCTCCGCATTCCTGCACAGCGTTGGACGGCCACGTCGCAAAAAGGTCACGGACCGCTCCGGCCCCGAAGCTACCGTGAGTGGCACGCCCCCTCTGTATCTTCCATCACATGGCCGACCTGCCGGACCCTCGCGACCACGCCGCGCTCCCCACGCCGCGACGCTACGCGGCGCGCCCCGCCCCACCCGCGACGAGCGCCGACGCGGCGTCCATCGCAGCATCGCTCAACCCCGAGCAGGCGGCGGCGGTCACGCACGGCGACGGCCCGCTGCTCGTCATCGCCGGCGCGGGGACCGGCAAGACCCGCACCCTCATCCACCGCGTCGCCCATCTGATCGCCCGCGGCGTCCCCGCGGAGCGCCTCCTCCTCCTCACCTTCACGCGGCGCGCCGCCCAGGAGATGCTCTCCCGCGCCGAGCGGCTCGTCGGCGCCGCCAGCGCCCGGGTCCAGGGCGGCACCTTCCACTCGACCGGCCACCGCCTCCTCCGCCAGTTCGGCCCCGCGGCCGGGCTCCCGGCCGACTTCTCGATCATGGACCAGGGGGACGCCGAGGACCTGATGCAGCTCGCGCGGGCGGCGGCCGGCGTCGCCCCCAAGGAGAAGCGGTTCCCCAAGAAGGAGACGCTCCACTACCTCTACTCGCGGCACGTCAACACCGAGCGCTCCCTCCTCCGCCTCCTCGAGGAGGAGCTGCCGCAGTTCGCCGAGTTCGAGGCGCCGATCACGCGCATCTTCGCCGACTACACGCGGCGGAAGGGGGAGCGCAACCTCGTCGACTACGACGACCTCCTCCTCTTCTGGCAGCTGATGCTCGAGAGCGGGGGCGAGCTCGCCGACCGCATCGCGGGGCTGTACGACCACGTCCTCGTCGACGAGTACCAGGACACGAACCTCCTGCAGGCGCGGATCCTCCAGGGGCTCTGCCGGCGGCACCGCAACATCACCGTCGTCGGCGACGATGCGCAGAGCATCTACGCCTTCCGCGGGGCCCACTTCCGCAACATCCTCGACTTCCCCGGCCAGTATCCGGGGACGACGGTCGTCACCCTCGAGCAGAACTACCGCTCGACGCAGCCGATCCTCGACGTCTCCAACACGCTCATCTCGCGCGCGCCGGAGCGCTTCACGAAGCAGCTCTTCACCACGCGCGAGGGGGGCGAGCGCCCCTGGCTCGTCACCGCGCGCGACGAGCAGCAGCAGACGCGCTTCGTGGTCGACCGCATCCTCGAGCTGCACGAGGACGGCGTCCCCCTGGGGGAGATGGCGGTGCTCTTCCGCGCCGGCTACATGTCCGCCGATCTCGAGATCGAGCTGACGAACCGGAACGTCCCGTTCGAGAAGTGGGGTGGGCTCAAGTTCCTCGAGGCGGCGCACGTGAAGGACGTCCTGGCCTTCCTCCGCGTGCTCGACAACCCGCGGGACGAGGTGAGCTGGTACCGCATCCTCATGCTCATGCCGGGGATCGGCGACGCGACCGCGCGGTCGCTGGTCGATGGGCTCGCGGCGCGCGCCTGGGATCCGGAGGCCTTCGCCGCCGCCACGCCCCCGCCACGCGCCCGCGAGGCGCACGGCAGGCTCGCGACGCTGCTGCGCACCCTGCGCCGCTCCCGCCCCGACGGCACCGACGTCGCGGCGGACATCGTCGCCGTCCGCGCGCTGTACGACGGGATCCTGCGCGAGCGGTACGATCGCCCGGAGCCGCGGCTCGCCGATCTCGAGCAGCTGCAGACGATCGCCGCGAGCTATCCGAGCCGCGCCGCCTTCCTCGCCGCCCTCGCCCTCGAGCCCCCGCAGAGCACGCAGGATCTCGCCGGCGGCGCGGAGCTGGACGACGACCGCCTCGTCCTCTCGACGACGCACAGCGCGAAGGGGAAGGAATGGGACGCCGTCTTCCTGATCTGGGCGGTGGACGGGTGGTTCCCGCTGAGCCGCGCGATCGCCGACGAGGAGCAGCTCGAGGAGGAGCGGCGGCTGATGTACGTGGCGATGACGCGCGCGCGCCGCCACCTCGCGGTCAGCTATCCGCTCCACGTCTACGCGACGCGGCGGGGGGTGGACTATTCGATCGACCAGCTCTCGCGGTTCCTCGACCGTGGCGTGCGGGCGCTCATGGAGCGCGTCGTGCTCGAGGAGAACGCCGGAGACTCGACGGCGGCGGCACCGCCACCGGCGAGTCCCGCGCTCGATCTGCGCGCGATGCTCAGGAATCGCTTCGGGGGCTGATCGACAACATCAACCACGAAGGGGCACGAAGGACTGCGACGGCAACTCGATCACGTCGTTGGTCCTTCGTGCCCCTTCGTGCCCCTTCGTGGTTCAATCTTGTTGCTCGTTGCGCGTGGAGTCCGCGCCGGTGACGGGAATCGGGTCGCCCAGGTAGCGGCGCACGGCATCGAAGGGGCGCTTCTCGTCGGACTTCGCCAGCTCGACCAGCTTCGCCATCGCGCGCCGCAGGTCGCGCCCCTCCTTCTCCCAGACGCGATCGAAGAGCTCCAGGTCGGTCAGGTAGATCCGGCGCGCCATCAGCGAGGCGTTGTCGAGCCGCATCCGCTCGAGGGTGCGCGGCCCGATCGTGCGGAGCTGCGGCCCCAGCTCGTGAATCAGCGTCTGCCGCGCCCGCGCGTACACGGTGTCGCGCGCCTCGATGCGGCGCGCGGTGCTGTCGAGCGGCCACGCATCGTACGCCGAGTCGACGGAGGTGTAGAGCCGCTCCCAGAAGCGGGCCATCAGCTTCTCGTCCGCCCACCGCGCATCCACCTCGTCGGCCACCGCCGGCTGGCCGCGCATCCGGAAGAACCAGGCCGCCCCCCTCGCTCCCACGAAGTTCGCGAAGCTCTCGTTGAAGACCGCCTGCCCCTTCGCGTAGAAGGTGTTGTGCGTGACCTCGTGGATGACGGTGTTGGCGAGATCCAGCGAGTCCTCGCGCAGCGTCGTCGAGAGGAGCGGGTCGTTGAACCACCCCAGCGTGCTGAAGGCGGACGCCGGGCGCACGTACGAGTCGAAGCCGCGATCGCGCAGGGCGCGGGCCTCGCGCTGCGCCTCGCCGTAGTCGAAGAAGCCCTTGTACGGGACCCGGCCCACCACCGGAAACCACCAGGTGTACGACCGGAGGCGGTCCCGATAGGCGGCCGAGACGACGAGGACGAGGGTGTCCGACTGGAGCTGGGTGAACTGGGTGAAGCTCTTCTCGACCTTGAGCCCCACCGAGTCGGCCGCGAACTGCCGCGCGTCGAGCACGAGCCGGAGCTTCTCCCGCGTCGTCGGGGAGGTCGCCGAGTCGGCGACGAGCGCCGCGATCGACTGCCGCCCGCGCAGGATCTTCCCCTCCTCCCACGCCGCGCGCACCAGGTAGCGCCCCGTCCGCGTGGCGGAAAGAAACAGGGTCGTCGCGGCGACCAGTCCGAGTAACACCTTCCAGATCATCGATTTCCAGCGCCGGCGGCGATCGGGATCATTTCGCACTATCTTTTCCAAGATGTCCTTCGTTCATCTGCACTGCCACTCGGAGTACTCCCTCCTCGACGGAGCCAACCGGATCGACGATCTCATCACGCGCGCGCTCGAGTTCGAGCAGCCGGCGCTGGCGATCACCGATCACGGGAATCTGCACGCCGCCTGGGAGTTCCAGGAGAAGGCGAAGAAGGCGAAGCTCAAGCCGATCATCGGGATGGAGGCGTACGTCGCCCCGGGCGACCGCCGGCTCAAGGCCCGCCCCGCCCCCGGCGCGAAGCCGTACTACCATCTCGTCCTCCTCGCCCGCGACCTCCAGGGCTACCGCAATCTCGTCAAGCTCTCCTCCCTGGCGTACACCGAAGGCTTCTATACGAAGCCACGCGTCGACCGGGAGCTGCTCGCGCGCTACTCGGAAGGGCTGATCGTCTCCTCCGCCTGTCTGGCCGGGGAGGTCGCCCAGCACCTGATGGCGGGGCGCCGGGACGAGGCGCGGGAGACCGCCGCCTGGTACGCGGAGCTGTTCAAGGATCGCTACTACCTCGAGGTCCAGGCCCACGACAGCGAGGGACAAGCCGAGCTCAACACGCAGATCTTCGCCCTCGGCGAGGAGCTCGGGCTCCCGGTGATCGCGACGAACGACGCGCACTTCCTCAAGCAGGAAGACCACGACGCGCACGACGTCCTGCTCTGCATCGGCCTCGGCAAGGACCGCCAGGACGCGAACCGGATGCACTACGACCGGGGGCTCTACTTCAAGAGCGCCCCCGAGATGCTCGAGCGCTTCCGCGATCGCCCGGACGTCCTCGAGAACACACTCCGGATCGCCGACGAGATCGGGGTCGAGTTCGGGAAGAAGTATCACGTCCCCGCCTTCCCCCTTCCCGCCGACGTCGCGAGCGAGAACGAGCTCCTGAGCAAGCTCGCGATCGAGGGGGCGAAGGAGCGCTACGGCGAGCCGCTCCCGCCCGAGGTGCGGGAGCGGCTCGACTACGAGCTGGGCGTCATCCACAAGACCGGCTACGCGGGCTACTTCCTCATCGTCGCCGACTTCATCAAGGCGGCGCGCGACCGCGGGATCCCGGTGGGGCCAGGGCGCGGCTCGGCGGCGGGCTCGCTCGTCGCCTACGCCCTCAGGATCACGAACGTCTGCCCGCTCAAGTTCGACCTCCTCTTCGAGCGCTTCCTGAACCCGGAGCGCGTCTCGATGCCCGACGTCGACGTGGACTTCTGCTTCGAGCGGCGCGGCGAGGTGATCGACTACGTCCGGCAGAAGTACGGGAAGGAATCGGTCTGCCAGATCGTGACCTTCGGGACGATGAAGTCCCGCGCGGCGATCAAGGACGTCGGCCGCACGCTGGGCTTCACCCCCGCCGAGACGGACGCGCTGGCGAAGCTGATCCCGAACGCGCCGAACTTCTCGTTGACGGTGAAGGAGGCGATCGAGCAGATCCCCGACGTCGGCCGCCTGTACGAGGGGGACGAGCGCTATCGCCAGCTCCTCGACTACGCGAGCGCGCTCGAAGGGCTCTCGCGCCACACGGGGGTGCACGCCGCCGGCGTCGTCATCGCGCCCGGGCCGGTGGACGACTACGTTCCCGTCCTCACGCAGACGTCGAAGGGCTCGGGCGCCAACGGCGAGGACGAGCAGATCGTCGTCGCGCAGTACGACATGAACTGCCTCGAGAAGGCAGGCATGTTGAAGATGGACTTCCTCGGGCTCACGACGCTCACCGTCATCCACGATGCGGTGGAGTCGATCCAGCGGCGCACCGGGGAGACGCTCGACCTCGACGCGCTCCCGCTCGAGGACGAGCAGACCTTCCAGATGCTGCGGAGCGGGCGCACCGCCGGCGTCTTCCAGTTCGAGTCGGGGCTCGCGACCGACGTGCTGCGCCAGATGCGCTGCGACCGCTTCGACGACCTCGTCGCCTCGAACGCGCTGCTCCGCCCCGGCCCGCTCGACAGCGGGATGCACCTCGTCTACATCCGCCGCAAGCGGGGCGAGGAGCCGGTCACCTATCCGCTCGACGTGCTCGAGCCGATCCTGGCGCCGACGCAGGGGGTCATCACCTACCAGGAGCAGGTGATGCGTATCGCGCAGACGCTCGCCGGCATCTCGCTCGCCGAAGCCGACGTGCTGCGCAAGGCGGTGGGAAAGAAGGACGCGGAGCTCATCAAGCAGGAGCTGGGCAAGTTCGTCGCCAAGTCGGTGGAGCGCGGCTTCGACCCGAAGGTCATCGAGGAGCTCGCGGGACAGATCGAGACGTTCGGGCGTTATGGTTTCAACAAGTGCCTTCCGGAGTACGTCGAGGTGCTCGATGCGAGCACCGGCCGGCTCGTGCGGATCGGCGATCTGTACGATCGGCGAGCGAGCATCGGCGCGGTCGCGACCTGCGACGAGAAAACGCTCAGCCTCGGTCACGGGCGCGTGCTCGACGTCGTGGACAACGGCGTGCGCCCCATCTTCCGCCTGCGTACGGAATCGGGACGTGAGATCGACGCGACCGGGAATCATCCCTTCCTCACCGTCGATGGATGGCGCCAGCTCGACGCGCTGTCCGTCGGCACCGCGATCGCGGTGCCGCGCCGGTTGCCGGTCGAAGGTGCGGCCTCGTGGCCGGCACACGAGGTGATCGCTCTCGGCCATCTGCTCGCCGAGGGGAATCTCTGCCACCCGTCCGGCCTGTACTACTACAACCAGGATGCGGACGCCGTCGCCGATTTCGTGGCGGCTGCGGAGCAGTTCGACAACGTGCGCTGCACGACCACGCCCCATCACGGCACACTGTCGGTGTACACCGGCCGAATCGACCGGCACGCGGCGAACGGAATCTTCGAGTGGGCGCGCGCGCTCGACCTGCTTGGCAAGACGGCCACCGAGAAGGAAGTCCCGGCGTCGGCCTTCACCCTCACGAACGAGCAGATCGCGCTGCTGCTCGGCCGCCTGTGGGACGGCGACGGACACGTCGCGCCGGCGTCGCGCTCCGCCTTCTACGCGACGTCGTCCAGGCGCCTCGCGGGACAGGTGCAGCATCTCCTGCTCCGCCTCGGCATTCTCGCCCGCACGCGCGAGGTGCGTTTCCCGTACGGCGATACCGATCGCGCCGGCTGGCAGGTGTTCGTCACGGGCGCCGAGAACCTGCGCCCCTTCGTGGAGCTCGTGGGGCGACAGATGGTGAGCGCGACAAAGCTTGCCGCGGTCGCCGCCATGCCGCGCGACGCGAGCGTCGGCGCCACGAAGGACCTGGTTCCCGTGGGCCCGGTACGCGCGCTCGCGCGCTCGGCGAAGTCTCGCGCCGGAGTGACGTGGGCCGCCGTGGAGGCGGGCGCCGACGCGAGCGGCCGGGATCTGTATCCGGTCGGCACGAACGCCGAGAAGATCGGGTTCGCGCGGTCGTTCGTCGGCCGCCTGGCCTCCTACTTCGACGATCCGGATCTGCAACGGTTCGCGCGGAGCGACGTCCTCTGGGACCGCGTCGTCTCGATCGAACCGGCGGGCGAGGCGCGCACCTTCGATCTCGAGGTCGAAGGGACGCACAACTTCGTCGCGAACGACATCATCGTTCACAATAGCCATAGCGTCGCCTACTCCGTCGTCGCCTTCCACACGGCGTACCTCAAGGCGCACTATCCGGCGGACTTCATGGCCGCGCTGCTGTCGAGCTGCATCGGCGACACGGACAGCGTGGTGAAGTACATCAACGAGGCACGCGAGCTCGGGCTCGAGATCCTCCCCCCCGACGTGAACGAGAGCGGCTACAAGTTCACGGTCGTCGGCGAGAAGAAGGTGCGGTTCGGCCTCGGCGCGATCCGCAACGTCGGCCGCGGCGCGATCGACTCGATCCTCGCCGCGCGGCACGACGGTCCCTTCACCACGCTCTTCGATTTCTGCGAGCGCGTCGATCTCCGGAGCTGCAACAAGCGCGTCTTCGAGGCGCTCATCGCGTCGGGCGCCCTCGACTCGCTCGGCGGGCACCGCGCGCAGTACTTCGCGGCGATCGATACCGCGGTGCAGGAGGCGTCGCTCAAGCAGCAGGAAGCGGCGATGGGCCAGGGGTCGCTGTTCGGGGAGCCGTCGGCCGAGGGGACCGGCCCGGCGGCCGAGCAGCAGCTCCCCAACGTCGCGCCGATGTCCGAGAGCGAGCGCCTCACGCGGGAGAAGGAGATCCTCGGCTTCTACATCTCCGGCCACCCGCTCGAGCCCTATCGCATGGAGTGCGAGCTGTTCGCGTCGAGCACCGTGTCGCAGCTCGGGCGGTGGACCGACCAGCCGGTGACGCTCGGCGTCGTCATCACGGCGATCCGGAAGCAGCTCTCCAAGAAGTCGGGTGCGGAGTTCGCGCGGCTGGTGATCGAGGACTTCTCCGGCTCCGCCGAGGTGCTGGTGTTCCCCGAAGCGTGGAGCCTCATCGCCGACCGCGTGCGCACCGACGTGCCGGTGCTGCTCAAGGGCGGCTACTCGCGGCGGGACCAGGGAGCCGAGACGCCGACGTTCATCGTCGAGTCGGTCGAGCCGTTCGCGGAGAAGCGGCTGAACGGCGAGGTGGCGATCGCGATCGAGCTGACGCGCGGCGACTCGCTGACCCCCGAGGTCATGTCCGACGTGCGCTCGGTGATCGAGCAGCACGCGACCTCGCACTCGGGGGCGCCGCCGCTCGAGCTGCGCTGGCGGGATCCGAGCGGCCCGACCGCGAGGCTCCGCTCGCGCACGCTCCGTCTCGCGGCCACGCACGCGGTGCTCTCGGACCTTCGGGCGCTGCTCGGTGCCGAGCGCGTGCGCCTCGTGCGAGGCGGATAGCGGCACGCCACGAGCCCCGGCAACTGCCTCGGAAGGATGAGAAGGAAAGAACGGAATGAGAGGAGGAACTGAAATTCTTGTTGGTGCCTCCTTCCACTCCGTCCATTCCTCTTCGTCCGTTCAAAGCAGTCGCCGGGGCTCGTGGCGAACCGACAGTGGCGAACTGACAGTGGCCGCCCGACGGTGGCAGCCCGCGGGGGTGGCAAACCTTCCCTCACCGGACCCGACGGCATTATTCTGAAACGACTTACAGGCGGAGCAAGGATGGCCACTGCCACGCTGGACTTCGAAAAGCCGATCGTCGAGCTGGAGAAGCAGATCGACGAGTTGAAGCGACTGGCGGGCGACCGTCAGCTGAACGTCACGGAGGAGATCGCGCCGCTCGAGCGGAAGCTCTCCGAGCTGCGCGAGGAGATCTATCGGAATCTCACGCCGCTGCAGCGGGTGCAGGTCGCCCGCAGCAACAAGCGGCCGATGACCGACGACTACCTGCGGCTCTGCTTCAGCGACTTCATCGAGCTGCACGGGGACCGCGCCTTCCGGGACGACGCCGCGATCATGGGCGGCTTCGCCCGGCTCGACGGCGAGACGGTGATGATCGTCGGGCACCAGCGCGGGCGCGACACCAAGGAGAACCTGAAGCGCAACTTCGGGATGCCCCACCCCGAGGGGTACCGCAAGGCGCTGCGCCTGATGAAGCTCGCCGAGAAGTTCCACGTTCCGGTGCTGACCTTCATCGACACGCCGGGCGCGTGGGCGGGGCTCGGCGCGGAGGAGCGCGGGCAGTCGGAGGCGATCGCGCGCAACCTGTTCGAGATGAGCAAGCTCGAGGTCCCGATCGTCGCCACGATCATCGGCGAGGGGGGATCCGGGGGCGCGCTCGCGCTCGGCGTCGCCGATCGCGTGATGATGCTCGAGAACGCCGTCTACTCGGTGATCACCGTCGAGGGGTGCGCGGCGATCCTGTGGAAGGACGGGAAGAGCCCCGAGATGCGCGAGCGCGCCGCGGGCGCCCTTCGCATCACCGCGCCCGACCTGTACGAGCTGCGCGTCGTGGACGAGATCGTCCCCGAGCCGCCCGGTGGTGCGCACGCGAATCACGAGGTGACCGCGACGGCGCTGCGGGCGGCGCTCGTGCGCCAGCTCGACGAGCTGCGCCGGCTCAAGCCGGACAAGCTCGTGCGGCGCCGGCGCGAGAAGTTCCTGCGCATGGGCCAGTTCCTCGAGTGAGCAGCGCGGCGGTGACGCATCTCGTCGAAGTGGCCTTCAAGGGCAACCGCAAGGAGTTCTATCTCTGGGACGGCGAGACGCCGCCGCCGGTCCGGTCGCCGGTCGTCGTCGAGGCCGATCGCGGCGAGGATCTCGGCCTCGTGCACGCCATCGGGGAGCTCGCGGAGAAGCGCGTGCGCGGCGTGCCGCACGGGCTGGCGACCGCCCCTCCGGAGAAGAAGGTGCGGCGCCTGGCGACGCCCGAGGAGCTGCGCCGGCTCACCGAGCTGCGCGCGCAGGACGAGGACGCGCGTCGGAAGTCGATGGAGCGGGTGCGCGCCAACGGTCTGCAGATGAAGCTGACCGACGCCGAGTGGCAGTGGGATCGCAAGAAGCTCACGCTCTACTTCACCGCCGACAAGCGCGTGGACTTCCGCCAGCTCGTGCGCGAGCTCGCGGCGATGTTCCGGACGCGCATCGAGCTGAAGCAGATCGGCGTGCGCGACGAGGCGAAGCGGCTCGACGGGATCGGCCGCTGCGGGCGACAGTACTGCTCCGCCTCCTGGCTCCCGGAGCTGCGTCCCGTCAACCTCGGCGTCGCCAAGGATCAGCGCCTCTCGCTCAACCCCTCGCAGATCTCGGGCGCGTGCGGCCGGCTGATGTGCTCCCTGCGGTACGAGCACGACTTCTACGTCGCCGCCCGCAAGCGCTTTCCCAAGGAGGGACGCCTCGTGCGCACCGCGCGCGGCGAGGAGAAGGTCATCGCCAACGACATCTTCCGCGAGCGCGTGACGCTGCGCGGCGCCGACGGCGAGACGCGGATCGTGCCGCTCGCGGAGCTGCGGCGCGAGATGGACGATGCGATGGGGCTCGAGGGGAGCGCCCCGGAGCCGCCGGTACGCGAGGCGGCACCCGCGGCCCCCGTCGCCGTGTCGGGCTCCCCGGACTCCGTCGAGGACGTCGCGGTGAGCGCGGAGGAGGGCGACGCCGCCGGCGAGGGGGAGGCGCGCCCGCATCGCCGCCGTGGCCGTCGCGGCGGCCGCCGGAATCGCGGCGGCAGCGGACGGCGTCCCAACGGCGAGTCGACGACCGACGGCGCCGATTCGACCACTGAAGGCAGCTGAGCCCGCGACCGTGACCGCGTTCTACCTCACCACCGCCATCGACTACGCGAACGGCGATCCGCACGTGGGCCACGCCTACGAGAAGATCGGCGCCGACGCGATCGCCCGCTATCATCGCATGCGCGGCGACGACGTCCGTTTCCTCATCGGGATGGACGAGCACGGGCAGAAGGTCGCGCAGACGGCGGCGGCGCGCGCGCTCGAGCCGCAGGCGCAGGTGGACGAGATCGCCGAGCGCTTCCTCGCGATGTGGCGCCGGCTGTCGATCTCGCAGGACCAGTTCATCCGGACCACCGATCCGGCGCACAAGGCGGGCGTGCAGGCGCTCATCCGCCAGATCTTCGAGCGCTCGCCCGACGACTTCTACGAGAAGTCGTACGAGGGGTGGTACTGCGTCGGCTGCGAGGCGTTCAAGTCCGACGCCGAGATCGTCGACGGCACGTGCGTGCTCCATCCGACGCGCACGCTCGAGTGGGTGGAGGAGCGCAACTGGTTCTTCCGGCTGAGCCGCTATCGCGACTTCCTGCGCACGCTGATCACCGAGCGACGGGAGTTCATCCAGCCCGAGTCGCGCCGCAACGAGATCCTCAGCCTCCTCGAGCAGGGGCTCGACGACGTCTCGGCGAGCCGGTCGCGCTTCAGCTGGGGCGTTCCCTTCCCCGTCCCGCTCTCCACCGGCGAGACGCAGACGACCTACGTCTGGTTCGACGCGCTGCCGAACTACCTGACGGCGACGGGCTACCCGGACGCGATCTTCGAACGCCGCTGGCCGGCGCAGCTGCACATCGTCGGCAAGGACATCACGCGCTTTCACACCGTGATCTGGCCGGCGATGCTGCAGTCGGCCGGGCTCGCGCTCCCGGAGCGGGTGTGGGCGCACGGCTTCGTGCTGCTCGGCGGCGAACGGTTCAGCAAGTCGTCGGGGGTGCGGCTCGACCTCGACGAGGCGATCGACCGCTTCGGCGCCGACGCGTTCCGCTACTTCCTGCTGCGCGAGGTCCCCTTCGACGCCGACGGCAGCTTCTCCTGGGAGCGATTCGAGGAGCGCTACACCGCCGACCTCGCGAACGCCTTCGGGAACCTCGCGAGCCGCGTCATCTCCATGGTCGAGAAGTACTGCGACGGCGTCGTGCCGGCCGGCGCCGCCACGGAGGCCGATCGCGCGGATGCGGAGGCGATCGCGGCCTACCACGCGGTGATGGACGGCACGCGCGGCTACCTGCTGCACGAGGCGCTGGCGTCGGTGATCGAGAGCGTCTACCGCGGCAACGAGTACGTGCAGAGCTCGCAGCCCTGGTCGCTGGCGAAGGATCCGGCGCGGCGGGGAGAGCTCGAGACGGTGCTCGCGTCGCTGGTGCGCCAGCTCGCCCGCCATGCGATCCTGCTCGCCCCGTTCATGCCGACGAAGGCGCAGGGGCTGTGGGCGCAGCTCGGCGCCCCCGGTCGCGTGGAGGACCAGCGCTTCACCGCGCTCGCGACGCTCGACCCGACCGGGTGGCGGGTGGCGAAGGGGGAGCCGTTGTTTCCGAAGGAGCAGAGGGCGGGTTGAAGGGCGGATTGACGGTTTGACCGTTTGACCGTTCGACGATACCGGCTGTCATCCCGAGCGGATGCGAGGGATCTGCTGGACTCAGCTTGACAGCGTGACAGAGGTGAGCAGAGGCGTCCGCGGGCGGTGATTCCCCTGCGGACGCCTCTGCTCACCTCTGTCAAATTGTCGAACTGTCAAACGCTCGAGCTGTCAAGCTGTCCAACGCTCAAACTGTCATCCGCGCGATCGGGGTGTCGTCAGGGAGTCTTCGTCGCGCCGCCCGCGGGTGGCGTCGTGGACGGCGCCGCCGGCTGCCCGAAGTCCACCTTCGGCGGCTCCTGCGCCGCGGTCGTCGCCGTGAAGTACTTCCGCGGCCGCGCGCCGGTCAGCTTCGCCGTCAGGTTCGCCGGGAAGCGGCGGATGTACTCGTTGTACTCGCGCACGGCCGTGTTGTAGTCCTGCCGCGCGACCGCGATGCGGTTCTCCGTCCCCTCGAGCTGCGTCTGCAGGTTCAGGAACCCCTCGTTCGCCTTGAGGTTCGGATAGGCCTCGGCGATCACCAGCAGCCGGCCGAGCGCGTTGCCGAACTGGGCGTTCGCGTTCGCCATCTGCTCGGGGTCGCCCGAGCGCACCGAGTTCAGGAGCCCCGCACGCGCATTCGCGATGTCGCTGAACACCTGCTCCTCGTGCTGCGCGTACCCCTTGACCGTCGCCACGAGGTTCGGGATCAGGTCGGCGCGCCGCTGGAGCTGCGCCTCGATCTGCCCCTGAGCGCCGGCCGCGCGCTCGTCCAGCGACTGAATGGTGTTGTAGCCGCACCCGGTCGTCAGCAGTGCGCCGACCGCGATGAGGAGGAGGCCGCGACGTGTCATCGTGTGCTCTCTGTTCACGTGGTGAGTGACGATTGATCCGGCGAGTACTGGTCGAGATGCCGCTTGAGCTGCTCGACCCCAGCCACATACCCGGCGAGCGTCGCCGGAACCGCGGCGCTCTCCAGCGCCGCTTCCTTCCGCACGTGCCGCAGCACGCGCAGGAACGGCTCGGCGTCGAACCCGGCCACGCGCGCCGTCTGGCGCACGACCTCCGCCGAGTCGGAGGAGGGGGACATCCCGTGCAGCTGCAGCGTCGCCCGGAAGAGCACGAGCACGGCGCTCTTGCTCACCTCGAGCAGCTCGCGCTGTCGCCGAACGTCGCCTCCCGAGGCCAGCACTCCCCGGCGCAGGTGCAGCAGCTTCCCCATGGCCTGGTTCTCCAGCTGCCAGCGCAGATCGACCGTCGTGATCTGCACCCCGTCGGTCGGCAGCTCGCCGTGCAGGGTGCGATGCCGCGCCAGGATGTCGGCGTACTCCATCGGAAAGATGTCCGCCGACGTCCGCCACTCCTCGATGGTCATCGTCATCGGCGGAGGGTTCCCCGCGTCGGTCCACGCGCGCACGACGGCGGACGCCGCCTGCAGATGCGCGACGTCGAGCGCATCCACGATCACGAGGACGTCGTAGCCGGCCGGCGGAGTGCTCGCGTCCGCGGCCGCCGCCGAACCGTACAGCACGACGGCGTGCAGCGTCTCTCCCCAGGCGTCCCGCAACTGCGAGGTCAGCGCCTCCAGCGTCATCTTTGCCATGCGTCGGGCTCCTCACCCACGAACGTTCGGGCTACGGACCTACCAGCTGCGGCTCGAGCCGCCCCCGCCGAAGCCACCGCCTCCGCCGAATCCTCCGAAGCCACCACCGAATCCGCCACCACCACCGAACCCGCCGCCGCCGAAGCCGCCACCGCCGAACCCGCCGCCACCCATCGGCGGGAAGATGATCGGGATCGGCAGGCATCCGCCGCCGCCACATCCGCCCCGCCCTCGACGTCCGCTGCCGAGCATCGAGAGGACGAAGAAGATGACGAGGAAGACGAGGAAGGGAGGGATCGACGGACCTCTCGGCTGGCGTCCCCCCGCCGGCGGCGCCCGCGCCCCGCCCGGCGCCACGAGGCTCGTGTCGAGCTGGAACCCGAACTCGCGCGCGTACGCCTCCGCGACGCGCTGCGTCGTCAGCTCGAGCGCCGCCCCGTAGTCACCCGACCGGAGGTACGGGATCGCCTCGTCCTGGATTCGCCCGGTCGTGATGTCGGGGAGGAAGCCTTCCGCCCCCAGCCCCGTCTCGATGCGGAATCGTCGGTCCTGCACCGCGATGAGGATCACGACCCCCGCGTTGCGCGCGCGGTCGCCGATCTCGCGCTTCGCGCCGACCCCCCACTGGCGTCCGATCTGCAGCGCCACCTCCTCGATCGACCGCCCCTCGAGCGAGGGGAGGGTCACGACGGCGATCTCGCCCCCCGACTTGGCCCGCACGTCCGCGGCGATGCGCTCGATGCGCGCCTCGCGATCCTCCGGGATGACGTTGGCGAAGTCGTTGACGAGCCCCTGCGGCGCGGGGAGCTGGAGCTGCTGCGCCGCCAGGAGCAGCGCGGCCGCGAGCTGGACGAATGCGATCATGGTCGGTCGCCCCGCTCAGCGATGGCCGAGCCGAACGTCCGGCCGCTCGCTGAGCGCATTGATCAGGCGGGCCGAGAATTCGTGGATCTGTTCGATGATCGACTCCGAGAGGCTCATCAGGTACGCGTGCGCCAGTCGCAAGGGAGCAGCGACGGCCAGCCCGAACGCCAGTGCGCCGAGCGCGTCGCCGATCCCCGCGGCGAGCTGCGCGCCGCGCTCTGGAGATGACGACGTGGATGCGGCCGCCAGAGTTTCGCGCGCCCCTTCGATCGTCCCGAGCAGGCCGAGGATGATCGAGAGCCCCGCGAGCATTGGAAGGTAACCAAGGCGACGCGTGATTGCCGGCATCAGCGAGAGCGTCGCCGCGTCGGCGACGTTGCGGAGGTCGGCCTCGTCCTTCGTGCGGCTGCGCAGGATGAGCAGCCCCATGTCCGACACCGCCGCCTTCGACTGCACGCAGAGCTTGAGCGCCTCCTCGATCTTGCCGGCGCGCGCGAGCTTGATGACCTGCTCCATGAACACGCGCCCGTTCATCTTCGAGCGCACGACGAGCACGAACAGCCGCTCGACGAGCACGACGACGCCGGCGAGGCCGGCGAGCAGGACGAGCGCCGTGAACGGCCGGCCGTGCGAGTACCAATCGAGGACGAGCGACATGTCGTGCTGGCTGGGGACCGCGCCTCGGCGCCGACCGAGGAGGTCCGGCGGAGCGCATGGTCGCGCACGCCGGGGTGCAAGACGTATGCCCCGTAGGGCCCGGTTACATGCCGGTGGCGCCGATCGTTAACTTCCCACTCGCGTCACCAGCGAACGACGCCCTTCCAGCTCACCTCCATGGCCACCACTCCTCTTCGCGCGCGCGTGCTCGTCGGGCTGCTGCTCGCGGCGACCGCCTGCAAGCCCTCCTCCGACACCAACGCGCGCCCCGCCGGAACGCAGGCGGGGGAGACGAGCGCCACGAGCGCCGCGCCATCCGGCGACAGCGCGCTCGTGGCGCGCGCCGACTCGGGACGGATCAAGGGCAGTCCGTCGGCGCCGATCTGGATCATCGAGGTGAGCGACTTCCAGTGCCCGTACTGCAAGATGTGGCACGATTCGACCTACCCGGCGCTCCTGCGCGAGTACGTCGAGACGGGGAAGGCGCGGCTGGCGTACCTCAACTTCCCGCTCGGCAACCATCAGCACGCCGTGCCGGCCGCCGAGGCGGCGATGTGCGCCTCGGCGCAGGGGAAGTTCTGGGAGATGCACAGCGCGATCTTCCGCACGCAGGAGCGGTGGGCCCCCCTCCCCGACGCGCGCCCGGTCTTCGACTCCCTCGCCACGGCGGTCGGCGTCGGGCTCCCCGCCTGGCGGCAGTGCATGTCGACGCACGCGACGCTCCCGCTCGTCGAGGCGGATCGCGATCGTGGGATGGCGGCCGGTGTCCGCTCCACCCCGAGCTTCCTGATCGGCAACGAGGGGCTCGCCGGCGCGCAGCCGATCGGCGCCTTCCGTGAGGCGATCGAGCGGGCGCTGCGCGCGGCGCCGGCGCCGCGCTAAGGTGCATCGCGCGCTCCGCGCGGGGTACGCCGCCGCCGCGCAGCTCGCACGCGGCGCGGCGGCGGTGGTGCCGTCCGGAGAATCCAAGCTCCTCCGAGCCCTCGCCGCACGTCGGGGGATTCGCGCGCGCTACGCCGCCTGGGGACGCACGCAGCGCGATGCCGCGCGGCCGCTCCTCTGGATGCACGCGCCGTCGGTCGGCGAGGGACTCCAGGCGCGGCCGGTGCTCGAGCTGTTCCGGCGCCAGCGGCCGGACGTCCAGCTCGCGTACACCCACTTCTCGCCCAGCGCGCTCGCCTTCGCCGCCTCGCTCGACGTCGACTTCCACGACTACCTCCCCTTCGACACCCGCGGCGACGCCCGCGTGTCGCTCGAGGCGCTCCAGCCGACGGCGCTCGTCTTCTCGAAGCTCGACGTCTGGCCGGTGCTGGCGCTGCAGGCGTCCGCGCGCGGCGTGCGACTCGGACTGGTGAGCGCCACCCTGAGCTCCGGCTCCTCGCGCCGCTCCCGGCTCGCCGGCGCCCTCCTTCGCGACGCGTACGCACGTCTGGACGCCGTCGGCGCCATCGACGCCATCGACGCCGACCGGCTGATCGCCCTTGGCGCGCGCCCCGGCGTCGTGCGCGTGACCGGCGACACCCGCTACGACCAGGTGTGGCAGCGGGCGCAGCGCACCGATCGCAGCGCTCCCCTGCTCTCCACCCTCGCCTCGGAGCGCCCGACGCTGGTCGCGGGATCCACCTGGCCCGCCGACGAGGAGGTGCTGCTCGCCGCGTGGCTCGAGGTGCGGCGACACGTCCCCGACGCGCGCCTCGTCGTCGCGCCGCACGAGCCGACGGCCGCGCACCTCGCGCCGATCGAGCGCTGGGGCGCCGAGCAGCGGCTGCGACTCGCGCGCCTCGGCACCGACGAGGCGCACGACGCCGACGTCGTGCTCGTCGACCGCGTGGGGGTGCTGGGCGACCTCTACGCGATCGCCCACGTCGCCTTCGTGGGCGGCGGCTTCCACTCGGCGGGGCTGCACTCGGTGCTGGAGCCGGCGGCGTACGGGGTCCCGGTGCTGTTCGGTCCGCAGCACCAGAACAGCCGGGACGCCGGGCTGCTCGTCGTCGCGGGAGGCGGTGCGTCGGTCTCCGATGCGACGTCGCTCTGCGCGCACCTCCGCCGATGGTTCCGTGATCCCGCGCTGCGTGCCGATGCGGGGATGCGGGCGCGGGCGATGGTGCGGGCGGGGCTCGGCGCGGCTCGCCGATCCTTCGAGCTCGTAGACGGGCTGCTGTAGCCCCTACCGCACAACCGCGCTCGCCGCGCTGCTCGGCGGCACCACCGGTGCCGCGCGCGGGCGATGCAGGTAGAAGCCCTGCACGAGGTGGACACCGAGGTCGCGCACCGTCTTGAACTCCTCGGCGCGCTCCACTCCTTCGGCGATCACCGTCGCGCCGTGGTCGTTCGCGAAGCGCACCATCGTCTCCACGAGCTTCTGCTTGATGAAGTTCGTGTCGATGGCGTTGATCAGCGAGATGTCGAGCTTGATGAAGTCGGGCTCGAGGTTCGCGATCGATCCGAGCCCCGCGTAGCCGCTCCCCGCGTCGTCCACCGCGAAGCGGAGCCCGCGCTCGCGGAACGCCTTGAGCCGCTCGCGGAACTTCGGATAGTCCTTGATCGCCGTGCGCTCCGTGATCTCGATGACCACCCGCTCCGGGTGCGTGACCTCGACCTCGCTGAAGGCCGGGTCGCTGAAGTCGTGCGGATCGACGTTGATGAACAGGACCTCGTTGGGACGCAGGTGCGAGTCGAGCCCCTCGAGCGCCCGGCTCCGGCAGAGCCGGCTCAGCTCCCAGATGAGGTCCGCTTCCGCGGCGACGTCGAACATCACCTCCGGGCTGCGGAGGCTCCGCAGCACGCCACGCGCGAGCGCCTCGTACCCGAAGATCTGCTCCGTGTCCGCGTGGACGATCGGGTGATAGTCGATGTAGACGCCGCGCTCGCGCAGGCTGCGCCGCAGGTCCTCGACGCGCCGCGCGCGCTCCCGTTCCTCGATACTGCGCGCCGCGTTCGCTGCCTCGCGGATCCCGCGGTAGATGAGCCGCTCGAGCCGGATCTTCGGGTTGTAGTACACGTGCGCCCGGCCGACGAAGATCTCGAACAGCGCCGCCACGTCCTCGCCGTGCGCCGCCTCGATGCGCGACTGCACCATGCGCTGGAGCCGGCTCACCATGTCGGTGATCTCGTTCTCCGTCGCCGCGGCCACGCCGGTCGCCGGCACGTGGAAGAAGATGAAGTCGTCGTCGTTGGTGAAGCTCACCATCACGCGCGACGCGCCCGGCACCTCGTCGTCGAGGAACTCGCGCACGGCGGCGGCGGTCGTCTCGAGCACCGCGTCGAGCTTCTCCCAGCCGTAGATCTCCTCGATCTTGGAGTAGCGGACGAAGTTGAAGTACAGCACGACGAGCTCGCCGCGCTCCTTGATGCGCTGGCGGCTCCGCTCGATCGCGACCGGAAGCGTCGGCAGCCCGGTCATCGCGTCGTGGAGCATCCGCTCGTAGTCCACCTTCTCGACCCGCTCGGCGAGCAGCAGGTGCGCCGGGATCGCGCGCGCGAGCGCCGCGCGGATGCGCGACGCGATCTCTTCGGCCGAGGCCGGTGTGTGATACCACTCCTCGGCCTGAAGCTCCACGGCCCGGCGCCGCGCGGCCTCGTCGACGCACGCGACGACCACCGGGCAGCCGCACAGGTGCGCCCGCTCCACCGACAGCCGCATCAGGTCCGGGTCGGTGGCGGACACGAGCACGGCGCGCACGTGGCGCGTCTGCTCGATGGCTTCCGGCAGCTCGGCGGCGGCGACCGTGACGGCACGCCAGGCATCGAGCTGCGCGACGGCGTTCGTCACCGCGGCGTCCGTCGAGTCGGTGAGGAGAATGGATTCGCTCACCAGACGGGAGTCACGCGGTGATCAGGACGCCGCCCGGAGCATCGCGAGGTTGCGCTGCACCGTGGTCGCCAGGGTCGGCAGGTCGAACGGCTTCTCGACATAATCGTCGGCGCCCAGTTGCAGCGCCTCGCGCTTGTCCTCCCATTCATCGAGCGCCGTCACCATGACGATGCGCACGTTGCGCCCGAGGGTCGGATGCTGCTTCATGATCCGACAGACCTCCCATCCGTCGCGCCCGGGCATCATCACGTCGAGCAGCACGAGTGCCGGTTTCACCTGCTCGAAGAGGGCGAGCGCCTCGTCGCCGTTGTGCGCCACGGTGATCGGATACCCACGCACCTCGAGGTACTGCCGGATGATCTCGGCGTTGTCCTGGTTGTCGTCGACCACGAGGATCGGCGGTAGGCCTGCTTCCGTCATCTCGCTCTCGGGCCGCATGGGTCATTCCGGAGTCTGCGTCACCACCCTTTGCGGAGGAGCGGGGGCAAGATGTGCGCCATGTGGTGAGCCCGCAATGAGTTCGGGCACCGGTCACTGCCGCCCGAACGCCCATCCGATCGCGATGCCGGCCATGTTTCCGTTCGGCCCCGGCTCGTCGTCGTCGGGGCTCGCCCCCACCTCGCCGCCGACGGTGATGCCGAGCCGGCGCGTGATCGCGAGGTCGACGCCGAACGAGGCGCGCAGGAGCCCTCGCGACACCGAGACGGTGTCGTCGCTCGCACGGTGGTAGGCGAAGATGGGCGCCGCATAGACCGAGATCCCGCGCGACGTGCCGAGCGCGCGCCGCCATCCGATGGCCGCGCCGACGGGCGCCTGGAACAGGGTGACGTCTCCCGACGCCCCTCCGCCCGCGCCGGCGAAGACGCTCACCCCCATCGCGCCGCGCAGGAAGCTCATCACCTGCATCGACGCGCGCCCCCCGATGCTCGGCCCCGAACTGCCCGTGTCCGGCGTGAACGCACCGAGGCCGGCGCTGAACGCGAACCGTCGCACGCCGTACGAGACCGCAGCCGCGTAGACGCTCGATCCCGCCCCGCTCCCGAAGTCGATCGCCGCCGTGAGCCCCGGGTTGGCGAAGGCGTTCTGCAGGACGGGAAGGCCGCTCAGCTGCGCGCCCAGCGGTGCCGACAGGAGCGAGGTGAGCAGGAGAGCGCGACACGCCGTCGTGCGCGCCGTGGAAGTCATGGACATGGGCTGGAGGCGTGCTGGTCCTCGCGCCCAGAGCAATGATCGTGCGCCGCGGGGCATTGAGCGGAATGGCGCCCCAACGCCAGAGGGCCGCCGACGTCGCCGTCGGCGGCCCTCTGGTGAACCGATCGCCGTGAGGCGGTTACGGCTCGTTGTCCTGCATCCAGACGACGCCCGGGCTCGGGAAGCTCGCCGCGCGGCTGCCGGAGACGGAGGCCGGGAAGACGAACGCCGTCAGGATGCTGCCGGCGATCGAGTAGCCGCCCTGGTTGCTCTGCGAGGGGCTCGCCGCGACGCGGCCGGCGGGGGCCGTCGCTTCGGCGATCACCGTCGTGCTCCCGGCGCGCGTGGCCCGGAAGACGAGCGACCCGGTGGCCACGTTCGCGAAGGTGCTGGACTGCCCGTACCCGACGTTCGAGAAGAGCGCCGTGGCGGGGAGGGGCGTCGTCCCGCTCGCCGAGCCGTACACGGCGACCGGGCCGGTCGGATCGAGGTTGATGACACGCACGGCGATCTGGCCTGCCGGGACCGCCGGCATGCTGTCCTCGAGCACCATCACCGTCGCCTGGGGATTGCTGCCGGCGCGCGCGTAGCCGGCGAAGGCGACCGTGTAGTACTTGTCCGCCTGGAAGTTGTAGCTCACGTCCGCCATGATCTGCGAGACGATGCTGATCTCCGGCACCGGGTTCACCGGGTCGGTCGGGAAGATGCGGAACTTCCGATCGCCCGCCTCCACGCGGTGGTAGTTGGAGATGGCGCGGAAGGCCGGCTGCCCGTACCACGCCGAGCCCTCGACCTTGTCGATGAACCGCAGCTCGACGGGCACCGTATCGGCGACCGCGTTCACGAACCGCACGTAGGCCGATGGAACCACCGGCGCCTCGAACGGCCCGGCGTCCGGCTGGCACGCGGCCAGCCCGGTCACGGCGAGCGCGAGAGGCAGGATGCGAAAGAGTCTCATCAGAAAGTCACTCCGAATGGGAGATGGTGTCGTTCGCGTGAATCGGCGATGCGATATCGATGAAACGAGCGTTCGAGCGTCGGCTCAGCGGTCGGGATCCGGTCCCCCGGGTGGGTTGATCGGATCGTCCTTCCCCAGGCCGAGCAGGGAGCGGGTGGTGGCGAAGACTCCGATCGCTCCCACCACCACGCCGGCGGTGAGCAGCGTGCGCGTCTTCGACAGCCGGCGCTCCTGGAACACGGCGACGTCCTCGCGGCGGATCTTCACCTGCTCCCCGGACCAGTTCGCGACCGGCCCGGAGATCGGCCGGACCCGGGCGACGGAGACGAGATAGCTCTCGCCCTCCACCCCCACGAGCCGTCCCTCGATGACGTTGACGTTGCCACCCAGCTGCGGGCCCAGGTTCACCCGCCCCTGGTCGCTCATGAGCAGCGACACCTGTTGACCTGCCGTCGGCACGGTGGCCAGCGGCTTGTCCACGTAGCACGCCGTGTTGATGGCCATCGTGACGAGCAACGCCGTCACGATGCGCCGCCGGCGCCGGACCATGGGGATGAGGCTCCCCATGGTCCCGCCGTCACGCTCGTCGGACTGCAGATACCGCATCGTCGTGATCAGAAGCCGTAGGTTCCCTTCGGGGCGGCCGCGACGCCGCCGATGCCGCCGATGTCGTAGATCGGCATCTGGCGCGAATCGAGCTCCTGGTAGGGCACCGGCCAGTGGATGTTCGTCCCCTCCGCCAGGTCACCCCAACCGCGCGCATCGAAGTACCACTGGCCGTAGCCGGTGAACGCGGTCTCCATCCGCTTCTCCCACTTCATCGCTTCCATGATGTTGCCGCACTGCGTGGCGTTCCCCGCCGACGTCGGCACGCGCGGGACGCACGCGTTGCCCCCCGGCACCGGCTGCGTGAGGCTCGTGATGTTCCCGAGCGCGGGCAGCCCAGCCCCGGTGCGATACTTGTCGATGATCGCGACCGCGGCGGCGAAGTTCCCCTTCCGGATGTGCCCTTCGGCGGCGAGCATGTCCGTCTCCGCCTTCGGCATCTCGACCCACGGCCCCGAGACGTTCGCGAGGTGCACCGCCTTGAAGCGGTAGAAGTCGTAGTACGAGTTGCCGAACGGCTGCCCCGGCGTGTCCTGCCCGGAGCGGTTGCGGATGTACGGATACTTGTCGTACGCGAACGCGGCGTTCGCCGGCGAGTTGGCGCGCTGCTCGTCGCGCGTCTCACCCGACGGGAAGCGCTTGTCCGGCGTCTTCACCAGGAAGCGGTCGCGATCGGACAGCGGCGTCTTGATCCAGGCGTCGTACGCCCCCGAGGTGTCCGCCATGCCGTAGACCATCATCGGCATCTGGTGCCACCCGCGGCTGTCGTCCGCGAACATCTGCGAGCCGAGCCAGGTGAGCGTCCAGCCGGCGGCGCTGCTCAGCTGCACGACGAGGTTCGACTGGATCCCCGCCTCGGCGTCGGCGATCACCGCCGTCCAGTCCACCGCAGCCCGCTCGGCCGGCGTGCGCGCCACGTTCGCGCGGAAGCGCGCCCGGAACGACCGGATGATGCGGAGGAACTGGTCCTGCGTGAACGCGTTGCCGTTGAAGTACGTCGTCGGCAGCGGGAACCCGGTCGCCGTCGCGGGGAGCGCGGCGAGGTTGTACGCCGAGTCGAGCTGCGCGAGCGCCGCCTGCATCACCTCGGTGTACGGCGACAGCGGCGGGATCTCGTCGGAGGGCACCGCCTGCGTCACGATGGCCGCCGAGTCGTACGAGAGCGCCAGGTTGCCGAGGGCGACGCCGTTCGAGAAGAGGCCGAAGGCGCGCACACGGTTGTTGAGCCCCGTGTTGTTCCCCCCCGGCTGGCCGAGGGTGCCGCCGTTCGCGAACACGCGGTCGAGTGCCGCCACCGCGTTCGCCGCCTCGCGCGCACGGCGCGAGAGGGTGCTGAAGTCGCGGTTGTTGCCCGCCTGCGTGATGTTGTTCCGCTGGTTCGACAGCACGCCGCGCGGCATCGACGCGCGGGCGCCCATGCCGAAGTTCGCGACGCTGCCGTAGCTCTCGAACGAGAGCACCTGCATCTGCGGGTTGAGCGCGTCGCTCGACCCGTGAATGCCGGCGTGGATCTGCTGGAAGGTCGTCGAGATGATCTGCTCGATCAGCGCCGGCGACGAGTACGCCCGATCGACGTCCGGGTTGTCGACGTTCTTCACGTTGAGCGGATCGCTGCACGCGGCGAGCGCCGCGACGCCGAGCATCCCCGCCAGACCGATTGCCTGCTTGCGCATTTAGAATCCTCGATGCTCTGGGCTTGGACCGTCGGCGGCCGGTGTGGCGCCGCCGACGGTCCGCGCCGGCAGGTTAGAAGCGGGTGTTCACCGCGATGGTGAACGTGCGGAGATTCGGGAACGAGTAGGCGTCGAGCGCGTTGATCGCCGCCGAACCGGCGTTACCACCCGAGAGACCGACCTCGGGGTCGAAGCCGTGGTACTTCGTCCAGGTCTTCAGGTTGCGGCCGATCAGCGAGAGCGTCCAATCGCCCACGCCGCGCACCGCGCCGATGTTGTACGAGACGCTGACCTCGCGGAGCTTGACGTAGCTCGCGTCCTCGACCGACTCGTTGTTCGGGCCGAGGGCGTCGTAGAAGCCGCCGATCCCCGAGTTGTTGTCGGCCGCGCCCTGACGCCAGTAGTAGCCCATCGGCTTCGCCTCTTCCACCGACTTCCCGAGCTGGTCGGTCTCGTGCGTCATGAAGTCGCCGAACGACCAGTGGCGTCCCTCGTTCCACACGTCGCGCCCGAACGAGCCGTCGAACAGCCCGTAGACGAAGAACCGCTTGTAGTTGATCGTGTGGGACATCGAGGCGCGGAAGTCCGGCAGCGCGTTGCCCAGCTTGAGCTGGCGGCCGGCGCCCGTCGAGTCGCGGACGATGATCGGCGTCCCGTAGTTGATGCGGGCGCCCCACGGCGCAGTCACGGTGCCGTTGTTGTTGCGGCAGGTGACCTCGCCGTTCGTGATCAACGCGACGCCCTCCGCGTTGCGGCACCCGGGGAGCATCGCGCCCCACAGGTTGTTCGTGATGCCGGCGCCCGTGCCGTGTCCGCCGGTCCACACGATGTAGCCGTCGCTGTTCTTCTGGAACTGCGCGCCGGCACCGCCGCACTGCGCCGCGAACTGCGACGGCAGCTCGGAGCAGCTCGTGACGAACTTGCGCCCGTAGAAGCTGCCGAAGCGCTCACCCACCGCGTACTTGAACATCGTCTCCGCACCCTGCTGGCCGGGGCCGTTGAAGTACTCCGGCACGTCCAGCTTGGTGATGTAGGCGCGGTTGTGGTCGTAGTTGAGGCGCGTGGACCACTGCAGGTTGCGGCGCTGCAGGATCGGGAGGTTCAGCGACGCCTCCCACGTCTTGTTGTCCAGCGTCCCCGCGTTCTTCCACTGCGTGGTGAACCCGGACGCCGCCGGCGGCGGCACCTGGAGGATCTGATCCTTCGAGACGGAGTGCGAGTAGTTGACCTGCACGCCGACCCGGCTCCACAGCTCCGCGTCCACGCCGTACTCCTGCTCCGTCACCGTCTCCGGGCGCAGGTCCTTGTTGCCGAGCGCGGAGGCCGACAGCGCACCACCGGCGCCGATGTTGAACGTCTCGTACTGCGCCGAGAAGGACGGACGGTTCCCCGCCGTGCCGACCGCCGCGCGAAGCTTGAGCTCGTTGACCGGCTCGAGGAACCACCAGGGCTCCTGCGCCACACGCCAGGCCACCGAGCCGCGGCCGTAGTTCGCCCAGCGGTTCGCCGAGCCAAAGAGCGAGCTGCCGTCACGCCGCGCGAGCAGGCTGACGATGTAGCGCTCCTTGTACGTGAAGTCGCCGGAGGCCATGAGGCCGATCGACCGGATCGAGCTGACGCCCGACGAGATCGACAGCGACGCCGGATCGGCCACCGCGTCGAGCGTCTGGAGGCCGGGGGCCGCGAGCGTCGAGCCCGAGCCGGTGTTGCTCACCCCGTCCTGCTGCTCGTAGATGTAGCGGAGGGTGTAGCGCGTCGAGAGATCGCTGAGCGGGTTCCAGCGCGCCACCGCGTTCCCGGCCGCGTTGTACGACGTCGTGCGCGCGCTCTGGCGCAGGATCAGACCGCCGTTGGCCGACGACTGCGAGGTCGTCCGCCAGCCCTTGTCGCGCAGGCGGAAGAAGGCGACGTTGCTCCGGTCGTAGCCGAGGTTCGTGTCGAAGTCGAGCCAGCTGAACGGCTTGTACTGCGCCGTGAAGTTGCCGAGGAACCGGTCGCGCGACTGCGTGGACTGCCAGTTCTCGAAGTCGTAGACCGGGTTGTAGTTCTGGCCACCCTGGTTCAGCGGGTTCGAGCGGATGTACAGACGGCCGAACGCGTCGCGCTCGAGCAGGTTCGTCCCCGCCGACTGACGGGTGAGGCGGAAGAACGCGTTGTTGCCGCCGTCCTGGTCCGAGCCGTTGTTCTCGCTGTTCGAGAAATACGTCTTGAGCCCGAAGGTCCAGTCGGTGCCGACGTTCTGGTCGAGGTTGAGGCGCACCGAGTTGCGGCGCGACCCGTCCTGATAGCGCACCGCGCCCTCGTTGCGCGTGTCCTCGACGCTCGCGAAGAAGCTCGTCCCGCCGACGCGTCCCGACGCGTCGATCGACGAGTTGAGGAACCGCCCCGGCGTGACGATCGACGCCACCGGGTTGTACTCCCGCGCCCACCGCGTCGACTGGAACAGGCCGCGCAGCTCCGCCAGCGACGGCGCGGCGCCGATCCCCTTGTCACGATCGAAGTTGATCGGGGCGAGCGCGAAGTCGCCGCCGTTCTCGTTCACCCGCTTCGCCTCGGCGGCCAGGTCGACCGTGATCGAGCACTGCGTGCCGCCCGGCGTGGACCCGGGGGCGAGGCAGAAGCGCTTCCCCGTCTCGTCGGTCAGCAGCATCGTCGCGCGCGCGTACTCGTACTCGCGCTCGATGTCGCTCTGTCCGAACTCGCTGCGGGCGTTGAAGCGGATGCCGTCCATCGCGTTCTTGCCGGAGCGCGTCGTGATCTGGATGACGCCGTTCCCCGCGCGCGATCCGAACAGCGACGCCGCGGCGGCCCCCTTCACCACCTCGACCGTCTCGATGTCGAGCGGGTTGATGTCCGGCAGCCCGCCGGAGATCACGATCCCGTCGACGACGTACAGCGGCCCCTGATCGCGCCCGCTCGCGTTGAGCGACTGCGGACCGCGGAGGAGCACCGCCTGCGAGGCGCCGGGGCGCCCCGTCGTCGACGCGATCGTCACGCCGGGGACCTTCCCCTGGAGCTGCGTCAGCGGGCTCACGCCCGGCACCGGCATGTCCTTGTCGCTCACCTGCGCGACGTTGATCGGGGCCATGCGGGCTTCGGTCCCCGCCGTCACCCCCGTCACGACGACCGCCGAGAGGCGGTTCACGTCCTGCTTGAGCGCGAAGTCGACCGTCTGCGATCCCGCCGACACGGTGATCGGCCGCGCGTCCGGCGTGTAGCCGAACACGCGCGCGCGGATGATCACGCGCTGGCCGCTCACGCGCGCGCTCGGGATGTTGATGGTGTACACGCCCTGCGCGTTCGTGCCCACGGAGATTTGCATGTCCGCGATGTACACGTTCGCGTTGACGAGCGGCTGTCCCTGGTCGGTTTTCACCGAGCCGGTGATGACCGCCTGGGCCTGCGCCTCCGCGAGTCCGCCCCCCACCACCAGGGCGGCCACCGCAGCGACGAGCCGGCGAGCACGGTACGATGTGGTCATCTCGTTCCTCGAAAGAGTGGATGATGCGCGTACGACAGACTGTGTCCGGTTTGCCCGGCCTCCTGATACGATCTCTCGGGTGAGCCTACCCTCGGGATGGTGGTCAACGCGCGCCGCACCGTGCGGCGTGAAGGAACAACGGAACACCGGCAGGAGGTTCCCCTCCCGCCGCATGCACTGCCTCAGGTCCGGCCCCCTGGGCCGAAATCCCGAATGGTCACGAGCTCCCGTGCGGGGCCCGCAATTGGCTCGATCGTTGACGTCGTACAGTCGTGTCGTGCGCGCGTACGCCCATGAGGAACCGACCGGTGTCGGCCTGGTCGCCGCGCGAGGTCCGAATCGGGGAGCCCGCGTCGCGGGAGCGATTCTGGTGACCTCGGTTACCACAAACCCGCGGATGTCTGGAGTTGGTCACATCCCTGTATGGACCGCGTTAACGGGATGCTCGCCCGAACCCCAACCGAAGGTCGAATGTAAACGTGAGGTTAACTTCCATTACGGCGCGGGAACTTTAAGAACGCTTTGGACCCAGCGCAAGCATGAAATCGCCAATCCTGACACACGCAGTTCGGTATCCAAAAACGAGGACGGGGGGAGCGCGCAGTCCGCACTCCCCCCGTCCTCGTTTCAGTCGCGACCGAACGCGCCGTCAGAGCGCCATCGCCCGCTCCGTCACCACACGCACCTGGTTGTCCGCCACCTGGAGGAAGCCCCCCTCCACGCGGAAGCGGCGCCCCTCGTCGGAGCCGAGCCGCAGCTCCCCCGTCCCCAGCAGCGTCAGCATCGGCGCATGGTCCGTCAGGATGCCGACCTGCCCATCGAAGGCGGGCGCCACCACGGCGTCCGTCGTCCCCTCGTAGAGGACCGCCTCCGGCGAGATGACCGAGACGGTGAGCATCTCAGCCCTTCGCCAGCCGCTCGGCGTTCGCGATCACGTCGTCCACCCCACCCGCCATGAAGAACGCCTGCTCCGGCAGGTGGTCGAACTCGCCCGCCACCACCCGCTCGAAGGAGCTGATCGTCTCCTCCAGCTTCACGTACTTCCCCGGGATGCCGGTGAACTGCTCCGCCACTGCGAACGGCTGCGACATGAAGCGCTGCAGACGGCGCGCACGGGCGACGATCTTCTTGTCGTCCTCCGACAGCTCGTCCATCCCCAGGATCGCGATGATGTCCTGGAGCTCCTTGTAGCGCTGCAGGATCTGCTGCACCTGGTTCGCGACCTTGTAGTGGCGCTCCCCCAGGAACTGCGGATCGAGGATGCGCGACCCCGAGGCGAGCGGATCGACCGCGGGGTAGATCCCGAGCTCCGTGATCGCGCGCGAGAGCACGACCGTCGCGTCGAGGTGCGCGAACGCCGTCGCCGGCGCCGGGTCGGTGATGTCGTCGGCAGGGACGTAGATCGCCTGCACCGAGGTGATCGACCCGCTCTTCGTCGAGGTGATGCGCTCCTGCAGCTCGCCCATCTCCGTCGCGAGCGTCGGCTGGTAGCCGACCGCGCTGGGCATGCGCCCGAGCAGCGCCGACACCTCCGAGCCCGCCTGCGTGAAGCGGAAGATGTTGTCGATGAACACCAGCACGTCCGCGCCCTCGGTGTCGCGGAAGTACTCCGCCACCGTCAGCCCGGACAGCCCCACGCGGAGGCGCGCGCCCGGCGGCTCGTTCATCTGGCCGTAGATGAGCGCCACCTTGTCGAGGATCCCCGCCTCCTTGAACTCGAGGTACAGGTCGTTCCCCTCGCGCGTGCGCTCCCCCACCCCGCAGAACACCGACTTGCCGCCGTGCCCCTTGGCGACGTTGTTGATCAGCTCCTGGATGACGACCGTCTTGCCGACGCCCGCGCCGCCGAAGAGACCGATCTTGCCGCCCTTCACGAAGGGGGCGATCAGGTCGATGACCTTGATCCCCGTCTCGAAGACCTCGGTCTTCGGCTCGAGGTCGACGAAGTCGGGGCGTTGACGGTGGATCGGCCAGCGCGGCGCCGACGCGGGGATCGGGTCGCCCTGGTCCACCGGCTCGCCGAGCACGTTCAGGATGCGGCCGAGCGGCGCGTTGCCGACCGGCACCGCGATCGCCGCCCCGGTGTCCACGACCTCCATCCCGCGCACCACGCCGTCGGTGGACGACATGGCGACCGCGCGCGCCTGATTGCGGCCGATGTGCTGCTGCACCTCGGCGACGAGGCGGATCGGATCGCCGCTCGGCGTCGTCCCCGTCACCTCGAGCGCGTTGTAGAGCTCGGGCAGGTGCTCCGCCTCGAACTCGACGTCGATGACCGGCCCGATCACCTGCACGATCTTGCCGATGTTCTTGGTAGCGACTGTGGTAGCCATGAGTCCAGTGGTATCGTGTCCTGCGTCCTTCGTCCTGCGTCTGCACTGCGTCGTCAGTGACGCAGGACGCAGGACGCAGTCGTCTTATCCTTGCAGCGCCGCCGCCCCGCCCACGATCTCCGCGATCTCCTGCGTGATCTGCGCCTGGCGCGCGCGGTTGTACGTGCGGCGGAGGATGTTCAGCATGTCCCCCGCGTTGTCCGTCGCGCTCTTCATCGCGTTGCGCTGCGAACTGAAGAACGAGGCGGTGTTCTCGACGAGCGCGCGGTAGACCGCGTTGCGCACGTACGAGGGGAGGAGCGAGCTGAGGATCTCGTCCGGCGACGGATAGAGCAGGTAGTCGCGCGTCGCGCCCCCCGCCCCCTCGCGCGCCGCCGGCGGCGCGATGGGCAGCACCTGCTCGCTCACCGGCGGCGTGGACAGCGCGCTCCGGAACTGCGAGTAGACCACGTACACCGCGTCGAGCGCGCCCTCGGCGAAGTCGCCCATGAGCGCGTCCACGAGCCCCGCCGCATCGGCGGCCGTCGGCGCGTCGCCCACGTCCGCCCGCGTCGTGGCCAGCGCGCGCCCCATGTACCGGAAGTAGCCGATCCCCTTGCGACCGACGACGTGCAGGTCCACGCGGCTCCCCTCGCGCTCGAGCCGCGCGACCAGGTTCCGCGCCTCGCGAATGAGGTTCGCGTTGAACGCGCCGGCGAGCCCGCGGTTCGACGTCAGCAGCACCACCGCCGCGCGTCGCACCGTCGTCGGCTGCCGGAGGAGCGGGAAGCGCTCCGCCAGCTCCGGCGAGTACAGCGTGCCGATCACGTCGCCCAGGGTGCGCGCATATGGACGCGCCGCCACCACGCGATCCTGCGCGCGCTTCATCTTCGAGGTCGCCACCATCTCCATCGTGCGCGTGATCTTGCGCGTGTTCTCGACGGACTTGATGCGACCCTTCAGCTCGCGTCCCTTGGCCATCTATCGGCCCGCCACCTTCTTGTACTCCTCGATGCCGCGGCGGAGGTCGCCCTCGGTCTCCTTCGACAGCGCGCGCTCGGTGCGGATGCGCTCGCCGACCTGGGGGAACTGCGCCCCCATGAACTCCACGAAGCCGCGCTCCCAGTCGCGCACCTGCGCGACCGGCACGTCGTCGATGAACCCGTTGGTCACGGCGTAGATCACCATCACCTGCTGCTCGACCGGCATCGGCGAGTACTGCCCCTGCTTGAGGATCTCGACGGTGCGCGCGCCACGCTCGAGCTGGCGCTTGGTCGCGGCATCGAGGTCCGAGGCGAAGGCGGCGAACGCCTCCAGCTCGCGGTACTGCGCCAGGTCGAGGCGCAGGCGGCCGGCGACGCCCTTCATCGCCTTGGTCTGCGCCGAGCCGCCGACGCGGCTCACCGAGATGCCGACGTTGACCGCGGGACGCACGCCCGAGTAGAAGAGGTCGGACTCGAGGAAGATCTGGCCGTCGGTGATCGAGATGACGTTCGTCGGGATGTACGCCGACACGTCACCGGCCTGCGTCTCGATGATCGGCAGCGCCGTCAGCGAGCCGCCGGGCGCGAAGATCGTCTTGTGGTCCACGACGCCCGCGTCCTCGCGCAGCTTCGCCGCGCGCTCGAGCAGACGGGAGTGCAGGTAGAAGACGTCGCCGGGATAGGCCTCGCGTCCCGGCGGGCGCCGGAGGACGAGCGAGAGCTGGCGGTACGCCGCGGCCTGCTTCGTCAGGTCGTCGTAGACGCAGAGGGTCGGCTTCCCCTCGTGGTACATGAAGTACTCGGCCATCGCGCACCCCGAGTAGGGGGCGATGTACTGCATCGGCGCCGGGTCGCTCGCCGCGGCGACGACGACGATGGTGTACTCCATCGCCCCCGCCTGACGCAGCCGCTCGACCACCGACGCGACGGTCGACGCCTTCTGGCCGATCGCGACGTAGACGCAGATGACGCCGGTGCCCTTCTGGTTGATGATCGTGTCCACCGCGATCGCCGTCTTGCCGGTGCCGCGGTCGCCGATGATGAGCTCGCGCTGGCCGCGGCCGATCGGGATCATCGAGTCGATCGCCTTGATCCCCGTCTGCAGCGGCTCCTTCACCGGCTGGCGCACGATGATGCCGGGCGCCTCCGACTCGACGCGGCGCGTCATCGTCGTCTCGATCGGGCCGAGGCCGTCGACCGGCCGGCCGAGCGCGTCCACGACGCGGCCGACGAGCGCCGGTCCCACCGGCACCTCGAGCACGCGCGCCGTGCGGCGCACCTCGTCGCCCTCCTTGATCTGGAGGTAGTCGCCGAGGATGACGGCGCCGATGTTGTCCTCTTCGAGGTTGAGCGCGAGCCCCGTGACCACGTTCCCGCTCTCGGCGGCGGTGATCTCGAGCATCTCGCCGGCCATCGCCTTCTGGAGGCCGTAGATGCGCGCGATGCCGTCCTTCACCTCGAGGACGGTGCCTACCTCTTCGACATCGAGCGCCTGAAGGTCCGCCGCTTCGATCTCGCGCAGCAGGATGTCCTTGATCTCACCGGGGCGAAGCGTGGTGTCGGTTGCCATACTCGTGGTGGGAATGACGTGTTGGTGGCCCAGCTTGTGAAAATTATCACAAGGGCGGGAGGTCATGCAAGGCGCGACATTCGGCTCCGCCTGGCAGCGCGGCGGTGCCGGTGCCCGCATCGACCGCGCCATGTTGGGGCCATGAGCGCTTCCCTTCGCGACTTGAAGGTCTGGCAGGAGGCCGTGGCCCTCGCCGGCGACGTCGTCTCCGCCGCCCGGCGGGTGGCCCGGCGGGAGATCAAGGTGCTGACCGACCAGCTGGTGGCCACCGCCCTCACCACGGCGTCGGCAGTCGCCGAGGGGACCG